>Ga0163153_10004122_pt1 | contig 18552 bp, 17 predicted proteins | sample OliLakLV19MP6IB1_FD_148629 | JGI IMG/M metagenome (GOLD analysis project Ga0163153, IMG submission 148629) | Freshwater microbial mat bacterial communities from Lake Vanda, McMurdo Dry Valleys, Antarctica - Oligotrophic Lake LV.19.MP6.IB-1 | ecosystem: Environmental > Aquatic > Freshwater >... | reverse complement strand
ATATTTATCTAATTGAACATTAGTAATTAGTAATTAGTAATTAGTAATTAGTAATTAGTAATTAGTAATTAGTAATTAGTAATTAGTAATTGAATTAAAGCTGCATCCCCAGCCCTACATAAAGCGTCCTTCTGTTGTTCGTGATTATCTCCAGTCGCTGCGAATAGTCGGAGTTGTAGGTGTAGTCATAAATATTCTTCTGGTTGAAAACATTGTTAACTGAAAAAGCGAGTATCGCGAACTTTCCGAATAATGAAAATATATACTGCGCATTCATGTCTGTTCTTGAATATGTCGGAAATCTTGCGCTGTTGATCTCACCGTAAATCGGTCTGTAAACATCCTGCGAAGGAACATAAACACTTCCGATCACAGGGGTAAACGGCTTGCCGCTTGAAATTTTGTAAGAAGCTCCGACAACAATCTGGTCAGTTATATTATAGCTTCCGACAACGCTGACATTGTTACGGATATCATAATTTGCGGGAACGATCGTCTTCGCTTCATACTGCTTTCTCTTTGAATCGCTGTAAGCGTATGAGATCCATCCGGTAAATTTATTGGCAATCTTTGTTTTAAGGAAAACGTCAACCCCTTTTACATTTCCTTCACCTTCTGACCTGTAAAAGAGATCATTGGTATCAATTGAAACAAGATTTGAATAATCCTTATAGTATCCTTCAACCCTGAAAATATAATTTCCATCCCTGTTAAATTCATATCCAAGTATGTAATGTAAGGCGTCTTCAGGTTTAAGATTATTGTCGTCAGCTCTCAGAAAATTCTCAAGCTTCGGATTCTGATGATACAGACCAAACGCTCCTCTCAAAGCATTCTCCCTGCTTATCTGATAACCGAAAGACAATCTCGGATCAAAGTTTATTTTTTTTGAGATAGTATGATAATCCGTTCTTACTCCCGGAATGACAAAGAATTTTTTTGAAACCTTAACCTGCGTTTCTAAATATGCTCCCATCCTTCCGCCGTTAACATTGGTATCAATATCAAAGTGCGCTGCATCCGGTCTCAGATTATATCCGAACTCCGGCACGATTCCCTTTACATCATAACCATTGTATTCATATTCCACGCCTGAGTTAATGTCGATCTTGCTTGTAACATTCTTTGTGAAATCAACTCTTCCCTTTGAATAAAAATCTTTCTGTCTTGTATTTAGAATTCCGTATTCAGCATTCCTGTCATACAAGCTGAATGAAGCGCCTGCATTCAACAGTGTAGATGATGTCGGAGCTATCATAAGCTTCACATTGGTAAAAAAGCTTTTTGAGTTTGAGCTGAAAAATCCGGAATATGACGGACCGTCATTTTTAATCCCGATCTTATCATCGCTGTAGTTTGCGTAAAGCTTTATGTTGCCGGCGATGCCGATCTTATAAGATAGTGTTCCTCCTGCGTTGTTTGACTGTGGAATAGGAGCGAACTCGGAATGCTTCCCGTTAATTGCAAAGTAAGGCTCGAGAAATAATTTGCCAATATCAAATGTTGCTCCGAAATTCCTGTTCTTTGAAAGGTAAACTCCGGAAAGAGACGCGTTCGCAAGTCCAAGCCATCCAAACATTCCCGAACCCTGAGGCATGTCGTATGATTTCAGATCAAGCACTGCAGAGAGAACATTTCCGTATTTTGCCGAGAAGCCGCCGCTTGTAAAATTAATTCCGCGAAGTCCCCACGGATTAACCGTTGAATAGGATGATGTATTAAATGTCTCATCAAAGATGAACGGGTTATATAATGAAGCAAGGTCGATTATTGTCAGTACTTCATCCGGATCACCGCCGCGAACTGAAATACGGCTTCCTTCATTCACCTGGTTTGATCCCGGAAATGTAGTGATCGCCCTGTAAAGATCTGCGTCAGCTCCGGGAATTCGCACGATCTCCAGAGGAGTTAAAGTAACCGCATTATTAGTGCCTGAAGTAAACGAGCTTGCAGTCACAAGGATCTCTTCTGTTCTTATCTCTTCCTTTGAAAGCTTCACATTCATTTCGATATTCTGATTTGCTGTGATATCGAGAGGAATTGTTTTCTTCTTATACTCCGACATTGTTACAAGAAGATTTTGCTGACCTGTTCTCTCCGTTTCAAATTCATAGTAACCTTTTTCATCGGTCGTTGCACCGTCAATGCTGCCTTGGATGACAAGGTTTGCACCTCTCATAACGCTGTCAAGATCGCCCTTAACATATCCTGAGATCTTAACAAGACTGACAGGAGCAGTTGAATCTGTCTGAGCGTATGATGTGGCTGTTAAAAAAAATAAAGCTAAAATTGTAAGTAAGGATTTCATTTATTATTAATTGTTTTTGTAAAATTAAAAGTTTAATGTTTCAATATCTTTGGCAATATTGATGTCTTTCTTTGTAATTCCTTTTTCAGAATGTGTGGAGAATGAGATGTCAATGCTTGAGTATTTCATTGTCAGATAATCCGGATGATGATCGTGCTGCTGGCACAAAGCGCCTATGGCAGTGGCAAGTCCCATTGTCTGGGGAAATGCTTTTGTTGTAAATGTTTTCCTTATCGAATCTCCCACGGCTTCCCAGCCGGTAAGGCTTTTCAGTTCCTCTTTAATTTCCTGTTCGGTTAGTTTTCCCATAATGTTTTATTAGTTGTACTGTTAATTTATTTTTTGATAATGCTTTCTAAACTTTTGATGTATTTTTCAAATGCTTTATAACCTTTTGATGTGATCCTGTACTTTGAGAGGGGCTTTCGGTCAACGAATAGTTTTTTAACTGATACGTAGCCTGCTTCCTCAAGTTTCTTTATGTGCACACTCAGATTTCCGTCGGTCGCGTTCACTTTCTCCTTAAGAAAATTGAATTCCGCTTCTTCAACACTCACGAGAACCGCCATTATGGAAGTTCGTATTCTTGAATGTATGACATCGTCAATTTGCTGATAATCAAAGTTCATCCCGCGTTCTAAATTAATTCTTTTGATTTCCTGTACAACAAAACTCCGGGTATGATCTGAAGACCAATGAGCATTGCCGCGAATATAAGCAGTGTATGCACACTTGGAAAAATGAACATTACAGCAGCACCCGCCCACCATCCGATCGCTGTATTTCGCAGCCATCCGATCTGCTGGATCGTTCCGCTTGTAAAATAAGATATCCCCAGTGTCGTTGAAATTATTGGTGAAATGAAGATCGGATCATACGCCTTTGTCATTGTACCCAAAAATCCGAACATGAACATCGCAACTCCGGAAGCAAGCCATAATGATCCGAGCGTTCTTCCTGCGAATGTCGAGACCTTACTTTTTTTCTCCTGCTTCCTGCCGATTATACCGTCTACTACCGCTGCTGATATCATGAGTACCATCCACATCAGCCCTATGTAGTTCATATAAGATTTTGTCAAAAGCAGAACGTAGTTTATGATTAGAGCTGCTGTAACAACTATTCCCCAGAAGATGTAATGAATGCCGTTGTCGATATTTATCCGGCGGCTATCGTCCATTATTTTGCGGATCAACGAAAGTTCTGACTCTGCGTGTGTAGATTCCATTTTTATTAAAGTGCTTTAATTTTTAAAGTGCTTTACAAAAATATAAATTTTTATTCAATTTGTCAAGTGATGAAATAAAAAAAACCCATTCTAATGATTTTCAAAACGGGTTTGGTATAAAATTTATTTTACTGTTACGAAGTGGCGTGCGAATATCCGGCTACACCGTCAAAGTTGTAAAGGTGTTCTGTTTTTATAAAATCAAATCCGGACTCACCTATCTTTTCCAAAAGTGAAAGCACTTGCGTGTGACTTACTCTTTGTCCTGTGTTTGCAGCCACATACCTGCATCTCCAGTGATCCGTGCAGAATGTTTCAGGATGACCGTCAGGCCATACCTTTTCTCCGCGGTTGCTTATCTGTGTTAATATTAATCCGTCAGACTTTACTTTTTTCAGAAGCTCGCCGAGATCATCAGCACTTCCGTTGCTCCAGTCAAGGAACACATCGACACCAACAAGGTCCTTCCTTGCTTTGATCAATTTCTTTTCTTCTTTCTTCTTTACTTCTTTCTTTTCGGATTTTTTATACTCAACTGTTTTTAATGTCGAGGGCTTTTCTCCTAATCTTGCAATCACAGCTTTTGCAAATTCTTTAGTCCCGACTTTTTCTTTGCTGACCCCTTCCTTGAAAATATCATAAGTGTGTATTCCTTCTTCAAGTGTCTTAAGCCAGGCATTATGAACCTTCGAAGCGATATCCACCTGTCCGATGTGATTGAGCATCATTACAGCTCCAAGCATAAGTCCGGAAGGATTAGCGAGATTCTGTCCCGCGCGCTTGGGAGCAGATCCGTGTATCGCTTCGAACATCGCGAAATTCTCTCCAATATTAGCTGAGCCCGCAAGCCCTACTGAGCCTGTAATCTGCGCGGCAACGTCCGATAAAATATCTCCGTATAGATTTTCCATTACTATCACGTCAAATTTTTCAGGCGTATCAGCCATCTTTGCTGCTCCAATGTCAACTATCCAGACTTCATTTTCTATCTGAGGATATTCCTTTGCGATCTCATCGAAGATGCTGTGAAACAAACCATCAGTCATCTTCATTATATTATCCTTTACAAAACAACTTACTTTTTTTCTGTTATTGATCACTGCGTATTCAAATGCATATCTTACGATCTTCTCCGTTCCCGGTCTTGAGATCAATTTCAGACACTGATAAACCTGCTCGGTCTGACGATGCTCGATCCCCGCATAAAGATCTTCTTCGTTTTCTCTGACTATGACAACATCCATTATAGGGTGCTTAGTTGAAACATAAGGATGATATGAAACGCAGGGTCTTACATTGGCATACAATCCGAGTGTCTTCCTTGTGGTCACGTTCAGACTTTTGAAGCCTCCGCCCTGAGGCGTTGTTATGGGAGCTTTCAGAAAAACTTTTGTCCTTCTTAATGAATCCCAGGCGCCCGGCTCAATGCCTGAATCATTCCCGCGCAGATAGACCTTCTCTCCGATCTCAATTGTTTCAATATCGATTTTAGCACCTGCAGCGTTGATTATATCAAGAGTGGCTTCCATAATTTCAGGTCCGATCCCGTCTCCATAGGCAACTGTAATTAGAGTATTTTTTGACATTAAATTCCTTTTCTAAGTTTTTGATTGATTTTTTGTCTGAAATTTAATTTAACAATCCTGCTTTTTATAAGAAATCTAAAAATTACAATTTAGAGGGTAAACGTTGGTCAAGTTTGAAAAAGCTTAAGCTATAACATCATTTACAGGATTATCTGCGAATAACTTTTACTCCATACTAAACACTAACTGCAGAAACCCTGCGGGTAAACACAATTACCATTTACAAAAGGCAGTCAGAAGATTTTCCTGACTGCCTTTTTAATTAAAGCGAGAACCAGAACTATATATGAAAGCATTTTAGGGCATTACCTTAGCAGCAAATCTATTGGCATTGTTAAAGGCGATCATTATGTATTATTCTTGCACAACATAAATCTTGCCGGATCTCTAAACTGCCGAAAAGTCTTCAAACTCATCAATTGAGGACATGGAGATGGTTAGATTTAAAATCAAGATTTGAGAAGTATGTTATTCCTGCTTGTAGATTTGAATTGTAAAAATATTTTTCTCATGTTTAACTGTAATTATTCCATGTATGTTTATCCCCAAAGCGGATATTTCATGCCTGAATATTTCTTCAGTACTTATGTACTCTAACTGTTTGAGAACATTATTTTGTGCCAATACTTCTTTCCATGTCCTTAATGACTCTTGACTCTTTATGTTTGAATTTGAGTTTTGCAACAGCACTCTTAATTGTTTTTCACAGTGCAATCCAAATTCTTTTTTATTCTTAATTGCTTCATCAATAAAATTGCATGTAACCTCATTAACCAAAAAAATATCCTTGATGTGTTCTCTTTTGATAAATTCCCTTATAGCCAAAACTTCATCAGCACTAAAATTCAGAACTGCTGCCGGTGATGTTAAAAAAAATATGTCATCACCGAATTTTGTTCGGAGAAAACTTTCTAATTGACAAAACGGACAGATTATAAAAAGCGCACCTTGTGCATTTATATTTTCTATCCATGTCATTTTATTTAACATTTTCATTAAGGGTTGCAGATATTACAATACATCGGGTCTTCTTGAATCTTGTTATGCGGAAATTTTTCTTCTTTTTTAAAAGCACACTTTTTACATTCATAGAGATAACTAAAAGTTGACTGTGTCGGAGATCCGCATAAACTGCATGGAAGCCCTTTTAAGGCATCTGTAATTCCAAATCCGCGAGTATTACATTCCGGGCAAAGTGAATTTATTTTCTTAACCAGTTTTTTTGCCGCAGATTCTATTACCTTCATTCGCGTAGGATTATACAATGCTCTCATGTCCGTTTCTACGTACGCTTCACCACATGTATCTATAAACATTTGAAACGTTTCTTTAAGCGTTTGCCAATTAGTAATTCCCTTAATAATTTTTGAGTTATTGTCCTTCGCCTTTCGCAAAATCAGACCATGTGAAGGGAACTTCACACGTTTTGCAAATTCAGTTAATTTCTTTTCAGTTTTTATTTCATCACCATTGAAGTTTGTTTTGAAGCTTAATTCTCTTTCAATTATCTCAAGGTCATTTTTTTTATCAATGAAGATTAAAAACTCATCATCAGAGGATGAAAAAAAGATTGCAGGATTTGGACCAAAAGAACCTTCACTTGCAATGCCTAAATCACAATTACTTAATTTCATTGCCTGAAGGCATTTCTTTTTCATAGTGGTGATCGGGTCATCCTTGCGTTCGATTTCCCCGGTAAAGGTTCCAAGCAAATCTGTATCAAAATTTTCAGGCGTAAAACATGTTACACCAAATGCTTTTTCAAAAAGCGGGGCAATTATTTTTTCTTTTTGGTGCTTTGTAGCAATTATCAATTTCCGGTTTGCAAACATAGAATGAAAAATTTTAATATATTTCTACCACGAGTGTACACCTATTTTTCGGCTTACTTCAAAATTCGTATTCAGTCAAAAACTTCTGGAGAAATCGAGGTTTATTGCCCTTGCCCAAGTGAGAAAGCAGGTTTGCCATCGAAGGCATACAGGTTTTCCGTTTTAATGGTATCAATATTTCTTTCATTTGCTTTTTCTAACAATTCAATAATTTGTTTCTTGGTCATGGTTTCTTCTTTCACCGGTTTAAATCTGCATCGCCAATGATCGGTGCAAAAAGTTTCTTCAAATCCTTCAGGCCACACTTTTATTCCCCGGTTGCTTATCATAGTCAGTTGTATGTCATCGGTGTTGAGTTTTTGTATCAACTCAGCTAACTCATCAGGGGTTTTATCATGGCAATGTACAAACACATCAATTCCTATCAGTTCTTTTTTTCGTGGGGTTTTACGTTGATACTTTGGCAGGTGTAATGTTTTTCCTTTTTCATAACTTACTTGTTTCAGAGTATCAGGTTTTTTTCCAAGATTTTTAATTATAGCTTCTGCAAATTCTTTTGTCCCTACCTTTTGTTTGCTTACACTTTCTTTATAAATATCGTATGTATGTATCCCTTCTTCTATTGTTTTTAACCAGGCATTTTGTACTTTTTCAGCTACATCATTTTGCCCGATATAATTGAGCATCATTACGGCTCCCTGAAACAGCCCTGACGGGTTTGCCAAATTCTGACCCGTTAAACGGGGAGCTGAGCCGTGAATGGCTTCAAACATTGCACACTCTTCACCAATGTTGGATGAACCAGCAAGCCCAACGGATCCGGCAATTTGAGCTGCCACATCTGAGAGTATATCACCATATAAATTTGGCATAACGATCACATCAAATGCTTCTGGAGTATCAGCCATTTTTGCAGCGCCAATATCTACAATCCAATGCTGATTTTCTATTTCCGGATATTCCCTGGCTATTTCATCAAACACTTGATGAAACAAGCCATCGGTTTGCTTCATAATATTGTCTTTTGTAAAACAGGTTACTTTTTTTCTACCATATTGCTTTGCGTATTCAAAGGCGTACCGAACAATTTTTTCACAACCAGGGCGGCTGATCAGTTTTAAACACTGCACTACTTCATCTGTTTGCTGATGTTCAATACCGGCGTATAAGTCCTCTTCGTTTTCACGCACAATGACAATGTCCATGTTAGGATGTTTTGTTTTCACAAACGGATGCAGACTCTTACACGGTCTAATATTTGCATACAAACCCAAAGATTTCCTGGTAGTAACATTTAAACTCTTATATCCTCCACCTTGTGGTGTCGTAATAGGCGCCTTCAAAAAAACTTTATTCCTTCGTATGATATCCCAGGATTCTTTGGCAATACCGGAAGTATTTCCGGCTAAATAAACTTTTTCACCCACCTCAATTTCCTCTATTTCAATCTTGGCGCCGGCTGCTAAAATGATCTTAAGCGTGGCATCCATAATTTCGGGACCGATACCGTCTCCCTTTGCTACTGTTACTTTCTGCATGTTTTTTGTTAGGTTTATAAATTCAATTAATTTAGGTATTGTGCATACAAAAATAAGCAAGTTAATTAATATATTTTTATTTATATTTGCTATGGTACACATAAACAATTTTTATGAATTATACCCTACACCAATTACAGGTTTTTGCCAAAGTGGTACAAACAAAAAGTATTACAAAGGCGTCTCGGGAGCTGTTCATGAGCCAGCCTGCTGTCTCTATTCAATTAAGAAATCTGCAAGATCAATTTGACATTCCTTTAACAGAAGTTGTTGGGAGACAACTATATGTCACTGAGTTTGGTAAGGAAATTTATTCTATGGCAGAAAGAATTATCAATGAAGTGTATGCTATAAATTATAAGACAATGTCTTATAAAGGTTTGCTAACGGGTCGGTTAATTATTTCAATTGTCTCTACTGGCATATATGTGATGCCTTATTTTTTAACTGATTTTTTAAAATTACATCAAGGAATAGATTTAGTGATGGATGTCACTAATAAGTCAAAAGTCATAACTAGCCTTCACAATAATGAAATCGATTTCGCTTTGGTTTCCATAATACCTCAAGAGCTAAAAGTAAACAAGGAGACATTAATGGAAAACGAACTTTTTGTTGTGGGAAATAATAAAGAAAAAAATCGTACGTATATTGTTAGCAAAGAAGAATTAAAAGAAATGCCGCTTATCTTTCGGGAAGAAGGATCGGGGACACGTTATGTCATGGAAAATTATTTTTATAAACATAAGATCAATGTTAGAAAGAAAATGGAGCTAACATCTAATGAAGCTTTAAAACAAGCAGTTATTGCCGGACTCGGTAATTCTGTTATGCCCCTTATAGGATTAAGAAATGAACTTACAACCGGAGATTTAAAAATCATTCCCGTTGTAGGATTTCCGATAAAATCCAAATGGCAATTAATATGGCTCAAAGGCAAAAAATTATCGCCTGTGGCACAAGCATATATAAAGTATGTTCACAAAAATAAAGAAGCAATTTTAAAAGATAAGTTTTCATGGATAGATAAAGTTCATTTGCTTATGTCACGAAAAAATATTTAACCAAACGACAAATAATGATGTTCATTTTATAATAACAAAATAAATTATTTATTCATTGAAGACTGTAATTGTCTGATAAGATTTTCCTTTTCAGTTAGAGAGAAGTGTTTTTCTGTAGAAATGTTTTTGATGTTATTTGATATGAACCTGTTTTGTTTTTCAAACAATTTGCAGAATTTGCATAATGTAAGGTGAACTATAAGCCGGCATCTCGCGCTGAATGAAAGTTTACTTTCTTCATCCATTACCATCAGTAAGGTTGCCTCTTTACAGCCGATCATTATTCTCATGTTGCTTTTATTTTTCTGTGATTGATCCAATGTCATTTAAAAATTTATTTATAAATTGAACCAGTTTTTTTCCAGGCATTTTCTTAATTGCAGCTTTGCCCTGTGAAGCATAATCCAATAGTTAGACGAAGTAATACCAAGTTTCATACAGACCTCATCGGATTTTTCTCCGTCGATAAATCTTAAGCAGAAAACAATATTATGTATTTCGGGAAGTTTGCCTTTGCAAAGCTCAAATGTTTTCATAAATTCACGCGAATCAATTACAGAGTCGTATTCCGTATTCCATTCTTCCGGTTTAGTATTATTCCACCAATGTCCGGTTTCATCAAAGGCTTCCTTAAAAAAATTTTCATTCCCTGTTTCGATTTCTACATCGCTAGTAATGGCTTTTTTTCTGTAATAGTCGGTGATCTTATTTTTGAGAATAAGGAAGAGCCAGTTTTTTTCCGATGCCTCTCCTCTGAAACCATCAAGATTTTTTAAAGCAGAAAAATAAGTATCCTGAACAAGATCTTTTGCAATTTCCTCATTGTTCACTCTTATGTATGCGAACTTTAAAAGTATGTCTGAATATTTATTAACCCACTTTTCAGGGTCAGGTTTATTCATTATAAAGTCAGTGATTATTTTTTTAAATTACTTAAAGCAACCCTTTTATCGTTAATCTCTTTTTTTGATTAAACCTGCCTCGCAGGCTGTTCGATCGTCTCTCCTCGCATTACGCATTGGATGAGCGGGCAATACGGGCAGTCAACTTGTAGTAAAATTAATATATAGTAATTGTGGTGTAGTTACAATAATTATTGTTTTACGTTTTGCACTGATAGCTATAATAAAAATAAGTTGTATGATTTATTGACATGCTTCGTCTATAAATGTGATAGTCAGGAGTTCTGCAGAATGTCTTTCGAAGCATCATTTTAAAAATACTAAATTATATCCATCCAATGAAAAAAATCCTCACGTTGTTATTCATGCTGATTTATTCTCTCAGCATAGCCCGGGATAATCCAAAGATCGCGGATTCTCCGGAAACCATTGATCCTGTTAAGACCGGTCAAAAAATTCCTAGTGTTAATGTTAAAAATATTGACGGGAGAGTCGTATCCCTTGATTCCATTGTATCTTCCATGCCGACTGTATTGGTTTTTTACCGCGGAGGATGGTGTCCTTATTGTAACGTGCAGTTGTCCGGGCTTCAAAAAATTGAATCTGAATTAATTAATCTGGGATATCAGATTGTTGCCGTGTCAGCAGATAAATCCGAATTGCTGTCTGAAACCGTTAATAAAGAGCAAATAAACTTTACATTGCTTTCTGATTTTGATGGTATGGCATCTGTTGAATTTGGAATCGCATATAAAGTCAGCGATGAATACTATTCCAAACTTAAAGATTATAATTTAGACCTTGAAACGGTTACAGGTAATAAGAATCATATTCTTCCGGTTCCTTCTGTGTTTATTATTGATACATCCGGGAAAATAAATTTCGAATACATTAATCCCGATTACAAAGTCAGACTTGATCCCGATGAATTATTGGCTAACGCTAAATCCTTTGCAAATTAAAATAAATTTTGAAGGATTATACTCTGGGTTCTCTGGGTTCAACGACAAAATTCATTTACCTTTATGCTTACTTATATTTATTCTATACTGATTTTAAAGTTTGTTTATTTAATTAATACTTAAACCAGAAAAAAATAGATTATGGAATATTACAAATCTGAAGATCTGAAAAAATTCGGGGACATAGCTGAATATGATCCGGAATTGGCAAAAAAATTTTTTGATTATTACGGTGCTGTATTTGCCGAGGGTGCGTTGACTGAACGGGAAAAATCGCTTATTGCACTTGCTGTATCACATGCTGTTCAGTGTCCCTATTGTATTGATGCATATTCTCATGATGCTTTAGAGAAAGGGTGCAATGAAAAACAAATGATGGAAGCAATTCATGTTTCTGCAGCAATAAAAGGCGGTGCTGCACTGGTTCATGGAGTTCAGATGATGAATCACGTCAAGAAAGTTTCAATGTGAGATAAAAAATTATGATGGTTAAATCCCTGAAATTCCGGCATTCAATTCTTTCAGACTCTGCAGAGCAGATAAATATTTTAAAAAAGTTTGATGAATCTTCTTTTGAATCTTATGTAAAGAAATCCGGATTTGAAAAATTTCTATCCCGTAAAATTGAAATATTTCAGATTAACATGGGAAAGATGTGTAATCAGACCTGCAAGCACTGTCATGTAGATGCGGGTCCAGACAGAAAAGAAATTATGACAAAGGAAACAATGATGCAGTGTCTGGAAGCATTGGAAAATTCAGATATACAAACTGTGGATCTGACCGGCGGAGCTCCTGAAATGAATCCTGATTTTAAATGGTTCGTTGAAGAAATAAAAAAACTAAACCGGCATATAATTGTCCGTTGCAACCTTACAATTATTCTTGCAAATCCAAAATTTCATTACCTTCCAAAATTCTTTTCGGAAAATAGAATCGAAGTTGTTTCCTCATTACCTTATTATCAGAAATCAAATACTGACAGGCAAAGAGGTGACGGCGTCTTTGAGAGTTCAATCAAAGCTCTTAAGCTATTGAATGAATCCGGTTATGGCAAGGAAAATTCAGGACTGATTTTAAATCTTGTGTATAATCCCACCGGCGCCTTCCTTCCTGCAAACCAGTCATCGCTTGAAAAAGATTTTAAGACAGAGCTGTTTTCCAAACATGGAATTGTATTCAACAATCTATTCACAATCACCAATATGCCTATTAGCAGATTTCTTGAATATCTTCTTGACTCGGGAAATTTTGAATACTATATGGAGAAATTAATTTCTTCATTTAATCCTTCTTCGGTTCCAAATGTAATGTGCAGAAATACAATTTCAATCGGCTGGGACGGGTATCTTTATGATTGTGATTTTAATCAGATGCTTGATATAAAAGTAAATCATTCATCTCCCGATCATATAAAAGACTTCAATACTGAAAGTTTAAATAGTCGGGAAATAATGACAGGTAATCATTGCTTTGGATGCACAGCAGGAACCGGGTCAAGCTGCGGTGGAGCAGTTGTTTAAAAATTTTAAATAAATTTATTTAAACAAAAAATAATTTAATTTCATCTTGGAAAACATTGTGATTGTCGGTAACGGGGTAGCAGGAATTACGGCTGCACGTTATATCAGGAAATTGAGCAATAAAAATATTACCGTGATTTCAGCCGAATCAAAATATTTTTATTCAAGGACAGCATTGATGTATATTTATATGGGCGTGATGAAGCTTAAAGATATTAAGCCTTACGAAGACTGGTTTTGGGAAAAGAACAGAATAAATATTATAAACGAATATGTTCAGAGAATTGATGTAAATAATAATCAGTTAATACTTTCAAGCGGGATTAATCTTTTTTATGATAAGCTGGTAATAGCCACCGGCTCTAAATCCAATAAGTTTGGATGGAAAGGTCAGGACTATGCAGGCGTTCAGGGATTATATTCATTGCAGGATCTGGATCTGATGGAGCAAAACACAAAGAATATTTCCCGTGCAGTAATTGTTGGCGGAGGTTTGATCGGTATTGAAATGGCTGAAATGCTTTCAAGCAGAAATATACCCGTGACATTTCTTGTTCGTGAAAAGAGTTATTGGAATAATATCTTACCCGAAGAAGAATCTCAAATGATCAACAAGCACATCCGGGAACATGGAATTGATCTGCGGCTGGGAGCAGAGTTAAAAGAAATTATTGCAAATGATTCCGGAAAAGTGAAAGCAGTCATTACCGGTAAAGATGAAATGATCGAGTGCGGGTTCGTTGGACTGACGGCAGGAGTAAGTCCTAATATAGATCTTTTAAAAGATACTCCGGTAGAAACAGGAAGAGGAGTTTTAGTGAATGATTATCTTGAAACTAACATACCCGGTATTTATTCAGCCGGTGATTGCGCGGAAATCAAATCTGAAATTCCCGGCGGAAAAAACCGGGTCGAACAGCTTTGGTACACAGGGAGAATGCACGGAGAAATAGTTGCAAAGAATATCTGCGGAAAAAGAATTAAGTATGACAGAGGAATATTATTCAACTCGGCAAAATTTCTTGACATAGAATATCAAACTTATGGAATGGTGAATCTGAATATTCCCGGTGAAAAAATTATATACTGGGAGAGCAAAGATTCCAAACGGGCAATAAGAATTGTATATACAAATGAATCTGTCATGGGTTTTAACTTAATGGGTATAAGATACCGGCAGGCAGTTTGCGAAAAATGGATCATGGAAAAGCGAACGGTTGAATATGTTCTCTCACATTTGAGTGAAGCGAATTTTGATCCGGAATTTTTTAAGCAGTTTGAAAAAGAGGTTATTGATTTATATAATAATCAGAATCCGGGAAAAATGATAATGTTACAAAAGAGAAAATCAGGATTGTTTTCCAAAGCGGTATAATAAAAAATTAAACTAATATTAAAATGAACAAAAAATTTCTTATTATCTTCAGTTCTCTGTTTTTCCTCCTGCAACATTATGCGTATTGTCAGGATGAAATCAACAGAGGAAAAGATTTTCTTACTCCCGCAGATTTTAATTTTCCTGTACGGATATATATGTGGGAACTTACGGGTGATGATCCATACATTAGTGAAACGGAAAAGTTTAAGATCGGATTGACATATAATTATTCTTCTGCGGAAAAATACTTTAATCCTGACGGAGACCAGATTTTTATTAAAGAATCATTTAAACAATATAATAAAGGAAGTGACATAGGCGGATATTTCAGGAAACATGGCGCTCTGCTATGGGCACAATATAATTTTGCAAAGGTTAACAAGATTGTATTAAGACTACCTTTCATTTTCACTGAAATGAAATCGTATTCATCTACTACTGATGTCAAGCCACAGGAAGAATTTATAAAACCCAGAGGTCCTTTTCAGGATGTGGAACTCTCATATACAAGAAAACTTACCAACATTAGAAATAAGGTTGATTTTTTCGGAGGGCTAGGTTTTTCATTCCCGACTTCCAGACCTAAAAGATATCTTGATAATCCACACGGAGGTAATGGCGACAGATGGACAGCAAATGTAAATGGCTATGTAAGTTTTAAAACTTCGAAAATAACAGTTACAACAGGTGCAAAATATATTTATAAATTTCCGGTTACATCTGAATTGTTTACTCCGAGACCTTTCGGAATAGGGTATCCGTTTTTATATGACACATCAACAATTTCTTCAATACAGTTAAATGATTTTATTTTATTGAATCCATACGAATCAACAGTTAAATCTGGTTACCATTTTTTATATGATTTTTTAATAAATTACAATTTTGATTTTGGGCTTCAGCCAATGTTACAGTTTCAGTATTTCAAGGGTTCAGGAGATGAGTTTGATACCCCCGTTCCTCTTGAGTTTAAAAGGAATAGCAGCGGGGATATAGCACCTGTAAATTTTCTTACTGAACTTAAAGGAGGAAGTTCAGGAATTATACGTCTTTATGTAAGACAAAATTTTGAAAAAATTGCCAATGCAAAATTTGATTTGACTTTAGGATTCGGTACATCAGTATTCGGTAAAAATGCCCAACAGGAAGCTAATCTTTTATTCGGATTAACCGGCTATTTTTAAATTTGTAACATTAAAACTTAATAATGACACCAATTCAAATCAGTATCCAACCGAAGATATTGCACGATAAAAAAACAGGAATTAAAAAAACCGGATTGGCATTATTCTCAATTGGGTTATTATTTTTTCTGATCTCATTTACTTCCGCATCAGAAATTTCACCCGTATTCTTTTTTATATTTTCAATTGGCTTAGGATCATTAGGCGCTTTAATTTTTTTTTACGGGCAATACCGTGACAATCTCATTGCAGGAGTCAAGAAAAACGGGACGATGTTTCTTGATGCGACAAACAAAGGATTGATAGGATGGGCTGCGGCTGTTTTCCTTACTGCATTTTATGTTTGCCTGTACTGGTTTCCTGAAGTATTTACATACGCGAGCAAGCCTTTTGACTGGCTAAGTATGCTCTTAAGAAACTTACCGTCAGACCAATGGTTTTTATACGGCGCTTTATATACTGTGGCAATAGGTATCATGGGAGTGAGAATGATGATTCACAATCGTCATAACCGATATCAGATTATCAGGACCTGCTCTGTGATTTTTTTTCAACTGGGTTTCGGATTTCTCATTCCGAATATTTTGCTGATATTGAACGAACCGGGTTTTTATTTTTCTTATTTCTGGCCTCTTAAGTATGATTATCTTTTTCCCGGTACACTTGATTATCTGATGAAGTCTCCCGGCGCACTTGGAACATTTATGGCTTTCTGGGCAGTGATGATGACTTTCATTGCTTTACCGGTATTAACATATTTTTTCGGAAAGAGGTGGTACTGCTCATGGGTATGCGGATGCGGCGGCTTAGCGGAAACTCTCGGTGATCCTTACAGACATCTTTCGGACAAATCACTGACGTCATGGAAATATGAGAGATACATTATTCATTCTGTTTTATTAATAATAATTGTTTTAACCGGTATGCTTTGGATCAATTCATATTTGCAGGGAGAAATTCTTGGAAAGTTTACAAATTCGTTTGCGAAGGTATATGGATTTGTTATCGGAGCGGGTTTTGCCGGTGTTGCCGGTGTTGGCTTTTATCCGTTAATGGGCTCAAGAGTATGGTGCAGATTTGGCTGTCCGCTTGCAGCTATACTCGGTTTTCTTCAAAAGAAAATTTCAAGATTCAGAATTACTACAAACGGAGCACAGTGTATTTCCTGTGGAAATTGTTCGACATATTGTGAGATGGGAATTGATGTCCGCGCATATGCTCAGAACGGAAAAAATATTATCAGGTCTTCATGTGTGGGATGCGGTATTTGCGCAGAAGTTTGTCCCAGAGGAGTTTTAAAATTGGAAAATGGTCCTTTAATTTCTAAATATAATTAAATTATGAATTCTATAAAAAAATCCGTAAGACATTATTTATTGCTTTTAATATTATCAGTGTCTGTATGCAACAATATTGAAGCTTCCGAGAAAAACAGAGAATTTTACTTTTCAAGTTTTGATTACTCTGATTTAGATTCAGTGTTAAACAAATTTGTTGAAAATGGAATGGTGAATTATGCAGGTATCCGTGATGAAAATGCATTGGACAATTATGTAAATACTGTAGGAGATTTTGATCCTTATGCTATCGCTGATGATACCGAAAGGCTGACATTCTGGATCAATGCATACAATGCATTTACAATAAAACTCATTACCGATTATTATCCGGTAAAATCAATAATGGATATAGAAAAAAAGGCTGGAGAAAATCCGTGGAGCATTGAATTTATAAAAATCGGTGATAAATACTACAGCCTTGATGAAATCGAGAAAAAGATAATTATACCTGAATTCGGAGAATGCAGAATACACTATGCTTTAGTATGCGCTGCTATCAGTTGTCCCCCGCTTCGCTCGGAAGCTTATCTCCCGGAAAAACTTATTGCTCAATTAGATGAACAGGCACAATTATTCATCAATGACAAAACAAAAAACTTTCTTAACAGAAAATCCAACACGATGAATCTTTCAATGATTTATAAATGGTACAGCTCTGATTTTAAAGATTGCAGCGGTTCGATTATCAAACATGTGTCTGAATTTATTAACGAGGATGACAAGGAATTTATTAAAAAGAAAAAAACGAGTAATTTGAATTATTTGAAATATTCATGGAAACTGAATGATTGGAAGCAATAGATACTTAATATATTCCGGATGGTTTTGTATTGCAGTATTAACATTGCTTAAAATTTATGCAGCTTCCACTCTTGACTTGTTTGAAGATGAAGCGCTGTATTGGATGTGGTCTCTGAATCCCGATCCTTCTTATTCTTTTATTACTTTAATTTCCATTAAGTTAAGTACATTATTATTTTCTTCCGATCATGAATTTATTGTCCGGTTTCCTGCCTTAGTATCAAACCTGCTAATTGTAATTTTACTGATTAAGATCTCAAAAGAACTTGGATTTGGAAAGATACAAACGATTTATTTAATTTTGATTTTCCTTTCCGTACCATTTGTAACTATTTATACGACGTTTATATCTCCCGATACTTTCCTTCTGTTATTCACTGTTGCATCTTATTATAGCTGGCTAAAATTAATTGGTGATAATACTACTGAAAATTATTTTTATCTGGGGCTCTCTTTAGGACTGGCGGTTTTGAGCAAATATCAGGGCGTCATTATTTTTGCAGCATTGGTTTTAATTTTTATTTTATTCAGTTCAAAGAGAAGTTATAGTATTCGTAACTTGTTAATATTGATTGGTGTCTTTCTTTTAACCATATCACCGCTGATCATCTGGAATATTTTACACGAGCCGGTATGGTTAAATTATTACTTACTTACTGATGCAGACAAAATCAGTGGAAGCTTCTTAAGTATGTTTTCCACTCTCTTTCTTTCACAAACATCTATTTTATTGCCCTTCATATTTTTATTCTTAATGTGGATTACTTTTTTACTTTTCACAAATTCTTTTAAAGATATGAGACTTAGTTCATTAAAGTTAGCATACTTTTGTACAGGGACTTTTTTATTTCTTTGTTCAATTTCAGGAAAGATCAAAGGAAACTGGTTTTTTATTATATATATACC
>Ga0163153_10004120_pt1 | contig 18555 bp, 13 predicted proteins | sample OliLakLV19MP6IB1_FD_148629 | JGI IMG/M metagenome (GOLD analysis project Ga0163153, IMG submission 148629) | Freshwater microbial mat bacterial communities from Lake Vanda, McMurdo Dry Valleys, Antarctica - Oligotrophic Lake LV.19.MP6.IB-1 | ecosystem: Environmental > Aquatic > Freshwater >... | reverse complement strand
ATGTCTGGCAGCGCCTTCATTCCCCTCCCTCTTAGGGAGGGGTTAGGGGAGGGTCGAGCGGGGAACAAAGGCAGATTGCAAATTGACCATTGCGAATTGCAAATTGAGAATTGGAAGGCGGCAAAGCCCTCCGACAATTTGCAATTTGCAATGGTCAATGGCCGGTTTGCAATCTCCGATCCGACCCTCCCCCCGGCCCCTCCCCTAAGAGGGAGGGGAAGTTGAAGTCAGTGATATTGATCCGGTCCTGCGAGTCCGGCGGCTCGAAGCGCTTCGCGGTGCGCAGCGTCTTCTTCGTTGTCCGCAGCCAGCGCTCCAGCCAGACCGCCCGCGACTCGGCCGAACCCTCGGCGAGCATCTGATACCGCTCGTTCACGTCGTCACACACCGTCATCGTCGTCAGATCGATCAGGGCGTTGGTCGGGATCTCCCGGCTGATCCAGTTCTGCACCGCGGCAATGCTTGACAGCTCCTTCAGGAGCGGATCGTTCAGCAGCGACTCCAGCGTGGCGCGGTGGTCGGAGAGATCGATCTCCATCGGCGATTGCAGCTCCAGCGGCTCGAGCATGGCCTTGCGGTAGGGCGTCGAGGCCATTTCGCGCACGATCCTGGCCCGGCAGGCACCCTGGAGCAGCACGTTGTAGCGGCCATCGTCGAGCTTCTGGTGCTTCACGATGTACCCGACGCAGACGTGCGGCCGCAGCACCGGCTTGCCTTCGTAGGTCTTCTTCCAATCCTCCCCCTCGAACGTCGCCATCGCCACCAGGCCCTTGCCGTCGAGGGAATCGCTGACCATCCGGCGGTAGCGCGGCTCGAAAATATGCAGCGGAATCGTCGCGTGCGGCAGCAGCACGCAGTTGGGCAGAGGGAACAGCGGGATCGCCTGCCGAAAATCGATGGTGAGCGTTTCGGACATCGAGAGGATGATAGGCGGGAGCGGCGGAGATGTGCCGCGCTGGTCTCACGCGATCCGAAAAACGCAGCGACCGGCGCTGGTGCCACGGGTCGGCTCTGCGACCCGTGTCCCTGGCGCCGCTCACGGTCGCCGACCCGACCCGTGGCACCGATCCAGTTATGTTCGTGCTTCGCAAGACGAAGCGAGCGCCCACGCGCTCATCAATACTTCGACACCCGCGTCACGCCCGGCTCCAGCCGTTCCCAGACGACGGCGCCCTTCGGGTCGATCTCGCGGATGCCGGTGGCGTCGGCGATGAGCGTGTTGCCGTTGTCCTGGCGTTCGGCGTAGTAGGGGGCCTGCATGTTGGGGCCGACGCCGATGGAGGTCCACACTTCCTTGCCATCGGGGTCAAACTCACGGACCCGGTTGCCGCTGACCTCGGCGATGAGCGTGTGGCCGTTGGGCAACCGCTGCGCCGAGATCGGCGCGAGCAGGTTGTCGATCTTCCATTGTTCCTTGCCGTCTTCGTCTACTTCGATGACGCGGTTGCCGTTCTGAAGCGCGATAAGCGTGCGGCCATTGGGCAGCCGCTTCGCTTCGGTCGGGCGGCCCTGGATGGTTTTGTCCCAAACGATCTTATTGGCGCTGTCGACCTCGACGACGCGGTTGCTGTTGGAGCAGGCGATGAGCGTGTTGCCGTTCTCCAGGCGTTCGACGCTGAAGGGGGCGCTGGGCAGGTTGGTCTGCTCCCACACCTTATCGCCCTTGGCGTCGTATTCGATGACGTTGCGCGCGGAGTAGCTGGAGACGAGGCGGTGGCCGTTGGGCAGGCCGAGCACGCCCCAAGGGTTTTGAACGGCGATGGACCAGGTCTCGCTGCCCGCCGAGTCGAGTTCGTACACGCGGCCGGTGCGGTAATTGGCGACGAGCGTTCGGCCCAGGACGACGCGCACATCTTCGAGGGGAAAGGTCAGCTTGGCGGTCTTGCCCTCGGCAACGGTCCATGCCTTCCACTTGGCGACCGCCTCCTTGCGCTTCTCGGCGTCGTCGTAGGGAACAAACCCGTGGTGGTGGCCGGTAAGGGAGCGCAGCGTGCGGATGGCCCCGCTGCGGGCGTGCACATCGTCGGCTTCGAGCAGGGCGACGAGCGTGTCCATGCTGGAGCGCTCGCCCTGATCGGCGAGCGCCCGGGCCGAGGCGAGCTTCACGCGGTTGTCCGCGTCTTTCGCCAGCGGTTTTAGGTCCGCTTGTCCTTTCTCTTTCAGCACGGCGCCGACCGCGGCGACCGCGACGATCCTCACCTCGGGCGACTTGTGCGCCAGCGCCTTGCGCAGTGCTTCCGCGTCGTCCGGGGTCGAAGTCGTTTTCAGCGCGAAGACGGCGGCGTCGAGGAGGTACTGCTGGTTGCACAGCGGGGCGGCGGCGAGCGTCTCGGTGGCGAGGCCCTTGATTTCCTTCTTGCGGATCGTCGTCAGCGCGGCGAACAGCACGCGCGAGCGCTTGCCGTCGGTGGCCGCAAAGATGCGGGCGGCCGAGTCGCGCACTTCCGCGTCGGTGCTGCCGTCCTTGGCGGCGGCGAGGGCCTCGATGGGCACCACCGCCATGCCAAGCAGTTCCTTCTGGGCGTCTTTGCGTTTGGTGTAGTCATCATCGCCGAGCTGGCGGATGAGCGTGTCGATGATCTTGCGCGAGTCGTCGGTTGGATGCAGGTCGCGGAGGAACTTGCCGAGGCCGGCGGCGTTACCGTCGATGCCGTGGTCGAGAAGGACATCGATATTCGAGTCGCCGCTGCTGTCCTTGCGGCCGGACGCGCCGGGCCCGGTGTCGGGCTTGTGTTGTTCGTTCTGCGGATCGCCGGGGGCGACGGTTTTTTTCTCGAGGACGCCGAGCGAGTACACGCGTTCGACGCCGACGCCGTAGATGCGCTGGCCGTCGCTGAAGAGGTTGCCGACGGGGTCGTTGTAGTCGAACTTGCCGTCCGCATCGTTGATGGGCAGGGCGACGCCGACGATGGAGAGGCGCTTAAAGGTGGTGGGGTGGTAGCGGGCGACGGCGTTGCCCATGGGCAGGTAGATCGCGTCCTCGGCGACGAAGCCGCGGCCGGTGATGGGATGCTCGAACTCGAGCAGTTCGCGCGAGAGCACGCCGCTCATCAGGTCGTACTTGCGGAGGCGGTCACGGCCGGCGACGAAGAGGAACTTGCCGCTGGCGCCGATTACATGCGTCGACCCGTCGCGCTCGATCTCCCACATGATCCGGCCGGTGCGGCGGTCGAAGGCCATGAGGGCGTCGCGGTCGTTGGCGGCGACGATGAGCGAGCGGCCCATGGGGATGATGAAGTCCTCGTCCCAGCCGCGCGGGCTGGCGGAAGCCTGGTTGCCGTACTGCTGCCGGCGGGTGGTTCCGTCGAGGTCGCGGTGGTAGCGCGCGGCCCAGCGGACGAGCCCGCCGGTGGCGTCGAGGTTAAATACCACGCCGCCGCTGACGAGATAAGCATCGCCGCCGGCGACCGAGAGGCCCGTGCTGGTCCAAGGTTGATATCCGCCCGGCGGGTCGTCGGCGAGAAACGTCTTCCACGCGAGCTCGCCCTTTTTATCCGCCTTGCGGGCATAAACCCAGAGCGCGCCGTTGTCGATCACCGGCATCAGCAGCAGGTTTCCGTAGGGCACCGGCGCGGACTGGTACCGCACCGGCCGTCGGTTGCCGGTTTCGTCCGCTTCGGCCTCGGTGCGCCACTGGAGCTTTCCGGTGCGGGCGTCGAGCGCGATGATGCGGTTGCCCAGCTGCGGGCGGAACCCGCTGATGCCGCTGCGGGTGCGGAAGAACGACTGGTTCTGCTGCATGTAACTGCCGCTGTCCTCCTCGAGGTAGTAGAGGACGCCGTCGTGAATCGACATCGAGTTCGATGAACGATCGCCGAAGAGCATCACCTCTTCGGCCGAGGATGGCATCTGCGGACGCACCTGCGGCATCACCCGGCTCGGCGAGGAAAACACCGATTTGCCGGTGCGGCCATCGACGCAGACGACGCGGTCGTAGGCGCGGAAGTAGACGCGCCCGGCGTGCATCAGCAGGTTGTCAGACGGGACCCATTCGTTGCTCTCCCACTTCTTCACGAGCTGCCGGCGGCGGCTGTCAAAGCCGGCGGGCGCGGCGGGCGCGGCAGGCCCCACCGCCCGGCTGGAGCGGATCGCCATGCGCGGCATCGGCTGCGCCCCTGCGTTGGCCTGCGGCCCGGTGAGGCCGAACGTCTGATCATTGAACCGCGCGATCCATTTCTCCTGCCACACGCCCGTGTATTTCGTCTCGGCGGGCAGCCCGGTCATGCGCCCGTCGTGCGATGGTGAGCCGTAGGCGATCGTCCATTCACCCGCCGGCGTGCCGACGAAATCGACCGCGCCGCCGCCGCTGGTGATCACGCGGTTGATCCACGCCAGCACCTCCGTCGCGCTGGCCGGGGCGCCCAGCTTCGTCAGCTCGTCGGCCGCGAGCTTCGCCGTCTTCACATCGCCCGAGCGCGCCGCCGCCACCGACAATCGCAGCAACAGTTCCGGCATGGGGACGTTGGGCGCGGCATCGGTCTTCGCCGTGTAGTCCGGGTGCCGGGCGACGATGTTGGTGAACAGGCGGGTGGCGGCGACGAACTCGTAGCGGTCGAGCATCAGGCAGCCGAGCGTGTACGCCGCATCGTCGCCCAGCGAACTGTAGAAGAATCGGCGGACCACATCGCTGAGCGCCTTCTCCTCGTCGGCACCCTTGGCCTGCGCGATCAGCTCGCGGGCTTCGCCGTCGGCCTTGAGGCGGTACTCCTTCAAACCTTCGGGGGCTTCGTGGGCGAGGCGGTCGAGCTGATCCTCGACGTAGACCTGCACCGAGGTGTAATGCCTTCCATCCGGCGAACGCAGCACGCTCGTCGAGCCATCGAGCACCTTCTGCCAGACGACCACCGCGAGGTCATATCGGCCTTCGCGGACGTACTCCTCGGCGCGCTTGAGGATGCGGTCGACTTCCGAATCGGTCGGCAGCGTGGCCCCGCCGGGGAAGTCAGCCACCTGATCCGGCTTGCCGCCGTCCTCGCCGCCGCCGTCGTCAAAAGCCTGGCCAAAGCCGCGCTTGCCGAGGAAAATCTCGCGGCCCTGCACCGGGAGCGTCACGGCAAGCACCATCGCCAGCAGCACGGCAAACATGGTCGCGCCGCCTGTCACGGTTCGGTTCGGTCGGTCCATCATCGTCGCCCCTTGAAACGAAAGTGAACGCTCGCCGGCATGGCCAGTCGTTCGGGGACATCACCTGTGAGCCGCTGCATTGTAAAGCCCCCGCGGTCGCAGTTCGATACATTCTTTCATCGGCTGTCCGGTAACAAACTCGTCACGCGCTTCCAGCCATCCGTCACGTCCGGTAGCATGGCCCATGAACGCTCCCTCATATGACGCTCGAAGGCCTTCATTCGACGAAAAACTTCGCACTAGGATTGATCGTTTTGAGGTAACATGCGTCTCTAAGAGGTAGGGACCGGCGGCCGCGGGTATTTGTCTGCCCAGAGGCCGCCCGCAAGCCGTCATTTAACAGCGAGGAACCGCGTATGCCATTTGTCCGAGCTACCGTCGCCAGTGCGCTCATGTTGATGCTGATTGCCGCTTTCGCGCTCGGCGACGACGTGCAGATCACCGAAGAGGCACCCGCGCCGCCGCGCCGCATCGGCGGCATCTTCAAGGCCAAGGACAAGGCCCCCGAGGAAAAGAAAGACGACAAGAAAGACGACAAGAAGGAGGAGGAAGAGCCGCCGCGGGCTCCGGCCGAGCCGGTCGATCCCGAGGTCATCCGCATCCATCTCCAGGACGGCTCGATCGTCACCGGCAAGCTCTCCGTGAAGGACATCCAGGTCGAGACGACGTTCGGCAAGTTGACCATCCCGATTACCAATATCCTCAGCTTCCGCCCCGGCCTCGACAGCTTCCCCGAACTGGCGAAGCAGATCAACGAGCTGATCACCAACCTCGCCGCCAATGATTACAACGAACGCGAGGCCTCCCAGAAGGAATTGATCCGCATGGGGCCGCCGATTCGCAAGCTGCTGGAGGCCCGCCAGAAGAGCGACGACGATGCCGAGCGCAACCGCCGGATCAAGATCATCCTCGAAGGCTTCGAGGAGTCGGTGCAGGGCGACGATGAAGAGGGTGGCGGCGCGCAGGAATGGATCCAGCAGGACACGATCGTCACCACCGACTTCACCGTGGTCGGTCGGATCGTGCAGAAGCAATTCAACATCGCGAGCAAGTTCGGGGCCCTGACGGTAAACCTCGGCGACGTGCGCCGCGGCGAGCGCAGCGTGGGCACCAAGGAGGACATGCGACGCTCCATCGCGGTCGACGGCTCGCAGATCGCGCAGCGAAACTTCAAGAACACCAAGATCCGCGTCGAGGTCGGCGACCGCGTGACCATCACCGCCGATGGCACCATCACCATGACGCCGTGGGGCAGCCAGGCGATGAGCACGCCCGAGGGCAGCCCGAATTACGGCTGGTACATGGGCAACGACATCGCCGCCGGCGCCCTCGTCGGCAAGATCAGCGACAGCGGCCCGGTCTTCAAGATCGGCAGCAAGAACACTTTCGTCGCCAAGAAATCCGGCACGCTCATGCTCGCCATCGGCATGAACCCCAGCTACGCCAACCAGGCGTTCCCGGGCAAGTACGAAGTGAAGGTCCGCGTGCAGCCGAAGTGATCGGCGGCGCGATTGATGCCACTGGCAGGCCGCTGCCAGTGCCTCGGTTTTCAAACATCCTTGCAAGTGAAAATGAAAAGGCAGGCCAATCGGCCTGCCTTTTTTATTTCGCGGATCAGCGACCATCACTCCGCCTTGTGTCGCGGATCGTCACTCGCTTTGACGTACTTGATCGACCACGGCCCGCTGCCATGAAACTGCACCACGGTCTCCCCCTTCACCCACACGAAGTGTGCCATGTTCGGCTGCCAGTATCCGTAGGTGCCGGCGGGCATCGGCTTCGTCGCCTTCTCGTCGAACTTTTCGCCCATGCCGATGTTGAACGTCCCCGAGATGACGGTCACGCGCTCGACCTTCGGGTGCGTGTGGGGCGGCACACGGTACCCATCGGGAACCTTTACGCGAAACACAAATGGCCCTTCCTTCGCGGGATCGCCTTCGAGCACTGCCATCTTCGCGCCCTTGGGAAGTGACGCGGGGCCGTCGACCCACTTGATGCCATCGGGCGGATGCAGGCTGATGCCTTCGTCCGCGTCGTGGGCGTCGTCGCGTCCAAGCGCGATGAGGCCGGCGAAAAGGATGATTGATGCTGCCAAGGTGTACGGATGTCGTTTCATGAGTGCTCCTTTCGAGTCGGCGCGGCCGGATGGTTCTAGGCTTTGTCTTAAAGCTCCCCTCCCTCTTAGGGAGGGGCTGGGGGAGGGTCCGGGCAAAATCAGGCAGTAAGCCCGACCCTCCCCTAACCCCTCCCTGGGAGGGAGGGGAATTCTGAGCCAGAGACTAATGATAGGCTCCGCCCTCTGCTTCGTGTCCGCTGTCCCCTGACTCCCGCTCCCCCGCCGGCAGCGACACCACGAAATCGCTCCCCTTGCCCGGCTCCGAGTGCACCGTGAGCGACCCGCGGTGCTCCTCGACGATGCGCCGCGCCGTGGGCAGGCCGAGGCCGGTGCCGCCTCTTTTCGTTGAGAAATAGGGCTGAAAAATCTTGGGCTGATCGGCCGGCGCGATGCCGGGGCCGGTGTCGGTGATGTGGATCTCCAGGTGCTCGCCGCGCGCATCGCCGCGGCCGTCGGTGCGGACAATCATCTCGGTCGCGCCGCCGTGGGCGGCGCCGCTGTCCCGCGCCACCGCCATCGCCTGGCACGCGTTGATCATCAGGTTGAGGATCGCCTGTTTCAGCATCCGCTCATCGGCGGGCACCGCGGCGTTGTCCGGCGAGCTCCCGGGCGAGTCGAGCTGCGTTCGGATGGTGACGCCCATCGACTGCGCCTGCGGCTGGAAGAAATCGACAAGCTCGCGAAGCAACTCATTCACATCCGTCGGCGCCAGCTCCAGCTTCATGCGCCCGGCGAAGCGCAGAAAATCGTCGAGGATGGTGCGCAGCCGGTGCGTCTCGCGGCTAAGCGACTCGAAGCGGCGCTGGATGCGGCCGACCTTCTCCGCCATCGCCGCGGAGCCCGCCTCGCGGCCCAGGGCAACGAGGTCCTCCTGAAGGAGTTGGATGTTGAGGTTAATGCTCGACAGGGGGTTCTTGATCTCGTGGGCGAGGCCGCCGGTGAGCATGGATTGTTCGCTGATCCGGTCGGCCGAGCGGGCCCGCTGCTCGAGGTGCCGGACGCGCCGCTCGGTGCGGCGGCTGGCGATGAGGATGAACGGGATGGTGAGCAGGACGCCCAGCGCAAGCCCAAGCCAGAAAGGTCCCATGTGTGTAGTGCTCAAAGAAAACAGGCCTGCAACAATCACTCATCATCGCCGCCGCTGAGCATGAAGAAGAACCAGATCATGCCAGTGACGATCATCCCTACGGGAACCCGGACGTAGGTTTCACCAGACCCGAAATAGGAGGCGAGCATAATGCCGATGCCGGTGGCCATCAAAAGAAACGGCCATCCGAACGCACGGATCCAGGGCGGCAGCGACAACATTCCGGGGTATATCCGCGTGTTCCACACATCGCTCGACTCAAGCTCGCGGCGACACAGCGGGCACTCGCCGCAGTCACTGCGGACATCGTCGAGCTTCGCCTTGCAGTGCGGGCAGCGGCAGCGGGTGTAGAAGACGGTGGCCATGATCGGGCGACGCCGATGGCGCGACGAGTCGCGGCAATGATCGACATTGCCGGCATCATATCAGCGGCGCACAAACATCACGGGTGGCGCCGCCGGGTGGCACTGACAAGCGGAATCCTCGGAGCTTGTCAGTGTGAGATGGCCGCGGGGTTGCCGCGACCCGCTGGTACCCGAACACGGACAAGGCCTCCGAGCAGTCCTTGTCAGTGCCACCCGCCCCCGGCGCCACGGATCGGCTCGGCGACCCGTGCGCCGATGAAGAGCGAGACGGGCCGCAGAGCCGACCCGTGGCACCGTTCATTCGCGCCGTCGGTGCTACGCGTGGTTCCCGGCCTCGGCGTTGTTGCCCGAGCGGTGAACCTCGCGGGCCTGAAGGCCTTTTTCGCCCTCGATCAGCTCGTACTCGACCGGCTCGCCGTCCTTCAGCGAGCGGAAGCCGTCGCCCTTAATCTGGCTGAAATGGACGAAGACGTCCTTGCCCTCGGGCCCCACGATGAAACCATAACCCTTCTTCGGGTCGAACCATTTGACCATTCCCTGCAACATCATGGTTCGTCTCCTTGACATGCGGCGCGCAGGCATGTGACAGCGCGCGGGTGGCCGGTTGGCTTGGGACAGGGGATGAACTGACGCAGGCGAAGTGACACGATCCTGATGCGCGATCCGAACGGCCCACGCAGCACACCACTGGACCAGCCCCGGCGGAACCTTGTCAAACGCCGCTCGTTACGACATGCACACGGGCGACGCCTTTACTCACCCGCGGCCCCCATGACCTCATGAAGTCCGCGGGATTTTTCCCAACCCGGTTTCTCCCCCCGAAGTTTTCCCCGACGTGCTTCAGATGCACGGCACTCGCAGTCTAATCGGATTCTTGAAAAACGGAAGATGAAATCGGAAATAAACGGCAGGCGACACCAGTTGTTGTCGCTCTGTCATTCAAAGGTACGCGCTGATAAAGAAAAAACCGCCTCCACGGTGGAGGCGGTTGTCGTCGTTTGTTGTGCGTCCGAGCGAGACGGTCAATCGTTGTTCGCGGTGCCACGGGTCGGCTGGTAGTGGGCCAGTTTGAAAGTGGGTGGCACGGGCAGGCCGCGGCTTTGCGCGGTTTGCCCGTGGCGGTCAACCCGAAACGCTCGAACACGGGCAAACCGCCCCGAGCGGCGGCCTGCCCGTGCCACCCATTTCAAAGTGGTCCACTACCCAGTAGGCAGTAGGCAGTCGGCAGTAGGCCGAAACCGAAACAAGGCCACCGCCTCACTGTTTCGACGTTGACGTATGTCTCTCGTCCCCAGTCTCCTGTCTCCTGTCCCTGCCTCCTGCCTCCTGCCGTCTGCCTACTTCCTCTCGAACTTGGCCCGCCGCGTCGGTTGCACTATCGTGTCGCAGGTGACTGCTGTTCTATCTAAACGAGTGTTGGGAGGGGTTGTCTGCGCCGCGCTGATTCTGGGGTGCTGCCCCGCGCTGCACGCCGCTGGCGTGGTCGTGGCCGGCAATGAGCAACACCTCTGGATCATCCGCCCGGAGGCGACCGGCAAGAGCATCCACGTGTTTCATCGCCGCGTCACCGATCAGCCCGACAGCCGGTTGCGGCCGGCCGATGCACTCACGGGCTCGCTGCTCCCCGGCGGCGCGGTGTCGGGCGGCGGGTTCCTCTGGCTCTTTTATTCTGATCATTCCGTGCAGGCCCTCCGCGTCATCGAAGACGCCATGGGTCGGCGGCAGTACCTGAACGACATACTCCCCTCGCTGCCCGCGCCGCTGACGGTGCGCTCGCTCGCCGTCACGCGGGCCGGTGCCTGGGCGCTGGTCCGCGTGGAAGACCCGCGCGTGCTCGAAGCCATCGACAATCCCAAGGGGTTGCCGCAGAGCTGGCGCGACAAGCAGCGCCAGCGCTCGCGCCCTTTAACCGCTCCCGAACCGCCCGGCCCCGAAGGCGATGCGCCGCCCGAATCCCCGCCGAAGCAGGGAACGACGACAACGCCCGCGACCGCCGACCAGCCCGCGACCAAGGACGCACCGGAAAAGGACGCCCCGCAGGCGCCGGCCGTCAAGGCCGATCGTCTGCTGCACCTGGCCACCGATGCGTGGGTCGTCGTCGACCTGCCCAACGACTGGAGCCCCGACACGCCGGCCTGGCTGGTCACGGCGTCATACGACCAGCCCCGACCGCTGCTGGTGACCGGCCCGCCGAGCGAGAAGCTCATCCGCTGGTATCGCTGGGACCGCGCCGGGCAGGACGAAAAGGCGCCACAGGAATGGATCGCGGCACAGCAGACTTTGTCCGACCCGTTGCGGATGGCGCCGCTGGCGGTGCGGCAGCAGCTCGTGGTGGCCAAACGCGTCAACGCACCGGGCAAGATCGAGATGCACCTCACCACCGTCCGCCCCGAGCGCGTCGCCGATATGGGCACGCTAAGCCTGCCCGAAGCGAGTCAATGGGCACTGACGACTTACGGCGAGCGCATCGCGCTGCTGACCGTCGCATCGGACGGCGGCTTGCTCATCAACCGCATCGACCTGCGCGGCGTCGCCGATGCGAACCCGATGCCGCTGACGGTGGAGCCGCGGTCTCTGGGGCAGGTCGCTGACCTGGTGGTATTCATCGTGGTGCTGGCGCTGGCGACGCCCGTGCTGATCCTCATGTGGAAGCGCGAGTCGGGGCCGGTGCTGGCGCAATTGCCCGCGACGCTGCGCATCGCCGACATGGGGCCGCGCGGGCTCGCCGCCCTCATCGATCTCGTACCGGGCTTCGTCACCGCCATGCTCATCACCGGCGCCAGTGTCGAGGAAGTGCTCACCTTCTGGCCCGGCCGCAGCGGCGGATGGGAAGCCATGATCCCCGGCACCATCGTCATCGGTGTCTTCGTCGGCCACACCTTCTTAAGCGAGCTCTTCACCGCCCGCACGATCGGCAAAGCGATCACCGGCCTGCGCGTCACCGGCCTGCGTGGGCAGCCGCCGGACCTCTGGCGGGTGCTGGCCCGCAACGTGTTCAAAGTCCTCGACCTCATCGCGCTGCCGCTGTTGATCTTCGCGATCATCAGCCCCAACAAGCAGCGGCTGGGCGATGTGGTGGCCCGCACGCTGGTCGTCCGCAAGGCGACCAGCGACGACCCCGCGCCGCCGCGCCGCCGAGGCGAATCGGACGAGAAGACCGACCACGCCGACGACCGCGAGGAAGTGCCCGATCACCGGCCGTCGCGGAAGGAGTGATCGTCATCTGCTGCTGATGCCACTGGCAGTCCGCTGCCAGTGCCTTCGACGCCACGTCGTCGTGAGTTCATGGCACTGGCAGAGGACTGCCAGTGGCATCAATCAACATTGTCACTCATCCACCAACGACATGTCATCCTCCGCCGCCAACCCGCCCGCCGTCGTCCTGCTCTCCGGCGGCCTCGATAGCGCCGCCACGCTCGCCATCGCCCGCGCCGACGGCTTCACCTGCCACGCCCTCAGTTTCGATTACGGCCAGCGCCACCGCGTCGAGCTCGAGGCCGCCGCCAAGGTCGCCCAGCAACTCGGCGTCGCTTCGCACCAATGGGTCACGCTCGACCTCCGTGTCTTCGGCGGGTCGGCGCTCACCGGCGACATGGCCGTGCCCAAGGACCGCGACGAGGCCGCCATGTCGCATGGCATCCCCATCACCTACGTCCCCGCCCGCAACACCATCTTCCTCTCCTACGCCCTCGCCCTTGCCGAGGTGCTCGGCAGCGTCGACCTCTTCATCGGCGTCAATGCCGTCGACTACTCCGGCTACCCCGATTGCCGCCCTCAGTACATCGCCGCGTTTGAGACGCTGGCGAACCTCGCGACCAAGGCTGGCGTCGAGGGCCGCAAGCTCACGATCCACACGCCGCTCATTCACTTGCCAAAGACCTTGATCATCGAAGAAGGGCTCAAGCGCGGCGTCGACTTCGCGCTCACGCACAGTTGCTACGACCCGCTGCCCACCGGCAAACCCTGTGCTCACTGTGATGCGTGCCTGCTGCGGAAGAGGGCGTTCGAGGAACTCGGGATGCCCGACCCGGTGTTGTGAAAATCGTTCACGTCTTCATGACCGATCCATCGTTAAACCCTGATCCATGTCGCCGCCCGTCGAATCCTCATTCCAGTTTGCCCGCTCTTGCATCTTGCAGTGCCTTTTTTAACGAGGACCCTCGCAGGCTAATGGTGAAGAAGTTGTAGAGGTTCAGAATGGCACAGATACCAAAGACAATCCGGTGGAACGGCTTCTCCAGAAAAACGGCCAATAGGCCGAATACGATCGCCGCCGCCAACGAGACCCACCACGTGGAGAAGATCGAGAGAAGCTTTAAGATCGCCACGCGCCACGGTGCGATTGAATACTGCGAAAACGAGAGCGGGATCTGTGGATCGAACCACAACCCACACTCGGGGCACTTTTCGCCCTCCGTCCCGCGGAGGTTGTAGTAGCAGCGACGACAGAACATGGGTGCCCCGATCACCTGATCACAATCACCCGCGGCATCACCGTCAGCACGCGCTCGCGCTGCAAGAGTGACAGGCCGTTCATCGCGTCCTGCACCGCCGGCCAGGCCCGCGGCCCGAGCGTCGCCTTCACGATATTCAGCACGCCCATCTGCTCGCCGCTCATCGCCGGCGCCTTGATCGACCCGCCCAGCATCGAGCTCAAAAACTCCGGCAGGCTCATCGGCTCCGGCAGGCTGATCACGTCGTACGAACCCTCCGCGAGCTTCAGTTCCTTCGCCAGGTCGCTCAATGCGATTTCGATACCGCCCAGCTTGTCCGCCAGGCCGTTCTTCACCGCCTGCTGGCCGGTGAACAGCCGGCCCTGCGCCACCGCGTCGATGTCCTTCACCTTGCCCCCGCGGCCCTGCTTCACGCGGTCGGTGAACTGGTCGTAGATCCGCTCGCTCATCTGAACGAGCGCCTTCTTCTGCTCCGGCGTGAACGGTTCCACGGAGTTGAACATGTCGCCCAGCGGACCGCGGCTGCGGCGGTGAACGCCGATGCCCGCCCAGTCGTACAGCCCGCCCAGCGCCAGCTTCCCGCTCACCACGCCGATCGATCCGACGATCGACTGCGGCGACACGTACACCTTGTCCGCCCCGCACGACAGGTAGTACCCGCCGCTGGCCGCCAGCCCCCCGACGCTCACCCACACCGGCTTCTCCTTCGCCACCTCGCGCATCGCCTGCCACATCACCTCGCTCGCCAGCGCCGAACCGCCCGGCGACTCGATCCGCATCACCACGCCCTTGATCAGCGGCTCGTTCTTCGCGTGCTTGAGCGCGTCGAGGATCGTGTTGCTGCCCGCGCTCGACCCGCCGAACATCCCGGCCGGCGAACTCTCGCCGCTGGTGATCACGCCGTCGATGTGGATCACCGCGATCGTCGCCCGCTTCAAAGGCGGCTTCTCATCGCTGAGCAGCATCTTGAACATCGCAAACGGGTTGTTCATGTCGATCTCGGGAGCGGCTTCGTCCGCGCCCATCGAGTCGTCCCAGTCGAAGTCGTCGCCGAAGGCTTTCTTGGTCACGTCGAGGATGTCGCGCGAAGTCGCGCGGTCGATCAGGCCGGCCTTGACCATTTCCGTGTCGCTCATCGAGAGCGAGGCTTCCATCGCCTTCTCCATCGCGGCCTTGTCCATCTTGCGGGCCTTGGCGATGGTGCCGAGCACCTGGTCGTAGAGGTCGTCGAGCAGGCCGTCGAAGTTCTCGCTCCACTGCCGGCTGGGCCCCTTGCGGGTGAACTGCTCGTCGGCACCCTTGAACTGCCCGGTCTGGACGAAGTCGGCCTTGATGCCGATCTTCTCGAACAGGCCCGCGAGGTACATCTCCTCGACGCCGATGCCGGTGAGTTCGAGGAAGCCCTTCTGCTGGAGGATGATCTGATCGCCCGCCGAGGCGAGCAGGTAACCCTGAAGGTCGTAGGCCTCGGCGAAGAAAATGACCTTCTTGCCGGCCTTGCGGGTCTCCTTGATCGCGGCGGTCAGCTCGTTGATCTGCGAGTAGTTGAGGGCGAGCTGATCGAGGTAGAAGACGACACCCTTGTGGTGCTCGCTCTTGGCAACATGCTTGAGCTGCGCGATGACCGAACGCAGCGACGGCCCGGCATCGCCCTCGGCGACCCACGAAAAGGGCGCCGGCCCGTCACGCAGGGGGCCCATCAGCTTGATCGCGCCGACCAGCGGGACGACCGGCTCGTCCTCCGCCTCGGCGGCAGCGGCGGCGGGCTTGTCCGTGGGAAGCTTGGTCTTGGCCGCGACCTCGTCGGCGAAGGCCGGCAGCGCGAAGAGGCAAGCCTGGGCGGCAAGGGTGAGAAGGATGGCCGAGATTCGGGTCATGGTTCGGCTTCCGAGGGTTGAGTGGACGGGTGACGGATTCAGTATAGCTGTCGAGGGAATTGCGACCTCTGGCAATTGGAGGGCGTCAAAGTTCGAGGCTTGAAGCCCGTAGGCGTTTGAAGGTAGCCACGGGCGCGAGCCCGTGGTGCCCGCGAATTGAGAAAATCCGAGCCCCACAGGGGCGATTGAAGGACCGAAACGATTCAATCGCCCCTGCGGGGCTCGCGGAATCGTGCGGTTCGCAACCACGGGCTCGCGCCCGTGGCTACCTTCAGACGCCCCTTGCGGGGCTTCACACCCGGAGTAAAGGCTTCATCATTCCAAATGTTCACTTCGACAGCCCTGCCTGCTGGCTCAACTTTTTGCCGAGCCGCTCCAGTGCCTTCGAGCGGTCCATCTTGTCCAGGTGCACGTTGATGATCGAGAAGCTCTGCGTGTGGCTCTTCGCGGTCACCAGCGCCTCCTCGAGCTCGCCCTCGGTGCGCACCTCGCAGCCCCAGCCTTTGCGCAGGATTTGCGGGAGCAGGTGGTAGGCCCACTCGTGGATGTCGTTGTACGGGCCTTCGTGGATGTATCGCTCGGTGGTGTAACCCTTGTTGTTAAGGACGAACACGATGGGGTTGAGGCCGTACTTGACGGCGGTGGAGAGCTCCATGCCGGTCATCTGGAACGCGCCGTCGCCGACGAAGACGATGGGGCGCAGGTCGGTGCGGTTGGCTTGGGCGCCGATGGCGGCGGGGACGGCGAAGCCCATGGCGGTGTAGTAGGCGGGGCTCAGGAACTCGGTGCCGCGGTGGATGGTGAGGTCGGCCGAGCCGAACAGGCTGTCGCCGATGTCGGCCACCACGATCGAGCTCTCATCCAGGTAGCTGTTCATCCGCTCGAAGAAGCGGGCGACGGTACACGGCTTCTTCGCCTGCGGCCGGAACGGTTTGAGCTCGAGGTTCCGCTTGATGCGCGTCGGCTTCAGCGCCTTCTTGCCGGTGGTCAGGGCGCGGGTCAATCCTTTGATGAAGTCGGCGAGTTGCACGGCTTCAAAATGGTGGTGCTTGATGGTGACGCGTTCGCTGTTGGCGGCGATGGTGCGGGCCTCGTCGAGCTGGGCGGTGTAGATGCCCAGGTCGATGTCGGTGAGGAACGCGCCGAGGATGAGGATGGCCTCGGCCTTCTCGACGATCAGGCGTGCCGACTCCTTGCCCATCGCGCCTTCGTAGATGCCGACGTACTGCGGGTGGCGCTCGCTGATGACGCTCTTGCCGAGCAGGGTGGCGGCGATGGGCAGGCCGGTCTTGTGAACGAGGTCGAGCAGGTGGTCCTGGAGGTCGAAGCGGTGGATCTCGACGCCGGCGAGGATGACGGCGCTCTTGGCGGCCTTGATCATCGCGGCGGCCTCGGCGACGGCTTCCTTCAGCGGCTTGGGCGCGCTGGCGCCGGTGATCGGCGGCATCGGCTCCGGTGCGGAGCACGAGGCATCAACCATGTCGCGGGGAAGCTCGATGTAGACCGGCCGCTTCTGCCGGAGGCATTCGGTGATGCACTCATCGATCTGCCGGGGCGCGGTGTGGGCGTCCTCGAGCGCGGCGGAGGCGACGGTGACCTTTTCGTAAATCTGAAGCTGCGTGTGGAAGTCGCGGATCTTGTGGTGCAGGAGCTGCGCCTTGGCCCGCTCGCGCAACCCCGGCGCGCCGCTGATGACAATCAGCGGCGACTTTTCGGCATAAGCCCCGGCCACCGCGTTGAGCGTGTTGAGCCCGCCGACGCTGTAGGTGACGCAGGCGCAGCCGAGGCCGTTGACGCGGGCATATCCATCGGCGGCGAACCCCGCGCCCAGCTCGGTGCAGGTGCCGATGACCTTCATCTTGCTGGCGACGAGCAGGTCGTAGAAGGAGAGCACGTAATCGCCGGGGATGCCGAAGACATGGCCGAGGCCGGCCTCTTCGAGGCGGTGGATGAGGTACTTGCCGATGGTGGTGGTTTTGGGCATGGGGGCTTTGCCGCGAAAAGTCGCAAAAGACGCAAAAGGGAGGAGGGGCTTGAACCGCCAAGGCGCGCCAAGAGCCAGGACTGGTTTCAAAAACTGCCGGACACTGACCACGGATAACACGGAGGACACGGATTGAACCTGAAACATTGTGTTTTCTTTATCCGTGTCATCCGTGTTATCCGTGGTAAAAAAGTTTTGAAACCACTAATACATCCCTCCTCGACCAAATCGAACCCTCTTCTTCTGGTTCTTTTTTGTGCCTTTTGTGACTTTTTGCGGCCATCCCTCCGATTTCGCCATCTCGGTATCATTCTACGTTTCACGGGTGCCCGCATGAGCGAATTTGAAATCGAGCCGGTCGGTCGGTCGCAGCCCGCGCCGCAGCGTTATTCGCCGCCGCAGCGCTGTTCGTACTGTAACGCGCCGCTCAATGCGTTCTTTTACTTCTGCACCGGCTGCGGCATGCCGTACAAGGACGTGACGGCGGTACTCTCCGCCGAGATCCCGCGGCAGCTCAGCGAGGGCGAGCTGGTGCGCATGAAGGCGCCGGCGGTGTGGCCGATGTTCTGGTCGTACCTCGCGGTCATCATCGTCAGCTCGATCCTGGCGATGTATTTGTTCGTCGAGGACCAGCCGGAACTGGCGGTGCTGCTGCAGATGGGCGCGATGTTCGTGACCACCTGCGTCTTCGCCGCAATGTACTGGCCGTCGCTGTCGACGCAGTTCGCGCGGCTGGGGTTCGGGCACCTCGAGGCGTGGATCGCGCTGGCGATCCTGGTGCCGATGCTCGGGCTCAACTGGGCGTGGTCCAACATGTGGATCGAGCTGCTGCGCGACACGAAGATCGAGCCGATGGACTGGAAGGACAAGTTCGGCGACCCGCTGTTTCGCATCCTGGCGATCGCGGTGTTCCCGGCGATCGTCGAAGAGATCGCGTTCCGCGGGCTGATCCAGCATTGGTTGCAGACGGCGCTGAAGCCGTGGCGGGCGATCATTCTGGCGTCGTTCCTGTTCGCGATCCTGCACTTCTCGGTGGCGGGGCTGCCGTACCTCTTCTTGGTGGGCATGCTGCTGGGCTGGGCGAAGTGGAAGACGGGGAGTTTGTACCCGTCGATGCTGATCCATTTCTTGCACAATTATGTGGCGGTTGAGTTCCTTTGAGACGGCCATTAGACTTGGGTTCCAGTACGAGCCGCGACCGTCAGGGAGCGGGCTGAACGGCCGGGTCCCACTCCCTGACGGTCGCGGCTCGTTATGGTGATGCGGAACGGCCGGGTCCACTCCCTGACGGTCGTGGCTCGTTGCGGAGGCGACAGGAGTTCGCGGCGATTTTTCACTCGTGATGTGGGGGCCGTGATGGAAGGCTTTACAGTTCAGTTAATCATCTGGGTGATCACCGGGATCATCGCCGCGGCGATCGCCTCGTCGAAGGGGCGGACGCCGGTCGGCTGGTTTTTCGCGGGGTTTTTCCTGTCGCTCATCGGCGTGATCATCGTGGCCTGCCTGTCGAACCTGAAAGAGGAGCAGGCCCACCGCGACCACCAGAAC
>Ga0163153_10004119_pt1 | contig 18557 bp, 17 predicted proteins | sample OliLakLV19MP6IB1_FD_148629 | JGI IMG/M metagenome (GOLD analysis project Ga0163153, IMG submission 148629) | Freshwater microbial mat bacterial communities from Lake Vanda, McMurdo Dry Valleys, Antarctica - Oligotrophic Lake LV.19.MP6.IB-1 | ecosystem: Environmental > Aquatic > Freshwater >... | reverse complement strand
GTATCAAATGGTGGTATCTGTCGAGGATAGGGAGGTATAGGTATTGAACAATGAGGAATGAACAATGGACAATGAGGAATGAACAATGAACAATGAACAATGAGGAATGGACAATGAATAATGGACAATGATCAATGAATAATGGACAATGAATAATGGACAATGATCATTGATCAATGAGGGGTGAGAAATGAGGAATTGAGAAATGAGGAATTGAGGGGTGAGGGGTGAAAAGGTGAGGGGTGAAAAGGTGAAGGGAGGAAAGGATGAGGTAAGGGTTGAGGATGAGATGATATAGAGGATTTGGAAAAAAAAGTCAAGCAAGTAAAAATTCCTATATTCGATACTGAAAAAACCTTAATTACTTCATTTCAAAAAAATCAATTTATGACATTAACGCAGACTGCGGAAAAACCAGATATGAATTTGTTTTGGGGCTGTTTTATAGCCCTGATCGCAACGGCATTTGGTTTTATTTTGAGAGCCCTGTTGCTGGAAGATCTGGGCAATGAATTTAACCTGACGAACACCCAAAAAGGAGAAATCTCCGGAGTTGGCCTCTGGCCATTTGCGATCAGTATCGTTTTATTCAGCTTATTTATCGATCGGATCGGTTATCGTACTGCAATGCTTTTTGCCTTTTTTGCCCAGATTACCTCGGTTATCATTACCATATTTTTTGCCAAAGGATACTGGGGTTTATGGATCGGCACTTTTATACTGGCTTTGGGTAACGGGGCTATTGAAGCATTTATCAATCCGGTAGTCGCCACGATGTTTTCAAAAGACAAAACCAAATGGTTTAATACCCTTCATGCCGGTTGGCCCGGTGGTATGGTTATTGGAGGGATAATGGCCTTGTTGCTGGGGCCCACGGTATCCTGGAGGATAAAAATAGGTCTTATCCTGATCCCTACTTTGGTATATGGGATTATGTTGTGGAACAAAAAATTCCCGGTCAGTGAACGTGTCAAAGCAGGAGTCACCTATAATGAGATGTTGCGCGAAGTAGGAATGGGAGGAGCCTTCATTATTTTGTGGTTGATCATTTTCCAGTTGGGCGCGGTGTTTGGAATGGGAAGTGTGACCAACTGGATACTCACGATTGTAGGTACCCTGGCTTATGGTTATTTCACCGGCTGGAGTCTTGGTCGGCCCTTGTATATATTTTTGTTACTGATCATGATCCCACTGGCCACCACAGAATTAGGTACCGACGGTTGGGTGACTGATTTGATGGGGCCAGAAATGCAAAATATAGGGGTTCAGGCCGGTTGGATCCTGGTCTATACCTCAGCGATCATGGCGGTACTCCGATTTTTTGCCGGACCGATTATTCACCGCCTGCAACCACTTGGACTGCTTGCGGTGAGTTCCGTACTGGCTGCATTAGGTTTGTTTTTACTGTCAAGAGGCGCGGGTATTGGTATCCTGATTGCGGCTACAGTATATGGCGTAGGTAAATCATTTTTCTGGCCGACTATGCTGGGAATAGGTGCAGAACAATTTCCCAAAGGTGGAGCTCTTGCGCTCAATATTATTGGCGGCGTGGGTATGCTCGGCGTAGGTATATTGGGTACCGTGTTTCTCGGTAATGTTCAGGATAAATCCATAGTAAATACCCTTCAGGATATGGACACTAAAAACAATACTACTCTGAACAGCAATTATGCCACGGTTGAAAAAACGTCCATATTCGGAAAATACATGGCCCTGGATGGTGAAAAAGTCGCGGCCGCTCCGGAAATAGACAAAACAGCACTCACCCACGCGACGGGAGATGCCAAAAAAAGCGCCCTACGCACTGTAGCTATTTTACCGGTATTGATGTTGTTATGTTATCTCGGCCTGATTTTGTATTTTAAGAGCAAGGGGGGATATAAAGAGGTGCACCTCAGTTAAATATATAAACCGAATTCAAATTTTTATAACCTTGAAGCATAGACCAGGTGTTGAGCTTCAAGGTTTTTTATTTAATATCGCGACATGATTGATGCACACAGACAATGGTACAATGCAGCCTTTACCGATGAAAAATATGCAGCCTACGAACAAGCCATAGAAAAAGAGATTGGAGAAGCCCCTTTGTTCAGACTGGCGGAAACGCCTGTATTTATCCCGGCAGCATTTAAAACACAAATATTACAGGCCTGTGATGACCTTATCGATGTCATCACCCGGCCCGATTATATACAATTTTCAGAGCGCTCGATCCCCACGCACCTTCATTTTGAAGGAGACCCGGGATATTGTCCGCTGATGGTTTTTGATTTTGGGATCTGCCAGGATGACCAGGGCAACCTGGTACCCCAATTAATTGAAATGCAGGGGTTTCCTTCTTTGTATTGTTTTCAGATTGCACAGACCGAAATGTGCCGACAAACCTTTGACATACCGGCTCATCTGGACAATTATATCGGTGTGAACCGCAGCGAATACATCGACCTGCTTAAAAAAGTAATCATCGGAGATGCCGATCCTGGTGAAACCATATTGTTGGACTATAAACCGGAAGAGCAAAAAACAAAAGTGGATTTTGCCGCTACCAAAAAATACCTGGGTATCGACGCTGTTTGTGTCACCGACTTAAAATTAAACGGCAAAGAACTGTATTATATCAAAGAAGGTAAAACACAAAAAATATCACGGATCTACAACCGCTTGATTTTTGATGAATTTTTTTCCATGAAGATCCCCAGTGTGGACCTGAGGCAGGCACTGGATGTATGTTGGATACCTCACCCCAACTGGTTTTGCCGCATCTCCAAGTATACATTGCCATTTATTAAAAGTGATTTTGCGCCGGAAACCACTTTTGTATCAGAACTCAAAACCATACCCGATGATCTGGAACATTATGTATTAAAACCCATTTATTCTTATGCCGGTATGGGTGTAGTGATCGATGTCAAGCGGGAGGACATTGAAAAAATAAAAGATCCTCAAAACTGGATCCTTCAGAAAAAAGTCCATTACCATCCCGCTATCCTTACCCCGGATATACCGGCCAAATGTGAGATCCGGATGATGGCGGTCTGGGAATCACCACAGAGCAGGCCGCGCATCGTGCACAACCTGGCCCGGCTTAGCAAGGGGAAAATGATAGGCGTACGATACAATGCAGATTTTAGTTGGGTAGGTTCATCCATGTGTTTTTTTGAGTAGAAGACACAAAAGAATTATTGCCGCGGAGACACAGAAAGGCACAGAATTATCAGGCGGAACCGCCAGGAAAATTTGTTGTGCTTTGCCCAGGCTAGCGCAAAGTGACAACCACCACTTCCACACAAGGCTAATGAGATGACCTCCACTGCGAGCACTGCCGGGTGGGGCGAGCGGGTAGCAAGGTGGCTTTCACTTAGCATAACTCTGAGGGACGCCAGGTGGAAATCACCTAAGCGTTAGCAAAATGGATTATATTTTTACCTTCAAAAAATGAAACTTCATTATCTGCCTATTGTTTTTATTGGTCTGTATTTCCCGCACCGGTTACAGCCAGCAACCCGATCACGCCATTGCCGGACTCTATCCGGAACCTAAAACTTATAAAACCCGGAGCCCAACTTATCCGGCTTTCGGAAAAGTTTACCTTTACGGAAGGCCCCGGCCGTAGATAAAAAGGGGAATATTTTTTTCACGGATCAACCCAATGACAAGATCTGGAAATATGATCTTAGTGGCCAGTTGAGCGTCTTTTATGGATACCACTGGACGGTCCAACGGATTGTACGTGGATAAAAATGGAAATATCCTGGCCTGTGCCGATGAAAAAAATGAACTCTGGTCTTTTAGCCCCGAAAAAAGAGTAACTGTGTTGCTGAAAAACCACGAAGGCCATTCATTCAACGGGCCCAATGACTTGTGGGTAGATCGCCAGGGAGGGATATATTTTACGGACCCGTATTATCAAAGGGACTATTGGGAAAGGAAAAAGCCGGATCTTGAAAAACAAAATGTTTATTATCTACCCAAAAACGGGAAAGGCGCCATAATCGTTGATGACGATCTGATGCAGCCCAATGGAATCGTGGGCAGTCCAAATAGCAAAAAATTGTTTGTAGCGGATATCCGGGCCAACAAAACATATGTATACCAAATCAAAAAAGACGGCAGCTTGTCAAACCGTACATTATTTGCAGCGCAGGGTTCCGATGGAATGACCCTCGACAAAAAAGGTAATTTATATCTTACCGGAAGAGGTGTATCCATCTACAATCCGGAAGGTGAAAAAATCGGGACTATTCCTTTGCCATCCAGGTGGACTGCTAATCTTTGTTTTGGGGGCAAAAAACGAAGCACTTTGTTCATGACTGCTTCAGAGTATGTATATACCCTGGAAATGGAAGTAAAAGGAGTGGAATAATCTGCCCGATTGTTTCTGCACTTAATAATGAGAAGGAGCCTGTTTGGAAGAACAAGATGATAACTTTATCCTTTGGTTTAATTTAATTTATTTCAAACCCAGTCCATGTATCTACCCGATTTAATCACCTCGGTACCCGATCTTCAGACCGCCAGAATCCTGGCAGCCGCAGGGGTTGACTATATCGCCTTTCATCAAAACATTGAAAACCTGGAAGAAATTAAACCCTGGCTGCAGGGTCCACAAATTGGGGTCGAAATCACGAATCCGGACCTCAGTCTGCCGGGCGTAGATTTTTTGATTATGCCGTTAGAATGGTTTGATCAGTTTTCATTTTCAGGCCGGCCCATATTGTGGAAAGCCGAAGGCGACACGGTACAGACATCGGAAAATCTCCTGTTTACCAGGGGTAGCATAATGAATGAAACAGAGCCTACTACAGGAATGCAATTTTACCACTACGCTGATTACATCAGTTCAAAATCAGTTACTGCAAAAGCCTGGCTGGATTATAAAGAGGATTTATCCTTGTTTGAAGAATTGTTTTTATGATCAATATAATAAATTACCAAGGATCGGTATAACACCAGCCACCGCGATCCCGATTATTCATTTACCGGAAAAAAAATTTAAGGCTGCTGTCGTGGAGTCTGCAAAGATGGTATGCCCGGCCTTATTACTTTCATAAATAAAGTCATGAAGGCTTTTAGAATTATAAGCTTCAAAGTTTCCAACAATAGCCAATCCCATCCGGTAACTGGAAAATTTCTGAAGAACCTCACCAGCCATACCGTTTTTTAAATCAAAAAACTCCCGGTGTAATGGTTTTGGCATGAACAATCATTTTGTCAAAGCCCTGATAATATAAATTGCCCAATAGATCTATTCCGTCTTCAGCGGTTTTAATAATAAGACCGTCCGAAATCAACCCGGCTATGTTTAAATCATTAATTTGGTGCAATGGAGGAATTGGGAATTCGATTGGCACCATTCAGCCCCCCGGGAAAGGGTTTACCCAGGTGATCTCCGATCCATCTCCCGGATTGAGCGTACCGGAGCGCGGCACCCCAAAAATTCAAAACGACAAGTGACCGATAAAACCACAATGCGCCGCCTTAAAGGAAGAAATTGAAGCTTCAATACGCCTTGAACCAGGTGTACTCACCTTGTATGCGGTAACTAAAAAAAACAAGCCTACTCATATTACCATTCTTGAAATTTATGCCGATTCCATTGCTTATAAATCGCATCTCGCAACCCCTCATTTCATCAAATACAAGACTGCTAACAGAGATATGGTCAAATCCCTTGATCTGGTTGAAATCGTCCCCTTGTGCCGTGGATGAAGATAAAATAAACACGAAAAACCAGGATGGCAAAAGGGGTGTTGAATCATAAATCGAATATACTTTTTTAACGAATGCGGATTGTACTCAATACTCAGAGTTGCATATGTATTGATCTCGGTTGCACGGATAAAAATTTTCCAGGAACTTTATGGGTGGATACATTGCATGGCATTACCAAAAGCAATGACCAAAATTAGATGGAAGGCGCTGCAAGTAGTTTGTATTTCAACTCTGGATTAAAAAAGGCGTGAAACACCTGAAATAGAAATGATACCTTTCCGGTATATAAAAGGAGAAAATTTTATGGTAAACCCGACTGCCCAATACAAATTTCATTGCAGCAACAAGACCTCTATTGTTGTGTTAATTCGTCAGATCATTTTATTAATCCTTCTATTTTTACCAATCCTTACATATAGTCAATCCATAAAAGGAACGGTTACTTCCAGCAAAGGGGAAACACTGGAGGGAGTTAATGTGCGTTTACTGAACAGCGGTTTGGGAACCCCCACCGATGAGCAGGGAAATTTTGAATTAAAAAACATAAATCCCGGATCCTATCACATCCAGGTTTCAGCCGTAGGGTATGCCACGATGGAGCAGGAAATTGCGGTAACTCCGGATGGAGCTACTATAAATTTTCAATTATCGGAAACGACTACTCAACTGGGGGATGTCATAGTAACCGCTCAAAAAACGGAGGAGGAAATTCAACAATTATCATTGAGCGTAAGTGTAATTTCATCCACCAAGGTTAGGCAGTACCGGTTGTGGAACAATAGGGACATTACAGCCATTGTTCCAAATTTATATTCTTCCAATCCCGGGGATGGCCGCAATGTGACCTCGATACGCGGCATTACTTCTACTTCGTATGACCCTTCGGTAGCGACCAATATAGACGGAGTGAATCAATTTAACCTGGATACGTACATTGCCCCATTGTTGGATATAGAAAGGATAGAAGTTTTAAGAGGTCCGCAGGGAACCCTGTATGGACGAAATGCCATGGGAGGGGTGATCAATATCATTACCAGGCAACCCGACAACAGAACAAGCGGTTTTGCAGAAATGAATATAGGAAATTTTGGGCAGCAGCGTTACAGCGCAGGCTTACTCACCCCGTTGGTTAAAGACAAACTTTATCTCGGATTGTCCGGAATGTATGATCGGGCAGAGGGGTTTTATACCAACGATTTTGATCAGTCGAATTTCGATAAAAAACACAGCAGTGTGGGCTCGTATTTTTTGCGTTACCTGGCCGGTCCATCATGGTCTCTTGCGTTGAATGTTAAACACAACGCCAACCGGAATAAGGGCACCTTTCCACTATCTTACGACCCCATCAATGATGGGTTCAAGGTAAATCAAAACAGCAAGACGACCCTGGTGGACAATGTATTCAATGGTTCATTTTCAGCTAATTATACCGGAAAAAGATTTAATTTTTCTTCACAGACCACCCATCAATCCAACTATCGATACTATAAACAACCAATAGACGGAGATTTTTCGCCCATCGATGGTATTACGATTATCAATGATTATGGAAGGGATTGGAACAACACCAAGGCCTGGACCCAGGAATTTAAATTTACCTCACCAGCTTCTACGTCAAGCCTAAAATGGACCGGTGGTGTTTATTTATTCCACCAGGAAAGCCCGGTGAAGCTGACCACACACTTTGGCGCAGATGCAGGCTTCATCGACCCCAACGCCATTCCGAACTCCAACAGCATCGCCACTTCAACGGGCAGGACAACCGGTTATTCTTTCTTTGGCCAGGCTACGTACAGGCTGACTAAAAACCTGGATGTGATTGGTGGTTTGCGGTATGACTTTGAACATAAAACACAACAAGTGATGGGTGAATTTCAGATTGAACCTGGTCCACCCTTCACTACTTTTCCAGATACCAGCGCCAATGCTGATTTCAACGCCATATCCCCTAAATTGGGTTTTGTTTTTCGGGCAGGTGAAAGCACCAGTCTCTATTTTAATTATTCAAGAGGATTCAGGACTGGCGGCCTTACTCCCCTTTCGCCAGATCCTTCCCAACCACCCTTGTATGCCTATAAACCGGAATACAGTAACAACTTTGAAATTGGTTTAAAAGAAACATTTCTCAATAATAAAGTTCGACTTAACGCGGCTGCATTTTATATCCGCGCAACGGATGTCCAGGTACCCACCCTGGTTTTACCACAGGCCGTTACCGTTACCAGAAATGCGGGAGAATTGGAAAGTAAGGGATTTGAAGCGGAACTCTCCGCAACCCCTTTCTCAAATTTTCAAGTCGATTATAGTTTTGGTTATACCGACGCTCAATACACTATCCTGAAACTTTCAAAAAATGGTACAGAGGTGGACTACAGGGGCAACCGTCAATTGTTCACACCGGATATTACCTCGATGCTGGCTGCGCAATACGACTGGAACCTTTCTGCTCACCAAAATATCAAATTGATCACCCGCCTGGAGTGGATGTTCCTGGGCCAACAATATTTTGATTTGGCCAATACCATCAAACAATCCGGATACCATTTGGTGAATGCAAGAATTGGAATAACCGCTAAGAACTGGGAGTTGTTTTTCTGGGCCCGAAACCTGGGTGACACGAGGTATATTTCATACGCCTATGATTTTGGTGCCGCCCATCTCGGTGATCCGGAGAATCATGGAATGACCTTGCGTAAAAACTTTTAGAAAGCTTACTTAGCTGCCCGCCTGAGTCTGATTAAAGAAAAGAAAGTGACACGGCCACCATCAATGAAGCCAACCAGTTAGCCAGGTCAGATTACTGGCCAGATGGGAGTGGATTTTAATTAAAGAATCTGTAGTGCTTAGATTTTCATTTCGATCATCCACACATGGCCAAACGGATCTTTGATTTCACCCTGGCGGTACCCATAATCATAACTCTGTGCTGGAGATAAGACGACAGCTCCCGCATTCACTGCTTTGACCATGACTTCATCGACTTCGGGAACAAATAAACCGATCAAAACGGTAGTACCATGTATATGCCCTGGTTTAAACTGGTTCTTGTCATGGTTCTCTTTATGCAGGTGAAACAAACATCCGTCAATGGATAATTCAGATACGTGTATGCTGCCATCGTCATTATTAAATCGCCGGAGTTCGACGGCTCCGAAAGCGCGTTCATAAAAACTGATATCGGTATCACCGTGGGGGATATAGAGCTGGGGGGCAAAACAGGTGGTATTGATTTTAAGCATAAATGAAAAACATAGTTTAATAATTTGAAATTACATAGAAAAAATAAAATATGCGTTTATACCGGAACAAATGGGCGCACGACAAATTGCACAAATTGTCAAAGCCCGACCGATCCGAGGAGTCGGATAATCCCAATGTAGCTCGGGACAGTCGCACGAACCTAACCTTAGTGCAATCTGTCGTGCGCCCGAAACGAATCAGGATAAATACCCAATCATTTTTATCATTGCTTAGCCTATCCGGAATACGGATAACCTTGTCCGGGAGAAAATCCGGGATTTAAAGAGGGGAGGTGATCCGCCAGGGTTATTTCATTTTATTAATACGATCCGGTTACTGCCCGGTTATTTCAAGATGCAGAAGCTTAAAACCAGCCACCTCTGTCTTTCGATGCTGACATAAACAATACTTTCTACATAGCGTAATGCTCCGGTTAGTCGGTCAACATAAAAGTATACCGCCAGACTTTAAAGTAACACTTGAAAGCTTGTTTTTTTTTTCGGGACTGTCGGATACTTTCATAAACGTTAGAGGAATACCTTTCAACACTCTACAAGCTAAAATAGTATTCGAAAACCTCTTTGTTTTCCGTAAATTTGCTTAGTGAAAAAGCAACAAAAAACAAGGCTTGATTTCATAATTGACAAGTTGACAAATTCAATAGAAAATACCGCTACGAGAGAAGTATTTGATACTGAGATTGTCAAATTGACTAAAAAGGACAGTAAACAAATTAAAAAGAATGACTGGCAGTTTAATTGGCACTCAGAGCTTAAAGACAAAACCAAGGAAGTTTATAAACTGACAACTATTAATAATCCAAGCATATTTCAAGGTCTTGTGAGTATAGAAGATAAACAGGATCACATTTTCATGCACTTAATAGAGAGTGCTGCATTTAATAAAGGAATGAATAAAATTTACTTTGGAATTCCTGGAAACCATGTTGCGTTTGCTTGCAAAATTTCGGCCGATAAGGGTTACGACGGTTTCCTTGCGTTTGACGCAAAATCTGCTCTAATTAAGCATTATGAAGAATCTCTTCATGCGACACATTTTCGGGGATTGAGAATGTTTATTGAGACAAGCGCTGCTTTACGTTTAATTTCACAATATTTTAAAACCTAAAATTATGGGACTAATTAGAGAGCCAAAAAATATAGACTTATCAACAAAGTCCGAACCCTGGACCGCCAAAGAACTTGCAGACTTCTGAAGGCTTATGAAAGCAATTAAGGCAAAAAATGCAAAGCGCAAATTAAAAATAATGCCTGCAAGAAAGAAAATGTTGACTACTTGATGGCACGAATCGCTAACATTTAGAAAAGTAGGCGAAAATCCCGATCATGCCAAGCCAATGACATAAACTAAAGATTATAGATTATCCCGATAAAATCATCGGGATTCAGCCCGTAAAAAAAACAATAGGCCGGATACTTCCATAAATGTTGAGCGTCATACGATGTGGCAGATAATTATTCAAAGTATTTCAGGAAGTTCTGGGATCAATCGTCTTTGTGAAATTGTTCTGTTATTTCCTTTACGATAATTCCAAATTTCCGGATAATGCTACGGATCATAAGCGTATTACCGTCAGGCATGAGGAACATATGCTGTGTCATATTCACGTGCTGCACCAATCCTTTGTCGGCTATCTTTAAACGAAAACTCCAGGTAAAGTAATTGCCGTATAATTCTCCGCGGGCAATGCCGTCGATATCACTACCGGTACTTTCCACATGATGTGCATCTATACGTTTTAGTTTAAAACTACGATGGTTTTGCTTTCCTTGTTCCGGGTACAGCTCCTGCTCTAGGCTTAAAATTCCATTGGCATATACCCCTGTTGTTTTTGTGGTTATGCGCTCAGAAGGCTTGCCATTGCGGGCTTCCAGCACCCCCACTGAATAGGTATGACCCCCGAAAAATTTTACTGGGTCAAGAATAGGCACTCCGCTACCAAAATTTTCTGGCTTTAAAGTGGAGCAACTGGCTAAAACAAAAAGAATAAAAAAAGCAGCGATATAGTTATTTATCATGCTATTGGTGGAGCATTAATCGTGCCATTAATTATGATGCATTACTGCTTCTCTGAACGAGAAAAGTAAACAACATAAACGGACACAAAAAGGCAAGGAAAGTAATCGCTTCGGACGGACAACTTGGCTACAGCTAACAAGGGATACACGAACCCTGCAGGTTCGGGACGGAGTGCAGAAGTTCGATATTTTATTAATGGACACGCCAAAATACATTTATTTATGGCTTATACCGATTCAAGAAGTTGAATCCAGGCAAATTCAATACACCAATCCGGAATTTCAGATAGCTTACATTAAAGACCGGTTCAAATTAAAAATCAGCCAAATAAAAAAAACTGAATTATTATTTTTGTGATAAATCAATGGATTTAAGAGCCCGGAATACCCAATCTGATATTAATTTGTGAAGGTTAACCATAGTATGAATTTAGCCATCCAAACTTTGCTAATTGCTGGCCTTCACATGGTCTGGTCCGGCTCCATCAAGGGACAAACCCGTTCTATTTTAAGTATCCGGAAAGATATAGTCTATGGGATCGCCGAAGGAGTTGAGCTAAAACTGGATATCGCCCAACCCGAGGGCCAGGGCCCATTTCCGGCCATTCTTTTTTTCCACGGAGGTGGCTGGCAACAGGGTGATAAATCGCATAAGCATCGATGGATCCAAAAATTTGTTTCATTGGGTTATGTGGGTGTATCGGTAGGTTATCGTTTTGCTCCACGGTTTAAAAGGCCAATTCAGGTTTATGACGCCAAACAAGCTGTTCGTTGCCTTCGTGCGCATGCCGAAGAAATAAATATAGATCCCACTCGTATAGGCGCTATGGGAGAATCTGCAGGAGCCTACCTCGCCCTGATGCTCGGGGTGACTTCGCCAGGTGACAACCTGGAAGGACCGATAACTTCAGAAGTTTCCACCAGAGTGCAGGCGGTGGTCAGTTATTTTTCCGCCACCGACTTTACCATTAAAGGCCTTCAACTTACGCCGGAGCTGGAAGCAGATATGCTGAAGTACTATAATAAATCGCTTAAAGAAGTACGCGATGAATTTACCGGTGCGTCCGGTCCCGGTGATCCAATCCTAAAAAAGATATCTGTCGTAACGTATGTAGAACAGGGCGATCCTCCGGTTTTGATGTTTCATGGGGACAGTGATCCATTTAGTTCTCTCGAACACCCCCGCAGGCTAAATGCCGCCCTGGACAAAGCAAAAGTCCCAAATCAACTCATCATCGTAAAAGGAGGAGGACATGGCTGGACCGGAAGCTTGCAGGAAGGAACGACGAGACAGATGATGAATTTTTTTGAACGAATATTAAAAAAAAATAGGGAATGTGATTACGCTATAAAGGTTAAGCTACTATATAGGAGTTACTGTTTTTTTAAACTAAATAAATTATATTTGGAGTGACTGAACGATGTATTTCAATGCGTTTCCAATTATTTTTAATTTTATTTTTTGAGTTCTTTCTTGTTTTAGCTCAACCTTCTCGAAACGTATTAATCCTCTATAGCGACGACCAAAGCTATAACACTATCAGGAGCCTGGGCAATAAAGAGATTTACACCCCCAACCTGGATCGACTCGCCAGTGAAGGGTTGGTATTTACCCAGGCTCATGTCATGGGTGGACACCAGGGGGCGGTATGTATACCCAGCAGGGTGATGATGCTGACGGGCAGATATGTCAACAGATTGCCGCAAGATGGTGCGGTCATTCCGGATAGTATCATCAGCCTTCCGGAAGTTTTAAGAAATAAAGGGTATACCACCTTCCATACCGGTAAATGGCATAGTGACAAGGCCTCACATAACCGGTTGTTTAGCGCCGGTGAATCTATATTTTTCGGAGGTATGCATTATCCTGGGGATGGAGGGCAGATTCATCCGAAAGTTTTTCACTATGATACCAGCGGGCTTTATCCTAACTCTGCTTCCAGGCTCAGTGATACATTTAGCAGCGAATTGTATGCCCATTCGGCTATTGAATTTCTAAATAGTCCCCTATCTAAGACCACTCCGTTTTATTGTTATGTAGCTTTTACTTCTCCCCATGATCCGCGCACTCCTCCGGCTTATTATGCTTCGATGTACGATCCGGAAAAAATCAGTTTACCGCCGAATTTTTTGAATCAGCATCCTTTTGACAATGGGGATTTGAAGGTCCGGGACGAATTGCTTTTACCATTACCGAGGACTCGGGAGGCCATCAAAAAAGAAATCACTTTGTATTATGGTATGGTCAGTGAAATGGATGCGCAGGTCGGCAGGATACTGGCTGCTTTGGAAAAAAATGGTTTGAAAAACAATACCCTCGTCGTATTTGCCGGAGACAATGGGTTAGCCGTTGGACAACATGGCCTACTCGGCAAACAAAATTTATATGAACATAGTATTCGAGTACCTATGATCATCTCCGGGCCCGGTATACCCAAACAGGAAAAAAACAACAGTTTTGTTTACCTCAGCGATATCAGCCCCACTTTATACGATTACCTGGGCATCCCTCAACCGTCTACTATAGAGGCCAAAAGCCTGATGCCGGTAATCAACAAATCATCCAAAGCAGTTCGAAATTCAATCTATAATGTATACGGACACTGGAGCAGGAGCCTTAAAACACCGGATGGTTTTAAACTAATCCTGTATGACGTGGATGGTATTCAAACCGCTCAATTGTTTAATCTTCATCGTGACCCCTGGGAAAAAAATAACCTGGCGGCAAGACCAAAGTTTGCTGCTAAAATTCTCGAACTTCGCGCCCGGTTGAAAAAAGAAATGTCCGATGCACACGATGATTTAAATATCGATTTACCCTTCTGGGGAAGGAACAAAGATCAAAAAAGCAGAGGCAGTTAATCATCAATCGAATTAATCGAAACGTTTATTTTTACATAAAAAAATGCCTCTAAACCATCCTCTTAAATGCCTCTTACTACTCTGCCTACCATTCACGGGTTATAATCAAGAGTCCATCTCGCCAATGCCAGACTCCATAAGGAAGCTAAATTTGATTCAATCCGGAGCTGACCTGATCCAGGTTTCGAAACAATTTGTTTTTACGGAGGGACCCGCTGTGGATAAACAAGGGAACATTTTTTTTACCGACCAACCTAATAACAAAATCTGGAAATACGATATAAACGGCAAATTAACGGTCTTTATGGACAAGACCGGACGGTCAAATGGATTGTATATGGATAAAAAGACCCGTCCAAAAGGGTCTTCCTGGCAGGGAAATATCCTGGCTTGTGCAGATGAAAAAAATGAACTCTGGTCTATCGATCCGGAAGGTAAGATCAGGGTATTGTTGACGGGATTTGAAGGAAAAAAATTCAATGGACCCAACGATTTGTGGCAGGATCGCAAAGGAGGTATTTATTTTACCGATCCGTATTATCAAAGGGACTATTGGGAAAGGAAAAAACCAGAGATGGAACGACAAAATGTTTATTATCTGCCTAAAAACAAATCAGAAGCAAGAGTAGTCGATGCGGACCTGATGCAACCCAATGGTATCGTCGGCAGTCGGGATGGCAAAAAACTGTATGTGGCGGATATCAGGGCAAACAAAACCTATATATACCAAATCAATAAAGATGGCAGCTTGTCAAACCGGAAATTATTTGTCACCCAGGGTTCCGATGGGATGACCCTGGACAAAAAAGGCAATTTATATCTGACCGGCAGAGGCGTTATTATTTATAATCCTTCCGGAGAAAAAATCGGGACCATACCGGTGCCTTCCCGCTGGGTAGGTAATCTATGTTTTGGAGGTAAAAACCGTACTACCCTGTTTATCACCGCTTCAGAATCGGTATATACCCTGGAAATGAAAGTAAAAGGAGTGGAATAAACCAATAATAATGTGGAATAAGAATAAATTATCTGAATAGAAATTTTACAAAAGGACATTGACGATTTAATTCTCCTCGCTGCGATTATTCAGAAGATGGATAACCTGACAGAAGATTATTAGATATTTATCAGCAGGCGTAAAGAACTATCCTGGAAAATAATGGATTGACTGTGGCCATTGCCAACAACCATATCGCCGCTAACGCCGCTATCGCCGCTATCGCTGCATGATCCCTACATTTAAAACCAGACCCATACCCAAATCAATATTATCTCCCGTTCCGTTATACAAGGCAACCCGTATCCTGTTTGGTCCTGAAACATAGGTAGTCATCATGATACCCTGAAGATCTACGGCAAGAGACCCCACAATGATGTCTCCGAAATCGATACCTTCTAATTCTATGGGGGGAGATACCCAGGTGCTGAGATAATCAACTTCACCCGGATCCAGATTTACACCAACGGCGTTAAAAACGCCTGAAATCCTGGATGATATAATGACGGAATCAGCAGTAAATACTACCGAGATACCTTCTCCCCCGGTCAATACTTTTAATTTAGGAAGAGAATCAGTAACGCCTACCAGAATTTGCCCATCTTTGGCACTGTCAAGTGATTGTATTGCACCGGTACTATCAACCACCAAAAAGGAATTTGGAATAAGTGAACCAGTACCGGTACCTCCATTCGCAACCGGTAAGACACCGGTCACCTTGGAAGTCAGATCAATGGTCGAATCTGCAATATCCTCATTTAAGAGGGTTCCGTTTAATATCGTACGGGAATCTACGGCCCCGGCACTGATGTCCTGATTGCGAATGGTCGAATCCAATAACGTTCTGGTATCTACTGCGCCTACGCTAATGTCCTGATTGCGAATGGTCGAATCCAATAAAGTTCTGGTATCTACTGCGCCTACGCTAATGTCCTGATTGCGAATGGTCGAATCCAATAAAGTTCTGGAATCCACCGCGCCTACGCTGATGTCCTGATTGCGAATGGTCGAATCCAATAACGTTCTGGTATCTACTGCGCCTAAGCTGATGTCCTGATTGCGAATGGTCGTATCCAGTATAGTCCTGGTATCTACCGCGTCGGTATGGATATCCTGATTGAGTATGGCGGAATCCATTATTTTGAATGTGGTAATTGCATTATCCGCAATATCATCGGTATAAAACGAATAAGGCACCGACATAAATTGCTGATTGCTTACCAATTTATAATTGGCATCATTTTTTATAGCTATTTCCACTTTTAAAAACTGGTCGGCGTCTATCCAGGGAATGTCGAGCATCCTGGCAATGGTACTGGCGCCGGTCTTGGTTCCTTTGCCAATGACCAGGGTAAACATTCCATATTTATCCGTATTAGTCGTATGGGTTTCTTCCCATTGAATTGTTCCGTTGAGCCCTTTGGTAATGGTAAACCGAACACCTATTGCTTTATTATATACCGGTTTTCCGGTAATGTCCGTCCCTACAATTTCTTTCCCGATATCATCCACGGCCACGGCCTGGTAATAAATTCCCTGTAAATCTCCGATTTTATTCTGAGCAAAAGCATTGGGTATAATTCCTATTAGAAATAAAACACTTATATAAAGTAGTTTTTTCATTTTTAAATAATTTTATTTTTTTATTTAATTTTCTGAGAATGCAAAGGCAACCCCTATGGTCAGCCCAAAAGCAAAGTTTTTCGACTTTTGCAGGGGATCCTTTTCAATATTGGTCAGGCCTTTTAAATAATTGAATTCAGCATAGGTCGAAACGTAATCTGATAGTTTGACATTAATCCCTGATGAAAATACCAATCCATAATCGATGTTACTCAGCACATCGGACTTGGTGATATTTAAAATTTCATTGTGTAGGGTTTGTGTGCCCCGGAGTAAAAAGGCATAATACCCGGAAACCATAAAATACGGATTCACTTTTTCAAACGGGGTCATATACCCAAGCCCAAGTTTTAAATTGGCATATTGTAATCTCCAGGAATAATTTATATCATCATAAACCAAATTTGCCCCTCCATGTCGCATTCCGATAGCGGGGTTAATGATTAGTCCTATATCACTGACCATTCTATACCCGACTCCATAAGCCCCGGTGAATATACCCTGATATTCACTATTGTGTTTAACACCAGCCTTATCCGTGAATTTGAACGAAGTTAAAAGAGGTGATACCTCCAGGGTCAGCCCTGCTTGAGCATGGACCGAACGTATATAGCCCACCAGGGTGGTAACCAATAAAAATAGTTTTATACTTTTCATATTTCAGGTTATTTGGAAATTATTAATCTTAGCGTTTTAGTATTTTTTTGAGCATCCTGGATGGTGATCAAATACACCCCGTTTGCCCAGGAGGCGCAATTCATCGTATGCGACAGCAGACTGGGGACTTTTTCAGAAAGCAGATATTTTCCGTTGATATCGGCCACCCGGATAATGGATTGTTCTATCTCCTTTTCGCTGGAAATGGTGATGGAATGGCTTGCCGGATTAGGATAAACCAGTACATCTAAAGTTCTGAATACCGGATCGCCGATTTCCTTCACAGAAAACAGGTGTGGCTGTTGAAATCCCGATGAAACCGTAACCCCCGCGACACTCACTTCGGTATGGTAACTCTGCCCAGCGGTCTGGCCAATTAAAACATTTTCCGTTAACACCGAAGAGCCGTAACTCGAAATGGATTGCCGTTTTATGGATTGAGCATAGTTATTCAGTGGAAGCAATAGAATTGCAGCAAAAATTCCATACCCCAGCCACTTTTTGTTTAAAAGATTTTGTCTCATCTTAAATTTCAAATTTTTTTAATTTGGGTCTGACTTATCCTTAGGACGTATCATTTTATAGTTAGTTGTTGTAACAATGCGCTGAAACCTAACTAAAAAGTCAGGTCCTCTTCCTCTTGAAGGGGATGATCTCATGGATCCCAATAAAGAAATTAATTTACTATATCCCACTAGCCCCAGCCTATTTCGTCACTTTAATCAAACTCACAGCCTATACTTATTATTATATTTTTGACCCGTAAATTTTCACAAAATGTTAAGATTTAAAGTCTTGGATATAATTCATTGATAATCAATGGATTTGTTTGCCTTATTAGGTCAGGTTTTAAATAAAAATCAGGGGGAGATCCAAATTAATCGATTTAAATTATTCTGGAGAAGGAAACCGAACAGGGGAAAAATCAATTTTCAACATGAATATCCTGGTAAACGATACAAAACAATTAGGGCATTCCTTTGAAAGGCCACCATATTTTCCGGTATAATAAGATAGCTCTCCAGGGAATTCCTATGAAGTGGTCGTCTGAGTGGAGTTATAACATCATTGATTCAGGTGCTTTAATCAATGAATCTAAGACACCCATATCCCAGTTTAATTATTGTTTACCCGCCCAAAATAAAAGAATATATTCAAGTTATCCACAATAAATTTTTATCGCTTTATTCTCCTTCAGCCGGCTTATTCTCAAAACAGAGAAAATCCAATGAATCATGCCTAACAAGCCCGATTGGTCTTTTCTAGCATGTTAAGAGATTTTATACTGCTGCGAGGCAGGATTTTTTTTCTTTTTATTATTTATTAAAGTCCGGGAAGATCATTGAGACAATTGGTTTTCCATATTTTTAAGGAGGACTCCTGGTCTATATTTCCACCGGTTAATATTACTAAAGTCCGTTTTTTAG
>Ga0163153_10004117_pt1 | contig 18566 bp, 14 predicted proteins | sample OliLakLV19MP6IB1_FD_148629 | JGI IMG/M metagenome (GOLD analysis project Ga0163153, IMG submission 148629) | Freshwater microbial mat bacterial communities from Lake Vanda, McMurdo Dry Valleys, Antarctica - Oligotrophic Lake LV.19.MP6.IB-1 | ecosystem: Environmental > Aquatic > Freshwater >... | reverse complement strand
GACTGATGTTGATTTTCCTTACGTTTCGCAGCATCGTCTTTGACTTACCCCAGTGAGGTAAAAGAGCAGGCATACGGTCAGGGCCCGTGGGGACCCATGAGCCCAAATATTCCGGTGACCGATAGGAGTGGTCAAAATTGTACAAATAGGCTTGCCTCCCTATCGTATCGGTATTGGACATTTCAAAAATCTTATGACCAATCGACTTGCCATACTCTTCGGATGCGCTGATAGAAGCGGAATCCAAATACGTTTTAAAAAAAGCTAGATTTTCATCGTACAATTTTTTTGAATTCGACTTAAGGATCATATTGGCGTTGGGGTAAAACATACTGGTGAGTAGGTAATACGTGGCGTTGAGTCCTGCCTCAAGTTGGTACCCGGCAACATTCCTGTACTCTGGCATATTCAAATCCGGGAACTGTAAATGAAGTGACAAGGCGTTCTTAAAAGCAGGTAAGCCGGCTTGCCAGCCCGCAAGTCCAATATAAGCAAAGGTCCGGGCACTTACCGGTGGCCTGTATCCATCTGTAAACCGGTTGAGGGTCAATAACTGGGAGTACCATTTATCAATAACTTCAGTTATGGCTTTATCTGATTTTTGGCTGTAGTCTCCGGATAGACAACCGGTCAATAAAAAAGTAAAGAAGGCCATGAGGAGCCAGGAAGTCGGTTTAGATACGAGTGGACTATAATGAGTAACCTTAGAATCGGTTAAAACAAATGAAGAAGGGGCGGGATTTTTAAAATAGAGGGTAAAACGATTGCCCATGGCCTCATCGGAATTTACCTCCATGGGAATTTTATAAATATCAATGATGCTTTTGACCAATGACAATCCAATGCCGGACCCTTTACGGTGCTTGTGTTCAGTGGTCCTGTAGAAAGGTTGAAATATTTTATTCAGGTCTTCCAGATTAATAAGCGTACCAAAGTTTTGAAATTCGACGCTGATTTTTTGAGGGTTGGAAAAATCGACCGTGGTTTTTGCGGTATTGTCGTTGGAAAATTTACAGGCGTTTTCCATGAGGTTCATGAAAGCGAGTTTCAGCAAGGGTTCATTGGCTTCGATGACCATACCTTCTTCTTCGGCGGGCAGGTTGAGCAGTTCTATTTTGATGTTGTAAGCGGGATGGGTTTTATATATATTTTCCTGGGCCTGGTAAACCAATTCGTCCAGTCTGACAGGAGCAGGAGTCATGGGGATATGTCCGACATTGGAGTTGACTCTGGCGAGCTGGAGCAGTTTTTCAATGGTCTGGGACATTTCGTCTATATCTTCCTGCAGGGATGACAGGATTTGATTGTACTCATCCGGCGACCGTTTTTTATTAATGGCATACTGGATCTGTGTCCTGATGGCAGCCAATGGGTTGCGCAGTTCGTGGGACACATTGGAGATAAAACTTTTTTCTGTCATGAAAGCTTTATCTATCCGTTCCAGCAAGGAGTTGAAGGTAGTTATCAGATTGGATAATTCATCATTGTGTTGATCGGGTTTGAGCCTTTTGCTCAGATCTGTAGGCAGGATGTCCTTGACTTCATGGATAATCCGGGATACCGGCCGGAGGGATTGGCCGGCAAAAAACCAACCCCCGAAAGCCACGATCAATATTGTAAATAAGGTGCTGACCAACAAAATGTTGCGAAGTTGCTCCAGCTTGGAGTAATCAGGTATATCCTCGGATACTACAATATAGTTTTTGTTTTGTTTGGACTTGTAGAGGAAACCAAAGGCTTTGTAAGGCTGATTTATAAAGCGGTAATCTCCAGTTTGCATGATTGCTTTCAATGCCGATGAAGGGGTGTTGGGTGCCGACGAAATCAGGGTATAAATCCGGTTCAAATTTTCGTTATAAATTGAAGTATTCCCGATATCCTGGATCTGGATACTGCCGGAATCTTTTTTTTCAGGTAGCGGTTGGAGTTCTTCTTCATGAAAAAGAACCATCTCGGCTGTCATCCGGGCTTTACTTTCCAATAAACTATATAGTTCTTCTTCAATATGAATTTTAAATTGCCGGTAAATAAACAACATGGACAGCCCATAGATTCCAATGGTGATCAGTATAAATTGATAGGATAGTTTGGTCCTGATTTTCATTTTTGGGCCTTCATGCTTTCTTTATATAGTACCCGATGCCGAAATGGGTATGAATGAGTTTGTCCGTAAATTCTTTATCAATCTTCTTTCGAAGATAATTCACATACACTTCAATCACATTGGTATTGATCTCCACCCCCAGGTTCCAGACCTTTTCCAAAATTTCCAGTTTGGGGATCACCCTTCCCTGGTTGCGCAACAGGTATTCCAGCAGAGAAAATTCCTTTGGGGTAAGGATGATTTTTTTACCAGACCGGGTCACTTCCAGCGTGGAAATATTGATTTCCAGGTCTTCGTAATTAATTTTTTCACTGGAGAGGTTGGACAGGTTGGACCGGCGGTGCAAGGCTGATATTCTCGCCATCAATTCCTTGAGATCGAAAGGTTTGGCCAGGTAATCGTCCGCTCCGGCGTTTAGGCCTGATATTTTATCTTCCGTTTCATCCAGCGCTGAAATCATTAAAATAGGCGTTTTGATTTGTTTGGATCGAAGCACCTGAGAGAGTTTGATGCCATCCATGTCGGGCATGATGACATCCGTGACGATAACATCAAAAGACTGGCGGTCAATTTTTTTGAGCCCCTCTGCTGCATTCAGGCATAATTCTGTATCTACACCGTTTTCATCCAGGAAGGCTTTGATAGAGGAGGCGGTTTTAGGCTCATCTTCTATGAGGAGTACTTTCATTGGTCAAATTTCAATAACTTTCCCTGTAAATGTCTCATAAATCCCTCCAAATTAAGACTCTAAGCAAATTTTTAGAAAAAATAAAGAGGTCAAATGATTTGTAATATCGGTTAGGATTTCTACATTTGGTTTCTCAAGATTGCTAGATTCTTGAAAGTTCACTTTTATTTAACTATAATCTATTTATATGAACAATAAACTACTCAGAGTTATTTTGCCTTTAGCTCTGTTCGTTTTGGTCACCGGCTGCCAAAAGAACTCCGTTGAAGAAGAAGGGGATAATAAAGAAATCAAAGGCCTGGTCAAAGATTTTGATTACACCACCGTTTGGGAATGGAATGAATTATTTACCCGTATCGATAAGGATGCTATGGGATACCGGCCATGTCCGGGTCCTCGAGCCTTGGCTTATATGGGATTATCCGCATACGAAACTGCAGTTGCCGGTATGCCGGAATACAACAGCCTTAAAAATCAATGGGGCAGTGAGCTCAAAATTCCTGATTTTGTGGAAGGGCAAAAAATACATTGGCCATCTGCAATTAATGCCAGCTATACCTATTTAATGAAGAAATTTTTCTTCAAAACCAATTTTGTACCTGGTTTTGGCCATTTAACCAATGCCGATACTCAAAAATTAATTGAGACCCTGGGAGCAGCATTAGATGCAAAGTATAAAACGGTAGTCAATGATTTAGTAGTGTTCAATGATTCCAAAGCCTGGGGCGAAAAAGTTGCTGCTGCAGTATGGAGTTGGGCCGTCACCGATCCATATGGAAATGATGCGGATCTTAACCCTCTGAATAACGATCCCGCAAAAGGCGAAAACTTTTATTACAACTGGAGAACTAAAAGTATGTCCAACGGGGCAGTAATTCCGGGTAAATGGTATCCCACTAATGACAATCCGGATGGAGGTATGTTCCCATATGGAGGACGTATGCGCACCTTTGTGACCACAGATGCACAAAAACTTTGCCCACCGCCTTTGGCTTATAGCGAAAGCAAAACCTCTCCATATTATGCACAGGCTTTGGAAGTTTATGCATTAAGTAATCCCAATATGAGGTATGAAGACCGATGGGTTTCAGAATTCTGGAGTGATGATATATTTGGCCAGACGTTTGGCCCTCCGACCCGTTTATTGGCAATCATGGATCAGGTATTGGTTGCTGAAAAATCCAATCTTCAGACGGCTATTGAAGGTGCAGCAAAATTAGGAATGGCAAATAATGATTTCGGAGTAGCAGCCTGGCATTCGAAATATGTTTACAATGTCGAAAGACCTGAAAATTATATCAAACGATTAATTGATCCAAATTGGGAGCCCATCCTCGTCAATACAGTCTCTGGTGTAAAAGGTATCACCCCACCATTTCCAGCCTACCCATCCGGCCATTCCACATTTGGTGGAGGAGGCGGTGCAATTCTTGCCAATGTTTTCGGTCAGAATTATGAATTTACCGACTTGTGTCATAAAGACAGAACGGAATTCCTGGGTATACCCCGTACCTTCAACTCTTTTGAAGATGCAGGATTAGAAAATGCGCTTTCAAGGGTGACCTTAGGTGTACATTTTAGAATGGATTGCACTACCGGTTATGCTTTCGGTCAACAAATAGCCAGAAGGGTAATAAACCTCCCCTGGAAAAAATAAATTCAGGATTAACTTAAAAGTGAAGTAATTAAATTGATTAATTTTTATTTTTTAGATTGATCATATAGTAACATTTCAAAAATCCATATACGACAACAGGTGTAAATGTCAAATTTACACCTGTTGTCATTTTAGGGATTAAGATTCCTAATAATCTCATAAGAATCCTAAGCTGGTAGAACCTAAATGCAGCATTATGCATTATTTATACGTATTGGAAAAAAATCAAACTGGTTTCCTTTAATTTATTTCAGATAAATTTTAAACTAAACATGAAAATTGAAAAATTATCATTACCATCTTTAAAAGTGGTAAGTATAATTATATTTTTCACGATTGGTTCCTTTTCCTGGTTAAGCGGACAAACACCATTAGAGACCATACAGACCTTGGAGATTAAAGAAATCACTATAGAAGTATCCAGGATACGGCAGGATATTCAACGGTTGGACCCAATTAAGGGCACGTACATCTATTCGGGTAAAAAATCAGAGGTCATTCAATTGTCCGAGAAAAATGTAGCGCTGACAGAAAAATACGGACGCCAGATATTTGCTAAAATCCCCGGAGTATTTGTTTACGATATGGACGGCACCGGCAATCAAATCAATATTTCGACCCGTGGCCTGGATCCGCACCGGGGTTGGGAATTTAATATTCGAAAAGACGGAGTATTGACCAATTCAGATATGTACGGTTACCCGGCCAGTCATTACAATATTCCGATGGAAGCAGTGGACAAGATAGAGTTGGTCAGAGGTACCGGTTCATTGCAATATGGTGGACAATTTGGAGGAATGTTAAACTATGTGAGCAAATTACCCGATACCCTGAAGAAATTTTCATTTGAAAATATCAATACGATAGGATCCTATGGTTTGGTCAGCACGTTCAACCGGGCATCCGGTAAATTGGGTAAATTCAGGTACTCCACCTGGTTCAATAAAAAGTGGATTACCGGGTACCGGGACAATAGCGATGCCCAATACAATGCGGAAGCGGTCTCCCTCTATTATGATGCGAGCCCCCAACTTAGTCTTAAGTTGGAATGGACCCATTCCGATTATGTCACCCATTTGCCAGGACCATTGACAGATAATATGTTTGCAGCTAATCCAAGGATGGCTACACGAAACCGTAATTATTACAATCCGGATATCCATGTTCCTTCCTTTACCATGGATTGGAAAATTTCGCCTTCCACACAATTGTTATTTACTAGTTCGGCTATCCTGGGAGCGCGCAACAGTGTATTGTATGATAAGGTAGCCACCATCCCGGATTCAATAGTCACCGCTACCAGGCAATTTAACAACCGTCAGGTCGACATCGATAATTTCAATAGTTACACCAGTGAAATCAGGGTGCTCCGCATGTATCGTTTTCTAAAACAAAAGAATGCCCTTTCGATGGGTATTCAGTACATGAACAATGACCTTCACCGGCGGCAATTGGGGAAAGGCACTACCGGTGATGACTTTGACCTGACCCTGGTCACTCCGGGATGGGGGAGGGATCTTCATTTGAAAACTAAAAATATTGCAGTTTTTGCCGAAAACCGATGGGCCTTGACCCAACGATTATCTGTCAATACCGGTTTGAGAATGGAGGTGGGCGAGACGGATATGTCGGGAATAATTACCTATTACACAGAAGCGGAAATTCCGAATCAGATCAGCCATGATTTCCCGCTTTTTGGTGTCAGTGCACAATATGATGTATCCAGATCAATCAACCTCTATGCAGGATGGGCACAATCATATCGCCCGGTAATTTTCAAAGATATCATACCCGGATCAATCTTTGAAATCTCCGATAAAGAACTGGAAGATGCCTTTGGCTCAAATACGGAACTCGGATTCAGAGGCAAATGGAAATTCCTTAGTTGGGACATTACCGGGTTTTATATCCAGTATAAAAACCGCCTGGGTACCCTGGCGCAAGTTGATAACCTTGGAAATCAGATTATCTTCCGGACCAATATCGGAGACTCTTATACTGCGGGTTTGGAGTTGTTCCTCCAGGGGGACGTCTATATAACTAACAAAACAGGGTTATCACTTTTTACTTCAACATCTTACATGGATGCCCGTTACCAGGATGCTCTGCTCCGGTCCGGAAATTCAAACGTCGATATCGATGGAAATAAAGTGGAAAGTGTACCTCAATGGATATCGCGGAACGGAGTTACTTTAAATTTCCCAAGGGTCAATTTTTCCACGTTGATGAGTTATACTTCAGAAAGTTTTGCAGATGCTTTTAACATGGTCGCTCCTTCAGCCAGTGGGGCTGCAGGCTTGGTACCTTCTTATTTTCTGATAGATCTGAATAGTTCCGTTCGGTTATCTGAAAAAATCAGGGTACAACTCAATGCCAATAATGTGTTGGATAAAAAATACTTTACCAAAAGACCTCAGTTTTACCCTGGCCCCGGGATCTGGCCATCAGATGGGCGGACGTATTCCGTGTCGGTGGCGATAAAGCTGTAAAGGTTAGCACAGGGTTATAAAGTAACAGGTTATATTCTGTATTTATTTAGGAGGTGCTGAATAAATAAATCAAAATAGATTGCAATTGCTTTGCCCGCTCGCTGCGCTCACTGACCCAAATCCCGACCGGTTGTTAGTTGTAATAAAATTTAGAGACGGTGCAAGGTCTGGATTGGGAACCAAACTCTTTATAGCCCAGCTGATTGAATAGATAACCGCCTGTTTTAATGAAGCAAAGTTCAATCCGATGCATCGGATCTATAAAATAAGACACTAAGGCAAAAAAAGAGGGTTCCCCAGTCCCGTTTCGTCCCGTCGCGACGGGATGGGGACAGCGAGGAACGAGTGGGGGCAGATGCAAGGATTTTGCAAGAATTTATCATATTTGTTTGCTCAAGTATTAATCTTTTTTATGATATACTTTTCAAAATCAAAATGTTAGATGTTATTCAGCACCCCCTATTTAAATTCAACTTTCTGGGATATGGATTGTTATCTTTCTACGCAATGATCCTAGTCATACATGGTACCAACCGCAGAGAGAGCCTGAGTAAACCCATATCTGAATTTGTAGTAAAACATTTAAAAGAAAAGTATACCGGTCAGGTAGAATTGTTGGACCTGGCGGAGATCCCTATTGAGTCATTTGATTCGGGATCCATGTATCATCCTGACCTCATTTCTGCAACGATCATACAGATCAAAAAGCAGCTGATCAATCCGGCTCAAAAAATGATATTTATTTCCCCGGAATATAATGGCAGTATCCCAGGAATACTCAAGTTGTTTATTGATGCTTGTTCTATAACCGAATCCAGATTAGCATTCTACCATAAAAAAGCTTTTTTGATCGGGGTGGCTTCCGGGCGGTCAGGCAATATCCGAGGTATGGATCATTTAACCGGGATACTGATGTATATGAATATGATCATATTCCCCAACCGGTTGCCGGTATCCCGGATTGAAAATTTATTGGCTGAAAAGGTGACCCTGAGCGATGTGGACACCCAAAACGTCATTGCGAAATTGTTGAACGAGTTTATTGAGTTTTAGATAACCATTCGTTCAATGTGCAGGTTGCATCAGCCACTGCCTTGCCCGATTCATTTTTCTTAAGTATAGCCACTTCATGGTCAACATCGTGTTCAAAAAATAAAGCGATGTTTTCCAGAAGGCACCGGTTAAGGACGTCCTCTTTTTCCTTCAAGGTGATTAAAGGTTGCATATCGTAAGCCATAATATACGGGAGGGGGAGGTGATGCACAGAAGGAAATAAATCAGCCGAAAACAATAATTTTTTCCCAGGCGCGACATGGATCAACGGTAAGGCCATTGCCCGCGTGTGCCCATCTACCTTGATAAATTCCAGGCCGGTAAATTCAGATTCATCCAAAAACCTTAGTATGCCTAAAGCTTGCAACGGATTTATGTTTTCAGTCAAAAAGGAGGCTTTTTCCCGGGCATTAGGTTGGAGAGCGTATTGCCAATGCTCCCTCATCACCCAGACCGTTGCGTTGGGAAAAAGGGGATATATAATTCCGGACTGATCGCGGGCCAAGGCCCCTCCCACATGGTCAAAATGTAAATGGGTAAGTATGATATCACTGATACTTTCAGGTTGGATCCGTTGCTTTATCAGTGCATCGGTGATCAGGACATCACCCGAAGGTTCATAGTAGGAATAGAACTTGTCGCTTTGTTTGTTGCCCAGACCGGTATCAATAAGGATCCTGGAATGACCGGTTTCCAGATAAAGGCAACGAAGGGCCCAGGTGCATAAATTTTGATTATCAGGAGGGATCAATTTTTCCCAAATCCTCCTGGGCACTACTCCAAACATAGCACCACCGTCTAATTTGAAAGTACCCGCCAATACCGGTTTAAGTACCATCCTATTGGTTTAACAAAGCCATATGAAGAGCGGCCAGAGCAGCATCCTCTCCTTTATTGCCCATTTTGCCGCCGGCGCGTTCAAGCGCTTGCTGGAAGTCATTGGTGGTCAATACCCCAAAAATAACCGGGACCCCTTTTAAAAGATTGAGATCCATAATCCCTTGTGCTACTGCCTGCGCAATGTACACATCATGTGGGGTCTCGCCTTTGATGATACAACCCAGGCAGATTACAGCATCGGGCTTGATGTCTTTGATCGCCCTTTTTGCACCGAAAACCAATTCAAAGGCCCCGGGAACCAGTCTGATCTCTATATCGTTTTCCTTTACCTTGTTTTTTAATAAGGTTTTGAAGGCGGCTACCTCCATTTTTTCGGTAATCTCCCTGTTCCATAAGGATGAAATAATGACAAACCGGTAACCCGACATTGATGGTAAGGGAGGTTGTTCACCGGATGATATAGTTTTTTTACTCATGGTTAAAAAATTATAAGTTTAAACCCTGGTCCTGACTATTCCAATTCCAGGCTACTATTTGCCAGCGCTCGCCTGATGCGTTGAGATATTCAAGAATGGGTTCAAAGCCAATTTTATAATGTGCACCCAAAGATCGTTTATTGTGCATAGAAATTTCGGTGATGCAAAATTTATATTTTGGACGCAGCAAACTCATGTGGTTGTACAATTGCCCTACCAGGTTTTGTCCCCGGTAAGGTTTATCGACACAGACCTGCCCGCATACCAGGTAATTGATCTGGCTTAAGGGGATATCCTCATAGTTTTGTAAATCTATTTTACTAAAAAAAGGAATCAGTTCGGGTACACGGCCCCCTTGTGTTTTATTCATGCAGATAGCATAACCGGCCAGATGCTCCCCATCCCGAGCCACTACAGCCGGTTGGTCGAGGCAGATTTGTTTCAAATTGTCAGGTTCATGTTCCACATATAAAAAGCCCTGGGTGGCACGCTCTTCCTGGGTCAGGAATTTTCTCAAATTTTGCCGCTGCAATTTGATGATCTGATCAACGATTTCAGGGGCTGAGCTAAAACTAAGTTGCATGTTAGTACGCTTGGGGTGATGAAGGGATATTTACGGGTATAAAAATATAATTTGAAGTTTAAATCCGGAGTCGAATCCGCTGAATGGGATGGTTGACGGATAATAATTCAATGTCGTGTAGATAAGATTCTATGTGTACTACCAGGTGTGCTATGATCTACGACGTCGTCCGACTCCGGCTGTTGTTAAAACTTAATACATTAATATTGAACCAAATAGGAGCAAAGTATGGAGCGAAGCGTAGAAAACACATAGTAAAATTTTGCGAACTGAACGACATTGGATAATAATTGTAAATTTGCAGCCTGAGAACGGCTCTGTAGTTCAATGGATAGAATACCTGAATTCGGATCAGGTGGTAGGGGTTCGATTCCCTTCAGAGCTACTCTAATTTTCTCATTTCCTATTTTTTTTTGGTTTTGCAAGGCATTGATTTTGTTAGGAATTTGACAGCCGGGATCGTGGTTCTAAGCCTTGCTGTTTTGAATTCCTGTAAAAATGAAACCTCAAAACCTTCTGCTGAAATAAATTCTTTCCAGGATACCCTCACCCTGGTACTAATACATTGTGGCCGCTGCCATGACGTACCGGATCCATCCTCTTTAGACCGATCTACCTGGGACCGGACGGTGCTTAAAAATATGGGATGCAGGTTGGGCATTCAAACGGATGGGTATGATCCTTATCGGGGATTGGATATGCTCGAACAAAGTCTTTTGCTCCAGGCCGCTATTTATCCATTGTCACCCTTGATCAAGCCAGAGCAATGGCAGGCCATTCTTTCTTATTACCGCGATAAAGCTCCGGATTCTTTATCGGTCTCTTCAGACAGTTCGTTTTCCCTCAGCCAATTCATACCCATAAGCAAAGGGGATCTGATTGAATCCCCAAGAGTAACTACGTTGTTCTATGATACTATTGCCCGTGAAATCCATGTTGGCCTGGAATCAGGCAGGATATATACCTTGACTGAGTCATGGAATGTGAAGCATGAAATGAATATTGGCACAACCCCAATTCAGTATATTCGCGATGATCAGGATTATCCTTATATACTTGCTGTTGGGGTAATGTATCCATCCGAGCAAAAAAATGGCAGCTTAATCAGGTTAATTGATGGCCAACCCGTGAACGTGCTGACCCACCTTCACCGTCCTGTCTGGATGACCAGAATGGATTTGAACCAGGATCGGAAAGCGGATTTTGTAATTTCGGAATTTGGGTATGAAACAGGAAAATTGTCCTGGTTTGATGCGGTGAATCCCATACTATCCGCTTCAAACATCCTTTTTAACGGGGCAGGCAATATTAAAACGTTTAATCTCGATGTCAATGGTGACGGTATAAAAGACCTGGTTTCTCTTAACGCCCAGGGTAATGAGCATGTATCTGCCTACCTGGTTGATGTTCACGGTAACGTGGAAGAAAAAAGGTTATTGCAATTCCCCGCCATTCATGGGGTATGTGATCTGGACATCGTGGACTTTAATGGGGATCAACGACTTGACCTGGTTATTTCCAATGGGGACAATGCAGATTATACACAAATTACCAAACCCTATCACGGAATCCGGATTTATCTCAATCAGGGAAATTTCAATTATGAAGAATCTGTTTTTATACCCTATCCGGGAGTATTACACACAGAAATCTCCGATTTTGACCAGGACGGTGATCTGGATATTGCGGCAGTTTCCTTTTTCCCGGGAGATCCGGCTTATCCATTCCCCGGGTTTAAGTATTTTGAGCAAATAGCCCCAGGTCGATTTTCGGGTCAGACTTTTAAGACGTCAAATCAGGGAAAATGGATGAATATGGTTAAGGGAGATTTTGATCAGGATGGAGATGATGACCTATTGTTGGGTTCATTTATACTTAATACCAATATGGTCTCCGGTTCCCGGGAGGAGTTAAAAAAGAACAGCCTGATGTTTTTGGAAAATAAAAAGATAAAATAAACAATCGCCTGGGCGTAGAAAAGGTCGCAAAAAAAGGCAACATATTTTTCAATATGTTGCCCAAAAGTTGGGTTTACATTTTTACATCTCAGGTTGAATTTCGATGAAAAATAAAGAAATGGTTTTTAACCTATTCCAATAAACCCATCCGGTACTGACAACCAGAACTTGTCAGGTTGTATCCAGGCAGTGCGCAAATGCCATTAAGGTATATGTGCATAACCAAGTTCGATACAAGGGTTTTCTGTCTGGGATGCTAGATATAGACCGGACACCTACCTTTACTTTTAAAAGGAAGACCTTGAATCGACAATTAAAGTTATACTAAAATTTTCCTAAAAGCCAACGGTTAACTGTTAAAATTGGAAATATTAATATATAGAAATAATTAATGTGACCTGGGAAACGTGTTTAAAAAGGACCTCCGGGACTGAATTTCTTCATTTTTCCTCCCAATTAAGTTTACCGGGATCCGGGCAGTAATAAATGTCCGGACTTCCCTGAATAGAGTTCAAGACCGAATATCCAATCGTCGAAAAACCAAGGTTTTTAAGTGGTTTGAACAATGAATAATTTATGCATAAATTATTGGAATTCAGCCTTAAATAACGATTTGTAGTATAAAAACAGGGCTATTTCCCGTTTGCCTTAAAATCCCCAGGGCAAAGTATTATAGGACATCAGCCTAATTTGAACCTTAGGTCTGGAATTTGAAAAATAAACTCTATTTTTGTCGCCTTATTAGACGGGGTGTAGCGCAGTCCGGTAGCGTATCAGCATGGGGTGCTGGTGGTCGCTGGTTCGAATCCAGTCACCCCGACTAAATTTTGATTTTTTCGGGATGTAGCGCAGCCCGGTAGCGTGCTTCGTTCGGGACGAAGAGGTCGCAGGTTCGAATCCTGTCATCCCGACCCAAACCGGAATACTGGGACCTCATCGAAAGAATTTGAGGTATGTTTAAACGAAAATTGAAAATCCGGGTGTTTAGCTCAGTTGGTTCAGAGCGCTACTTTGACAGAGTAGAGGTCACTGGTTCGAGCCCAGTAATACCCACCCTTTTCCAAAATAAAATTTGATTGTACAGTGAAATAAATCAATACTGCCAGTCCCGTGGGGTAGACTTGTTGGTTGTATCCAAAATGCGGAGCATAGAGGAAGTATATTCAATTTACCACCAGGGCCAGCGTCAGTTTGCAGAAAACCGAGTGCAGGACCTGTTGTCTAAAAAAGATCAACTGCCTGATGATATACAATGGCACCTTATCGGTACCCTGCAGCGGAACAAAGTAAAATGGGTAGCTCCTTTCATCAGCCTGATCCATTCCATTGATGACTTTAAATTATGGGAAGAGATCCATCGTCAGGCATTAATGAATAAAAGAATAATTCCAGGATTGTTGCAGATCAAAGTAGCTGCTGAAGAATCCAAATTCGGATTCTCCTTTGATCGATTGCTGCAGATCCTGGAGCAGGATCCATGGAATCTGTTATCCGGGGTGCAGATCCGGGGTGTGATGGGTATGTCCAGCCTAACCGATGATCAAAATCAGATCAGAAATGAGTTTAAAACATTAAAAATGTATTTTGAACGTTTGAAAACACAATATTTCAATTACCCGGAATTCTCAACTCTCTCCATGGGAATGTCCGGTGATTATCAAATAGCCATTGAAGAAGGTTCCACGCTGGTCCGGATCGGAAGTAAAATATTTTCCTGAATCAATCAAACGGCTATCAGAAGATATTTGTTCTTTTTTCCATTTTCCACGACCATCCATTGGTCGCGAATAAACTGATTGGAGGTAATGGGGAATTCGTGTTCTGTGATTTTAAATTTATTGATGGAGATGGCCTGATTTTGAATGGCTTTACGGGCTTCGGACCTGGAGCTGCAGATCGGTGCAAGTGCAGTCAATAAATCGGTGACCGTGATATTTTGAAATTGATCCCTATTAATTTTAAAAGTTGGTAGTTCACCCGCGATGTCCTCATATTGTTGGTTGGTCAGCAGGAATAAAAATTCCGTGGTGACTTTAGGATTGAATAAGAGTTCGCTTACTTGCATAGCCGAATTGTAGGCTTCGTCAGAATGGATCCTGCGGGTTAATTCCTCCGCCAAAACGCGTTTGATGGTTTGAGGATTGGACATACTTTCTGACTCCAGTTGTTCGATTTCAGTTTTGTCCTTTAAGGAAAATATTCTTAAAAATTTGGACAGGTCCTGGTCATCTGAGTTGATCCAGAATTGATAAAACTTATACGGACTGGTCAGTTGGGGATCGAGCCATATATTGCCCTCTTCTGATTTGCCAAATTTTTTACCGTCAGATTTGGTAAGTAGGGGAGAGGTAAGGGCATGTACTTCTGCCCCGGTGGTATTCCTCCGGATGTATTCTGTACCGGCAGTAATATTGCCCCATTGGTCGGATCCACCCATCTGCAGCGTGCAACCATATTTATTGTAAAGACAAAAATAATCATAGGCCTGCAGCAGTTGGTAACTGAACTCCGTGAACGAAATGCCGGTTTCAAGCCTTTTCTGAACGGATTCTTTGGACAACATATAATTGACTGTAAGGTGTTTACCCACTTGTCTCAGAAAATCCAAAACATTAAAATCTTTATAAAAATTAAAGTTGTTTTCAAACAAGGCCTGGTTTTTCCCCTGGTCAAAATCGAGGAATTTGGTGAACTGTTGTTGTTGAAACTGCAGATTGCGATCGAGTTCTACTTCTGATTTTAATTCCCTTTCCTTGTCTTTGCCAGAGGGGTCTCCAATCCTCCCGGTTGCTCCACCCATTAAAACGATGGGCTTATGGCCAAAAAGTTGAAAATGTTTGAGCAACATAATCTGGACATAGTTGCCAATGGTCAACGATGGGGCAGTAGGGTCAAATCCAATATATCCTGTAACCATGCCCTTCATTAATGCTTGCGGCAAATCAGGGGTATGGTCAGCCAGCATGCCTCTCCATTGTAAGGTCTCGATAAAATTCATCTATTCTGCTATTGATTGGCGCAAAAGTAGGACATTTGCGCAAGATGAATAGTTGGTCCATCGCGCAAAGGCTGATGAATTATGATAAAGGCAGCTTCGTTCGGTTTATTTTAAAACTTGCCTATATCAGCACTGCCTTATCGTTGGCTGTCATGATTACGGCTACAGCAGTGATTTCTGGGTTTAATAAAGAAATTTCAGATAAAATATTTGGTTTCTGGGGACATATTCAGATCAGCAGTATACACAGTTCCCAACTCAACCTCAGTGCGCCGATTGAGTTGGATTCCGTATTTACCCGACAATTGGATACGATTTCGGGCATTCGTCATTTCCAGGTTTTTGCTTATTTGCCAGCTATAGTCACTGCTGGCGAAGAAATGGAAGGATTGATCCTGAAGGGGGTGAGCAATGATTTTGATTGGTCTTTTTTTAAACAATTCCTGGTTGAAGGGCACATTCCCGGCGCCCAGGACACGGGTAAACGGCAATTGGTCATTTCAAAAAACCTGGCCAGCCGTCTAAAATTAAAATTAAACGATCCATGCCGCCTCCACTTCGTAATAGACGAAGATATCGTGACCCGAAATTTCACTATCACCGGCGTGTATAACACCGGATTGGAGGAATATGACAATAAACTGGCCATAGGTGATCTGTCTGAGATCCGGGCACTTGCCCATTGGACGGATCAGCAGATCGGGGGATATGAATTATTTGTAAACGACCTTAGTCAGATTGAAATAGTCTCTGAACGTATTTATGATCAGTATTTGGGCAATGAGCTTTATCTGGAGACCATTCGCCAAAAATTCCCCAGCATATTCGATTGGCTTAACCTGCAATCCACCAACCAATATGTTATCCAGGCTTTGATGTTACTGGTAGCCATGATCAATCTGATCACTGTTCTTTTAATTCTGATCCTGGAACGGACCCGAATGATTGGTACGTTTAAAGCTATCGGAATGCGGACTTCCGCGCTGAAAAGGATCTTTTTATTTCATGGGTTTCAAATACTCAGTAAGGGATTACTCCTGGGAAATGTAGTTGGTCTCCTGATCTGTCTGGTCCAAAAATATGGCAAGGTGATTAAATTGAATGAAGCCGATTATTACCTCAAAATTGCCCCGATACATCTGAATGCCTGGGTCCTGATACTGATAAATCTGGGTACAATATTGATCACCCTGGCCGTGCTCTGGATACCTTCGGGTTTGGTGAGCCGGATTTCTCCATTAAAAGCCATTGGATATCGATAATAAAAATAGAATCAGCCTGCCCTGGATAACGGAGTTGGAGAAAAGAATTTACCGGGCAATACGGCATCTCCTGATGCCATGGAAAGATCCTTACCTGAAGGCATTGACCCGACGGCCTTGGGGGTGGGCGGTTGCCGGGTTGCACTATCTGTTAGAGTTTCCTATGTTGGTCCTGGATGTTTTTGGGTTTCCCGAAGTGTATGGTTACGTTCAACGCCTGTTAAAGGCTGATTCCAGGCCATTGGATACTGCAGAGTATCAAACCGCTCATTTTCTTTTTAAAAATTATTTGGATTTAAACCGTGTCCGGATAGATGAAAATGCCCTTATAGGCACCCATGGTGGAAAATATGCCTACGTCAGCTATTTTTATATTAATTGTTCCGGACAACTCACATTGCCGGTGCTCATGCACGAATTGGCCCATATCCTCCAATATGTGCAGATTGGATCCCCTTACATTTTCCGCAATCTCATGGCTCATTGGAGCAAAGACAAATATAATTATGGAGGACTGCCCAGATTAATTTATGTTTTGCAATTCCCGGAAACCCTCCATCAACTCAATTATGAACAGCGCGCAGATATCGTTTCGGACTATTACCTGATCGCGTCCGGGTATAATCCAGAATGGGGATCAGCGGACCACCGCGATGCTTCAACTTATTTAAAAGTATTACAAAAGGTCTTTGAAGCCAGACCCTAAGCGATAGACGTTAATCCCAAGTATAGAAAGTGAACCTGTCCACGGGATTACACATCACATATCTGTACACCCTGCGCCAGACTGGCCAATGCATCCGGACGAGCCGGTATAAATTCCTGGGCAACATAACCTTTATATCCAGTCTTTACAATTTCTTTCATAATCGCCGGATAGTTGAGTTCCTGGGTATCGTCTATTTCATTTCTGCCAGGGACACCACCGGTGTGATAATGGGCAAAGTATGGATGATATTTTCTGATGGTGGCAATGACGTCTCCTTCCATGATTTGCATATGATAAATGTCGTACAACAGTTTAAAGCGGTCTGAGCCTAATTTGTCGCACAACGCCACCCCCCAGGCCGTGTGATCACATTGATAATCGGCATGGTTGACCTTACTGTTGAGCAATTCCATGACAATGGTGACTTTATATTTTTCAGCAACAGCCATCAGGGGCTGCAGTCCGATTACAGAATTTTCCAATCCTTCTTCTTCAGAGATGGATTCCCGATTGCCGGAAAAACAAATGACTTTATCATATCCTGCCTCAGCTACTTTTGGGATGATTTCTGAATATTGTTTAAAAAGTTCAGCATGATATTCCTTGTGATTAAAACCTTTGGGTATCCCGAAGGAAGTACCATTGGGCATGGCGCAATGCAAACCGTACTTCTTTAAAACTGGCCAGTCGTTTGGGCCGACCAGTTCAATAGACGTTATGCCCATTTTTTTTGCGGCTTCCGCTAAAGTTTCCAGCGGGATTTTGCCGTAACACCACCGGCATACCGAATGATTGATATTGCCTTTAGGTTGATAATCGAGCTCTATCGGATCAGGTTTTTTCCCTTGTTGCATTGGCGAAAAATTTAACGGGTTTAAGGCCAGCAGGGAAGCTCCCGCACTTAATTTTTTTATCGCCGATCTGCGGTTATTTTCTTTCATGAGTTGAACTATTTATTATGAAAAGTTACAAATTTAAATTGATTTTTTCTGGTTACTTAAGAATTCAAGCAGGTCTGCCATCTGTTGCTCTGTCATATTTTGATAAAGATTTGGAGTCATCAGGGATTGTTTTAACTGAATCCGTTCCTTGATCATTTTTTTATCTACGTTTTCCAGCTGTCCCCCGATGGATTTCAAAAGTATGGCTTCTTTGGTTTCACTTTGTTTAATGCCGACCAGGATCCCTCCGTTTTGTGTAATGATTTGTATGCCCTCATAACCAAAATTGATAGATTTACCGGGATCACTGATCGAAACAAACAAGGCATCCTTGCCATATTTGGATCCGATATCATCGAGGTCTGGTCCAAAAGAAATCCCCTCACTGGCTATCCGGTGACAAGAGCTGCACCAGGTTTGAAATGTCTTTTTCCCTGCTTCGCTATTTCCACTGAGCTTTAAGATTTGATCCAGGGTATACAAGGATGAACTGGCAGAGGCTGCATTGTATTCCTGCGCTTTTTTACGGATAGGTTGCCTCCAGGCATGTATCGGCCCGTCAATGGCTTCCGGTATAAATTCACGTGGTATCTTATCCTGTGCCAATAAATTCAAAACATATTCTTCCCCTGCCCAGCTTTTACCTAAACTGCGGTATGCCCTGGCCCGAATGGATGAATCCTGATTTTTATTCGTAGCCTGGGATTCAAGGACAGCGATGGATTCTTTGGTGCCGATGCCTCCTAAAGCGGTCAGGACCCGTTTTAACTGGGTAGTATCGGCCTGTTTTATTATACTTTCAATCATT
>Ga0163153_10004111_pt1 | contig 18581 bp, 14 predicted proteins | sample OliLakLV19MP6IB1_FD_148629 | JGI IMG/M metagenome (GOLD analysis project Ga0163153, IMG submission 148629) | Freshwater microbial mat bacterial communities from Lake Vanda, McMurdo Dry Valleys, Antarctica - Oligotrophic Lake LV.19.MP6.IB-1 | ecosystem: Environmental > Aquatic > Freshwater >... | reverse complement strand
AAACGCCAACCGATCCGCCGACGAAGTTCGAGACATGGCCGTCACCGAGGGAAGCACAAGTTCAAGCACACCCCCTCAACCTACCACGCCCAACAACCATGCCGATTCGGGAACGGTTACGGGCAAGCTGAATGGCCGTACCGTCAACTATTGGTAGGAATTCGACCAGACTTCTAGTTATTGTCCCTGCCGTACCTGGCGATGCTAACGACGCGGGACGAAACTCCCACTACCTTCCAGACGGGAATCGGCCTGTCGAAGCGGAGGGGCCACTCTCTGGACGGCACCGTGCCTCAGGGACTGGGCACTTCCAAATAAGGAATCGGGCTGATCGTACTTGCATACGGTCGGCCCGGTTTCGTTTTGTGAGATACGCTTTAATTCAGCGTGCAAGGGCACAAATCTCGCCGGGCGGTGCACTTGGCGCTACTTCGTACGACACGGCCGGAAGCGCGTATTCGGCCATAGCGTCTGCTACGGTTAACTCTTCAGTAGCTTCAGACTCGTTCCACGAGCGCTTCCAAGTTGATCGAACTTGCATTGCTTTGCAGCTTTGTCGGGGCGAAAGCGCAGCAGGTTCGTGCCATGCCGAAAGCGTCCGCCCGTAAAGCTGTCAAATTCCACTTCGGCGACGATTTTGGGACGCAGTGATGTCCACTCGCTGGAACGCTTCGTGCTCCAGCGACTTGGCCCGCCAGGTGCTTTTCCGGTAAAGCTGGTGCCGCCGATGAGAGGTTTTAGTATTCCAAGCAACTGCTCGCGTTCCGCTGCCGAAAAGCTGGAGGTGAAGCCAATGTGGTGCAACAGGCCTTGATCGTCGTAGAGACCGAGAAGCAGTGAGCCTACCACCTTCGTCCCTTCAGCGTAGCGAAACCCGCCAACGACGCAATCAACGCTGTGCCGCCGCTTGAACTTTTGCATTCCGTCGCGGCTCCCTGATCGATAGGGCGAATCCAAACGCTTCGCCATCACGCCGTCCAAGCCCGACGTCGTTCCGGCTCCCCACTTCTTCGCGGTGAGAAACTTGCTAGTCGCTGGCGACAAGCGAATGCTCGTTTTTCGGGCGAAGAAGCTTTTCTTGAATTGTTCGAGCCGCGAACGTCGCACACTGAGCGGAAGCTTTGACAGATTGGTCCCGTCTTCGTCTACGAGCAGATCAAAAACGATGTAAATCGCCGGAAACTCACTGGCAAGCTTGTTCACCCTGGTCGCGGTCGGGTGGACACGTTGCTGCAGTTGTTCGAATGACGTTTTGCCTCGAATCGGGATGACCAATTCGCCGTCGAGCACGAACCGCGAAGCGCGCAATGCCAATAGCGATTCCGTTACTTCGGGAAAGTATCGGCCCAAAGACTGCCCTGATTTTGATTGCAGGGTTACCTTCTTCCCGTCACGAAACGCCAGGCAACGAAATCCGTCCCATTTGGGCTCGTACTGCCACTCGTCCCCGGTCGGCAACTCCTCCACCGGCCGGGCCTCCATCGGTGGGAACGGGGATTTAATGGGAAGCGTCATTCGTCGACTCCCAACCGCTTCAACATCGACTTGGTCAGCGACTGTTTCAATGTCGGTAATGCTGCCCAAGGATCGAGTTTTAGCCTCTGCAGCCGTGCCGGAAGATTCTGAATTGTAAAGTAGTCCGAGCGCAATCGCGGACTCAACTCGTCCCAGGCCAACGGCACACTGATAGGTGCGCCGTCCCGAGCCCGGGTGGAGTACGCCGCCACGGCCGTCGCCCCTCGCCCGTTTCGCAGGTAGTCGACGAAGATCTTTCCTTTTCTAGCGGCCTTGCTCATGGTAGAAATGTAACGATCGGGAGCAGCTTCCTCCAGCAACTCGGCGACACGGCGGCAAAACGCTTTGCTCTCGTCCCAACCAAGTCTCGATTGCACAGGCACCACTAAATGTAAGCCCTTACCGCCGGTCGTCTTGACAAAGGATTCGAGCCCAAGCTCTTGCAGAAACAAGCGAACCTCTCGTGCCGCAGTGATCACCTGCGGCCACTGCAGGTTCGGATCCGGATCCAAGTCAAACACCAGCCGATCTGGCTTTTCCAGGGAGCGACTTCGCGCCCCCCAAACGTGGATTTCCAACACTCCCATTTGAACCAACGAGATAAGGCCTGCCGCGTCCGCCAGCATCATGTTCTGGTTGGGCTCATTCGACTCAGAAACATCAACTCTCTTCAGATGTTCGGATGCCCCTTCCCCAGGGTGCTTTTGAAAAAAACACGGCTTCTTGCTTCCCGCTGGGCAGCGGACTAGCGCCAGCGGCCGATGAACCACCTGAGGAAGAATCCAGTCCGCCACTGATAAGTAGTAACGGGCGAGATCTGCCTTGGTGAGGCCTTGATCGGGGTAAAGGACCTTGTCGGGGTGCGTGAGTTCGACTCCGGCGAACTCCGCCGATGCCGTCTGGGTGGAATTCGTCTTCGTTCGGACCACCTTGCGTGACGCATGTTCTTTCACTGCCGTTGAACCCCATACGCGATCCGCAGCTTCGGCGATTTGTTCCATGGTCCTGCCACTGGCGACACTCAGCGGCTTCTGTTCCGTGATTGACTTGCCGGTAGCCTTCGCGAACTTGTCGCGCTCCTTGAATAGAAACCAATGACGTTCGTCTGCATCCCCTGCACGACCGCCTCTGCGTACCAGCATCCAGTTTCCCTGGAGCTTTTCCCCGTGCAGCACGAATTTCAAGCTTCCGTCACGGAAGCCGCGTTTGGGATCGCCCATAGGTTCCCACGTGCCGCGATCCCACAGCAGCACTGCCCCCCCACCATACTGACCCTGCGGGATGATGCCCTCAAACTTACCGTACTCCACGGGATGATCTTCAACGTGCATCGCCAGACGTTTCGTGGCTGGATTCAAGTCGGGGCCTTTGGGAACGGCCCAGCTCTTCAGAACGCCGTCGAACTCCAGCCGAAAATCGTAGTGCAGATGGGTTGCGGCATGTTTTTGAATGACGAACGAAAGGGCTCCCTGGGATTTGCGGACATCGCCCTTCGGTTCGGATGTTGTGCTGAAGTCTCGTTTGCGGCGATATTCGACTAACCCCACGGGTTCACTTCCGCACGTTAAAGTTGAGTTTCACCAAACGTCGCGGTCCCACAGCAGATCGACTCATGCCCGCTTTCGCCTCGCGCTCGATCGCGCGGAGCGTGCCTTAGCGGTGGGTCGCTTTTTTCCCCCATTGGCCAGACTCCTCTTAAGTGCATCGAGAATATTGATCACGGCTGGCCCCTGATCTGGTACGTCAGGAATTGCGACTTTCTTGCCTTTCACTTTCGCAGCGATGAGCTTTTTGACGTCGGCAAGATGGCTGTCCTTGTACTTGCCGACATCGAATTCATCCGTCACAGATGCTGAAATCAGTGACTGCGCCAAGCGAAGTTCTTCCTTTTTCACTTCGCCTTCGCCGAGATGTTCTTCCAAATCTGCCGGCTGTCGCAACTCCGCCTGATGATGCAACATGGACAACACGAGGACTTTCTGGCTGGGCCATAACAGCATCAACTCTTCTTTGCCGGCGACCACCCCTTCCGCCATGGCTGCCACTTGGCTCGCCTCCATTGCGCGAAAGAGCACGCGATACGCCTTCTCCGCGACTTTTCCGTCGGGAATCAAGTAGTAGTTGCGTCCATCCAAATAGAGGGGGGCAATCGCGTGCATCGGAACGAACGTGTCGAGGGCAATCTCTCGATCTTGCGAAGGACGCAGCTCATCCAGTTCCTTGCGATCGATGACGGCGTATTGCCCCTTGGCGTACTCATATCCAGAGACGATTTCATCGTTGCTAACTTCACCATGCACCGGGCACGTCTTCGTATACCGAATCCGATTCTTGCAGGATTTGTGCAATTGATTGAAATGGAGCTCTCCGTCGCCAGGCAAGCTCGCGTTGTAGCCTCGGACAGGAACCGTCACGAGGCTCAAACGAATCAACGTTTTCCAACTGAAATGTGGCATTGCGGCACCCCCGATTGTTGCTAGCTGCGAAGTGCTAGCATGCGGCGTGCCAAACTGCGGAATTAGGCGAAATAGGCAGCGGAGAGTGGACGAATATTCACGTCAACTAACTGTCCGAGTGTCGGTGTGGAATTGCTCCAACCAACTCTGATCGAACTGGCCCCAACCACCTTTCGTTTGCCCGCGCGATGGTGCGGTTTCAAAGATATGGCGACTCGTCGGTGTCACTTAAGCGAGACGAAGGCAGCTGCGATGCGGCTGGAGAAATTTCAACGACGCGAGTCTTGCGCCGGTGCATTTCCTGTCGGGGGGTCCGAATGCGTCTCATACGCGTTCCGATGTCGCTCTCGCTGTCGCAAGTATTCAGGGTGACTGCGAGCGGCGACATACTGCTCGTAAAAGATGGCCGCCGCCTGGGCCTTCTCCGGGTCTGGTTTCCTTGGCAGTTCCGCGCCCGATTCCCGGTCGTACTTCCGTCCGCCTTTGTGATTCGCGTAACGGCGCGCTCGCGTCCAACCCATTTGCAAATACTTGCGAGCCATATCCTCACCAGGGAAGTCTTCTGCTCTTAGGTAGCCGAGGAACAACTCGTAAATCGCGGCTGACGATTGAATCGCCTCGCGCACGTTTTTGAATCGCCAATGCGGCAGGATCTCATTCTTGTACGGCTGCACCAGCAGCACTCCCTGCTCCCCTTTGCCGCTTCGGTACAGCTCAGGGTGCGCTCGGAAGTCGGTGCTGTTGAAATCCAGTGAATAGTCGAATTGCAGCGAGCTCATTGGTCGTGGCCAATCCTCATAGTGTGCTGGGGAACTGTTCCGATCTACTTGTCTCCTCACATAACCGATCTCATATCCCGATGGCCGCATTTTTGGGCAGGGTAGACTCTCCATGCGAGTCGGCACACCATTTGCAAATGTCACGCCGTAGCGTCGACTTCAATTGACCGAGCCAAGGTGACCGTCGTGAAAACTGGTTCTCCGTGGAAAGCCTCGTCTGCCCGCTATCCGAAAGTCGCGAAAAACGAGCACTTCGATGTCGCCATCATTGGCGGTGGGATTACCGGCATCACTGCTGCCCATTTGCTCAAACAATCCGGGAAGCGCGTCTGCGTAGTTGAGCGAGACCGGCTAGGAATGGGCGATACGGGCGCGACGACGGCGCATCTGACCTACCAAACCGATCTGCGACTTTCAGAACTGACAGAGACTTTTGGCGAGGAAGCCGCGGCACTCACGCTTCGCGGTGGGCAAGCAGCGATCAACCTGATCGAATCCAATGTCTCCCAACGCAACATCGACTGCGATTTTCGCCGGGTGCCAGGATATCTGCATTCCGCCTGGAGTTCGCAAGTAGACGAACGGGCGGCGCTGCAGAAGGAGGCCGAAATTGGGCAAAAGCTGGGCTTTCCCGTTCGATACTTGGATTCCGTTCCCTATTGCGAACGCCCCGGCATTAGCTTCCCGAACCAAGCCAAGTTTGATCCGCTGAAGTACCTTGCAGCGCTCGCGGACATCGTCGTAGGCAACGGCTCTCGCGTTTTCGAAGAGAGCGAAGTTACCGAAGTCCAGACTGACCCGCTGCAACTCGTCGTGGGTAAGTGCACCCTTCAAGCAGACTATGTGGTCATCGCTACGCATGTCCCGCTCATGGGAGCGACGGGGCTAGTGAAGGCGACGTTGTTCCAAACCAAACTCTACCCATATTCGTCGTACGCCATTGGCGCGACGGTGAAAAAGGGAACACTTCCCGAGGCTTGCTTTTGGGACACGTCCGACCCGTATTACTACCTCCGCGTCGAGGCTGGCGAGAAAGAGGACTATCTCATTTTCGGTGGAGAGGATCATAAAACTGGGCAAGAGGCGGAGACCGGAGATCGCTTCGCAGCCCTCCTCGGCAAACTGAAGGAAGTTGTGCCGGCAGCAAAGCCTGATCGGCGGTGGTCAGGCCAGGTCATCGAAACGCACGACGGATTACCGTTCATCGGAGAAACGGCTCCTCACCAATTCGTTGCCACGGGCTTCAGCGGCAACGGCATGACTTTCGGAACGCTCGCCGCGATGATGGCCTGCGACCGCGTGATGGAGCGACAAAACCCTTGGGCTGAGCTCTTTGCCGTCGACCGCAAGTCGATCCGGGGTGGGGCCTGGGATTACTTGCTGGAGAACCTCGACTATCCGTACTACTTCGTGCGAGACCGCCTGCGCGGTGCAAGGGCTGATTCGACGGATGACATTTCCAACGGCGAAGGTCAGATCCTGACGTTAAACGGACAACGCGTGGCCTGCTCCCGCGATAAGAAAGGCCAGCTCACAACAGTTTCCGCGTACTGCACGCACATGGGCTGTTTGGTGCGTTGGAATTCGGCCGAACAAACTTGGGACTGCCCCTGCCACGGTTCGCGTTTCCAACCCAATGGGGACGTCATCGCGGGGCCGGCAGAAACGCCGCTGGAATCCATCGATATTAAAAACTGATGCATTCGACGACGATCCGTGCTTGAACTTTCAGCCGAGGCGAGACCACCACGACGGTGACGACAACGGTCGAAAAATCCGGTGAGAATCCCCCGCCAGCCGAGCCGACTAAGCCGTAGAGTCAAGCAATCGCTGTCTCTCGTCAATGGGTTGCTCGCACCTTCCCAATGGCGAATATCGCGCGGGCCGCCGGAATTTTTAACTTGATTCCGGCGGCCCTCTTTTTTGCGCCCGCATTTAGCGAATCGTTCACCTCTTCCGTGCGCGCAACCTCATCTGCTAGGCTCGTTCTCTGAGTGGGACAGGGATGTTCTTATTCACCCGGCCGGGGACGTTCGCCGATGGACCCGGCCGGGCAATTTTTTCACGTTGCCATTGCACTCTAGGCGGAAGTTCGCAAGCCGCCGGACCCCAGCCAGCCGAGCAACCGTAGGCTGGCCGGGGACTTCTTTTTGAAGGCGACACGGTGCCGCCTTTGTTACACTCTGAGCACCATCGAATTGGCTGGCGTTTTGAGCTAACGGAAGCGCCGTTATCCGTTCAGCGACCCAACAACCGCCGACACCGCCGGTGGGTGCTCGGCGGTTTTTTGTTGCGCCACCTTTCATCCGATGGAAACTGTGAAGCTAGGCTATCCCGCCGCCTCAACTAGGCGCGCGCCCAGCTGAAGGCCCCGTCAACGCACAATCGCCGCAAGCGTCGGACGTATCAAATCATTTCTAGACCCCTCGGATCTCGGCAGATTGTATTCTGCTCTCTGCGCGATGAGGTTCGTTGCCATCAATGATGGTTGCTGATACGTACCAGTCGTTCCGTTCGTGCTGATCGCACGACCAGTCATTCACGAGCCGTATTTCTCAGCGGCTGTTTTTTGATACCAGGGAACGCGTGTTGCAACTCACATGACTCACGCTGTCTGGTCGTCCGCAATATCGTGTGGTCAGAAGGATTTGTTATGTGCTGCTGGTTGCATTCAAGCATTGCCCCGTGGCGCTGGGTTCCGATCGTACGGACGTTGTCGATTGGGACGCCTCCGAGCACGTCACGTGATCCACGTTGGCGCATTTTGGCATGGGGCAAATGGGAGATTGGTTGGCACATCGCGCTCTCTTCACACCCGGTGCCTGACGTAATGACCGGATCCAGCACATCGCGTTGAGGTGTGGATAACCACGTTGGCCGAAACTCCATCTGCAAATGGTTTGGGTGAATCACACTCACGCCATTTCAGATCGCCCCAGTCAATTTCTGCCCCGATTGGCTGGGGTGTTTTTTGCGCTTCAACTCACGATCGGAATGCTTTAAGTATTTGGACATGTTCGCGTGCCACACGGTGGCAGCGTCATCATCGCCAGCTCGCTCGCCTTAACATTTATTTCAGATCGATCTCATTCGTGCTGTTCCGGAGCCCGGTAGTGGCTGGTTAGAGCCACGGGTGAAGAGACGTGTCCGCCGAATACGTCTCTCTACCAAGAACGGTTCGTTCGTCCCCGCATTCTCCAGCTGGTAGCGGCCAACGAGCGGTGACGAGGGCACGGGGGCCGCGGCAGGCTGGACGGTCTGGTAGACGAGCATCAACACGACGGCAGCGTCGAAAGCTACTTCCAAAATCGTGAGCAGGCTGAATCGTGGTTCCACCGCTACATTGGCTTTTTCGCGTAACTCGCGGCACACGTCAGGGCCAAGTCGCGAGTGAAGTCGGGGTCTTCATCAAATGCCTTTTGTATTGCGTAGGACGAACTGCCCTTTCCTGTCTCCCGCGCGAAATCTGTCAGCACCTTGCGAAAACAACAGGAGCTATTGTCAAATCTTGTGGATGAGGGCGGCTTGAGAAAGGCGGCGTACTTGGGGTTGAATTTGGTTTGTTCAACGAACCTTTCAACTTCCCGGAGTACGCCACCATGCGTGAGGATAGCGGTTCAGCGGCTGTGTTGCCAAGCGTTTCGGCTCAGGACGTGCTCGGCGAGATCTTGCGCGAAGGGGCTCAGCGGATGTTGGCCAAGGCCGTTCAGGCCGAGGTCGCTGAGTGGATCGACGCGCGACGGGATGTCGTCGATAAACATGGCCGTCAGCAAGTCGTCCGCAATGGCTACATGCCGAAGCGTTCGATCCTGACAGGCCTGGGCGAAATCGAAGTCGAGCAGCCGCGGGTGCATGATCGACGTTCGAGCGAGGAACGCGAACGTTTCACCTCGAAGATTCTGCCGCCTTACTTGCGAAAGTCGAAGAGCATCGAGGAACTGATTCCCTGGTTGTACTTGAAAGGCATCAGCACAGGCGACTTTCCGGAAGCCCTCGCGGCGCTCGTCGGCGAAGATGCGAAAGGGCTCTCGGCCAACACCGTGACGCGGCTCAAGCAGGAGTGGGAGCGCGAACAAGAAGCTTGGAGCAAGCGATCACTTACCAACAAGGAATACGTTTACATCTGGGTGGACGGCGTGCACTTCAACATTCGCTTGGAGGAAGATCGTCAGTGCATCCTGGTCCTCATGGGGGCCACGAAAGAAGGCCAAAAAGAGCTGATCGCGATTCAAGACGGCTTTCGCGAAAGCGAACAATCGTGGAAGGAACTGCTCTTGGACGTCAAGGCGCGTGGACTCGCGATCGATCCGAAGGTAGCCGTCGGCGACGGCGCCTTGGGCTTCTGGAAGGCGGTGAAGCAGGTGTTTCCCACGACGCGCGAACAACGCTGCTGGGTGCATAAGACCGCCAACGTGCTCGACAAATTGCCGAAGCACTTGCAACCGAAGGCGAAAGAAAAGCTGCATGCGATCTGGATGTCCGACACGCGCAAGCACGCCGAGCGCGCGTTCGAGGAGTTTCTCGCCACGTACGAAGCCAAGTACGCCAAGGCTTGCGAGTGCTTGAAGAAAGATCGCGACGAGCTGCTGACCTTCTACGACTTCCCGGCCGAACACTGGATGCACCTGCGCACGACGAACCCGATCGAGAGCACGTTCGCCACAGTGCGACTGCGGCATCGCAAGACCAAAGGCAACGGCACGAGAAAAGCGTGCCTGGCGATGGTCTTCAAGCTGATGCAGTCCGCGGCGAAACGCTGGCGAGCCTTGAACGGCTCCGAACTCCTCGCCGACGTCATCGCCGGCATCCCCTTCCAAGACGGACTCAAACCCCAAGCCGCCGCCTAATCAAGCTCGGCCCTCATCCACAAGATTTGACAATAGCTCCATCCGATGGTAATTTCGGTCGCGGGAGCGGTCACTAACGATCCCTAACTGCCTCATGAAATCAGGTACATTATTGAGTCACCATCGAAAAGTTGACAAATAGGTGTCCGGTTGCGCCCACTTTGTCGATGGGCCTGGTCAACGCTTCATGGCGTTTACGAGTAAGCGCCCGGCCTATCCATTGTGTCGGCGGGTGGCGTGGGACAGGGCGCGGCGTGTTTGGCGGCGGGTGCGTTTGGCGGAAGCGCGGCTTGCTTGTTCGCGTTTTCGATCGTCGCGGACTGACTCTGGGTGGGCCTGAGCCCAGAGGTCAGGGAGCAGCGGCGTGAGTTTTTCGGGCGTTGGCGGCGCCTCGCCGTACTGCGTTCTCAGAGTTGCCAATTGCTCCAGCACATCTCGCAGATAAGCCCACACATCCAAGTGATGTCGCGCGGCGCTGGCGACGACCGTGTAGAGCACGGCCGCCCGCGGCCCGGCTTCGGGGCTGCCGATGAAGAGCCAGTTTTTGCGGCCGATCGTCAGCGCCCGCAGATCGCGTTCGACGTCGTTGTTATCGATCGGCAAGCGGCCATCGTCGACGTAGTTGACCAGCGCCGACCACTGATTCCGCGCATAGCCGACCGCTTCGCCCCATTTCAGTTTGGGCAGCGCCGCGGAGGCCTGCTCAGCGAGCCACGCGCGCAGCCGATCCAACAACGGCGCCGCTTCCGCTTGCCGCAGCGCGCGACGCTCCTCCGGCGCGAAGTCTCGCGCGCGGTCTTCGAGGTCGTACAACTGCTGAAAGCACGCCAGCGCCTCGGCCGACAACCGCGGGTGCGAACTCTGGGCCTCCTCGAACTTGCGGCGCGCGTGCGCGAGACAACAACTGGCGATGATCCGTCCGCCGCTGCCCAGATAGACGCCCTGGTCCACGCCATAGGCATCGACCTTGACCGTGCCGCGAAACTTCTGCAACCATGCGCTCGGTCCGTCTCGCGCGCGACTCTCGTGAAAGTAGAACACGTTGTACGGCGCGGCATCGAACCCGCGGAACAACCAGAACCGCGCCAGTCCGTCGTGCGCCAAGACATCGAAGCGATTGCGATCTGCTCCGGAGTCATTCCGCACCGGAATCACGATCCCGCGCTCGGCGGCCAGCGACCTGGCCGAACTGGAACGCATGCTGGTCGAAAGCGGCATTGGCGAGCAAGCGGACATCCGCCGGGCGGCCGAGGAGTCGCATGGACTTGGCCTTTTCGTGCGATCGCTCGTGGGCATGGATCGCGGCGCGGCGAAGGAAGCATTGGCGGGCTTCCTGTCCGGCAAAGCAATGACCGCCAACCAGATCGAATTCGTGAATCTGATCATCAACCACTTGACGGAACATGGCGAAATGGAAGCGTCGCGACTTTACGAATCGCCGTTCACAGACCTGACGCCCCAGGGACCAGATGGGCTCTTCAGCGCTTCGCAGATCGAAGAGCTGATCGCAGCAATTGAGCACGTCCGGGCAACGGCCCTCGCTGCGTGAGAGACGTATTCGGTGCGAGTGCCGTTGAGATGACTACAGCGACATAGGCGACACCATAACCCTGCAGTCGCAGGTTTACATCCGGCCTGCTCCACTTGTTTTGTCGGTAGCGAAAACCGCCCACCGTCCGGTTATACCAAAAGCCGACGTCGCGAGAGGTCGGCTTTTTGCGTTGTAGGGCCGGTTGTGGCAAGGAGTTGCGGCGATAGGGCCGCAAGCGTCAAGTCTCGGCCTGCGGACGGCGCGACATAGGTCCCTGCCGTTTCGGCGCGCTGGAATGAACCATTCGGTCTAAAACTCTCGGTTGTCTCGGACTCTCGCACGTCTTGGGTTAACGGGTGTTGGATCCGCTCAATCGGTCGCAACCCGGTATGGTTGCCTCCGGCGAGCGGGACGAACAGCACAAATGCTATCGCAGCCCATCCCATGCCCTGGTCAGAATTCACGTCGCTGACGTAGCGCCAGAGCCACGAGACCCAGCGAGATACCAATAGTGAGTTGCAAGGTGCGTGGCTCCGGCACTGCATGCGGCGCGCTTATACCAAAGTAGTTCCGCACGTTGTTCAGGTCGATGATGTCGACGATGCCGTCGCTGTTCGTGTCGCCGGGCAGGAGGAGCCAGACTCCGCCGGTGGTGTAAAGTTGGCTCACGTCCCAGGGATATTGGCTGGCGACGGCGAATGCGCCAGTAGGCTCGGCGCCGGTCCAGTCGAAGATGTGGAACGTGCGGCCGATGTGCGTGGCGACTTCCACGTCATCGGCGAACGTGAACTCCAGCGTCCCGCCGAATTGGACGGGGATGATGGATTGAAAGGAGATGAGGGAGTCCCAGGGGTCGGCATCGAAGAGCAATTCCAAAACTCCGCCTTCGCCCATGTTCAGGTGGTCGCGAATAGTGACCGCAATCGGTTGTCGTGGTGTGAGCCAAATTGTCGGTGGAGGATCCGACATGCCGTCGTCGTCGCGGACCAAAAGCCGGTCACCGGCGGCCAGATCGAGAGTGGCGATCGTCCGGTCGGGCAGGATTGCATTCCGAGAAATCGCTCCACTCAGGTCCAGGCTTTGAGCACCACGCGTGTCCGCGAAGGTCACGTCCGCGTTCGTGAGAGTCGCATAGGAAAAGGCGGCGCGGGTGAGGTTGGCCTGCGTGAACCGCGCGCTGTCCAGCCAGCTCAAGTTGAAGTTGGAATCAGAAAGGTCCAAGCCTCCCGAGAAATCAGCGTAGCGGAGGTTGTGCGCCTCCGCATTCCAGGAATGTAATTTCACCCCCGGCCCCGGCTCGCCGCCCCCGTTCCCAGAATCACCTCGCCGTTATCCCAGCGGTAGATGTCGGCGAGGGCAGGGTGGCGATCGAAAGGATCGCGATGAGGCAGAGGATGAGTCGTTGAGGAGCCATCGGACTTGGTTCCCTGAATTGGCATGATGAGCCTGGGATCGGCCGTCGGCCGTGACTCACGAAGCCGAGCTGTGAGAAATGGGGCTTCCATTTTGGATGACCGATCTTCGCGACAAATGCCCGCAGGAATTCTCAACCCGGCGGGATAATAAACGTGTGCTGGAGCGAGTCCTTCTGGAAGCCCATCACCTCGGGAAAACGGACGCCGGGCAGGAGTTGCACGTCGAAGATTTCTTCGACAGCCGTCTGAAATTCCAGGATTGCGACCATCGTGCCGCGACTGAGGTCGATGACGCCAATGCCGCACTTCAACTGGTCCCGCTTTTCCGCCAATGGAACGCCGTCCATGGCGGAGGTGGGACGAATCTTCGAGAGGCCCACGAAGGCGTAGGAACCGGCGATCGCCAGGCCGCGAGTGAAGCCGGGAAGTTGGGCGACCGTTTCATGCTGGCCGGTAGCTTGATCGACGATGGCGACGCCGCCCGTCCCCGATTCCAGAACCCAGAGCTTGCCGTCATGCCAGCGCGGGGAGTGCGGCATCGACAAACCGCGCGCGACGAATTCTCCCGAGGGAATGTCGATGATGCAGCCGCCGTGCGCTTTATCCGCCCGCCAACCGTGCGCCGTGTCGGTCTCGCCCAAGGCGGAGGCGTACCGGGGACGGCCATCGACGAGCGCTAGGCCGTTGAGGTGGCAGCGGTCCTCAGCCGCGAGCGCGGTAATGAACGGCGGCCGCCAGCGCGGCACGAAGCTATAGTCGGGGTCGAGCGTGGCGAGGCACGAGAAGCGCGTGTTGACCATCCACAACTCGTCGTCCGCCCAGGCGAGCTCGTGAATGCTAATGTCCCCCGTGACGTGTGACGAGCGCGGCAGATAACAGGCGTCGTGCGCGCCCGCCGGTTCAACCTGCGGGGCGATGTCCGGGGCGTTGCGCAGGTGCCAGACCTCTTTTCGCGTACCGATCGCCAGCCGCCCGGCGTCGACCGCCAGGCCCATCGGCCGGTCGAAAGTGCGGACGAGCGTGGAGAGTCCGTTCCCCTCGACCCGCACCGCGAGCAACTTGTTGGCCTGGTAGGTGCTGACCAGGAGCGTTGCGCCGAGTTGCCGCAGCAAGTCGACAAAGCTGTCGCTCTGCGTGTAGTGAAACGCCACGGCCTTTGGGGCTGGCGGCGCGGCGCCAGGAACATGATTCTGTCCAGTTGTCACTGGCGGCATCGCGGCGAGGGTCGACATGAGAATTCTCGATGGTAAGCCATGAACGGTTAATCCAAAGGCATCTGCCCTCGGCGAATCATCGCCGAGGGCAAAGGCTAAGCGGATCACCGCATCCTGCGACCGTTCCCCCGCCCCCGGATGAAGTCGTCGTTGACAATCGTGCCCAGCCCCGCGGCGTCGGAAATCAGCGCGTTTCCGGTCGGGTTACTGAGCAACAGTTGGAACGTCTCATCGGCCTCGAACGTATGGTCCCCGTAGACCGCGATGCTGACCGTCTTCACCGTCTCGCCAACGCCAAACGTGAGCGTTCCGCTTTGGGCCTGGTAATCGCTGCCCGACGTAGCCGTGCCGTACTGCGTGGCGTATTGAACGGTCACCGGTACGTTCGATGCGGCCGAGAGCGTGACGGTGAAGTTCAAATACTTCACTCCGCGCTTGCCTTCCGTGACGCTGGCGTCGCTGACGGAGATGTACACGTACGACGGCACTGGTCCCCAATTCTGGTCGTTGAGCAGGACCGAAGCGGTGTTCGCGCTGGCGTTAGTCCCGAAGAAATTTGCTGTAGTGACGTCGAGCCAGCCGTCGCCGTTAAAGTCGCCGGCCGCCAGCGCGATGGGGCCGGGGCCCACGGCGAAGTATTCCGGCAGCGAGAACGTGCCGCCAGCGAGTCCGCGCACGATGCTGACGGTGTCGCTTCCCCAGTTCGTGGTGGCGATATCGGCCAGACCGTCATGGTTGAAGTCGCCCACCGCGAGCGAGGTGGGTTCGACGCCGACGGAGTAGTTTTGTGCTGCCGCAAAGCCGCCACCGCCTGTGCCCAAGAGCACGCTGACATCGTTACTAAAGCGGTTCGCGACCACGAGGTCGATCACAAGGTCGCCATTCACGTCTTCGGCAACCACCGACGAGGGACTGGCGAAGGGAGCCAGGTGTGTGGCCTGCTGCAGCAAGCCGCTGGTATCGCCCTGCAGCACGCTGACGGCCCCGTAGGAGTTGATGGACACAAAATCGTCGATGGCGTGGCCGGTCGGGGAGAGGTCGCCGTTGACGTTTGCGACCGTTGCGGACTGGTAATAGCCCCAGTCAAGCCAGGTACCGTTCGGCGCCGAAAAGCTGCCAGCGCCAGTGCCCAGCAGCACGTTGGCGTAGCTGTAGGAGCCGTACCAGTAATAGTAGTAGACCGATGTCACACCGAGATCGAGGTTGCCGTCGCCGTTGAAATCGCCCACCGCGACGGAAGTCGGCGAGCCAACGCTCACGCTGGTCGGGGGCTGGAAGGTGCCGGTGCCGTTGCCGGCGCCGTCATTATTGCCCAGCAGGAGGCTCACTTCCCCGCCGTAGCCGTTACCGTTCGCGGTCACGAGGTCGAGAATCCCGTCCTCGTTGAAATCGCCGACTGCGAGCGACACTGGACTCGAGCCGGTAGCGGAGGTCAAGGCCGGCTGAAAGGTGCCGTCCGCGTTGCCCAGCAGCACGCTTACGTTGCTGATGTGGTTCGCAACGGCGAGGTCCAAAATGTCGTCGTTGTTGAAGTCGGCGGACAAAATGGCGTGTGGGGATGCACCCGAGTCATAACCGACCGGGGCGGACAGCGCCAGCAGGTGACGGTTTTCGAGACCTTCCGCGAGGAGCCGCTTTCGGCTGCGCCGATCTGCGGCGAGCCGCGCGCGGCGGTGCGCGCGCGGATGCGTTCGGGGGCGGAACGAATCGAGCCAGGATTGAAACCACATGGAAGATTTCCTGAATTCAGTGTGGAGGATGTTCGGCAGAAACGCCGTCCGGGACGGAGAAGCGAAGATGGCGACTATGGCGCCGGCGCGTCGATGCGACGTGTAGAGCCCGCAGGCAGAATCTGGACCGCGACCAGTACCAGGTCGACACTGCCTTCGTTCTTCATGAGATGCACGCGATTGGCAGGCTCTAGGAAGCTGGTCCCCTCGGCGTGAACATGCGGCGTCGTGGGAGCTTCGGGGTGATACTCGGACACCTGGCCGGACTTGACCGAAATAATCGAAGGCCCGGCGTGCGAATGCCAGCCGGTGTGTCCGCCGGGCGAGATCGTGTTGGATACGACGTACACGTCGGAGGATCCCTCCGTCTCGATCTCCACTTTATTGACGGCGCTCTGGCTCTTCACTTTGCCTGCGCCCAGCCTCACCGGACCGGAAATGATCGTGGTCAGGATGCTCACCCCGGGCGTCGCCCAGGCGAACTGCAAGCCGACTCCGCCGCAGGCGATTGCGACGACCAGGCCAACCAATGTCCGGCGCCTGATGTTCCCGACAGTCGTACTTCGGGCGACGAGCGCTCGTTTCAGCGATGACAACATTGATTCTCTCCCGTGGTCCGCGTTATGGTGGAGAGACATCGCGGCCGGCGCGCAGACCAAGCGCCGGTGCAGTGCCAGGCCGGTGAGGGCTTTGCTTGGCCGCAGGACCTCACCGGCCGATTTGTTGTCTATTGCTCGTCAAAGCCCGTGGCGTCGGTTGCCGCGCCCGGATTCAACGCATTATTCGAAGGATCGAAGGAATCAATGGCGGCCAATTCGTGCCGCCACTTTGCCGCCTCAACGGGTTTGCTCCAAGTCTCGTAAAGCTGGATGAGGCTCTCTAATGCGTTGCGAAGTTGTTGCTTGTTGATGTCTGATGGAACCTGCGACACAGCCCGTTGCAGCCCATGAAAACCTTCCAACAGCAATCGCTCCGCCTCCGCGAAGGCCTTCACGTCCAGCAGCAGTTTGCCGTTGACAATCAGGAAATCGGCCAGGTCCGCACTATCCGCAGGGAGATCCAGGCGGGCTTCCTCGACGCGATCGTTGACCAGGGCCGTCGCTTCGGCGTTCTTACCGGCTTGCAGGCAGGCCATCAGTAACATCGTGCGAACCCAGATGGGATGGGGATCCTCTCGGCCTTGATCGCGAACTGCCTTGATGAGCGCAATGCCCTCCTCAAATCGGCCAGCGTCGCAGTAGTTCACGCCCAGCGTGACCTGCCGCCCCAGGATTTCCGGGTGATCGGATCCGAGTCGGGTTTTCATCAGTTCCAACGACTGCTCTAAAAGGGAAATCGCTTGTTCGGGCCTTCCCATGGATTGGTAGAGCGTGGCCAGGCTGTCTCGACTAAAAACGGTCTCGTGGTGATCGGCTCCGAGCTTGACCATGCGAATCGCCATCGCCTCCTTGTACAAGGGCTCGGCAGCGGAATAAGCCTGCACCTGCGACAGCGTCTCTCCGGCTGCGGCCAGCGCGACGGCGAGTTGAGGACTGTCGGCGGGAAACTCCTCGCGGGACGCAAGCACTTGTTCCACCACGAGCCCGGTCGCCTCCGTCGCCTTCCCCGCGCCCACGTAAGCCCTCAGCAGGGAATCGCGGACCAGCACCGGGCCGGCGTCCTGGAGCCCCTTCTGGCGGACTTCTTCGAGCAACGGAATGGCGTCGGCAAATCGTCCGGCGTCGCAGTAGATGGCGCCAAGTGCGGCCTGCATTTTCAGCGTTGCCGGGTTCTTTCTGGTTCGGCTCCGCTGGAGCGCCTCCTCCAGCAAGGGAATCGCCTTTTCGACCTGCGCCCTGTACCAGTAATGCACGGCAAGAGCGTACTGGCTGTTCAGGGTGCCGAGGTCGTCGACCCCAAACTTTGCTCGGCTAATCGCCAGCACCTCTTTGAACAGCGCCTCAGCCCGCTGGTGTTCACCATGCGAATCGTACGTCGTGGCCAAACGTTGTTGGCTGTCGAGTGTCGCGGAATGGCTGGCCCCCAGGATGCTTTTTCTGGCGACAAGAACCTGTTGAAAAAGCTGCTCGGCGTCGGAGTACTTTTGCTCGGCCCAATAAACTGTTGCCAATTGATGCCGGCTGCTGAGCGTGTCCGGGTGATTGAGCCCCAATTTGGCCGCGCGGATGTCGAGAACTTCCTTGTGCAACTTCTCGGCCGCAGTCAGGTCGCCGCGCGTCAAACAAATCTGCGCCAGGTTGCATTTGGCGGCGACGGCCGCCAGGCTGTCGGCCCCTTGGTTGGCCGTTTGAATTGCCAGCACCTGGCGAGCTAGCGCTTCGGCCTGCGTATAGTTCCTCAGGGAGCGATACAGCATGGCCAGCCGGTGTTGAGTGGCGAGGGCGTCTGCGTGGTCGGCCCCTAGCGTCTCCGTGCTAACCGCGAGCACCTGCTTAAACAACGATTCGGCCTGCGCAAGTTTGCCCTCGTTGTGATAGAGAATTGCCAGGTGGTGCTGACTGGTCAAAGTATCGGGATGCGTAGCCCCCACTTTCGAGGCACGAACTGCAATGGCTTCCAAGTAGAGCGCTTCAGCTGGAGCATACTTCCCCAACTCCTTGTACAACATGCCCAAGTCGTGTTTGGCGGCCGCGGTTTCGAGGTGATCTGCGCCCAGAAGCCGTTGCCGTGTGTCACAGGCTTTCCGCAGGACAATCTCGGCCTGACCGAAGTAACCCAGTTCGCGCAGCGAGACGCCTAGTACGTGTTGAAGCCGTGCGACGATGAGCGGATCTCCCACGACTTCGCCATCGAGTTGTCGTGCCACTTCCTCCAGCCGCCGACCGAGAACCTCGCGTGAATCGACGCGGGCATTTTCCGCTGTCATCGGATCAAGGTCCCGAAACATCGCCGCGAGGATGTCGGTGACCTGTTCGATTTGCGTCAGCCGTTTCTGTGATTCCTCCTTGGCGTAGTGTTCCGCCTGCGCACGCCTCGCTTCCGCCAGGCGTGCTTGTGCGGTTTGAGCAGCTTGCTGTAAACGGCGCTTGAATTGTGCAGCGCTTGGCGGTTGAAAAGTGTGGCGCTCGGGGGTGAACGGGGTTTAGTTTAGGGA
>Ga0163153_10004110_pt1 | contig 18581 bp, 10 predicted proteins | sample OliLakLV19MP6IB1_FD_148629 | JGI IMG/M metagenome (GOLD analysis project Ga0163153, IMG submission 148629) | Freshwater microbial mat bacterial communities from Lake Vanda, McMurdo Dry Valleys, Antarctica - Oligotrophic Lake LV.19.MP6.IB-1 | ecosystem: Environmental > Aquatic > Freshwater >... | reverse complement strand
CCTATATAATTTTTTGTCTTTTCATTTCGGGGAATTTGTTCTCACAGGATCTTCCGAATTTCATGACAGCAAAGGAAAAAGAAATTTACAAAACATATCAGCCGCCTTTTAATAATACCGATGACCCTAATCCTCCGCCTTCGGCAGTGAGGACAATGGCTGAATGGGAAGAAGTTCAGGGTATTATCGTCGCATGGACAAACTTCACATCTATCATCAGACAGATAGTGGATTATGCACAGGACGAAGGATCTGTATTCATAGTCTGTACCGATTCAAATGCAGTGAAGACTTATCTTACAAGCGGCGGCGTTCCACTTGTAAATCTTAAATTTGTTGTTGCAAGCTTTAACTCTGTCTGGTGCAGGGATTACGGTCCCTGGGCAGCTTACTCAGGAGTTTCCGACAGTTTGAAGATCATTGACTGGATATACAACAGACCGCGACCTGCTGATGATCAGGTGCCCATCGCTTTTGCAAACTATATAAGCACTCCTATATATCAGGCGATCAATGCTCCGAATAATCTTACGCATACGGGCGGCAACTTTATGGTTGACGGTCACGGTACAGGCTTCTCTTCAAAGCTGATACTCGATGAAAATCCCGGCAAGACCGAATCCGAGATCAATAATATTTTACAGAGTTATTTGGGAGTCAACCGTTACATAAAAATGAACACTCTTCCTTTTGATGAGATACATCACATTGACATGCACATAAAGCTGCTTGATGAAGAAACACTTCTTGTCGGTCAGTATCCGACCGGTGTAGCTGACGGACCGCAGATCGAAGCGAATCTTCAGTATGTACTGAATAATTTTCAGACGTGCTTCGGAAGACCTTATAAAGTTGTGAGAATACCTATGCCGCCTAACGGCTCCGGACAATATCCACCCTCAGCAAATTATTATACTTATACAAATTCAGTATTTGTTAACAAAACTGTAATTGTTCCTATATATGGTCTTTCGCAGGACACCACAGCCCTTCGAATCTACAGGGAAAATCTACCGGGATACCGAATAGTAGGGATCAATTGCGCAGGGATGATCTCAGCTCTGGGAGCTATTCATTGTATTACAAAAGAGATAGGAGTATTCGAACCGGTTTTCATTTCACATGCAAAGCTTTTAAATACTCTTAATACAACTTCACCATACGAAGTCAAATCCTACATTAAGACAAAGTCAGGCGTTGCTTCGGCGAAAGTTTACTGGAGAGCAGATACTACTCAATCATATAATCAGATCAATATGACGCAGGCGCAGGATACATTCAGAGCGTCAATTCCTGCACAGTCATTGGGAACAAAAATTTACTATTACATTTCGGCAACATCTAATTCCGGTAGAACATCCACCAAGCCGCCAACCGCTCCTAACGGTTACATCAAATTTACAATAGATAACATGGTAACGGTAAATGGAATTAATGAAACTCCTCAAGGATTTTCGCTTGAACAAAATTATCCGAATCCCTTCAATCCTGAAACAGTTATAAATTACAATGTGAATGCTCAGACGTCAAATGTCAGACTGGTGGTTTATAATGCTCTTGGAATGGAAGTAAATATTCTTGTAAATGAAAAACAAAACGCGGGAAGTTATTCTGTTAAGTTTGACGGAAGCAATCTTTCAAGCGGCATTTATTTTTATAAAATTGAAGCGGGTAATTATTCCGATACAAAGAGAATGATACTTTTAAAATAAAGCTCTTCAAAACTTTGTAATTAGTAATTAGTAATTAGTAATTAGTAATTAGTAATTAGTAATTAGTAATTAGTAATTAGTAATTATCTACATGCAAACTCTTTAGGTTCAGCCATTCCCTTTAATTCCACACGTAATCCGGTCGGCGCGTTTACATTATTAACAACGAAGTCAATTGTATTTATACCTTCAACAAAACCTTCATTGATAGCGAATCCAAACATACCATAATAAGCTTCAACGGGAGTTCGGTATCCTGTATTCTTTCCGTTAATCAGAATATCAACTCCATCATTATCCGAAGACCATAGTCCGTAGATCTCTGCGGTGTTATGCTTAAATCTGGAGAGATCAAATTTGATCCTGTAAATATATAATCCTACTTCATTAAAGCTTCCCGCATCAGTCCTCGGGGCGATCCATTTAGAATTAGCATTGTTCGGAACCCACCTGTCCATAGGGAATCCGCTTGAGAGCGAAACCATTGCCTGTGGACCGGGATAATTTTCATCCGCGCTGGTAATAATTTTATAATGCGGATCGACTGAGCCATCCGGAAGCACACTTCCCTGCTGATCAAGACCTGTATTGAATAGATCATTCAAAGGAACCTTCTCTGCAAAGCACTGTAGTGCTGTTGCAAATAAGATCAGAACACTTATTAATATTTTCATTAGAAAAATTATTTATTAAAACTATCAGAATAAAAAATGATAGTAAAGATAATTTAATGTAAAATTCTGTTTTTTTAATGAAAAAAAAATTACAGAAAAAATGAAAGTCATCACAAAAAACTTTTTTCACAAATCGGTTTTTTTACAATTTGACAAGTCGATGGGAAAATTATAATTTGATTCAACTTGGATGAGAATAAATTTAGATCGGGTGCAAATGAAGTTGAGTCAGCAGAACATTTTGAGAGACAACAGGGTCGAATGGAACAATTTAATTCAGCGAGATCATTCACTGCATTCACTAACATAATTCAAAATCAAACAAAAACCAAAATGAGAAAACTATTTTTCACAGTATCTTTAATGTTAATTATAACCTCACACATAATCGCGCAAGACCTAAACGAAAAACTGAGGATTCACACACTCAGCGAAAACTCAGCAGATGATTCGCTAAAGAAAGTTACTGACCTCCATAATAGTATAATTGCAGGATATGGCTTTGCTCCGGCAATTAAATATAGTGAATACAAAAATGTAGGGCTCTCATTAAAATATTTTAGAAAAATTAAAGAACGGTTCCAGGTTGGAGGAGGGTTTGAATTTTATCCTATAACACTAGTAATAAACGGCATGGGATATTATGATATTGAAATTTTAAAAGACAGAATAGATCTGCTTGGTGGAGCGGGTATAAGCGCGGCAACGGTAGAAACAGGACTATTAATTCGCCCTACTGTCAGCATAAAACTTGATGTGTATCTCAGCCGGCTGTCGTTGTTAGGGATTGAGACAAAAGTACCCTTGATATTTGCACATGAGAAACAAAACTATTTGAAATCAACTTACATATTAGGCTATTTTGGACTCAAATTTTAAAAAAAAATTTTAAGCCATAATTTGTAAATTCTCAGAGCATTTACAATTCTTGAATTTTATAAGAATAATTAAAAATAAAACACCAGAAGGTAAAAAGATGATACGTGCCCCTTAACTAATGACTTTAGTAATTTGATTTGAATGAACGATGCATACATTTTGATAACCATTAAAATTATAAACTATGAAAACGATGAAAATAATATTCACGATTATTATTACAACGCTTTTGGTTTTTCAGAACCTTAAGGCAATTGATAGAAACATTTCTGAAGCAGATACATCAAAGCAAAATAGCATCTCAGGTTCTCATGGTGATTCCTATGCGGAGAATGTGCACATGTATATTTGCATTGAAGCACTGAAACTTCTCAAGGATAGATATCCAAATCTTGATTTTTCGATGTTTGACACCAGGATCGGTACGACGGGAGATTGTGGTGAAAGACCCTGGCAATACGGAACGATCACATCCGGTGCATGTCGCGAAGATAAGGAAGATGTAGTTTTTGATATCAGAGGACCGGGAAATTTTTATGCAAGCAATAGTCATTTTTGGGATGCTGACAACAGGTCTAATGGTGACAATAGTCTTACAACATTGAACATAGGTGGAAATCCAATAGATTATCCCAATGCTTATACTAAAATGAACAGGTACATTTCCGGACAATGGCATGACTGGACAGGCAGCGGATACAGCAACCGGAATTTCATTAATTACGTTTCTGCTCCATATATTTACAAATACTCATACCATACCCGTGGTCTTATAGATTTTTTTAGAACGAAAAAAATATTGCTATATAGTAGAGTGACCATTCTTGGTCAGGAGACTGTGTACAATTATGAAGTCACACTTGACAACACTACCTTTCACAAAATAGTCTGGGAGATATTAGGCAGAATGTCTCATCTTCTTGGAGACCTTAGTGTACCTGCCCATACACATAACGATGTTCATGTAAATGAATGGGATGGCGGTGATTGCTATCATAACTATATTGACAATGGTGCATACCAAAACTACAACTGGCAGACGGCAAAGCAATTCGGTGGTTTTATAAATCCTTATGAAACCAGCGAAAATCCTATCAGGTATCTTATGTACACAGCTTCACAGCTCGCACAGCATTTTCCGAGTGGTCCGAGCTGCACAGTAGTTCCACAGCAACATCCCGGAAACAATAATCTGCCGGGCGGAACTAATGCAATGCTGCAAAATTATTACTCTGCGCTAGGCGATCCGCCTGAGCATCTTTTCAATCTTTCCGGCGAAGCATCTTATTGTTTTAATCATGCTATCCGGTCAACCGCAGGGCTTTTTTACTGGTTCGCTACTGAGACTCAGATTATTCCTCCCGATCCGGCAGCGTATCCGAAAATCTCCGGATTTCATCAAAGCCAGATTGATGACAGGATATACAGAGGTGAAACTTTAAAATTGATCTGCAATGCGACAGGGGCTAATCTAAATTACAACTGGTTTGTAAAGGTTTGTGATACAACTAAAATTTGTAATCTTTTACCACCGGGTTTAAGTTTTACTCCTAATGGAAATGAATTTAATATCAAGAACATTTCATTCAAAAATAAATATATCTGTGATTATTACGACTCCTTGTGCAGGGGTGGCGGAAGTGGTGGTGGTGGTGCCAATTCTTCAGCTTATCCTCCTTTAAAATTTTACGTTGGAGTAAGAGTTTTTAACAATCTCGGAACGGTCACACGCTTTTACGATCTTACGGGACCGTCATCGATTCAGCCACTGGAAAGTCTTCGTGTCTATCCGCCGCCGCCCTCCGGTTGTCCTGTATTACTTACATTCAACGGATCGGAGTATGAGCCGGTAAATAATCTGTTGCCCGTTGCAGAGTATGAAGAGAATCAGGGTAAGGAGTTTGTGGATAAAGTACTGATAAATAATTCTGTAGTCACTGATCCTGAAGACAGCACTATAAGTCTTGCAATTATTGAGACTGAAAATGCGGTGAGTAAATTTAATCAAATCGAAGTTACCGCCGTTGATCATCCCGAAAATACAAAGATAGGGATCACAGCATCAAACGAGATAGTAATGTATCATATCGATAAGATCAACTCTTCAAGCTTTGCTGAAATTTCAGGAAGGGACGTTACAAAACAGCTTGAGTATGACACTGCTTATTCGGACAATGTGAAAGGAGAAAGCAAGCAAATACTTAACGCGTATTTTGAAAACGTGCAGAAGCCCGCTGACGCAGATTATCTTTGTCTTTTGCTCGATGCCTCCCCTCCGGCTCTTGCTCCGCCTCCGATAAAGAAAGAGCGGGTCGGATATATTACTTTTACTTATGATAACGGTCATGTAAAATCAGAAAAGTTAAATCTTGGCAGAAGAGAGCTTCGTTCAGACATACTAATTTCTTCACCAATAAATTCTCCTGTTTCTTCAATTGAAACAGAATTCATTAAAGACTTCAATCTTTCTTACGCTGCTATTGTACCTTTGTACAAAACAGGTTTCACTATAAAGAATCTTCAGCTATACAGCGCAGAACACAATAAGGAAGGAAATATTTTCAAATCTATTTTACTTGAAGATAGAAAACATGCTCCTCTTGACAGCAGCTCTTTTATCGTATTAAAATTTAAATCTCTTAATGAACGGGTTCCGAAAAACTTTATCAGAAGTTATGTTTTCTCTTCAAAAGGAAGCGTAACTACATCTCAGACCGACGCCGGTACAATTATAAGTGGTGATCGTACTCAGATCGCAAACTCTTACAAGCTCAATCTGAATTATCCGAATCCTTTTAATCCTGTCACAAACATCTCTTACGATCTGCCGGAAGCATCGGATGTAAGCATTGTCATTTATGATGTTCTCGGGAAGGAAACGGCAAGACTTGTAAACTCAAGACAGGATGCGGGAAGCTACAGCATACTGTTTGACGGAAGCAATTTATCCAGCGGAATATATTATTGTAAATTGATCGCGAATGGTTCGGTTAAAGGAATTAACAAAATGCTTTTACTAAAGTAAAAAAAAATCATGTAAACAAAAACAGAGACAACATTAATTTACTGTCTCTGTTTTTTTATGTCAAACGTGAAATGTCAAAAGTCAAACACTTCATTCGCAAAGTCAGAGCTTGCCGCCTGTCTGAACATTTAATCTAATTTGCAACTTGTAACTTGAAACTAACAATTCTTAATTCCTAATTCTCAATTATTTCAAAAGCGTCATCTTCTTCACTTCAGAAAAATCACCCGCAGTCAGCCTGTAAAAATAAATTCCACTCGGATAATTCAATGCATCCCACTGAATCGAATACGAACCCGGATTTTGGCTTCCGTAAACTAATGTAGAAATTTCGCTGCCAAGTGAATTATAGACAACAAGTCTTACATTTGTTTTTTCACCATTTACACCAGCCGGAATGCTGTAATTAATGTTCGTTACAGGATTGAAGGGATTTGGATAATTCTGTGAAAGTGAATAGCTGTCTACAGCTCCTGTAATATTCCCGATCGATGTAAGGATCATGCTGCCTTCGTAAGGAGCAAGATTTTTTCCGGTTACAACCACATCAATCTGCGCAAGAGGGTCGATGTCTGATTCATTAAAAGTATAAACACCCTGCGCGTCAGTATAGCCGGAGATCATCAATGCGTTATTCTGGCTTATCGCGACAAGAGCGTTCTGTATATTCTGTCCGTTAATCTTTATGTTAACATAGTATGATGTGCCTGTTCTGGAAGAAACAACATTCAAAGTCTTCGGCACATCTGAATAAGATTCTATCGTCGGGTCACCGACCACCATGAACTGATTGATAGTCTCCACAACTGTTCCATTACCATTAAAATAATTATATGCCTGTATCTTTCCGTAGTTAAGCATTGATCCAAAATCATTTATGTCATTTCTGAAATATGCATAAAGCATTTCTCTGCCGAGTGTATCTGTCGTATAGAAAGCGCATAGCTCCGTTGACGCCGCAATATTTGTTGCTGAATTCTCAGGGCTTCTTTCAACCCATCCTTCGGCAAAACAATTTGCTGTCTGTGAATAATCCAGATCTGCATTTGAGCACGCAATCGAAACTATGTTCGGCTGCTTTTTACCGAAATTCAAATTAACCATGTTGGACATTTGCCAAACCGGAGTCGCCCACGACGTTTCATCACCATGACCGATAAACCATATCCAGCTTACTCCCCCGTTTATGTAATTTGTTATCTGGCTCTGTGAAGCGCTGGGGCTTACAACATCGACATTCGTAAATCCCCCTTCATTAAGAAAAACCCTTTTTGCAACCTCTGCGTTTATGGGATCGATGCCGTCCATGCTGTGAAGAACAAACGCTCTTTTGTACCAGTCGGTATCAGTCATGTTTGGCTGCTTCTCATATTGAATGAATTTTGCAACGGCACTGTCAAGCTCATTGGATGACTGTACTGAGATCCTGCCGACAACTATTTCAGGAAATATGTCCGTTCCGTCAAGACATTCATAAGGATGATCTGACTTTCCACCCGTAGCGCTGAACCATGGAAGCGAATTGTTACCTCTTGCGTCGCCAACCAGCAGAACATACTCCGGTCTTGAAGAACTATTGTACTGAGCTATGAGATAATCTTTGATCTCATCCGATGTTGGAAAATTTGTCGCCGCAATTTCCGACCTCTTAACGATCTGTGTCCTAATTCCTTTTTTATTTTTCCATTGGGCATAAGGAATGATATCCGTGTAAAGTGAATCGGCAGCAATGATAAGCATGTTAGGCGGTGTGGTGAAAGTATTATCTGCTGTATAATTGAAAATTACATTCTTGTAGATATTCCTAAAGCTTTTTGAAACTCCCTGTGACGGATATGTTATGTTATTCACATCGGAGCTTCCTTCATATCTTAATTCAAAATTAATGTCTGTGTAAACCGTAAGTTCACCTGTTGAGGGATTATACTGAACAGGATTAATTGTCACTACCGCAATCCTGTGATCCCTCATCACCGCTATCTCCTTTATTGAAACAATATTCTCAGGAAGATCTTTATTCAGTGAATAATGTGAATTATCTATTTCAAATTCCTGTGAAATTCCGTTTGAATTTCTTAACGGCGGCGTCTGATAAGGCAAAACATTATATGAATCAAATACCTGTTTGTACACGCTGTTAATATTTATTCTGATGTTTTTATAATTCGGAATGGAAATGAATTTCGTGATGGTGGGAAGAGCTGATTGTCCGGGAATTCCCAGAGATACAAAATCCTTCAGCGAAACATTGTCATACTGCTCACCGCCACCTGATACCTTCTTATTATAGAATCCATTTATCTTTACATCGATGACAGTCTTGCTGTTATCGGTGCTTATTAAAGTAATTTCGTTTGTGTTTGATTGTCTGTTGCCTGCTTTGATGAAAATATCCTCTGCGCTGATAACTGCCGGGAGAATGATCATTGAAAGAATTAATAATGCATATTTCATTTTTGAATCATTAATGTTAATGAATTAGGGCTTTTGTAAAAGTAACTAATGGAGAATTTAATTTAAACTTATTCTTTTCAATCCTCTGTCCTCGAATAACGTTCAATGTTCAATGTTCATCCGATACCTCTGTGATGAAGATTTCTATCTTCAATTTAACTTTCCATTTCATTCTTTAAAAAATCAAGGATGTATCCGTCGATCTTCTTTTGAGAGAATTCGTCAATTTCAATTTCATCAATTTTAAATCTGGGCTCATCCGACTTAATTGAAAGCTTTGTAGTAATTTTAATATTGTCTTTGGCAGGACTGAAGGCGAACTGCAGGAAAGGCGCGTTCACCCCAAGCGTGATCTTGCTGTGACCATAAGGATAGAAAAGTATCTGTATGAATATCCTTTTCTTAGGGTCACGGATAACGGCAAGCTCATTTGAATAATAATTCAGCGAGCATCCCGAACGTCCTATCAGCATTGAGGCATCCTTAATAAAAGGAATGATGTGATTTGTTATCATCATCTTGAACCTGTTTGCATTTTCCGAATCAAGCTCCTCAAGGATTTCCGGTTTTGCGTTCTTCCTCGTTGTTAATAACGCGTCAGTGAGTTTTTCTATTTTTTTCTTTATTTTTAAATCCATGATCGTTTAAGTAGTTACTGGAAAAATTTCTTATCCGGATACAGAACATTTTTCATTGGAGTCTTATTATATAAGTTTAATTGAAAAAATTCTTTCCCGGAAATACCGTCTTTGCAAGCATTACCAAAAGATTATCCACTTGTCCGCCTTCAAGACCGTAATCATTAATTGACAGCAGCATCATAGTTTCAATATCAGGATTATAGCACATCATCGTATTATAGCCCGTGATACCTCCATTGTGTCCGATGAATCCGTCTGCATAAAGAAGTCCGAGTCCGTATTGAAAAAACGGCTTGATGCCCGTGGAAACAAATTTGAATCTCTCCTCCTGTGTCTGCTTTGATACAAGTGTGCCGTCGTATAATGCCTTCATATAAATTTTAAGATCACTGAAGTCTGAGATCATTCCGCCTGCAGCCCATGTTATTGATGGCTCCATTATTGTAACATTCACCTTATTGCCTGTAACTGTATCTGTCATGTATCCACTGGCATGATCTCCTGAAATGTCAGGTGCCGTTGGCAAATATGTATTCGTAAGACCGAGCGGCTTTATGATCCTTGAGTTAAGGTCGTCCTCAAGTTTATTCCCTGTAATTTTTTCAACCAACATTCCCAGTATGTTATAATTTCCGTTTGAATATTGCCATCCCTTACCGGGTTCAAAAGTCGGCGTCAGACTCATTGTAGCTTCATAGATCTCCTGCGGTGTGAATTTATTTGACCTGTAAAAATCAAAGCTTGCACCGATCAGAGGATCTGCAAGGTAGTCCGGGATCCCGCTTGTCATATCAAGCATCTGCCTGATCGTAATGTTTGCGCCGTTTGGATAGTTTGGATAATATTTCGCGAGGTTGTCATCAAGTCCGATCTTACTTTCATCCACAAGTTGCAGGATCAAAGTAGCGACAAAAGTTTTTGTAATGCTGCCTATCCTTATCTTATCAGTAAGGTTTCTGTCCTTATCTATTTGCAGGTCCGCCTTACCAACGGCATATTTATAAGTGAAGTCCGGGGTATAAATTTCAGCGGCTATACCCGGAAGCTTATTAGCCGTATAAAATGAATCAATTGCAGCCGTGAGCTTATTCTCAATATTGTTAATGTTCTTTTGCGCCTGGACATCCTGACTGCCCGTAAGGGTCAGTAAGCATATCAGGTGTAACACTATCGGATAGATGTGTAGATTATTTTTTTTCATTTGTATGGTTTTTAGATTGAGAATAAATTGTATCAGAAGTTTGTGTTACAGCAGTAGCCGGGAGAATGCAGCTTCATTTGATTATTCTTTTCTGATAAACTACCTTTAATAATTCTAATTTTAAAGATTATTAAGTCAATTTAACATTAAAAAATTATAAGACGCCCGCTATAGGTTTGTCAGGTGTATTGTTACCTTAATTAGTAATTAGTAATTAGTAATTAGTAATTAGTAATTAGTAATTAGTAATTGATAACTACTCTACCGGCAGTCCCGCCAGCTCAATTATCTTAAGCGCGTTGGTCGTTGGACAAGGTCCGTTATGGATCCTGTAGTCGAACAGCATTAGTCCGTCTTTTACTTCTTCACGGAAATGATAGTTGGTGATGGCGGGGATTTCCTTCTCAAGGTTCACAAGCTCAAGATCGTGCGTGGTGACAAATCCTGTCGCATCCAATTGAGCAAGCTTTTTTATATAAGCCCGGCTGCCTGTAAGCCGTTCTTTGTTGTTTGTTCCTTTGAATATCTCATCGATAAGAAAAAATTTCTCGAGTCCGTTATTGTTATCAAATTCATCCAGAAGCTGCTTTAGTCTTCTCACCTCGGCATAGAAATATGATATGCCGTCAATGACAGAATCCGTAACTTTTATACACGTGAACAATTCAAATAATGACGTCTTCAGATATTCCGCGTTTACCGGAGCGCCGCTGTATGCAAGGCAAAGGTTAACTCCGACAGTTCGGAGAAATGTACTTTTACCTGACATATTAGAGCCCGTTATTATTCCGATCTCATTCTTATTCTTGAATGCAAAATCATTTGATATCTTAGCCCGCCGCTTAAGTAATGGATGAGCGATGCCTTTTGTTTCGAAAATATTCCGTGTGCTTGTTTCAAATACAGGATATACATAATCCGGATTGAGATATGAAAAATTTGAAAGCGAGATATAACATTCGAGCTCATTGAACCTGCTGAGCCACTGAGGTATATTTTTTTCGATCTCTGATTTGATCTCCACTAATTTATTGCTGTAAAAAATATCATAGGGAAAAACAATGTTCACTATTATTCTTATGACGGGATTTTCACGAACCAAAAGCGCTGATATTACTTTCTGCAGTTTTCTTAGCTGATTTGCAGCTCTGTTGTTTTCATTTTTAAACACAGACATAAACTCTTTCAGCGCAGGTTTCTTCTCAAAAGAAAATTTGTCTATGTAAAGTATAAGCGCTGTGAATTTTTTCAGATGGGTTTCAAGTTCGACGGCGTCTTCAAACAGCTTGTTTATTTTTTTCTGATGCATTGAATAAATAAAGAAGTACGCGATCAGTACAGCAAGCCATAATGAACCTGTGGTACCAATCGTTCCGAGAATGAATAATATTACATAACAGACTATAAGCAGTCCGGCTGCGGGAAACAGCCATTTAGGAAGAGCTTCTGTTGAGGATGAAGTTATCCATTCAAGTATCTTTGAGCATTCGAGAAATTTTTTGGAGATGAGGTTTGCCCTGAGAATGAATTTATCTCTAAACAGCGAATATCCGGAAAGCTCTTTGACAATTTGCTGACGGTTTATTATTTCAGAAGCATCAGGTGTAAAATTTGAGATCCATTTTCTCAGAAGAAGGCTTCCTTCAATTGAAACCGAAGTATCGCTCAGATGATGAAGTGAATTTTCACCGAAGAGATCCAGATCCTTTTCCGTGAATTCATCGCCTGAAAGAGTATTGACGACCGGTTTGGGTATTTTTTCCCATTCAACATTCATCCGCGCAAGATTAGCTTCCTTGATCTTCAGATAAGTGTGGCATCTTTTAATTCCGAACAATAATTTATTATGCAGATGAACAGTTATCCCGAAAGCCATCAGAGATACCAACGACACCACCCATCCTGTTTCTTTTGACATCAGGAACGCCGCAGTGCTGAGAAGCACACCGGCAATAAAAACCATCAGACGGTAAAAAGAAAATTTGTTGTTTCGTTTATTAAGGAAAGCGATTCTGTCATTAAGGCGGGATATTATTTTTTCAATACTGAGAAGACGCCGGTCATATAAATTCATTATTCTAATTAAGATTTTTCTCTGTGTCCATTAAAGACTTTATCAGTATGGTTTCCTTCTCCCCTATCTGCTGTCTCCACATTGCATAATAAAGACCTTTGATCTCAAGAAGCTCATTATGTTTTCCGGATTCGATGATGTGACCTCTTTCCAATACATAAATTATATCGGCATGCATTATCGTGGAAAGACGGTGCGCGATCATTATGGTAATATGATTTCCTCCGGTGGAAATTTCCCTGATGGTTTTATTAATGCCTTCTTCGGTGATCGAGTCAAGAGCTGAAGTTGCTTCATCAAAGATCATAAGATTTGGTTTTCTCAGAAGAGCTCTTGCGATCGACAGCCGCTGTTTTTCACCACCGGAAACTTTGACACCGCCTTCACCAATGACAGTATCGAGTCCTTTATCAGCGCGTTCGAGAAGTGTCTGACAGGCAGCTTTATTGAGAACTTCATAACACTCATCATCAGTCGCTTTCGGATTTACAAAGAGCAGATTTTCACGGATGGTTCCGGAAAACAATTGCGTATCCTGTGAAACGAAACCGATCTGTTCTCTCAGCGAATCCAGATCAACCTTATCGAAAGCAACATCATTATAGAGTATCTCTCCTTCAAGCGGACGGTAAAGTCCGAGCAGCAACTTTACAAGAGTCGTTTTGCCAGAGCCGGAAGGACCGACGAAGGCGACAGTATTTCCGATCGAAGTATGAAAGGAAATATCCGTTAACGCATTGGAGGAAGCTGTCCTGTGCTTGAAAGTAATATTGCTGAATTCGAGAGTTTGTATGCTGCTGATGTTTACGGGATTTACAGGTTTCGGATCAAGCGGAGTATTCATTATATCCTTAAATTTTCCGAGAGATACCTCAGCTTCACGATAAATATTTATTATGTTCCCGAGTTCCTGCAAAGGACCGAAAATATAAAATGAATAAATGAAAAGTGTGAAGAACTGTCCGGTTGTTATTGCCTGTGTAAAAATGAGATACATCATAAGAAGAAGTATGCCCGTTCGAAGCAGATTGATAATCGTGCCCTGAATAAAACTGAGACTTCGTACATATTTAACTTTCTGTAATTCAAGACCAAGAATTTTTTCGGTCGTTGTGTTCAGATGCTTGATCTCCTGATCGGCAAGTCCTAGTGATTTCACAAGTTCGATATTGCGCAGAGATTCGGTAGTAGAACCCGCGAGCGCGGTAGTTTCAGCAACTATGGTTATTTGTATTGTTTTAATTTTTCTTCCGAGAGTCGTGCTCAGCCAGCCTATAATTGGTATAGCGCAAAGATAGACGGGCGCGATTATCCAGTGAACTGAAAGTGCATAAATTCCGACAAAGATAATTCCAACAATTGAAGTAAACAGTATACTAACCCCGGCTGAGATTAATCTCTCAGAATCCGTTCTGACCTTCTGTAAGATACCAAGTGTCTGACCGCTTCTCTGGTCTTCAAAAACAGAGTAAGGAAGCTTGAGTGAATGCTCAATGCCATCTGCATAAATTTGCGCGCCGAGCCGCTGGGTAATGACATTGATGTAATAGTCCTGAAAATTTTTTGCAATTCTGGAAACGAGCGCTGCGCCCACTGCAAGCATAAGAAGAAATCCCACACCCTTGAAAAATTCAGATGTAGTATATTCACTGAACTTCGTTGCGTAATCATCGATGACGTGTCTGAATATAGCAGGATCAAGAAGCGAGAAAACCTGATTGATAGCGGCAAGAACTAATGCAAGGATAACAAGATGTTTATAATTTTTGAGGTAGTTATAGAGTAGTTTCATATTTGCAAAATTACCTTCTTCTATTGTGTAATTCAATTTAGAATTTTCCACACCACACACATATCCGGAATTTCCGCAATCAAAAAACCCGTCAGGTTATAGCTGACGGGTTTTGAAGAGAAGAATATTATTCTTGTCTCAATAATATCAATTTTCTTGTTTGGGCAAAATCTCCTTGCTGCTAGCGGTAAGAATAAAATCCGCTTGTAAATCCTTCTGTATTGTCTATAATCCGGCATAGATCTCCACCGGATTATTTACGGAAATAGTTTGGATAATTTATCACGGCGTAATCACCGACACAAAGTTAGTCGAATTATTAAATGTCAGCAACAGATCGGATGAGTCAACAAAATCATCACCTGTAACATCAGTCACTACATATCCCGAAACAAAGTTAGCAGCATCATTAAAAATATCAATAAGATCACTCACATCCACAGAGCCATCCTGATTTACATCGCCGCTGTAAAGTGCATACACTGTATCTCCCTGATCGATAATCTGTTTCATGTTATTTCCAAATGCCTGTGATGCAGAAGTGTAGAAGTTGTAAGTCATATTCGTGGAATAAGCAACCGGGAATTTACTCCATGTCTCAATGGAATTTCTGTGTTTGATCACAATATAATATGATCCGCCTAACTGGGGATTATTAAAAACAGGATGGCTGACTCCATTATTCCACACAAATGTTTTAGAAGAATCCGCTGTAAGGTATGGAGCCTGAGGATATTTTAAATAGTAAGTGACAGTATCTCCCGACATCTGCAGAGATGAAGAATTGAAATTCATTGCTCCGGAGGATCTCCCTTCAATAAACATTCCGACAGTGACGGATGAATATTCTATAAAATGTTTAGTGGTGTCAGTAATGTTTACACCTAAATCATTGTCAAACACGACAATGCTTGTGGAAAAGCCAGGCACCACGGAGCTTTTCCATCTAAGGTTAGGAATTTCAGAGGAAAAATTGGAAGCTGTAGTCTTCAAGCTCATCCTATAAATCCGAGTACCGGGCGAAAGATTGCTCACGTATATCCCTCTACAACGAGGCACTTCACCAAGTATTTTTAAGTGGGTTGTTCCCATACCATCGTTTCTAGCTTCTGTAGGCACGTTTTGGCTAGTTATACATGCAGGTAAATCTGAAATCAAATTTCCTTCACTATCAGAAACTTTAGTGTAACTCATAGTTCCACCGTTCGCAAATGAAGTATTAATGAGAATGAAATGTTGACTCAAGCAATATTCGATTGCACCACTACTGAATTTCTTTAGGTAGATATCAAACTGCAACTCATTCGGGCTAACGTATGTAAAATTTTTGGCTTTTAACTCATAGTCCTTAATATGATCCATTGAAAACCAGACGTCATTGATATCAGAACCATAGTTTTCAGACCATAATGCATAATAATTTTTTGACAATGAAGCCGAGTAGCCTGCCTTAGGTCCAATGATAAGATTTGATGATGAATCATTTAACATTGTATATCTCCAAAACCAAAATTTGTCTACTATCACTTCTATAAATCCGCCTCCTGACTCCTTTGACCATGAGATAAAATGTTCCTGCGAATTTCTTTTTGTAACTATATCAGGTCTGGAGCATATTCCTGCTCCCTGCTGCATATATCCTGAACTAAAGTTTGTTCCTGAGTTTGTAGTCTTAAAATACTGCACATTATGATTTGCACCTGATATCTCTGTATTAACAATTAAAAGTTCTGTACTTAATCCACTGCTTGAGATATATGCATATGATCTAAGATCCGCAGTTGGTTGAAGACCTGCCACAAAGCTACTCGATAAAAGGAAGTTACTGACAGAAGACTTGTATAAATTTATCAATGCACGGTTAGAACCTGCATTGGATTCTGTAAACATGACACTCTCCGTACCAGTAGTAGCATCATCGTAATATGCAAGGTCCGTAAAATGGCCCGCCGAAGATACTGGGTAAAAATAAGTGAAAAGCAATGCTTTTGGTCTATAACTGATAGACGGTGAATAGGTATAAGGGCTAAGAATTTGTGCAACTTTAGTACACGATCTTCTGCCTGTTATACCTGCACTATCGAGTATGGAAGAGATGTAAACGTAAGCGCTTCCGGTGTATACCGCATTGTCAGATGTAATTCTTGGCCGGAAATATTTATTCGTACTTACATCGCCCGGCCAAGAAAGATTAAAAAATGAAGTAAAACCTGTGGGGAATATTCTTGTTACTGACATTTTAATAAAATATTTATTTGTACTTTGGTTTCTTACTCCGTATACTACATATAAATATTTTTCTCCCGGATTATTTTCAATAATTTCGCAATCAATTTCATCGTAAGAAATTAATTCGTTTAAAGGTAAACCATACTTTAAATAGAGATTCCAGTTTAAACCATTATCCGAGTAATAGATAAGAATTGAATCTCTGACAAATACATCGTGATATCCATGGGTTACAGCCCATATCCTTCCAAGGTTTGCACCTCTTTGTTCGGAAGCCGTTGCATATCCACGAACCCTCCCTACGGTTCTGACCTTGGTAACCATACTTGTATTTGTCCAATCCATTTGCTCATTTTCCTCAATAGTTTTTATTTGAACCGGATCAACTCCTTTTTCAGAGACTGTACCTGCAAGCTTGTCAATTTCAAACTGAAGCTTTTCTATTTCCGAAACATTACCGGATTTTTTTGCTTCCCATTGCTTGTTCTGTAAGGATAAAATTTCTGGAGTAATTTCTGTTTGCTCAACTGACGTTACACCTTCAGGTATAGCGGTACTCAAATCAACCTGCCTATCTTTGTAATCCGTTTGCGCTATAAGGCCAATTACAAAAATAAAACTTTGAATGGATGTCAGAGTAATTTTTAGAAACGTTTTCATGGTTAATATTATTTGAATTTTAAAAAATATTGTTGAGTTGAATTTTATTCGTTCCGGACTTTTACCCTCTGCATGATTGAACATTCAGAGGGCTTATCGGTCCGCCCTGAGTGATTGTGGGAATTCTTTCAGATTAAGATTTAAACTTTTGTAAGGGTGTTACTTATGTTCACTCAGAGAATTTTCGTAACCATTACAAACTACTTTTTTATATCTCAGAGTGCAAAGAAACTTTTTGTTAAATATAAACAACTTTATCCTCCTTTTTATCTGGAAGGTTCAGAATAAAGTTGTTTTTTGAGCAAAATATCATAATATTAATCCTCGAAATCTAAACAATATTTCAATTGCTTGAAAATGGAATTATGCAAGGAATTGTAGAATGAATATAATTTTGGTTTTTTAATAAGGGGATTGTGTACAATTTGTATAAAGGAGTAATCTTTACTTAAATAATGATTGGCTTAAAATTAACTAAAATATTGGCAACATTTACTAAGGAAGATTGGAAGGAGTTTGAAAAATTTATTGCCTCCCCCTACTTTAACAAAGGAAGAAACTATGTTTCCTTAACAAAAGAACTTAAAAAATACAGCCCTGATTTTAGCACAGAAAAAATATCAGAAACTAAAATTTACAACGCACTCTATCCCAATAAGAAGTACAACTCCGACATCTTAAGAACACATTTTTCCAATCTTAGTAAACTTGCCGAAGAGTTCCTTATTCAACAAGGTTTCAAAGAAAAGATATTGGAAAGAGATTTTCTGCTTTTAAAACAACTTAATGTTAAAAATCTTGATGGGTTGCATAAAATTCAATCAAAAAAAATTGAGAATACTTTGGAAAAGAATTTTGATTCAGATTCTTTTAGTGACCTTCATATATTCGAAAGTGAAAAGCTTTCAAATGCATATAAAGGTAATTATGATAAAATTATTAAATCGGGTATACCCAAAAGGGGTGAATATTTAGTATTAAATTTTATAGTAAGATTATTAACCGAAATACGGGACTTGAGGACAATAGAAAAAACATTTAATTATGATATTAAAGATTCTTTGACACGGGAAGTATATAGTGAAATAAACTATCAAAAAATTCTTGATCATGTTGAAAAGTTTTATCCTTTATATGCTCCTCAACTAAGAACAACGGTGTATTGTTATCTTGCAGCGTTTGATCCTACTGAACAGCATTATGAAAAAGCAAAAGAAATGGTATTTAAAAACTATTCAAA
>Ga0163153_10004106_pt1 | contig 18594 bp, 13 predicted proteins | sample OliLakLV19MP6IB1_FD_148629 | JGI IMG/M metagenome (GOLD analysis project Ga0163153, IMG submission 148629) | Freshwater microbial mat bacterial communities from Lake Vanda, McMurdo Dry Valleys, Antarctica - Oligotrophic Lake LV.19.MP6.IB-1 | ecosystem: Environmental > Aquatic > Freshwater >... | reverse complement strand
CTCTCAACACACGGTCCCGTAGATCCTGTGAATAGGCATCCATCCTGTGCCCTCCATCAAGAGAACAATGGAGGGCATGCTACAGAATGTATACACTTAAATCAAAACTGCTCTAGTGGCGTGCGACGGGGTATTCCATCAGAGTGGATTGCCTTGCTACCGGAGAGTCTGCAAGAGAGTCACACCTACTTCAAGGCTCTGCGTGACAAGTACGTTGCTCACTCTGTAAGCCAGCTCGAAGACAATCAAGTCTTTGTCATGCTCACGCCGCAATTCTCAGAAAATCAAGAGCCCACCCATATCACGGTTGATCGCGGGCACTTGATCACTCTGGCCCTTCCGGATATTCGTCGCCTCGCTGCTCTCGCCGAAGCCTTCCGAAAATTGGTATCAACTGAAGTCGAATCTGAGACCTCGAGACTGCTTGAACTCGCGCGCTCGATGCCTATCGCCGAGATTAGGTCTCGCAGTTCCGACGCCGTGCCTATCCCGGGCAAGGCTGAAACGTTCAAGGTCCGGAAGAAGTTCTAGCCATGGCGAAGAGATGGCTAACCCTTCCATCGAGCGGACTGCCTTCGGCAGCCGCTCATGTCAAACGTTCGGCCTCATAAAATTCATGGAGAGGATTTTTTCGTGCCACGCGAGCTACCTGGGTCATCAGGATCTTGCAATTGCACGTTCCGCTTGTTGACGAGCGCCAGAGTCTGCTCTCTCTCTACAACGAAAAGAGGCATCATTTGAGGCTGCTCAAAACGGCAGCCCAACAAGGCGGCAGGGAGCGGGACCACCGGAGCATACGCGGTGAGGGTATGTGAGGAGGGCGCGCGACTGACAACGCAGTTGGATGTCGTTTTCAGCAGCCTGCTAGGGTTCAACGGTGACGTCGACGAATGCCGGCACACTATCCGCCCCCTTCTTATCCGTCACCCTCAGCTTAAACCGGTAGGTCCGTTTCTCTGAGACGGTCGGCGCAAGAAAGGAGGGTTCGGCGTTATCCACGTCCAACAGCGCGATCTTGCTGCCTCGCACCTGACTCCACGAATAGTAGAGGGCTTCGCCTTCTGCATCCCGACTCTTCAACCCGCTCAGTTTCACTTTGGTTCCAGCTTTGACCGATTGGTTGGGGCCTGCGTCCGCGACCGGAGGCTCGTTCGGTTCCTCGTTCACCTCGACGGTGACATCGAGAATGGCCTGTTTGCCGCGGTTGGTGACGGTGAGGATCATCTTTCCGTTACCGACAATCTGCAGGAGACCATTGGACAACACTCGAATGATCTTGGGGTTCGAAGACTGGTATCTCGTGCCGCTGCCCAGGGTACTGATTCGGCGGGTTACACCATCGGCGAACTCCCCTACGACGGGCAGCTGGAAAATCTTACCCAGGGAGTCGACGTGCCCGAATGCAGAGGATTGTCCGGCTCGCCCGAGTTGCAAGGGTTTGTCGGTTTCAAATTCGATAGAGGTGAGGGCAGCCGCGGGTTCGACCTGCACCAGGATTTCATCGAAGACGGATCGTTTCTCCAATCGACCTCGTGAAATGTCGGCGACCGCCAGCAACCGCATCGGTCCGATGCCGTCGTTCGGGACCAATAGCTGGCCGCCGAAGGGTGAGTGATGGTCGGACAATCCGATCAGCGCCACTGGTGCCACGATCGATCCTGTGGCGGTGGTGTCATCCTGTTCAACCAGCGTGTCATCCTGTTCGCCATACCAATAGTAGCGGACCTGGACGATGTTGGAGTCTTTGCCCAGATCCACACGGGCGGTGATCGTTGTGCCCGATCTCAGCTTCGCCTCCTCCGCCGGTTCGAGAATTTTAAAGGCGAACGCGTGTTGTGCCGAAAGTGCAAGGCACAAGGCAAAAGTAATAAAGCAACAACTATGAGCCCACGCCTTACGCTTCACGTGTCACGCCTCACCGTTTCAAGTGAAATGGTACGTCGATCAGGATGACGCGATCTTTGAACAGAAGCGCGGTTTTGAGGAGCAGTGCGCGTTGGTTGTGCAGGATGCTTTGCCACCAATGAGCGGGAAGAATCTCCGGGATGACGACCGTCACCCAGATGTCAGGTTCCTTTTCGAGAATTTGTTCGATGTAGTCGAGCAAGGACTTCATGACTGAGCGGTAGGGCGACGGGAGCGCGCGCAAATTGACGCCACAGCCCCATTGCGCCCACTGGATTTGTATGCGCGCTGTGGCCTGCGTGTCCACATCGACCATCACCGCATGAATCTCGCCGGGATGACTGCGCGCATAATCGACCGCACGAATAACCGCTTGATTGACGCCGTTGATGGGAATCACGACGATATTGCGTCGTGGAAGTGGAGGACGGTGATCACGCGTGAGGGTGATCTGCTCAGCGACGGCCTTGTAATGAGAGTGAATCGAGCGGAACATCCAGACCAATATGAAAATGAGGAGGAAGACGATCCAGGCGCCTTGCGTAAACTTGGTGCTGGCGAGGATGATGGTCGCAATGCCGGTTATGACAGCGCCTGCGCCGTTCACCATGAGGTTTTTTCGCCAATGCGGCCCTTTCTTGGTTATCCACCGGCGCACCATGCCGGATTGGGACAACGTGAAGGAGATGAACACGCCGACGGCATACAAGGGGATCAGGGCATGCGTGTCGCCGTGAAAGAGCACGAGGAGCGAACAGGCGAAGATTCCTAAAATGACGATGCCGTTTGAGAACACCAAGCGGTCGCCGAATGTGGCCATCTGACGGGGCATATAGCCGTCGCGCGCCAGGATCGATGCGAGATGGGGGAAGCCGGCAAACGCACTATTGGCGGCAAGGATTAACAGCAGCATCGTCCCAATTTGGAGCGCGTAGTACAGAGCTCCGGTGCCGAAGGTGAGACGTGCTAATTGAGAAATGATCGTTTCGTCCGTCTTGGGAAGCACTCCATAGTGGTCGGCCAGGAAGGTGACTCCCATAAATAATGCTGCCAGAACAAGTGCCATATGAATCATGGTCGTCGAGGCATTCTTGGCCTCCGGCTGGCGGAAGGCTTTGACGCCGTTTGAGATCACTTCCATCCCGGTGACGGCCGAACAGCCGGCGGCAAAGGAGCGCAGGATCAGGAACAACGTCAGTTCTTCGACCGCTGTCTGGTTGTCCGGCGATAACGCGACACTTTGTCTGGACAGGCTCTGGATACTTCCGATCACCACCATCAGCCCGAGTGAGCCGATGGCAAAGTAGATGGGAACGGCAAAGAATTTTCCCGACTCCCGCACGCCGCGAAGATTGATGACGATCATCAAGATAATGGCGACGAGCCCGAGGGCTTCGCGATGTTCGAACAAACTCGGTACGGCTGAGGTCAGGGCTGCGATACCTGCCGCCACGCTGACGGCGACCGTGAGCACATAGTCAATCATCAACGCCCCGGCCGCGATCAGCGCAGGCAGTTCCCCGATATTGTTGCGGGCCACAATGTAAGCCCCGCCACCCTCCGGGTATTCGTAGATGATTTGGCGATAGGAAATGGTGAGGACGACGACGAGAAATAAAATGGCAAGGCTGATAGGAATGGACCAGGCAACGGCGGCAGTTCCCGCAAGGATCAGTACGAGTAAAATTTCTTCCGTGGCATAGGCCACGGAAGAAATCGCGTTCGAGGAAAAGATCGCGAGAGCGAGGGTTTTCGACAGCCGTTCGTCTGCCGCCTGAGTGCTCTTCAGTGGATCGCCAACCAGCCAACGCTTCAGAAACATAATATTCATTATCGCACAGAAGCGAAGGGGTGCGCATTGAAGAAGATGCTTTCAGTTCATACGACTCAGGGCGCTGGTTCTCCAATTGCCTACCGTTGCGTTTGTACGTGAAACGACGGTCACGATCTTGCTGCCATGACCTCAGCGTTCACCCCTGCAGGCTCATGCTTTTTCTAGGTACAGCCCCCTCTTGACTCAAACCCCTTGTCTATGGTCTATACCCCAGTTGTGATCAGATTTATGATGACACCAGCTATAGAAATATTGCCGAAACAGTATCGTGACCAAATAGTGACCGATTGAGGAGGAGGCGTACCGTTATGAGTGCATCAAAGAAGTGGGTAGGGGCGGGGATGATGGGGCTTGCGGCCTGTGTCTTGTTCGCCGAGGCGAATTCCGCGTTTGCGGTTGTGTCGCATGACACGCATGTTGCCGTGGATTCCACTGTCGATGTGACGACACCGGTGAATGTCCAGGCAGGTCCGATGCTGATGGATAAGATGTCGAAGGCCATCGAGCAAATCGAGCGGCAGGTGCAGAGCAAGGGACCGTTCCAGGGTGCCGGAGCCCATGCGATGCAGCAGGGTATCTTACTCGTTGCAGAAGATCAGGATAAGGTGAAGGTCACGCAAGGCGCTCGCTGTCCGGCGCAAGCCCCTGTCCGTGCCTTCGATATTTCCACGATCAATGTTGAAATCTCCGTGAATCGATTTGGGGATTTCTATCCAGGCTATATGTACGCGCTGACCGAGAATGTGGCCGGTGTGCGGGCGGAAGAGGAAAAGAACAAGGCTGCGCGGGAAAGCGACGATCCGACGTTCGCCACCGGCGCCGTGTCGAACGGTTTGCAGGGCGATCTGATTCAACCGTTGGTCATTCGGGCGAACCAAGGGGATTGTCTCCGGATCACATTGCGAAATCAGATTGCCGACGAACCGACCAACATGATCATAAACGGATCGCAGATGCTCGTCGCCAGCACGGGCAAGCCGGCGACCGCCAATAATCCTGATGCATTGGTGCCGACAGGGAAGCAGGGCGAATTCGAGTGGTACATTCCCATGGATCTTCAGGTAGGTGGGCGCGCGTTCCATAGCCATGCGACCAGAGAGCAGTATTCCCTGGGCCTGTTGGGTTCACTTGTGGTCGAACAGCGTGGGTCCCGACATCTGAGCCCGTTTACCGGTGAGGAAATGAAGAGCGGCTGGGAGGCCATGATCGATCTGGCGAACGCCTCAGACTTCCGTGAATTTGTCATTTTCTATCATGAGGCAGGAGACGAGACGTTTAGATTGTTGAATCGCAAAGGGGACATGTTGCCACAGCGTGATCCGCACACGGACACCTATCGTCCGGGGGCTCGCTTGCTCAACTATCGCAGCGAACCACATGGGACGAGACTAGAGCAGCAGGAACACCTGGTCGGGTTTTCCGATGAGTCGCAGGGCTACGGGTCCTACACGTTCGGCGATCCCGCAACCACGGTCCCCCGCTCATACTTAGGGGATCCGGCGACGTTCCGGATGGTCGGTGGGTCTGAAATCGTCCATTCGCACCATCTGCATGGCGGTTCCATCCGTTGGTCCAGACAGCCCGGCACCAGCAGGATCGACCCGACCTTGTCAAAGAACGGCCCGGTGAAATTTCCGCCCATCAGCGACCCGTCGGATCGGCTGGACGTCCAGTCTATCGGACCGTCGGAAATTTACGATGAGGTCACCGAGGGTGGGTCCGGCGGCTTGCAGGCGTTGGCTGGAGAGTTTGTGTTCCACTGCCATATCCCGCAGCACTATGTGACGGGGATGTGGGGATTCTGGCGCGTGTACAACACCTTGCAGGCGCCAGGGTCTCAGACAGACGTGATGAAGCCGATCGTCGAGCTTCCTGATCGCAAGGGGAAGATCAAGCTCGCGGTCAGCTCGGATAAGTTGGTCGGCACCACTGTGGATTGGTATGGCGGGAAAAAATGGGAGATCACGAAGGATAAGACAGATTGGAAAGCTAATCCTGTCAAGGTTTCCATCAAGGATTGGGTCGAGTATATGTTGCCGCCGCAAGGATTGCCCGGCAAGACCGAAGATCAAGTGAAGCAGGCCCAGGCGCATGATGCGACGGTGGTGAATTGGAAGTGGGAAGGTCCACTGGCGCTGAATGAACCTGAGACGCCGCACAAGTGGGCGGATTATGAGTCTCCAACTCCTTTGAAGCGCCCGGCCATTACGTTCGATCCGCAAACCGGGAAACTAGCATTCCCATGGTTGCGTCCTCATCTTGGGAAGCGACCGCCCTTTGCACCGAATCACGGTGGAGCGCCATGGTTAGAACCGTTCCATGTGCGCGAAGATGGAACGAAGAGTACAGAGCAGGCCAGGCCGGGTGAGCAGGGGCCGTGGAGTCTGTGTCCGGAAAATTCTCCGCGCAAGTTCTACACGACTCATGCCATTACGCTGCCGATTACACTTAAGCCGGCGACGTCCAAATCCGCCGCGCTTGTCGACCCCATCGGAATGATTTTTGTGTTGCACGAGGAAGAGGCTGAAGTTCGCAAGAATCCAAAAAAACAGCTTCCGTTGGTGATTCGTGGAAACGTCTACGACTGTGTCGACATCATCTACAAGAACGAGATCCCGGATGATGCGCGGACGGGGTGGGCGAACAAGGTCAACCTGCATCCGCATTTCTTTCAGTTCGATACCAGCGCGTCCGATGGCCCGACGATCGGGTTTTCGTACGACATGTCGTTACGCGCCTTTACCATGCTGAAGGATCCCCAGCCGACGAAGGGGATGCCCCTGCCGGGAAATACAGTGCAGACGGCGGATTCGAAAGCCGGCTCGCGCAGCATAACAGTGGCCGATTCGTCGAAGTTCCATCAGAACATAGAACTGGGCGTCGGGATGGATGATCCAAAATACTTTGAAGTCGCTCGGATTAAGACCATCGCAGGAAAGACCATCACGTTCGATGCACCGTTGAAATACGCACACAGCAAGAACGATATTGCCAGCGTCGAATTCATCCGTGAGCGCTGGTATGTCGATTCCGATTTTGGCACGGTCTACTGGCACGACCATGTTTTCGGAACCGATACCTGGGGACATGGACTGTTCTCCGCGTTCATTACCGAGCCGCCGCGCTCGACCTATCACGATCCGGTCACCGGGAAAGAAATCCGGAGTGGCCCCATTGCGGACATCCATACCTTGGAGCCGGTCTCTGCTCATATTCGTGGCAGTTTCCGCGAAGTCATGATGCATATCCAGGACAGCAATGCGCGGGTGGCGGAATTGATCACCACTGATAATCCGCAAGCAAGAGTGGGGGCGACCACCGTCGATGGGCCACCGTCCCATCAGTTCCCTGAGCGCATCAATAAGTCACCGATGTGGTTTCTGAACGGCGGCGAAGCCACCACCGGAAGCAGCTACAGCATGCGCGTGGAGCCGTTGAGTGTGCGTCTGGCCCATAATCCTGACCCGTCGAAACTCTTTGTTTCCGGTATTCACGGCGATCCGGGCACTCCGTTGTTGCGGGCCTACCTCGGCGACCCGATTCTGGTGCGCGCCTTGGTAGGGTCTGCAAACGAAGTGCATACCTGGCATGTGACGGGCCATTGGTTCCCGATGGAACGGTACTCGACGACCGCCATGCCTCGGAGCACGATTCACCTGGCGATCGGAGAGCGGTATGATCCGGCAATTCCAGCCGCGGGTGGTCCTCAAAAACAGGCCGGCGACTATCTCTACTATAGTGGTCGTGCCTCCCACTTTGCGGAAGGTAGTTGGGGAATTTTCCGGGTCTTCGATGAACTGCAAGGGGATCTGAAACCCTTGCCAAGCCGTGAGCAGATTCAAAAGTCAGCTCAGTCGATCTGTCCGGCAGAGGCTCCCCTGAAGACGTTCAACGTGTCGGCGATCGACCAGAATATCCGGTACCACGAAGGGACGCCGGGTGTGATGGAAGTCGATTTGGAACGGAAGATGGTGTTTGGGAACGAGCAGGGCAAGATGTATGTGCTTGACGGTGATCGTGGCAAGGTCAAGGCGGGCGAACTCAGGCCGAGTCCACTGACCTTGCATGTGAACGTCGGCGATTGCATGAAGATCAATCTAAAAAACGAGATGGCAAAAGAACGGGCTGGATTCCATGTCGATATGATGGCGTTCGATCCGAAAGATTCGTTCGGCGCCAATGTCGGCAACAACCCGGGTGATCAAACGATCGGTCCGGGTCAGAGCAAAACGTACACCTATTTTGCGCACCCGGAGTACGGAGAACTGGCCGCCCTCATCCAAGATTGGGGGAACGTGGTCGAGAATCCACGCAATGGCCTTTTTGGCTCGATCATTGTCGGCCCGAAGGGATCGCTCTATCGTGATCCAATGACGGGTGCCGATGTGACGATGAAGAGCAGCTGGCGCGCAGATGTGCTCGTGGATCGGACGATCCCCGGGAATGAAAACCGGAAGAACTACCGTTCCTTCTCATTGATGTTCCAGGACGAAGATAACATCATAGGCGTGAGCTTCATGCCCTACATCCAGCAGGTGGCTGGTATCACGGCTGTGAATTATCAGTCGGAACCGACTGCCTGGCGGATGGAAAAGGGGTGTGATGTGTCGGAGCTCTTCAGCTGTGTCAAGGCCGGGGCTACTGGACCTGCGACGCCGCTGTTGCAGGCACATGTCGGAGATCCAGTTGCCATTCACGTACTTGGTGCGTTTAGTGAGCAGGTTCAACTGTTCACGGTCGATGGACACGAGTGGCCGCATGAGCCGTATTCGCAGGGTGCCGACCAGGTCAGCACCATGGAGTTCGGCGGCTCAGAGGTGATTAATGCGTACCTCACGGGCGGCGCCGGAGGTCCGAATAAGATCGTTGGCGATTATATGTGGAAAAACCAACGTCCGGCGTATGCCAACGCAGGGCAATGGGGCCTCTTCAAGGTCCTGCCGATTGCCGATTCGCGGATTCTTCCGTTGATGCCCCAGGTTCCGCCAACCAAGACGGCAGAGACTGAGAATGGCGGGGCCGTGTCGCGGACATCGACAGGTGGACGGTAAGAACGGCGATGGCGTCGGCTCGTTAGAGTAGCGAAGATCATGCGGAACGAGTGAGGGGCGGTTATGATCGCCCTGACAATGGGGGGAGTATTCATACTCCCCCCATCTATTTTGTCTTCTAAACGGTGATAGCATGACTATACATGGATGGCGCGTTCTGGCTTCTATCTGTCACTCGATCGTACTGAGCATGTTCGTAAGTGCTCCGATCGCCGCGTGGGCTTACGAGGAAATGACGGTATCAGACGGTGGCACGGTCACTGGGACGGTGCAATTTTCAGGGGAAATTCCACCGCCCACACCGTTTGAGCTTCGCCGATATTATGATCGAGTCTATTGCGGGGCATTATCTGATGGGTCAGGGTATCGGTTGCTACGAGAAGTCTCTGTTGGAGCACAGCAAGGGTTGAAAGATGTCATTGTGACAGTCGAAGGCATTGAAAAAGGAAAACCGTTTGATTTTGCTGAAACGAATTTGGAGGCGAATATCTGTCAATTCGTCCCGTTTGTGTCGGTCATGCGCGAGAACCATCCCCTGACTGTGAAAAATCTGGACCCGGTCTCACACGATTTACAGTTCTATGAACGGGATCAAGAGCACGTGTTTATCATGTTCCATCGGCCGGCGTTGACCAAGGCCGGGACGAGCGATATCATTAAATTTACAGGGAGCCGCCGCGACGTGACCATGCAATGTGGCATGCATCCATTCATGCAAGGACACGGGCTTGCCATTGACAATCCGTATTATGCGATCACCGGGTTGGAGGGAACCTTTGCGATCAAGGATCTTCCGTCCGGGAGGTATCGGATCAAGGCGTGGCATCCGACTCTTGGAGAGAAAGTGCAAGACGTGACAGTGGCGGCGAATGGAACTGCCTCATTAGGATTTAGTTTTGAGGCGAGATAGCCATGGTGTGCTCTCGATATCTTCATGCGGCGATGATTGTGATGTGTGCTGGTGTGATGGGCGCTCATGCCGTAGCTGCCGAAGCTGTCGCGGTACCTCCGGTTAGCCGCGTCGAAGTCGTGCTGGCGAGTCAGTACAAAAATCAGATTGCCACAGTGACGGAAGAATTTGTCCAGGCGGGGATGCCCAACGTCCACTTTCAGTTTTTTAGACAGGGGCAGCCTCCACAAAACATCGGTCTGGGCCGTGACGTTCCAGCTGATAAGGCACGAGAAGCGCTCCGGTTGGCACTCAAGTACAACCTCGGTGTGGGAATTCTTCTACCGGAGAGACTTTTCCCTCCACGGTTTGTCACGATCGCCTCATCGAACTACGACGACACGGTTGAATATCCCATCGATCAGGCCACTCTTGCTCAATTACAGAATGAAACCCTCACGACCGAAGAGTTTCACCGTCTCTACAAGGGTCTGACATCTCTCCCACTGCCACCAAAGGGCCGATATAATCCGTAGTATTCACGAGAGTTCGTGCCACCAGCCCAGACGTCCAAGCAATGTGGGCGCATGGAGGCCAGGGACTGGCTCTGCATTCTTGGGCGATTGCACATGAAACCTTTGTGAGTCATAAGGGTAAAGGAGGCGATGTGAGATTAGTGCATATGATGAGAGGTGGGAGTATGCCGACTCTTATGCTGGTGGGCTTAGCCGGGCTGTGGTTTCCCATGGTCTCAGATATGAGTCCTGCTCGCGCAGCAGAGTCATCGAGTGCTAGTCTGCAAGAGCAGGGAGACGGTCTGATGAAGAACGTCGAAGAGATGGTGGCGCATGGTGGAATGGGAGATGCAAAGGCCATCGTCCATCACTGCGGAGAGGCGACTCGTATTGCCGAGAAACTCATCAAGCAACTCTCAGCATCAGATCTCCATCGAGCCGATGCCATGATTTCCCTCAATGAAGTAATCCGGCAATGCAACCGTGTATTGGATATCGGCATCCATGCCGACCCAGGGCAGCTGCTCAATCCCGCCACTAAGGCTCGCGCCGCTGCACAGCAGTCGATAAAGTTGCTTGGGTTGACCAAGATGAACAAGGGCTAGGTTCGTAGCGCGTTGGACATCGACCAGTCTCCTGTGGCAAATGAGCTGGAACCAACGTCAATCGTTTGGACTCCTGCCACCGAAGAAGTAGTGCTGAACGGGCTTTCCCACCCTCTTGTTTCGATTGACAGAATACGGTAGGATTTCATATATATACTGGTCCAAGACCTGCTTCGCCAGCATGGCATTGATCGAGCACACCAGAGAGGAAGCTGTTCCCGCCTTTCTCTCCTCAGGCCGGTGGATAAAGGACGGGAACAACGAGCTAAGAATCAGGGTCTATCGTTAATCACAAGGAGGCAGTCCCATGAAGAGTACACTATCAATCATATTTGGCGTGGCAGCCGTCGCGTTCGTCGCGGCGCCTCTCACCTCGTTCGCAGGCGGAACGATTTCCGGCAAGGTAACCTTTGCCGGAAAGTCCGAGCAAAAGGAATTTTTGTTCTCGAAGTTCCCCAATCCCAAGTTCTGTCCGCAGAACCCAAACAAGTCGTTGATGGATGGGGATAAACGACTTTTGAAGACCATCGAAGTTGGTAAGGATGGTGGACTAAAGCATGCGGTGGTTGCCGTCATTGACGTCGAAGATAAGGCGTTCATGGATGGGTATAGTGGTACGGAAGTGACGGCAGCATTCTGTGAATTTCTGCCTTTCGCTGGGATTGTGGTGAATAACAAGTCCTTCAAGGTCGAGAACACCGATGCCGATCCGGATGACCCAAAATCACTCCAAGGTGTGCTCCATAATCCGCATAGCTTCGTCGTGAAGGGCACCAGCTCGGCCACAGGGTTCAACATCGCTTTGGCCAAGAAGGGTGATAAGCTCGACAAGCCAGTGGTGTTCCGTGGCGGAGCCGAGAAGGATGGGTTCTATCGTTTACAGTGCGACCAGCATGAGTTCATGCAGGGGTACTTTCTTCCGGTGTCGAGCCCGCATTTTGCGGTTGTGAAGGACGATGGCTCCTTCGAGATCAAGGATGTGCCGGCAGGGAAGCACAAAGTGGTAGCCTGGCATCCGTTCGCCGCCAAGGGCAAGAAAGTGGAGTTCGAAGTCGATGTAGCCGACGGCGCGACTGCCACTCTCAAAGCCGAAATCAAGTAAGTTCATATTTTTTTGAGCGGGATAACCCGCGACTAAAGGGCAGCGGAGCAATCCGCTGCCCTTTGTATTTCCTCGTTCTAATGCATGGTTTCTGCCGCCTTGCCTTTCAGTTTCCAATCTAGGTAAGATGCTGAGTTTCAAAGCGATTTGCTTGAGGGACATGGTGTGTCACGAGAACTTTCGCTCGCAGAAATCTTCCAGCTTGGGTACTACTGGGAGACAAAAATTCTGCTTACGGCCATCAGGCTGGATGTGTTTTCCGTCTTGGATGGAAAGCGGAAAACTCTCCATGATATGGCCGACCGTCTGAGCGCCCATGGGCAGACGCTAGAATTGCTGTTGAATGCCCTCGTCGCAATGCGACTGTTGGTGAAAGAAGAGGGTTCTTATGGAAACTCGGCTGCTGCAGCCACGCATCTGGTCCGCAGTTCCTCCCAATATGTCGGACATCTCCTGCTCCTTCACGATGCAGAATGGGATAACTGGGGCAAGCTGGAACAGACGATTTCCACGGGGCAGCGGTCAGTTGACCGACACGTCTTTGAGACCGACCCTGAGTTAGGCAGTAACGTGTTGGCGGTACTCCACCGGATTGGGCAACAGAGCGGGCCAGACCTTGCTAAGCGGCTGCAGTTGAGTGGGCCAGTACGATTCTTGGATTTGGGAGGCGGAGCCGGGACCAATGCAATTGCGTTCTGTCAGACCTATCCAGGGCTGACTGCCACGGTATTTGATTTGCCTGCGACGCTTCGACTCACAGAACGAATGGTAAAAGAAGCTGGTTTGGAATCGAGGATTGCGTTGTTCCCAGGAGATTTTAACAAGGATGGACTGGGCGGGCCCTACGACGTCGTCCTGATGTCGGACATCCTGCACTATCAAGATTTTCCAACGAACGCAGCATTGGTGAAAAGGGTCTGGACCCATTTAGCGCCAGGTGGCCGGTTGGTTATCAAAGATCGGTTTTTAAATGAGGCAGGAACTGGTCCGGCCTGGACCACCGCGTTTGCGGTCCACATTCTTGTGAACACAGAGCGAGGCGGCTGCTATAAGACTGCGGATGCAATTCAATGGATGAAGGAAGCCGGTTTTCCGACCGTATCAGAGCTGGAACCGTCAGCAGTTGTGCAGGGGGTTAAAGCTCGTGAAGCGTGAAACGTATCTCGTGAAGCGTCGTTCGTTTCCGTATTCGGACGTTTCACGTTTCACGCTTCACGAACGACAGGGGCGTCATGCTTGAATGGCTGAAAGAACCGGGATTTTTTGGTACCCATGCCACGGTTGGGGCAGATATGAGCCAGCTCATGGCGACGTTCTTTACGGGGCTCTTCGTGATCGGCTGGATTCAGGCGAAGAGACATCGAGCAGATGCGCATCACTGGATGATGTTTGGCGGGATGATCGCCATGTTGGCATTCTTCACCAGCTACTATTTATTCCGCCAATTAGGTGTGTTGGCTTTTGAAGGGAAGGAAGGATTTGGGGGGTCGCAAGCTCTCTATGACTATGTCTTCATTCCCGTGCTGACGGTGCACATTATTCTGGTCATTCTCGGATTGGTTATGGCGATTTATATGATCGTGCTCGGCTTTCGCGCCCAACAAGTGATCGATGGTGTCCGATCGCTGAGAGAGACATTGTTGCTCACGACGTGGAGGAAGATCGGGGTGATTTTTGGTACGCTCACAGCGCTGGTCATGCTGTTGTTTTTCTCGCGCATCGCCACCGCGGATTTCTCGATGAGGAAGTTCGAGGTGTATGCCAGTTTGCTGGCTATCATCGCCATTGTGTTCTCGGTTGAGATGACGATCCAACGGATCTGGCCGAACGGCGCGCGGCGCCATCGGGCGCTCGGGCTGTTCACGATGGTCATCTATTGTGTCCTTTTTGTGACCGGGTCCACCACCTACACGATGCTCTATCTCTTATACCCAGGCAAGATTGGATAAGGGATAGGTAATCTGTCATGAGTGATTGGCATGCAATGCAGCGATGGTGGATAATCACCCGCTTCGGGACGTCTCACGTTTCAGGCCTCACGCCTGACGGTGTTTCCCCATGCTGACCTGTGGCTGTGGTCGCTGGATGCATACCGAAGGGGTTGAAGAACGGTTGTACGCCGATGGGACGCCCCAGTGGTTTATTCGGACGGAATGTCGAGGTTGTGGGCTGAAAGTAGGGGTCGATGTTCCTGCGGATCAACCAGGTGGGTTCGTTGATCGGATGACGTGGACCGACGAGGCGATCCATCGGTTGGATCGCATGCCTCCATACCTTGCCCCGCTCGTGTGCAGTGAAGTCGAGCAGGACATGCGGGTGAGAGGAGAACGGGTCGTCACCTATGACATCGTGCTCCGTCCAAGGACCGGCGAGCGTATCGAGTGGGAACCAGATGCAGAACGTCGATTGGACAAGGTGCCGGCGCCGGTGCGGGCCATGGCGCGCATTGAATTAGAACGAACCGTAGCCGATCGTGGGGGGACGCGGATCACTGTCGCACTCATGGAAGAAGTGAAGGCGCGTTATTTTGGGATGGGCGCACAGAAGACGTGAAAGGTGAAATGAATAGATCCTCCATCGTTTCACCGTTCACCTTTCACGTTTAACGAGCTGATTATGTTGCATCGAATGGCATTACGAGTGTTACCCAGCCTCAGTCTGGCCGTGACGGAAAGCTCTGTCCGCAAGAAGAAGCGCATCGTGATGTTTGTGCCTGGGTTGGTGGCGTTTGTGGTCTATCGATTAGCCAAGCTGCTGTTGCCGCTTTCTGAACCGATCGTGCTGTTGGCGGTCAGCGGCCTTGTCTCATTGGTGACGGCATTGTTTGCGTATCGAGTTGGTCGGGCCACTGGGTGGGGGAACATCTTGCGAGAGGATGGAAACCGGTTACTCGCGTGGCTTGGTGGCTGGATCGGGTTTGTGTACGGGGTCCAGTTGTCTCTGTTGGTCTTGGCGCTGCTCTGGCTTGTTGGGTATGACTATCTCAAACATCCAGATGGGCCGGCCATGATGGCCATCATCATTTCCTGCACGTCGGTCGCGCGCGATGCGTTCGAAATCGGTCATGTGCGGAAGGTCACCCTCATGGGCCGTCCATTTCCGACGTTTCCCGATGGGGTGGCACTCCGGACGATGGTGGGCAACCATGCGATGCAATTCGGTCCTTGGGTCGCAGTCGGTCTCGTTGTTGGCGCACTGGGAGCATCCCTGGGATATCTGGTTGAGACGAATCAGGTTGCAGCCTTGGTGCAGTTATCCGCTGTCGCGTTGTTGGGGGGCGGGGTCGCGCTCTGTGCCTATTTGGGTGGGCTTCATCCTCAATCGTCATGGATTCAAGGGCTGTCGCAAACAAAGCCGGGCGAATTACTCAAATACTGGTGGTGGCCTGGGCTTTCCTTTGCTGCGACATACTATCTCGTAGCGGCGGGCTGTGTAATTTTCTTCTTGAGGCAGCCTGGAATTCCCACTGCCTATGCGATGGCCTGTGGTGGATTTGTTACAGGTATGATGGCGTTGTATTGTTACTATCTCGGGTTTCGCCGGCAAGTAGAAGAGCAGCAGGGGCACACGATGTCGAGTGCCTTGCTCCGATGTCCTTTCGTCATGGGCATTCTTGGCAAGTCAACGGGAACAGGTGTGTCAATGCCTGTTGGTTCCGGCTCGAAAGTCTAATCAGGATGCGCACTTCGTTCTCAAGAACCGTGAAAGGTGAAACGTGAAACGTAGGACTGGCAAGTGCTCTTCTTCTGGAACCTTTCACGTTTCACCTTTCACGAATGACGCGGACAGCCTGTAAGAGTATGGTCTTGAATATGGTCACGAAGAGAAGAGCGTACAGAGTCATCGAGTCTTCTGTCCTGCTGTTGGTTGTCCTCGTGGCCTTGGGGATTGGTTGGGGACTTCAGAGCCAATCCTTTGCTGAGGAGGCCACCGATCTGTATTTCAAGACACCAGGGACTCCCGAGGGGCCGTCGGCTCCTTCTCCCCAGGAGACGGTCTACTCACGTTTTGGGGAAATGGATAGTCGGCTACTCGTGTGGTTCGTCACCCAGCTCCACACCTACTTCGGAGGATTTGTTCTCGCATTGCCGATTTTTTGTGTGTTGCTGGAGTTTCTTGGGCTCAGGAGCAAAAATCCAGAACTTGCCCTTCGCTATGACGGCCTTGCTCGGGATCTGGCAAAAGTCGCTCTCCTCGCCTTGTCGGTAACGGCTGTGGTCGGAAGCTGTATGCTGGGGATATTTCTCTATTTCTATCCCACCTTCATGAAGTACATGGGGGGGACGTTCAAAACGTTTATGCCGGTCTACGCGTTCGTGTTTCTCGGGGAATCGCTGCTGCTCATCACCTATTACTATAGTTGGAGTCGGCTGACTGAACCGGCATCGAAGTGGGCCCATGCCTCGATCGGTCTGTTAAGTAACCTGTTCGGGACAGCATTGCTGTTGTTGGCCAATGCCTGGTCGGCGTTCATGATGGCGCCTGCTGGTGTCGATGCGAAGGGGCAGTTTTTGGGGAACGGATGGCATCTGCTCCATTCGGCTTTGTGGAATCCACTCAATGTCCATCGTTTCTTGGCAAACATTATGTCCGGCGGCGCGGTGGTGATGGCCTACGCGTGCTATCGATTCTTTACGAGCAAGTCAGAAAAAGAGAGCGCCTATTTCGACTGGGTCGGGCATATTTTTCTATTCGTCACGGTGATCGCATTGTTGCCGATGCCCTTCGCTGGCTATTGGTTGATGCGATCGGTCTATGCATTCAGCCAGAGCATGGGGGTGACGATGATGGGCGGACTACTCACCTGGCTCTTTGTCGTGCAGGCCATTTTGATCGGCGTCCTTTTCCTTGGTGTCAACTTTTACCTTTGGCAGAGTATGGCGCGCCTTCGTGGCGGGGAGCGGTATCAGCACTATTACCAGGTGCTGCTCTCGGTGTTCATGGTGGCGTTGTTTGTGTGGCTGACGCCCCATACTGTCTTTATGTCGGCCAGTGAAGTGAAGGCGATGGGCGGAGCGTCTCATCCCGTGGTCGGCAACTACGGCGTGATGTCGGCAAAAAATGGCGCGGTCAACATCATGATTCTTGTGACCACCATGAGCTTTCTGTATTACCGTCGCGCCAATCGAACGATGGTCGTGCCCTGGGTCAAGAAAGGGAATATCCTCATCGGCGCGCTATTTTTCTTGGGGGCAGTCAACATTATCTGGCTCTCAGTCTATGGGTACTATCTGCCGGCGAAGCTCCGTGTCGGGCTGTCGACGCCGCAGGCTGTGACTACATTGACAGTCCTCGTGGTCGGGGTGATTATCAATCGTATGATGCTCAAGGGGGCGCTTCTTCACGGGCCGATTCAGTGGGGAAAGATTTCCCTCAGAGGCATGGCGGGTTTATTTGGGCTCGCTGCGGCATTCACATGGGTCATGGGTCTCATGGGCTATATCCGTTCCTCCGGGCGGCTGGCATGGCACGTCAGTGAGTTGATGGCTGATGTCTCTCCTTGGGCCTTTACGCCGGACTTTGCGTTCGCGGCGAAGATGGTGACGCTCAACATGATGGTGTTCTGGGGAACGGTACTCGTCCTGTTCTGGATGTCTCAGCGTGATCAGTCGCCTGCGATCGGAGAAGAGTTAGCCGAGGGAAATGCAAGGGTCCTGGCGCCGCCGCCGTCGTCGTCGCAAGAGGCCTAACATTCGAAAGGGGTAGGGGGTATGAGGGGAAAGGTGATGATCTGGAGATCTCTTGCGATCGTGTTGGCGGTGTGCGGAAGCGCCGTAATGCAGGGCGCGGTGACGGCCCAAAGCCAGTCTTTGGTTCTGGAGGATTTCCAGACGAAAGACGCAGAAGGATTTCCAGTGAATTGGGAGCATGAAAATCAACGAAGCCAGTCGAAGGGGCGGGATGCGTATAAGGTCCAGACAGAGGACGGTGTAAATTTTCTTGCGGTGAAGGATGCAGGGCAGCGGATCAAGAAAAAGAAGATCGATTGGGATCCTAAGGCCTTTCCTGTCCTCACGTGGCGCTGGCGCCTGCAAAAAGCGACGACGGATACTGAGCCAATTGCGGCAATCTATGCCTCGCTAGATACCGACTTGATGTTTATTCCCGTGTTTACGAAGTATGTCTGGAGTGCCACCAAGCCTGAGGGCACGCTGACCGAAGGTGGTATATTTAGCGGCTCGGAGATCGTGGTGCAAAGCGGCACGAAGGCTGTCGGGGAATGGTTCGAAGAACGCGTGAACGTCTACGAAGATTTCAAGAGGATTCACAAGCATGAACCGGCTGCCAAGGCCTGGGGCATCTCGATCATCGCCGCATCCGGTGTTGAAATCGATTTTGGTTCGATGGTGGCGAGCGCCGGACGTTAGAGAAATGGACCGTAGTCAACATGGCCAACCCTGGCACGGAACAAGCTGCACCTATACAGAGGGTGATCGATATCCTGTTCGGCGTAGCTGTGATGGGAACCGTCGGGACGCTTATTGGGGTCATTATGGGTGGCGGCATCATGCCGCTGGCGAGTGGGGTAGGGCTGACGCTCGGCGGTGTGATCGGCTTTATGGGGGGGCGGCGTTTCTTAGCGAGTATTTTGGTGGGAACTCTGCTAGGTGGGGCGCTCGCTTGGCTTATTGCCGGACCGGAGAGAGTATCTGTAGGTGCGGGGGCCGGCGCCGCGATGGGTGGATTTCTCGG
>Ga0163153_10004104_pt1 | contig 18606 bp, 20 predicted proteins | sample OliLakLV19MP6IB1_FD_148629 | JGI IMG/M metagenome (GOLD analysis project Ga0163153, IMG submission 148629) | Freshwater microbial mat bacterial communities from Lake Vanda, McMurdo Dry Valleys, Antarctica - Oligotrophic Lake LV.19.MP6.IB-1 | ecosystem: Environmental > Aquatic > Freshwater >... | reverse complement strand
TGTAAAAGCATATGTCGGACGAATGCAGGCATGGATCAAGAGTAAACTCTCGTTAGTGAAAGAACGTTCACCGTATATGCACGTCTCATATCTACCAAGTGGTCGTCGGGATTTTTTATTACATAAAGATGAAGCGTTGCGTATTTTGTCAGAACGAACCTGTCATCTTAATCAGTCTTACAATTTTTCATATACAAAAATAGTCGTACGGAATCAAAAGACTCGATGGGGGAGTTGCTCACGTCACGGAGTCATTAATTTTAATTATCGTCTAGCATACATGCCCGATGATGTGCGTGATTATGTTATTGTCCACGAACTGTGTCATTTGGAACAATTTAACCATTCGAAAGCTTTCTGGGATCTGGTGAAGCAAACAGTTCCTGAGTACACAAATCTTAAAAAGAAATTAAAAGGATTAACCGTAGAATAATTACATTCCGACATTACTTCCGGCGACCCAACCAGTGGTCCAACATAATTGAAGACTGTACCCACCGGAAGGACGATCGATATCGAGTACGTCACCAACAATATGGAGATTAGGGACTTTACGAGAACGCATGGTTTTCCAATCGATCTCATCGAGTATGACACCTCCAGAAGTAACAATTGCTTTATCAGTACCCAAGAGGCCAGTAGCTTCTACGCGGACATCTTTGAGAAGTTGGACCAATGCAAGACGTTCTTCACGAGTTACGCTATGACAAAACGTATCTGGTTTGATACCAGAGAGTTCGATAATCACCGGAACAAGTGCACTCGGAATCAGTGAACTGAGGCCGTTCTTAATTTTTTTATTTATTTCTTTTTTAAAAATATCCTGGAGTGTTGTATTGAGAGTTGCATAGTCGTGAGTGGGGAGCAGGTCGAGTGAGATCCAGGCTTTACCATAACTTAGTTGTTCACGAATATCACGACTCATATTTAAAATAGTTGGACCACTGACACCAAAATGGGTGAACAGAATTTTGCCTTTCTGAGTCATAATTTTTGCTCCATCCTGGAGGAGGGAAATCTTGATATTGGTGAGTGTGACGCCTTGGAGTCGTTTGGCCCAGGCTTCGTTGGTTTTGACGGGTACAAGCGCCAAAGAGGGTTCTATGACCGTATGGCCAAGCTTGGAGAGCCAAGGAAGGGCATCACCGGTTGATCCGGTCTCTGGTCGGGATGTTCCTCCGGTTGCTAAGACAAAAGAAGCCGCTTGAATCTCTTTGAGTCCATGAGGGTTTTTCTTGAGGCGAATACTTTGAATATGGGTACCCGCTGCATCCTCAATAGTATTAAAACCCCCGACGGTGGTGTTGGAGAGTACGGTTACATTGCCTGAGTGCATATAGGCAACCAAAACGTCCCAGACAGACTGCGCTTTGTCGGTTATAGGGAAGACACGCTTTTCTGCCTCGGTCTTGGTAGGCATATTATGTGTATGAAAAAAATCTAAACTGTTTTGTACGCCATGTTGGGAGAAAGCAGAAAACAAAAATTTCCCATTACTTTTAAATTTTGAAAGGAGGGTACGTTCGTCAAATTCAGCATTGGTGATATTCGATCGTCCACCTCCGGTAATGAGAAGCTTCTTACCGAGAGAATCATTTTTCTCAATGACTACGACCGAAAGACCACGTTCTGCAGCACGACCGGCAGCCATCATACCAGCTGGCCCACCACCAATTATGGCGACGTCATATGAAGAGAGAGTTTTCATACCCAAAGTCATGGAAATATTATAACACTCTTTATGAGTATTTACAATACCAAGGTCCGACCTTGGTATCAAAAAACCGCCCTGTTGGCGGTTGACACTAAAATTAAGAACATGCAAAGTACTTCTCATACAGTGTTGAGTTTTCAGCGTTGCGAGGGCGGTGAGCTGGAATGCACCCTCGAGGAAAGAGGGTGATGTATTGAGGCGATGATTCGATAGATTCAATTTCCAGTATTCCGGGTTGGATTTCAACTGGCCCATTGTAGTTTTGGATCATAAAAAACACTTCGCCAGCCGAAGATATTTCAAATGGTCCTTGGAATTGTTCCCGGTATCTTAAAGGGAATGAAAGTGCTCCTCCTGAGCCTCTACGTATCCATAAGTCATTCTGAGCTCTCCAGATCCAGGTGTCTATGAAACTAATTCTAGAAGGAGTTCGGTGACGATTCCATTGGATATCCATACAGGTGGCTCGGAAAATAGTCCGATCAAACATGATTTCGATTTGTCCATCAGGGAACCACTTCTCTTCGTGTGCTCGCATGTTGGCAAAAGTGATTAATTTTCCATTCATAGAGGTATAGTATTTTTGTGAAAGAAAGAGTCTCTTATGAAGGTACTCTCTTGTATTTAATTGTCAATAGAGTAGAAATGTTGTACTCTATATCTTCATGTCAAAAAGAACTATGCAATCTGAGTCCACCTCCAAGGCTTTTGGTGGTGAGACCGTTATCCGTTTCGAAGATGTGTCTTTTGAACACGGTCACAATAAACCGATTCTCGATGAGGTCAACTTTACCGTACGTCGTGGTACCAAGGTTACTATCATGGGTCAAAATGGTGCAGGGAAGACGACTATATTCGGTTTGATCTTGGGTGATCATACTCCAGAGTCAGGTACGGTTCATTTACCTAATGGTACAACTATTGCTACTGCTCGCCAGGTTATTCCTCGAGATCAAATGGAGCTCTCGGTTCGTGATTTCTTTCAAAAATGTTTTAAGGAGAAAAAATACGATCTCGATCCTCGTATCGATAATGTGCTCGAAGTGGTTAATCTTCATGCACATAAGGGTGGACAGGATATCAAAGATCGTCCTCTCAAAATGTTTTCCGGAGGCCAACAGGCGCGATTACTTTTGGCGTCAGCCTTGATTCAAGATCCTGATATTTTATTACTCGATGAGCCGACAAACAACCTCGACAAAGCAGGTATCGAACATCTTACTCAATTCCTTATTGGCTATCAAAAAACCTGTTTGGTTATTTCCCACGATGCGGAATTTTTGAATGCCTTTACCCACGGAGTGTTATATCTCGATGTCTATACGCGTAAAGTTGAACAATACGTAGGTGACTATTTTAATGTGGTGCAACAGATTACGACTCGTATTGAAAAAGAGAATATGAAGAATGCTCAGTTGGCAAAAGAAATTCAAGAGAATAAAGACAAGGCCAATTTTTTTGCTATGAAAGGAGGTCAGATGCGTCTGGTGGCAAAGCGTATGCGTGAACGCGCGGAAGAGCTTGAAGAAGAAAAAGTCGATGTACGCAAAGAAGATCGCACGATCAAACCGTTTACGATTCCTGCTCAAGCAGATATGATCGGTGAAATAATTGGTATTTCCTCATACTCAGTTATCAGTCCCAAGACCCATAAGCCGGTAATTCGTGAATGTAAAATTTCATTACGTAAGAAAACGCATCTGTTACTGTCAGGACCAAATGGAATTGGTAAAAGTACGCTTTTGGAAAAAATCGTGAATGGTGTAGAAGGTACGGTTATCGCTCCCGGTATTCGTGTCGGATATTATCGTCAGGATTTCTCGATGATGGATTTCAACGATACTGTTTATCAATCATTGGAAAAAATCATTCGTTCTGTTGATGGTCGTCTGATCGAAACCGAACTGCGTGCCGCAGCTGCGAGTTTTTTGATTAATTCAGATACGATTCATACCAAGATCGGTAGTCTCTCTGAAGGACAAAAAGGGTTGGTTGCTTTTGCACGTCTGGTTCTCTTGCGTCCCGGTTTGTTAATTCTCGATGAACCAACTAACCATATTAATTTCCGTCACTTGCCGGTCATTGCTAAAGCGTTGGATGAATACGAGGGTGCCATGATTTTGGTGTCTCACGTCCCGGAATTTGTACAGCAGATTAGAATTGATGAGGTGTTGGACTTGGGTAAATAAAATATCCAAGGTCCGACCTTGGATATTAAAGCTGTGGAGTTAATGAGTAGGAACAGTTGATTGCTCGGGTTGCTTGCGGAGAGAGTAACAACAACGTGAGCCGTGAGCTCCTTCACCTACAACGAGTCGGTCTAGAATGCAGAGGTGCATCATCGCGCAAAACTCGTCGTTAGACAGAAAGATGCCTGCGTCGGCCAGTCTCTGGTGTAACCCCGTGCCTGTTACTGACGTATCTTGTTCCAGGGTATCAAGAATGATTTTCTTGATGCGAAGTTTCCGTCGTTTTTCTGTTAACAGTGACAGTAAGACGATGGAAAGTAGTGTGCCAATAGGGAAAATAATCCAGTAGATTAGAGCCATAGTGATAGTTGTTGAGGTTCAAAATTCTGGGGATACTATAATACATATAACAATATATTCCAATAAAAAAACCGCCTCTACGAATAGATGGCGGCACTGTGTGAAGCTGAGGTGTTAGGACGTTTTTTGTTGAATCGATACCATCGGTGTCGGAGGGTTCGAGGCTGGATCAACGAATCAGTCATACTCTCCTCGACTTTTTTGAAATAGATCATTCGATACATGAACTTTTTGAATTCAGGATAAGAGAAATCAACCCCTTTCCTTCGAAAGTCATGGAAAATTTCCATTTCTTCCTTCCATGTCTCGTTGATGATCTCGTGTCTGATGAGGTGGGCTTGCCACACTTTGTAATGTGCACATGCACACCGAATGAGGAAACCAATGAGCAGGAGCCCAAAGGGAAGAAGAATTAAGAATAAATAAAGAGCGTTCATAAAGACTCCGGGTAAAATCGTACCATTAAAGACGAATAAAAGGTAAAGTTAATCTATGGCATATTGGTTAATCAAATCAGAGGGCAGTTGCTACTCCATCGATGATCTTGTACATGACAAACGCACTACATGGACGGGTATTCGTAATTTTCAAGCACGCAACTATATGCGTGATGGTATGAAAGTAGGCGAGCTGACTTTTTTCTATCACTCGAGCGGCACATCAAAAGATCCTTCAGGTATATATGGTATTGCAAAAATTGTTGACGCTGCACATGTCGATGAAACTGCGCTTGATCCGAAAGATGAGCACTACGATCCAAAAGCAGCGAACTATCAGAATGAGCCATTGTGGGTTGCTGTTGATGTCGAATTTGTCAAAAAGTTTCCTCAACCTATTTTGTTAGCGGATCTTAAGAAAGACAAAGCGTTGTCGAAGATGTTAGTTTTGCAGCGAGGGCAGAGACTTAGTGTGATGCCGGTTGAGAAGGGTGAGTGGGAGAGGGTGATGGAAAAAATAAATATGTTATAAAAAATTTAGTTCGCCTGTTGTGTAACCTTAACGAGCTAGTCAATCATGTCATTTTCCTTCACACAATCTAAACGTAGAACATTATACTTGTTCTTGGATGCCAACAGCAGAGATTCATACAGTTATAGCTCAAAAAAATAAAACCAACCCACCTTTGTATAAAGAAACTTACTTAAAGGGTTCGCGACAAATTACACGAGTCACCGGATCTGCTTTGTATCAAAAAATAAAAGATAAATATATGAGCAATCAATATTCTCCAAAGAATTTCATTAAAGGAAAAATAGTGGAACTGATTTTTGATCAGATGCTTCGAAAGGCAGGGAAATTTACGGTCATTCCTTTTGGATACGAAAAAACTCTTCCGGAGATTGCTCAACATTCACAAGAATTAAAATTTCAACACATTCTTGATAATATTCGTAATTCACCGGATTTCGCATTAATCTCTCAGGATAAAACAGAAGTATTTTTAGTTGAAGTAAAGTATCGCAAAAATCATACAGCAGAAGATTTAATAAAAATTGTAGAAAAGATTCGTATTAAATGGGATTACATTTGGCTTTTTATTGTCACGCCAGATGGTTTTTATTTTGATTCTTGTACTAATATACTCAATAACGGCGGTAGTATCCCTCCTTTAGATGTTAAGTGGGTATCCGAAGATCTACAAAAAGAATATTTGGAATTACTTAAAGAATTCATCAAATAATTTAGAGCTGCTATACTCCTAGCATATGACCCAATCTTCCGCTCTCTCTTTACTCAAAACGGGTGCAAATATGTTCATCACCGGACCAGCGGGGAGTGGTAAGACTCACCTGATTAATCAATATATAAAGTATCTCCAGGATCACGAGGTTACGGTAGGGATCACAGCTTCAACGGGTATTGCGGCGACTCATATGGGTGGAGTGACTATTCATTCGTGGTCAGGAATGGGGATTCGAAATAATTTTGATGAACGAGATTTGGAAGAATTAGCCGAGAAAGGGTATGTGGCAAATCGTATCAAAGATACTGCGGTATTGATTATCGATGAGGTATCGATGTTGCATCACTTTCGATTGGATACACTCAATGCGATTACGAAATACATTCGTAAAAATGATAAACCGTTTGGTGGGCTCCAAGTGGTATTGTGTGGAGACTTTTTTCAATTACCACCAGTTTCGAAATATGGTGAACCTGATACGCATTTTATATATCGTTCTGAAGCGTGGAAAGAAGGCAAGTTCGCTGTGTGCTATCTCTCCGAAAATTATCGTCAAAAAGATGATGCTCACCTTTCTATTCTCAATGAAATTCGTTCAGGAGAAGTATCAGATAGTGCGCGAGAGGAATTGAAAAATAGATACAACAAACGAACGTTAACCACGATCGTACCAACACGTCTCTATACGCACAATGCTGACGTGGATGCAGTAAATGATGTTGAATTGGGTAAAGTCAGTGGTCCGGAAGCGATTTATGAAATGAATTCAAAAGGTAAAAAGCCACTGATCGATGCATTAAAGAAATCTTGTTTGGCTCCGGAGATGCTGCGTCTACGTAAGGGTGCACATGTGATGTGTGTGAAAAATAATTTTGATAAAGGGTACGTGAATGGAACGCTCGGTACGATCGTCTCATGTGGTTTTGGTGTTGATCCGATAATTCATACTGCATCCACTCCGGAATTTCCGCAGGGCAGAAAAGTCACTATAGAATCAGCGAGTTGGAAAATCGAAGATGATGGACGAGTATTGGCTGAGATCAATCAATACCCCTTACGCTTGGCGTGGGCAATCACCGTCCATAAAAGTCAGGGTATGAGTTTGGATGCGATCGAAGTGGATCTTTCAAAATCATTTGAACCGGGTATGGGATATGTGGCACTGTCGCGAGTTCGTACGCTGAATGGTCTGACCATTTTAGGAATAAATGAAGCAGCACTCCAAGTTCATCCGGAAGTTTTGGAATACGATCGTCACCTTCGTCAGTTGTCTGATAAAGCCGAAGCGGTCTTGGTTGGCACTGATACGTTAGATATACAACGCGCGCAAGATGAATTTTTGGCTCTGGTTGCTCCTATGCATTCGATGGGGAAGGGGAAGAATAAAAAGAAACGTGCAGGAATCGAGAAAGTTTCAACTTATGCAAAGACATCGAAACTGATTCGCAGTCGCGTCTCTTTGGGCGAAATTGCTAATGAACGCGAGATGACCGTGGAGACTATTATTTCTCATGTAGAACATCTTGTCGGAGAAAAGGCGGCGGATACGGAGAAATTGTCTATAAAAGAAATTGAATATTTAAAATATGAAATTTCTTCACAGCATTTTGGAAAAATTGAAAAAGCGCTGGAAGAAGTGGTTTTGAAACAGAAGGATGATAAGCCGCCATTACTTTCGTCAGTAAAGAATAAGGTACCTCCAAATATATCATTTAAAGATATCCGTCTGGCGAGGGTGTTATTGGGGTATATGGGGAAGCAGGAAATATAGCTTTACGCTAAACTTAGGGCATATCAACTAATGCTTAATAGTATGTTCATACTCGAATTTGGCCTCGCCGCATTCCTCGTAATACTCATTGTTCGTCACGGTTCGCGTATAGCTTCGTTGGAAGCACAGGTCAAGATTCTCACTTCTAGCAAAAAATCCCCAGCTCCAGAAGTTCAAACAAGTCGTATGAACGTAATGATGGAATCACCTGTGGTAGTGCCCCAGGCTGAAGTCGCCACTCCTTCGAGTTCCGTTGCGCCACAGACAGTTGGCGGTGAAGAAGGTTCAGGTCGTTTGCTCGGTAAGATTGGTATTGCAGCTCTTATTATAGGTGTAGCTTTTTTCTTAAAATACACATTCGATAATAACTGGGTTGGTCCAGTTGGACGTGTGATGATAGGTATCATTGGTGGTATTGGATTGTTGGGTATAGGACAATTTTTGCGTGCAAAATATGTGCGTTACTCAGATATGTTAATGGGTGGGGGTATTGCAATAGTATATCTCTCACTCTTTTCTGCACATTTCTTCTATAATCTAATCTCACCTCAAGTAACCTGGGGAAGTATGTTCTTGGTGACCTTACTTGCGTTTGCAATCAGTATCGTGAATGCGACTCCGACACTCGCAATGATTAGTGTTATCGGTGGGTTTGCGACACCGTTTCTCGTGTCTTCAGGTGGCAATATGATGATGTCTCTTTTTGGATATATCACCATACTCAATTTCGGTATCTTGTGTATATCAATCTTCAAGAAGTGGCCACAACTCATCGCAGCAGCCTTTGCGGGTACGTATATAGTGTTTACTACATGGTTTACTGTCTACTATACTCCCGCGGTACTCACCGTCACTCTGGTATTTATTTCTACTTCTTTCTTAATCTTCCTGTGTGCAAGTGTTGTCCGTTCAGTCAGTGCAAAATCAACCCTCGATCAGCTTAACTACGTATTGCTCGGGGTAAATGCACTCGTCTTTGCCGCTATTGGATATCAAATCCTGCATCCTGCACATCATTCAATATTAGGTTTTTCTGCAGTGCTTGTGGCAGTTGTATATATTATTGCAGCCCTCGTTGTTAATAAATCTAATCCTGAAGATAGAGCACTTAACATCTTTCTTCCGGGCTTGGCTGTCACATTTCTCTCATTGGCGGTTCCATTGCAATTCTCTGGTTCTTGGATTGCTGTTGCATGGTTCGCTGAGTCAATAGTTCTCTATATCATTGCTTCAACGATCGGTAACCGTGGTTTTCAGGTTATGGGAGTAGTTGTATATGTACTTGGTCTTTTTAATTTCTTCTTATGGAATTTTCCGAATATTAACGATCAAAACTTTACTTTATTCTTCAATTCACACTTTATCATCTTAGTCTTTGCTGTCTGTATCGCTTATGCAATCACATTCATGTATTACAGGTATGGCAGTTTGACAGTAGAGACGCAGCAAAGGGGCATAGTTGCGTTTTTGATTATCGCTAATGTTCTCAGTCTCTATGCTTTGAGTTCTCAAATTGTCTTTTATCATAATGCAGCGTCAATGAAAGTGACTACTGAGTATAAAACTACCACGCTGCAAGCACAGACCTACGGTAATGGATATGATACGTCAGGCCAACTTCAAGAAGCTTCGCAGCGATATAATACTAAAATACAATCGATCACAAATCGTTCCCATACCTATGTGTCGATATTGTGGGCTGTATACGCTGCGGTGTTGACGATTGTGGGCTTTAGTATGCGATTATTAGTAGCACGACGACTTGGATTGGCACTTTTTATAATTACGGCTATAAAAGTGATCTTCGATGTATGGAGTCTTGGTCAGTTATATCGAATCGTCTCATTCCTGGCCTTCGGAGTGATCGCGTTGGCGGCATCCTTTGCGTATGTGAAATATAAGGATCGACTAAAAGAAATTGTTTAATATATATCCATGCATACTATTTCATATTATCTCAAGATATGCGTCTTCGTTGGAATCACCCTTATTTCTTTGAATGTACTATCTGCGCATGCAGCGTTTGATGGTCAATCATGGCAGTATTATCGCACTCTTAACACACCTGCTTCTTCAGACTTTGTGAAAGTTACGTTGCCAGATACTTCATCACGAGATGGCTATAATTTTTCTGATATCAGAATTGTGAATCAGGACAATGTGGAGATCCCTTATTTCTTAACCAAGAATGCGCTTGTTCGTGGGGGAGAGAAGAATACTCAAATTATTGATCAGACCAGTAATAATGGCATAGCAAGTTTTGTTGTTGATAGTGGTATTGAAGGATCTATTCATACGGCGGTACGTATCGATACTTCTGTACCGAACTTCCGTCGCCAAGTTAAAATATACAGTTCTTCGTCTCTGATACCTGTCAGTTCTCCGCAATGGAATCTGATAACTGATACAGGATATATCTTTAGATTTACTGACCCAAGTTCCGGTTTTATTTCAGGAAAAAATAACGTTGATTTTACCAAGAATACCTCGAGATATTTCAAGGTTGTTATTGAAACAGGTGAGGAAGGGGTTGTGTCGATTACGCGCGCAACACTATATGGTGAAACACGTATCGATGTCCCTTCTTATTTGAAAGTTGTACCAGTAACATTGTTTAATAATCCGAATCGAAAAACAACAGAAGTGACTATTGATCTTGGTGAGACAGGTCATATTACCGATGCGGTAACTTTGACGACCTCAGATCGTACATATAGTCGTCGAGTAGTGGTAGGAGTTTCAGATGATAGTACGCAAGAAAATATGTGGCGTAAGGTGGGAGAAGGTTCTATATCGAGTGTTTCGACGCCGTTATTTACCGGTACGTATAATCGCATCACTTATCCAGAACAGAAAACAAGATATATTAGATTCTCAATTGTTAATGATGATAACCGTCCACTTTCTATAGGTGCCACGGCTACAGTAGAGGGACCAGTCGTGTCTGCAGTCTTTGAGACTCGACCAGGAGAATCTTACCGCTTGTTCTACGGTAACCCTTCTGCACGTACACCAACGTATGATATCGGACATATCTCTACGTATATCGAAACAGGAAGTCTGCCAGCTACAACTCTCGGTCCCGAGGTTATAAACCCTGTGTACGTAGCTCCTGTGGCTCCCCTCGTACCTTTTACGGAATCTCACCCCCTAGCGATGAACATACTTCTCGTAGTGATTGTTACAGTGATCATTGTAGGTATAGCTTGGTATTTGTATTTATATTTCAAGAAAAGAGGTGATCAGGGGGATTTCACTGGTGGTATAGGGAATAGTGCAAACACCGAGTAGGCAGGCAAGTTGACTCTTAATCCTCTATCTGCTACTATCGTCTTTACCTCTCCAAATACCCTGTATTCGCGGAGTTATCGATTGGAAGTCGGAGATCCTGAGCAAAGCATCGGGACAAAGACTAACCAATCGTCGTTTCATTGCCCAAATTGCCCATATGGCGAAAACATCAGTTATAGCTCGATCAAAGAAGACACCGAAATTCAAGTCGCGTGTAGTTCGACGCTGTTTCCGTTGCGGTCGAAAGCGCGGCTATATGCGAGATTTTGATTTGTGCCGTATCTGTTTCCGCGAATTTGCCAATGAAGGAATTATTCCAGGCATCAAGAAATCATCATGGTAACCGATCCTATTTCAGATCTCATCATTCGCATCAAGAACAGCAGTGCTGCTGGCAATCCAACCGTGGAGGTTTCATACTCCAAGTTTGGTGAGAATGTCGTTCATGCATTGAAAAAGGCAGGATATCTCGAATCTGTCGAAAAGAAAGGCAAGCCTTTCACTCGCAACATGACTCTTGGTTTGGTCTATTTTGAATCAGGCCCACGTATTCACGGAGTCGAACGTATTTCCAAGCCTTCACGTCGTATATATCAAAAGGCAAGTGATATCCGTATGTATCGAAGTGGTTTTGGTAATACATTTCTTTCAACGCCAAAAGGCATCATGATCGACATTGAAGCCAAAAAGCACAAGGTTGGTGGTGAAGTTCTCTTCAAAATTTGGTAACTTTTCAATACTTATATGTCACGACTTGCTAAAAAACCTATCATTCTCCCTGAGAAAACCGAAGCCACCTATGTTGGAGGCATTTTTACGATCAAAGGTCCTCTTGGTACCTTGAGTAAGACATTGCGTCCTCACGTGAACATTGAGATTGAAGGTTCTTCGATCACTCTTACACCTGCTCGTGCATCTCTCGAAACAAAGGCACTCATTGGTACATACGCTGCTCATATCAAGAACATGATCAACGGTGTTAACAAACCATACGAAAAGAAGCTCATCATCGAAGGCATCGGTTTCAAGTCAGAAGTAAAGGGAACAGTACTCAATATGGCTCTTGGTTTTTCTCACCCAGTCAATGTTCCTATCCCCTCAGATATCAAAGTGACTGCAGAAAAGAACAACCTCACTATTACGGGTATTGATCGCGAGAAAGTCGGTCAGTTTGCTGCACAAGTTCGTGCATTCAAGAAGCCCGAACCATATCTTGGTAAAGGTATTCGTTACTCTGACGAGGTTATTCGTCGTAAGGAAGGCAAGAAAGCCGCATAAACTATATGAGTAATCTTCAGAAAAAACAAACTATATTTGCTCGCCGTAAGGCTCGTACTCGTGCCAAGATTGACGGCACTTCAGAACGACCACGTTTGTCGATTTTCAAGTCGCACAAATATTTGTACGCGCAGATCATCGATGACACAAAAGGTCACACTTTGGTTTCAGCAGATACTCGTACTGCAAAAGGTAATACACCTGTCGAAAAGGCACAGGATGTTGGACGCGAGATTGCCAAGAAGGCAAAAGCGGCTAATATAACAAAGATCGTCTTTGATCGCGGTGGCTATTTGTACACTGGTAAGATCAAGATGGTTGCCGATGTGGCACGTGAAGGCGGACTCGAATTTTAATACACATATGACAGACAAAGATACACAAAAGAATATGGAAAATGAAACTGCAGCCCCGGTGGTCGATGCAGGTTCAGTTGAAGCCGCTATCGGAGCTGATGCTGCTGCATCGGCTCCACTAACGGCTGCAACTCCAAACAAGCTCACTCCAGGACGCAAAATGCGTGGTGATACATCACGTCGTGGTGGTCGTCCAAGTGGAGCTCCAGGTTCAACTCAAGCAGGTGGTGGACGTAGTGGTGGCGGCAGACGCAGTGGAGGTGATTCTCGTGAGAGAGTTAAGCCAGAATTTGATTCAAAGATTATCGATATTCGTCGCGTAACTCGTGTTACGTCTGGAGGACGACGCATGAACTTCAGTGTTTCTGTTGTTGCCGGAGATCGCAAAGGTCGTGTCGGTGTTGGTTTGGGCAAAGGTATTGATACTGCAGGTGCAGTAGAAAAAGCTACTCGAGAAGCTCGCAAGAACATCATCCGAGTTCCTTTGTCTCCACAAATGACTATTCCTCACGCTGTTGAAGCAAAGTACGCAAGTGCTCGCATCATGATTTTCCCCGCTCGTGGACGTGGAGTTATTGCAGGTAGTTCCGCACGTGCAGTCATCGAATTGGCTGGTATCAAGGATATCTGTGCAAAATTCCTTTCAGGAAGTAAGAATCCTCTCAACAACGCGCGTGTTACTATCGCGGCTCTCAACAGTCTCGTAAAGATCCCTCGTTCATCTCTTCGTCGTAAAGAAGAATCAAAAGGCGAGTAATCCCTACTATCATGCAAATCCATCAACTTAAACGAAAGACACCAAATACCAAGCGTATGATTGTTGCCCGTGGAGGCAAACGTGGTAAGACTGCAGGTCGCGGAGGCAAAGGTCAAAGTGCCCGTGCGGGTAACAAGCGTCGTCCAGAATGGCGCGATATCATCAAGAGAATTCCAAAGCTCCGTGGACGTGGCGTGAATCAAAACAAATTCATCACTGCGCGCGCAGTTGTTGTGGACTTGAGTGCAATTGAAAAATCATTTGCAGCCAAAGATGCAGTTACTCCAGCAACATTGGTTGAAAAGGGTATTGTTGTTACAATGTCAGGACGTATTCCTCCGATCAAAATCCTCGCCAACGGCGAATTGTCAAAAGCAGTCAAGGTTTCCGGTTGTTTTATTTCAGGATCCGCTAAGGTCCTTATCGAAAAGGCTGGCGGCTCAGTTGAAGTCATCATACCTGTTACAACCCAAAAAGTTTCTCCGATCAAGGCTCCTGCAACCACCAAAAAATCCTAATACGTGGTATTATCAAGCTATTAATATAGCGCACGATGAACACCTTTATCCAAAAAGCCATCACCGTCTTTCGAGATCCGACTATGCGCAAGCGTATTGGTTTCACCGTTTTAGCATTAATTCTCTTCCGTGTACTCGCTGCTATTCCAATCCCTGGCGTTGATCTTGTCAGTCTCCAGACCCTTTTGAATTCCAGTCAATTTTTTGGTTTCCTTAATATTTTCTCTGGTGGAGGACTTTCAAATCTTTCTATTGTGATGCTGGGAGTGGGTCCATTTATTACGGCCTCTATCGTTATTCAGCTTTTGACAATGATGTTTCCAAAGTGGAAAGCCATGCTTCATGACGAAGGTGAGGCTGGACGTATGAAACTTTCAAACTACTCTCGTCTTCTTTCTGTTCCTTTGGCCCTTGTGTCATCTATTGGTTTCCTTTCATTGCTCCAATCTCAAAACGTATTGCCACAGATCACCTCATTCGATTTCGCGTTGAATGTCATTATTATTTCTGCAGGTTCAATCCTTCTGATGTGGATCGGCGAGCTTATCTCCGAGTTTGGTATCGGCAACGGTGTTTCCTTGATCATCTTCGCAGGTATCGTTGCGGTATTGCCATCAAACGTCACTCAATTCCTGGCTGCATACAATCCAACTGATATTCCTATATATCTCATCGCTCTTATTATCGGTATCGTGGTGATCGCCGGGGTTGTGTTTGTAACTGAAGCAGAACGTTCTGTACCAGTTACGTATGCGAAACAAGTTCGTGGTAATAAGGTTTATGGTGGTGCATCTACCTACCTTCCACTTCGTCTTAACCAGGCTGGTGTGATCCCTATTATCTTTGCTTTGTCTATCTTGTTATTCCCTCAGATCATCTCTACGGCACTTTCGAAAGTATCCATTGTCTGGCTCGCTGATCTTGCGACTTCAGCAACGGTATTCCTCAATAATGCCTGGGTCCACGGCATTGCGTACTTTGTTCTGGTTGTATTGTTTACTTACTTCTATACTGCAGTCACCTTCGATCCAAAGCTTATTTCTGAAAATCTTCAGCGTTCAGGTGCATTCATTCCGGGAGTTCGTCCGGGTGAACACACTCGTGATCATCTTGCCGCAATCGTCACACGCATTACTCTCGTCGGAGCACTCTTCTTAGGAACAATCGCTATCCTTCCGTTGCTCATGCAGGCATTTACGGATAATCAAAATCTCGCTATTGGTGGAACTGCATTATTGATCGTTGTGTCGGTGGTACTGGATCTCTTAAAGAAAATAGACGCTCAGGTTTCCATGCGAGAATACTAACTATGACGAATCCTCACTCTTTTATTTTTATCGGACGTGCAGGAGCAGGAAAGGGGACCCAGGCAAAATTATTGGAAATAAAGCTCAAAAGCTTTCATGACCGTCCCGTCTTACATGTAGAAACAGGTGCAGAATTTCGAAAGTTTATTGGCAGCGACAACTATACTGCCAAGCTCAGTAAAACTATTATTGAGCAGGGTGGTTTGATGCCGGAGTTCATGCCTGTCTATATGTGGGGCAGACTTCTGACAGAAAAGTATACCGGTCAAGAACATCTGATCTTTGATGGAACACCCCGAAAGCTCCTCGAAGCAGAACTTTTGGGTTCCATATTTCCTTTTTATAATCTCACAAATCCCGCAGTTGTATATCTCGATATTGAGCATGAGGAATCATCAAAAAGATTGACGATTCGTGCCAAAGAAGGTCGTCGTGATGATAATGCTGAGGCGATCGAACGTCGTCGTTTGGCTTTTGAACAAGATGTATTTCCGGTTGTTGAATGGTATCGAACCAATCCAAACGTTCAGTTCTTGGATATCGATGGTCATGGAACGATGGAAGAGGTTCATGCTCGTATTGTGAAAAGTTTGGGCCTAAGTTAGTGTGTAAGGATGATTACGATCAAGACCAAGGAAGATATCGCAATTCTGCGTGAAGGAGGTATCCGACATGCGTTTATTTTGCGTGAATTGGTCTCGATGGTTCGTCCTGGAGTCTCTGCTTCTGAACTCAATGATCGTGCAGCACAACGTATTACAGAAGATGGAGATGTCGCTGCTTTTTTGAATTATCATCCCTATGGAGCAAAAAGACCATATCCGGCATCTCTGTGTGTTTCAATAAATGATGAAATTGTACACGGTATTCCCAATGAAACAGAAAAGATTTTAAAGGCCGGTGATATTGTGAGTATTGATCTAGGATTGGTCCACAAAGGTTTGTTTACTGATATGGCGATCACAGTTCCGGTAGGAGACATTGCTCCTGAATTGCAGACATTGCTTGCGGCTACAAAAGAAGCTTTGATGGCAGGTATTAAGGCTGCTCAAGGTGGTAAACGCATTGGAGATATTAGTGCAGCAATTGAACGTGTAGGCGTAGCTCATGGATACGGTATTGTTCAAGAATTGTCTGGTCATGGTGTTGGATACGATGTGCATGAAGATCCTTATGTCCCGAATTATGGGTCGGCAGGGAAGGGCGATATTCTCAAACCGGGTATGGTGCTTGCGATTGAACCTATTTTTAATGTAGGAACTCGAAAAATATATCTTGATAGCGATGGGTATACCTACCGTACCGCTGACGGTTCTCCTTCAGCTCACTTTGAACATACGGTTTTGATTACCAAAGGAGGAGCAGAGATTCTTACATAAATGGGGTCAGGTACCATTGTTTTCAAGCTTCAATCTACTGTCAACTGAACACTAACCCAGTGCATTATCATTGTGCTTTCTAAACTTGTGCTATAATAAAAACATTATGGAAACATTTATTTGGCCAATCGTTGGTATAGCATTCTTTCTTATTCTTTTTGGATTAAGAATAGTTGATCAATATGAACGTGGAGTAGTGCTTACTCTTGGTAAATATTCGGGGACGCGTTCTCCAGGTCTAACATGGCTTTTAATTGGAATACAAAAAATGACGAAGGTTGATTTACGTATCACTACGACCGATATACCTCAACAAGAAGTTATTACAAAAGACAATGTTCCCGTCGGTATTAATGCAGTTGTATATTTTCAAGTACAAAATGCCGAGAATGCAATTTTAAATATCAAAGATTATACGCTCGCTGTTTCTCAATATGCACAAGCAGCACTTCGTGATGTGATCGGTGGAATTGAACTTGACTCATTGCTTTCTGAAAGAGAGAAAAATGCCGAGGAAATTCAAAAGATTGTTTCTCAAGCCACTGGACAGTGGGGAATACTGGTAACTGATATTAAAATTCAAGACATAGAACTTCCTGCTGACATGAAACGTGTTATGGCAAAACAAGCGGAGGCAGAGCGAGAACGTCGCGCTGTTATTATTCGATCTGAAGGTGAATTTGCAGCTTCGGAGCGACTAGCACAAGCTGCAGGAGTTTTAAGTGCTACACCAGGAGGTATATCAATGCGAACACTTCAGACTATCGAAAAGATAAACCCCGATCCATCGAAGACTGTTATCTTTGCTTTACCAATTGAATTTTTTGAGGGAATAAAAAGTCTCTCCAAATTCATGGAAGGAAAATCAAAATAGTTGCTACTTAATTTCTTTCAAAAACCCTTCAATCAAAGCGACTGTTTCGTCTGTTTTTTGATATACTGATTTCCAAATGACCACAATGTCTGCATCATTAAAAATAGATCGCTGAACTTCACGAAGCGTATCACCTCCAGCGATAGAGATCATAATATTGTAGTTGCCCTTGATACGACGAATTTCGTGCAAAGGGATTTGTTTTTCTCGATTAAATTTTTCCTCATCTACACCTCGGTGAATAATTACTACCGGTGGAACTTTTTTGAGCGCGCGCAATATCGATAATGGAAATTCCACATTCATCATATCAATCATTGCATCCATTCCATATTCTTCACATTTTTCTATAAATGAATTTAAGGTTTCTATTGGTGCAGTACCTAGCGCAATAGCTGCACTAGCTCCGCCTCGCGCAGCTATTTCAACCTCAGTCTCACCCCTATCCATTGTTTTTAAGTCAGCAACAATGTAAGGAAATATTTGATTTTCCTTTTTTGTTAGAATTGGAGATGATTGTGAAAAAGCTGTTTTGAAAAATAATGAAGCGATAGAAATTGATGGTGATATGGAAGTTGTCAACATTTGTCCAGACAAATGTTGTTCATACCATTCCCGAATTTGTCGTATTCCATGTTCGCCGTATCTTTTGATAAGTGGTGTTCCGGCTTCAATAATAATTCTGTCACTTATCGGCAATTGACTGATAATTTCGTGAGCATCTTCTAGCGTGCTGTTTAATGCTACTTGCAAGTAGCGTTTTTTAGGATTTAGCTTTGTTGCTGATTTGTTGACCATAAGTACACTTAGTATATTAGATTTTAGTGAATTTTGCTAAGATAAATGGGGTCAGGTACCATTGTTCAGTTGACAGTAGATTGAAGCTTGAAAACAATGGTACCTGACCCCATTTAACATATATGTCACGACTTTTACGCGTTGATGTTGGTAATGAAATATATCATGTTATTAATCGTGCCAATGCGCGATTACCATTCTTTTTTAAAGAAGAAGATTATAAACTCTTTGAAACAATTCTTGAAGAAGTAAAAGAAAAATATAATATGAGAATTCTTGCATACTGTCTTATGCCAAATCACTTTCATTTGGTCCTATACCCCCACAGAG
>Ga0163153_10004103_pt1 | contig 18618 bp, 16 predicted proteins | sample OliLakLV19MP6IB1_FD_148629 | JGI IMG/M metagenome (GOLD analysis project Ga0163153, IMG submission 148629) | Freshwater microbial mat bacterial communities from Lake Vanda, McMurdo Dry Valleys, Antarctica - Oligotrophic Lake LV.19.MP6.IB-1 | ecosystem: Environmental > Aquatic > Freshwater >... | reverse complement strand
TCGAGGTCAAAGACGTCCCGCTCCCCGAGCTCGGTGCCGACGAAGTCCTCGTCGAGGTCAGCCACTGCGGCATCTGCGGGTCGGATCTGCACTTCCTCGTCGAGTGGGGTGGTCGCGAAGGTGCGATCGAAGGCCACGAGTGGAGTGGCACGGTCGCCGCGGTCGGAAGCGACGTCGCCGAGTGGAAGGTCGGCGACGAGATCGTCGGCGGGCCGTCACCCAAGTGCGGACGTTGCGAGTACTGCCTTGCCGACCGCACGTCGCTGTGTGTCGAGCGCGGTCGGGTCGGCGCCGACGACGCCGATGGAGATGACGGGGGCTGGCAGGGTGCGTTCGCGGGCTACAAGAAGATGCGGGCCGCGCACATGCTGCGGGTTCCCGACGGGTTGGCGTTGAAGCACGCTGCGCTCACTGAACCGATGGCCGTTGCGCTGCACGGCATCACCCAAGGCGGTGGCGCCCGGCCCGGCACCCGGTGGCTCGTCACCGGTGGCGGCCCGATCGGGTTCCTGTCGGTCGCGGCGTTGAAAGCGCAGGGAATCGACGACATCGTCGTGAGCGAGCCGCACGAACGGCGCCGCGCGTTGTGCGAACGGCTCGGCGCGCGGGCGGTGCACCCTGACGAACTCCAGGCGCCCGTGATGCCACACGACATGGTCGACGAACCGTTCGACGTGGTGCTCGAGTGTTCGGGCAGCAACCTGGCGATGGAAGTCGGCCTGGCCCAGCTCAAGCGGGCCGGAACCTTGGTGCTCGTCGGTGCGGGCATTCGGCGTCCGAAGTTCGACAACAACCGCATTCTGTTGAACGAACTCGTCATCACGGGCGCGTACGTGTACGACCACGACGGGTTCCCGCGTGCGCTCGCGCTGCTCGCGTCGGGGAAGGTGCCGCTCGACGTGCTCGTCGAAGCCGACGACGTGCCCCTCGACGGGCTGCTCGGCGCCGCGATCAGCCTGCACGAGGGCGAGCTCGCGGCCAAGGTCATGGTCGTGCCGCGAACGGGGGTATCGAAATGACATCGGCGAACATGCTCCCGGCGTCGGGTGGACCGCAGTTCGGTGCGCGCAAGCCGCGCATCAACCACGTCGCGATGAGTCTGCCGCCCGAGTTGCTCGACGAGAAGAACCGTGCAGATCTTGTCGCGTTCTACGACGACGTGTTCGGGTTCGTCGAGCTGCCGACGATGACGCAGGACCGGCACCGGCTCGTGTTCCAGGTGCACGCGCTCGAACAGTTTCTGTTCCTCATCGCCGACGACCCGCCGATGACGTGCGCCCGCCTCGACCACTGGGGCATTTCGGTCGGCGAAGAAGCCGAGCTCGACGAAATCTTGCGGCGCGCCCAGGCGTGGAAGGAGCGCGACGACCGGGTCGAGATCATCGACAGGACCGTCGACGACCACGGCATGCTCGCGATCACGAGCATCTACATCCGTTACCTGCTCCCGATGATGGTCGAAGTCCAATGGTGGGACATGAAATTCGGGAACCAGTGACGGAACTCAAGTGGGGAGCATTCGCGCCCCAGGGGTGGAAGCTCGAATACACAGGGTGGGGTGCGGCGGACGCGTGGTCGCGTACCAAGGAGATCGCGCAGATCGCCGAGCGCGTCGGTTACGACCATCTCTGGGTGTACGACCACGTCGAGACGGTGCCGCGGCGCGAAGCGACGCACATGTTCGAGGCGTTCACGCTGTTGTCCGCGCTCGCGCAGCACACCGAGACGATCAAGTTGGGTCAGCTCGTCACGTGCGCGGCGTACCGCAACGCCGGATTGCTCGCCAAGGAAGCGGCGTGCATCGACGTGTTCTCGGGCGGTCGGTTGATTCTCGGGCTCGGCGCCGGGTGGTACGAGCGCGAGTACCAGGCGTACGGCTACCCGTTCCCGCGCCCCGGTGTGCGGCTCCAGATCCTCGAGGAGACGCTCGAAGTCGTGAAACGGCTCTGGACCGAAGAGACGGTGACGTACCAGGGCAAGCACCTGACGTTCGACGGCGCGTACTGCGACCCGAAACCCATCCAGCAGCTCCCCGAAATCTGGGTCGGCGGCGGCGGCGAGAAGGTGACGCTGCGGATCGAGGCGAAGCACGCGGACAAGACGAACTGGCAGGCCAATCTCGAAGGCTTCGTGCACAAGTCGAAGCTGCTGCGTCAGTACTGCGCCGAGATCGGCCGCGACTTCGACAGCATCGTGCGCACCCACGGCCCCGACTGCCGGCTGTTCGACACCGAAGCCGACATGCAGAAGTGGCTCGACTCGCCCGGTGGCGGCTCATTGTGGGGACGCAACCCGCACGACGAGTACGTGCGCGACAACTTCGTCGGCACGGTCGAGCAGGTCGGCGAGAAGGTCCAGGCCTACGTCGACGCCGGTGCGGGCGAGTTCGTGCTCTGGTTCCGCGACTACCCGTCGTCGGAATCGCTGGAACGATTCGCCGCCGAGGTGGTCCCGCTGGTGATGCCGTAACCCACTAGCGTCGGTTTTCGTGACGCTCGTCTCCGACGCGCCCGCGCGCGAGCCCGTCGAGCACGAGGGGCCGCTGCGCCGGTTCTATCCCGCTGCGATCGCGATCGTGGTGCTTGCGGGCGCGGCGTTCTTTTCGTGGACGCGTTCCGACATGTGGCTCGACGAGGCGCTGTCGGTCAACATCGCCCGCCTCCCGCTCGGCGATCTGCCCGACGCGCTCGAACGCGACGGCGCACCACCGCTGTACTACGTGCTCCTCCACGTGTGGACGGGGCTGTTCGGTTCGGGCGACGTCGCGGCCCGGTCGCTCTCGGCGCTGTTCGCAGCCGGTGCGGTTGTCGCGACGTGGTTCGCAGCGCGGCGCCCGGCCGGCACGCGCGGCGCGTGGATCGCCGTCGTCGTCATGGCGGCCAACCCGTTCACGATCCGGTACGCGACCGAGGCCCGCATGTACATGCTCGAGATCCTGCTCGTCGCGTGCGGGATCCTCGCCGTGCTCCGGGCGATCGAGCGGCCGACCGTCGGCCGGCTCGCGGTCGTCACGCTCATCGCGACGCTGCTCGTGTACACGCAGTACTGGGCGTTCTATCTCGTCGGCGTCGTCGGCCTCGTATTCCTGATCGTGAAGCAGTGGCGCGTGTTCGCGGCCATGGCGGTCGGGGTCGTGTTGTTCGCGCCGTGGGTGCCGATCTTCCTTTCGCAACGGGCGCACACCGGCACACCGTGGGGCGACCCGGTGTTGCCCGGGCTTCCGATCGGCGAGACCTTCCTCGAGTTCGGCGGCGGCGAGGAACAAGAGGGCTGGTTGCTGCTGCTGATCCTCGTGCCGCTCATGCTGCTCGGCGTCTTCGGGCGCGCGGTCGACAGCCGGCGGGTCGAGCTGGATATTCACGGTGCGCCCGAAGCGCGCTGGACCGCACTCGTCGGCGGTGCGACGTTGGTGGTCGGCGTCACGCTCAGTTACCTCGCGGGTCAGGCGTTCGAGCCGAGGTACAGCGCGATCGTGTTCCCGTTCTTCGTGCTGCTGGTGGCGCGGGGCGTCACGACCTTCGTCGATGCCCGGGTCCAGGTCGCCGTACTCGTGCTCGTCGTCGCGCTCGGCTGGTTGGGCGGTGCCCGCAACGTGACCGAACAGCGCACCCAGGCGGGCGCGGTCGGCGCAGTCCTCGTGGCCGAGGCCCAGCCGGGCGACGTCGTCGTGTACTGCCCCGACCAGCTCGGGCCCGCGGTCGAGCGCGTCGGCCCGGCCGGGTTGCTCCAGCTCACGTATCCCGACCTCGCCGGGCCCGAACTCGTCGACTGGGTCGACTACCAGGAACGGCTCGACGCGGCCGATCCCGACGCGTTTGTCGACGAGGTCTTCGCGCGCGCCGGCGACCATCGCATCTGGTACGTGACGGGTCCGGGGTACCCGAACCACCACGGCGTGTGCGAAGCCATCACCGACCGGTTCTCCGCCTCACGCGAGCGGGTCGAGCGCGTCATTCCGGAAGAGAAGTTCTTCGAGAAGCCGGGACTCATCGAGTTCCGGCTCCCACCGACGTGAGAGGCGACGGTCGGGGACTGGTCCCGCGCGCCGATGTCGCGCGTGCAGTGCTGGTGCCGTTCGTCCTCGCGCGCGTCCTCGTCGGCGGCGCACTGGCTATCTCGCGCCACCTCGTCGAGCAACTACACGTCTCGCCGGTACCGATCCAGATCGACCAGGGCCTCATGGCGTGGGATGCCGCGTTCTACCGCGACATCGCCGCGAGCGGTTACGACGGCGTCGCCGCCGAGGGGTTGCGCTTCTTCCCGCTCGTGGCGCTGCTCGGGCGGGTCGTCGCGTTGCTGCCCGGTGTCGACGCCGAGCTCGGGGTGCTCCTCATCGCGAACCTCAGCGCGCTCGCGTTCGGTTTCGTGTTCTACGCGCTGGCGTGGCGCGAACGGGGCGACGAAGCGTTCGCCCGGCGCGCCGTGTGGCTCGCGTATCTCGTTCCCCCCGCATTCGTCCTCGTCATGGGGTACGCCGAAGCGACCGTGATGCTGCTCGCTGCGCTCACCTTGCTCGCGTTGCGCTCGCGCCGATGGTGGTTGGCTGCAGTCACCGGTTACCTCGCCGGGCTCGCGCGCCCCGTGGGTGTGCTGCTCGCGGTACCGGCGCTCGTCGAGGTCATCCAGCACCGCCGCACCATGACGCGCGCCGAGCTCGGCGGGCGCATCACCGCGGTTGTCGCCCCATTTGCGGGGCTCTTCACGTACCTCGCGTGGGCCTCTGACCGGGGCGACGGGTTCCTCTATCCGTTGCGCGTGCAGGAGGACCCCGAACGGCGGGGGAGTTGGAAGTTCCCGGTGACCAACGTCATCGACGCCGCACGCGACGCGGGCGCGGATCGCGTGAGCGCGGGTGTCCACGTGGTCGCGGCGATGCTGCTGATTGTGCTCCTCGTCGTGTTGATCCGGCGTTGGCCCGCCTCGTACTCGTGCTACGCGGGCGCGGTACTGGTGCTCGCGCTGAGCGCGAGCAACCTCGACTCGCTCGAACGCTATGGCTTGTCGACGTTGCCGTTCCTGCTCGCGGGCGCCGACGTCACCGACGCGCCCGACGCCGAACGCGTCGTACTCGTGCTCGCGGCCGCGGGCCTGGTCGTCGCGGCAGTCCTCGCGTTCACGGGCATCCTCGTCCCGTGAGCCCATAACCATGGCTCCCTCGCTGCGCCGTCCGTGGCTCCGCTCCGTCCGCACCTTCACGCGCGCGCTGCTGCTGATCCTGGTCCTCGCCGCGGGCGTGCGGGTCGCGTACGTCGGGTTCGGCAAGCAAGGGCCGTGCCCGAATCCGATCGTGGGCGACATCCCCACCGAGTGCGCGGTCGGCGACCAACTCTTCTACAACGCCGCGGCCAACCGCCTGGCGGAGGGCGACGGATTCGTCGAGCCGTTCGACCGCAGCGTCGATCCCGCGCCCGCCGCCGACCACCCCCCGCTCACCGCGATGGTGCTCGCGCCCGTGTCGTGGTTCGCCGACAGACCGCCGCTCGAATGGATCGACGACGACACGCATCTCACGCATCACCGCTGGGCGATGGTGGTGCTGGGAACCGCGCTGGTCGGGATGATCGCGCTGCTCGGCCGACGGGTCCGTGGCGACACGGTCGGCATCGTCGCGGGCGTGATCGCCGCCGTCACCCCGAACCTCTGGGTGAACGACGGGCTCGTCATGTCGGAAACGGTGACCGGCCTGACCGTCGTCGGGGCGATGCTGCTTGCATTCGCGGCATGGGACCGCCCGACACCGGGACGCGTCGCCGCGCTGGGCGCGGTGTGCGGACTCGCGGGACTCGCCCGCGCGGAGCTCGTGTTATTCGTACCCCTACTCGCGGTACCCGTGGCTTGGACCGCGGCCGGGAACCGGCGCGTACTCGCGGTGGTCGCGTTGGTCGCGAGCGGCATCGTCGTCGCGCCGTGGGTGCTCTACAACGGCGCCCGCTTCGAGGAACCGACGACATTGTCGACGAACGACGGCATCGCGCTCGCCGGATCCAACTGTGATCCGGTGTACTCGGGCCCGGCCATCGGGCTCACCGCGATCACCGGGCCCGACGCGTGTATCGACACGCCGCACCCGCCCGGCGACCAGTCAGAGGTCGCGCAGGTGTACCGGGAGCGCGCGTTCGAGTACGCGCAGGATCACGCAGGTCGCGTTCCCGTCGTCCTCGCGGCTCGTGTCGGGCGGACCTGGAGCGTGTATCGCCCGCTCGACATGGTGTCGTTCAACGAAGGCGAAGGACGCGAACGCTGGGTCACGCGCCTCGGGCTCGTTGCGTACTACCCGACGCTGCTCGCCGCGATCTACGGCGCGGTCCTTCTGTGGAGGGCGAAGCACCGGCGCACGCTCTGGGTGCTTCTCGTTCCCGCGCTATGCGTGACCGTCGGCGCGATGGTCAGTTACGGGCAAACCCGGTTCCGCGCCGCCGCGGAACCATCGCTGGCAATTCTCGCTGCCGTCGCGATCGTCGCTGTGATCGAGCGCGTCAGGAGTCCAAGCAGGGAGACACCGCGTACACCGTCACTCGCGGCGGAACATCAGGAGGTTGATCGATGAATGCCGTCATCACGACGCGGTAGTCGTCGACTGTTGCCTGCACTTTCGGGAACCGACCGTCGGCCGTGCGCGGCCGGGTGACGTCGTAGCCTGCGTCGCGCCACACTGCTTCGATCTCGGTGAGCCGTTCGGCCGGGTCGGACCCGGACGGGAGGTCGACGATCGTCGGGATCTCGGCCCGGTGCGCGCCGGTGGTGCCGACTGCGTAGCCGAGAAACGTCTTGCGACATGTCTGCCGGCCCGGCTCGGCCGGTACGACGTAGTCGGAATCTTCGGGCAGCGTCGCCAGTGCCTCGTGCAGCAGATCCTGGACGCGCGCCTTGCCGGTTGCGAGGTTGTCGGACCCGGTTTCGGGCGTCGAGCACGCACCCGCGAGCCAACACAGCGCGACAAGGGAAAGAAACATTCGGAGCGAGGGGCGTCGCCGGGTCAGCACCCCGTCCGTTTACCACACGGGTCCTGGAATACACTGCGCGCGCCGTGAGTGAACGCCCTGATCTCTCTGTCCCAAACCTCGCGGTCGTGGTCATCGGCGCGGGTCCGGCCGGACTGACCGCTGCTTACCAACTCGTGAAAGCCGGACACGCGCGCGCCGTCACCGTGCTCGAAGCCGACCACATCGTCGGCGGCATCAGCCGCACCGAGGAGCGCGACGGCTGGCGGTTCGACATCGGCGGGCACCGCTTCTTCACCAAGGTGCAAGTCGTCGACGACCTCTGGTTCGAGATCCTCGGCGAGGAGGACTTCCTGCAGCGGCCGCGCCAGAGTCGCATCTACTACCGCGGCAAGCTGATCGACTACCCGTTCGTCGCGATGAACGCGCTGCGGAGCCTCGGGCTCATCGAGGCGGTGCGCTGTGGCTTTTCGTACGTGTGGGCCCGCATCCGCCCGCCGAAGAACCAGGACACCCTGGAGGGGTTCATCATCGCCCGCTTCGGGCGCCGGCTCTACGGTCACTTCTTCGAGACGTACAACAAGAAGGTGTGGGGTGTGCCGGCCTCGGAGATCTCCTCCGACTGGGGCGCGCAGCGCATCAAGAACCTCTCCATGTTCCGCGCCGTCGTCGAAGCACTCACACCGAAATTCCTGCGTCGCAAGCGCGACAAGTCGAAACAGGTCACGAGCCTCATCGAAGAGTTCAACTACCCGCGCTTCGGGCCCGGGATGATGTGGGAACGGGCGACCGAGAAGGTCACGGCCGCGGGCGTGAGCGTCGTGTTCGGCCGGAAGGTGACTGCGATTCGTCACCGTGACGGAATCGCGTACGAAGTCGACGCCGCCGACGAGCAAGGCACGGTGCACACGTACCCGTGCACGCATGTGATCTCGTCGATGCCGTTCGGTGCGCTGTCCCTCGCGATGGATCCGCCCGTCGACGATGTCACGCGCGGTGCGGCGCGGGCGCTTCGCTACCGCGACCACCTCACAGTCGCGCTCGTCGTCCCGCAGGAGTTCTCGTTCCCCGACAACTGGATCTACATCCACGACCCGGAAGTCGAGGTCGGGCGGGTACAGAACTACGGCTCCTGGTCGCCGTCGATGGTGAAGGAAGGCCGCACCTGCCTCGGACTCGAATACTTCGTGAACGAGGGCGACTCCATGTGGACCAAGGCCGACACCGACCTGATCGAGCAGGGCAAGCGTGAGCTCCACGAACTGAAGCTCATCACGCATCCCGACAAGGTCGAGGCCGGATACGTCGTGCGCATGCCGAAGGCGTACCCCGTGTACGACGACATCTACGAAGACAGCGTGACGACTGTGCGCAAGTGGATCGACGCCAACACTTCCAACGTGTATCCGTGCGGCCGCAACGGCATGCACAAGTACAACAACCAGGACCACTCGATGCTGACCGCGATGTTGTCGGTGGAGAACATCCTCGGCGCCGACCACGACGTGTGGTCCGTGAACGTCGAAGCCGAGTACCACGAAGAGGCGTCAGCATCGGGACGAGGGACCGGGCGGGAAGCGCCACTCCTCCCGCGCCCGCACACGTAGGCGCATGAGCGACGCGGTTGTCGCTCCGCCGGCTGCAACCTTGCGGCCGCACTATCCGTCGCTCGAAGGACTACGCACCATCGGCGTGATGGCGCTGTTCTTCCAGCACACCGGCTACACGACGGGTCTCCAGGCGCGCGCCGGGTTCGGGTGGATGGGTCACCTCGAACTCGGGCCGACGATGTTCTTCGTGCTGTCGTCGTTCCTGCTGTATCAGCCGTTCGTGTCGGCGAACCTGCTCGACAGAACACCACAACGGTGGGGCCGCTTCGTACGAACCCGGCTGTTGCGCGTCGTCCCGGCCTACTGGATCACCCTCGCGTTGTTGATGTTGTTCTTTCGCGCCGATCCGAACGACCCGCTCTCGGGTGGGCTGAAGGTCGACGGATGGCGCGACGGCCTCGCGATCTTCGGGTTCGCCCAGACCTACAACCCCGACTGGTTCTTCCACGGCATCACGTCGGCGTACACGCTGAACGTCGAGTTCGTGTTTTACCTGTTGCTCCCGTTGTACGCGTACGCGGTGGCCCGCTTCACGTCGGGGCGCGCGCTCGGCGAGAAGGTGAAGCTCGAGTTCTACGCGCTCGGGGCGGTGGTGGTCGGGAGCGCGGTGTGGCGACTGGCCATCGAGTTGCTCTTCGAGGACGAACGCCGCCAGTGCGTCGCGCAGGCGGTCACCGGCGACGCGCACCTGGCGTGTGCGGCGGTGCAGTGGTTTCCCGGGTACGCCGACTACTTCGCGCTGGGGATGGGTGTCGCGGTGATCGCCTCGTGGCGGTTGGCGCGCGCCGGTGAACCGGGCTGGTTGCGTCGCATCGGCGCGCTCGGCAGCTGGTGGTGGGCCGCGGCGCTCGGGCTGTTCGTGATCTACAGCGGCGTGCTCGGAACGAAGGGCCTGGCGTACGTCTCGCCCATGAAGGCGGAGGCGCGGCACTTCATGAACGCGGCCATCGTCGTATGTCTCTTACTCCCCGGCGTCTTCGGAGCCCAGGGCCGCGGCGGCGTTCGGTGGTTTCTCCAATGGAAACCCATCGCGTACGTTGGCCTGGTGTCGTACGGCGTCTACCTCTGGCACCAGGGCTGGACCGACAACGCGATGGAGTACACCGACAGCCGGCCGCTCCACGCCAACTTCCTTCTGATCACCGGCATCGCGGTCGCGCTGAGCGTCGTGTGCGCGGTGGCGTCGTGGTACGCGCTGGAGAAGCCGATCAACCGCCGGCGGGATATTCCGCTGAAGCACTGGTTCCGACCGGTGCCGAAGAAGTGATCGCGGCCGACGCACCGGCCGAGCACGGCCGGTTTCCGTGTTTCGACGGGCTGCGCGCGCTCGCGGCGCTGGCCGTCCTGTTGCACCACGCGTCGATCGCGACTGCGTATTCGTTGCGCGGCTTCGAAGTGCCGTTGAGTGGCGGCGGTCGGTTCGGGGAGTACTTCGCGCACATGGACGCGGGCGTGCAGGTGTTCTTCCTCATTTCGGGCTTCCTGCTGTACCGGCCGTTCGTCGCCAAGAACTTTGCCGATGTCTATCCGGGACTCGGAAGGTTCTTCCGGCACCGGTTCCTGCGTATCTATCCGGCGTACTGGGTCGCGTTCATCGGCATCGCGCTGTGGGTCGGCATCCGGATGCCCATCGGCGGGGCCCGCAGCATGACCGAGTACTTCTTCCTCGTGCACCTCTACGACACGACGAGTGTCGTCACCGAGACGGGCCGGCCCGTGTGGCGCGCGCTCGGCGGCATCTCGCAGTCGTGGACGCTCGTGGTCGAGGTGAGCTTCTACCTGTTCCTGCCGCTGTACGCCGCGATCATCCGCCGCGTCGGGGCCGGGCGGCTGCGCGCGACACGCTTTCGCATCGAGGCGGCCGGGCTGGTCGTGCTGGTCCTCATCAGCGTGCTCTGGCGGGCGGTTGCGTACTGGGTCGTCGCCGACGGCTCGTCATTCGAGTTCCTCGGTCCGTACTGGTTGCCGGCCAACCTCGACTTGTTCGCGATGGGAATGGGACTCGCGGTGCTCCGCGTGTGGTCCGACACGCGCCCCGAACCCAGCCCGCTCCTCGAACGCATCGGGAGCTTCGACTGGGCGTGGTGGCTCGGTGCCGCGGTCGCGTTCCATGTCGTGACGTTCGGGATCGGCCTGTCGGGCCGGCTCGAGTTGGTGTACGGCGGGCAGGCGTATTTGCGGCAGTTCCTCTACGGCATCACCGCGCTCTGCCTGCTCGTACCGGCCGTGTTCGGCCCGCAGCGCCGCGGCGTCGTGCGGCGCGGGCTCCAACTCGCGCCCGTCGTGTACCTCGGCGTCATTTCCTACGGCATCTACCTGTGGCACCAGGCGTTCATCACGGTGATCCACGACGGCGGCTTCCAGGGCGGCGTCGTCGACGCGACGTGGGCCGACGGTTGGGACGCGAACCCGCTGCCCAACGGACCGTTTCTCGTGCATGTGCTCGGGGCGTTCGTGTTGACGGTCATCGTCGCGAGCGCGAGTTGGTTCTTCGTCGAGCGCCCGATCCTGCGGCGCAAGGACCAGCCGCTCTTCGGGCGCCGCTCGTCCGAGCCCGCCGACGCATGACCATGAACCTCCAGGCGAAAGAGCGTCTCCCCGGATTCGACGGGCTGCGCGCGATCGCGGCGCTGTGCATCGTCGTGCTCCACGTCACCGGCGCGACCGGCGCGGTGAACCGCTACACGGCGCACCTCGACATCGGTGTGGCCGTGTTCTTCGTGATTTCGGGGTTCTTGCTCTACCGGCCGTTCGCGGCCGCGCACCTCGGCCGGCGCGACGACGTCGCCGTGCCCGAGTTCTGGTGGCGGCGGGTGCTGCGCATCTTTCCCGCGTACTGGGTCGCGCTCACGGGTGCGATCGTCCTGTTCGGCATGACCGAGCTGAGCGGCGTAGCCGACTACGTGCGGCACTACCTGCTCGTGCAGATCTACCAACCCGCGTACGGGCTCGCGGGCATTCTCCCCGCGTGGACACTCGCGGTCGAGGTGTCGTTCTACGCGACCCTGCCGTTGTACGCGCTGGTGGTCGGGCGCGCGTCTCGACACCTCGCGGTACCGCAGCGGGTCCGGGCCGAGATCGCGGCGGCGGTGCTGCTCTACGGTGCCGCTCTCGTCTGGCGGCTCGTCCTCGTCTCTGACCGCGGTACCGATGCGGTCTCGGCCCGTTGGCTCCCGGCGATGGCCGACTGGTTCGCGCTCGGTATCCTGCTGGCGGTCCTGCACGTCGCGACGAACACCCGCGCCCTTGCCGACCGGTACGCGTGGGCGTCGGTCGCGCTCGCGGTCGGTGCGTACGGGTGGGTGTGCAACATCGGGCTCCCGGAGGCGCTTGCGAGTGGCACGGTGCGCCAGGACCTGTTGCGGCAGGTGCTGTTCGGTGCGTTCGCGTTCTTCCTCGTGCTCCCGGCCGCGCTCGGGCGCGAGAACGCATACGTTCGCCGGGTCCTCGATCAGCCGGTCGCGGTCGCGGTCGGCACCGTTTCGTACGGCCTGTTCCTGTGGCACTTCCCGTGGCTCGAACAAGTGAAGGAGTGGTATCCCACCGCGCCGACCCTTCCTGTGCTTGCTCTGGTCCTGGCGTTGTCGCTCGCGACTGCGGCCGCGAGCTGGTTTCTCGTCGAGCGGCCGCTCCTGCGCACGGCGCGGCCGGTGTCGGGGCGGGTCGCGACGTGAGGGAGCGGTTGCGGCGACCCGAAACCTGGATCGCGGGCGCGTTCGCGCTGCTCGTGCTCGGGTACGCCGCGGTCATGGCGTTCGTGCTCGACGGCGTCTTCGGGCCGCGAGTGGGTTTCGGCCCCGACTCGCAGATCTACATGGACGCGGCCCGCGAACCCGTCTGGTCGCTCGACTTCCTCGCGGCGCGGGGACCGTTCCTGTTCCTGGTGCTCGCCAAGTTCTGTGCCCGCAACCTGCGCGCGATCGTGCTGGTGCAGAGTGTCATCTCGGTCGGGGCGTGGGTGTTCCTCGCCGCGTCGGTGCGATCGGTGCTGCGGCACCGGGTTATGCAGGTCGTCGGGTTCACGGCGATCCTGCTCGTCGCCCTTGCGCCACCGTTGCTGCAATGGAACGTGATCGTGTCGACCGAGAGCCTGTCGGTATCGGTCATGGTTCTCCTCATCGGCCTTGCCCTCCGGCTGGCCGCCGCGCCGGGACGCGCCGTCGTGGCGTTCGCCGTGGGCCTCGTCGCGTTCGTCTTCGTCCGCGACACCAACGCGGTCGTCGCCCTCGCCCTCGGGTGCGGGGCCGTCGTCCTCGCGGTGACGCGCCCCGCCTGGCGCCGGGTCGGTGCCGTCGTCGCCGTGACCGGCCTGGCCGCCGCGGTACTGGCCCTCGCCCTGTCGAACCAGTCGGAGCCGCCCCGTTGGTACTACCCCTTGCACGAGACGATCGCGCTGCGCCTCGTGGGCGACGACACCGCCGAGCCCTACTTCGTCGAGCACGGGCTCCCACTCGACGAGGATCTCGTCGCGCTGGGCGACAACTATTTCATCGTGCACACCCGCCTCGACGACGGTCCCGAGTTCGCCGAACTCCGCACGTGGGTGCGCGACGACGGCCGGAGCACGTACACGACGTTTCTCGTCACCCATCCCTGGTGGACGCTGCGCGAGCCGTTGGCCGACTACGAACGCTTCCTCGTTCCCGACCTCGACGGGTACACCCTGATCTGGCACCTCGACCCGTGGCCGATCTACGAGGTGAGCGCGGTTGCGTACCCGCCGTGGGTTCCGGTCGTGGGCGTGTGGGTCGTGCTCTGCGTGGTGGCATTCGGAGCGCTTGTGGTTCGGCGCGCCGTGGCGGCGCCGATCCTCGTCACCGTCGGCCTGGTCCTCGGGCTGTCGGTCGCGGGGTTCTACGCGGCGTGGCACGGCGACGCGCTCGAAATCGATCGCCACTCGTTGACCGCCGCGGTGCAGCTCCGCATCGCGTTGTGGCTCGTGACGTTGCTCGCAATCGACGCAGTCCTGAGTCGCTCACGCGTAGAAGAAGCGCGCGACGCCGATCTCGAGCAGCGTGAGGAGCACGGCGGCGCCACCGACGAGGGCCGGCCCGAGCCGGTCGGCGGTTGACCGATTCGCGAAGCGGCTCGGAACGCATATCAGCAGCGCGAGCGCGAATGCGGGGAACAGATAACGACCCTGGAACGCATCGACGCGCGGCGCACCCACTGCGTTCCAACCCGAGTATGCGAGCAGGAACACCACGAGCACAAGCCCGGCGACGAGCACGCCCGCCGTGATGCGCAGCGCCCGATCGAGGCGGGGTGCGGCGTCGAAGCACGCGAGCGCCACGACTGCGGCCGCGGCGGCGACGACGAGCCACCACGGGACCTCCCACCACGCGGTCTGCGCGACGACATCGGACGCGATCTCGTCACCTTCCCGCGCGACCGTGTGGCCGATGGCCGAGAGAAGCGAGAACGGATGCGACCGGAGGTACTCGAACTGCGCGTCGGGGTCGACGTCGCGGTACGCGTAGTTGCCCGACCCGTCGAGGTACGCGGGCGGGAAGTCCTGCGGAACATGGCGGTCGGCGGCCCAGGCCGACCACGCGCCCGCCAGCAGCGCGGCCACGACCAGGGTGGATGCGAGGGTCACGAGCACGCGGCCGCGGTGCCGCAGCGCGGGGACGAGGAGCACGACTGCGACTGCAACGTAGGGCGGCTTGGCCAGCGCGAGCGCGCCGACCGCGAGTGCACACTCGACGAGCAGGGCGCGCGTGATCTCGTCCTCGGATCGGGTCGTCAGCGCCATGGCGTCGGCGATGACGAGCACCACGAGCGCGACTGTGATCGCGTCGGCCGAGATCGTCGCGGCTTGGAACAGCACGACGGGCAGAAGGGCGAGAACGGCGAGGAGCCACCGCCGGCTGCCGATGCGCCGGATGGCGAGCGCGACGAGCGCGACGAATGTCGCCAGATTCGCCAACCGGCCCAGCAGCAGGATGCCCGCCGTCGATACTCCCAGCGTGCGCCCCGCGCGCATCGCGATGGCGCTCGGGAGGTACGGAACCGGGGGATAGACCGCTCCCGACGAGAAGTCGACGAACGAGCGCGGACCGTCGGGCGCATCGCGGCCGAGGTGCCTCCAAAACGGTTCGGCGTCCTCGGCGAGAAACCCGCCTCGCGCGATCACGATCATGTCCTCGATCAGTTCGTCGGGGATGTCGCCGCCGAATGCCGTGCGACCGTCGGCGCCGGGCCGTTCGATCGCGAAGACGCCTCCGTCGGAGACTTGCCACGCGCGCAGCACATGCACGCTCTCGTCGTAGCCGCCGAGCGCGGGCAGCGTGAGGGCGAGCAGCACGCCGAAGACCGACGCCACGATGGCGAACAGGGCCGCGGGTTGTCGGAGCCAGTCTCGGGGTCTTATGGGGGCGAGACGGTAGCCTGACTGTCGTGCGACGGACCACGCTCGTGGTGATTCCTGCGTACGACGAGGAAGAGGCGATTCCCGGAACCCTCGCGGAACTCATGTCCGTGCGGCCCGATCTCGACGTACTCGTCGTGTCCGACGGATCACGGGACAAGACCGCGGACCTCGCGCGCGCGGCCGGAGTGTCGATCGTCGAATTGCCGTTCAACCTCGGTATCGGCGGTGCGCTCCAGACCGGCTTCCGGTTCGCCGTCCGCAACGGGTACACCCGGGCCGTGCAGTTCGATGCCGACGGCCAGCACGACCCGCGCGAGATCGCGACCCTCGAGGCGGCCCTCGACGACGGCGCCGACATGGTGATCGGCAGCCGCTTCGGCGAAGGCACCGTCGAGTATCGCGTCGGGCCCATCCGCCGGGGTGCCATGCATGTGCTGCGCGCGTCGGTCAATGCCGTGTCCGGGCACAAGTTCACCGACACGTCGAGCGGGTTTCGCGCGTTCACGCGGCCCGTGCTCGAGTCCTTCGCGCACTCGTACCCGGTCGAGTTCATGGACTCCACCGAATCGCTGCTGCTCGCGTGCAAGGCCGGCTTCGAAGTCGTCGAGGTTCCCACCCGCATCCGCAAACGCAGCGCGGGCAAGCCGTCGACCCGCCACTTCCGGCTCGTGTACCACTACCTGCGACTGCTCGTCGTCATCATCAGCCAGGTCCAGATATCGCGCCGCCGTCGCCGCGAGGTGACGTAGCGTGCGGATGCAGCGGAGCTCCGTTAGCCGCAGGCCGTTCGAGCGGGAGCGGAAGGAGCCATTCTCGTGAACGGACTCCTCGCCCAGACCTCCGAGGAACAACTCGGGCTCAGCTTCCGCGCCCACGTGGTCGTGTTCCTCGTTGCGCTGATCGGCGCGTGGTTCCTGCTCCGCATGCTCCGCAAACGGCAGATGCGCGGGAAGTACACGCTGCTGTGGATGTTCGTCGGCGCGATCGTCCTGATCCTCGCCGTCTATCCCGACGGCCTCGACCGCACGTCGCAGTGGCTCGACATCTACTACGCGCCGAGCACCCTGTTCATCGGCGGCATCGCGTTCCTCACGCTCGTGTGCGTCTACTTCTCGTGGGAACTCTCCCGCCTCGAAGAACGCACCCGAGTCCTCGCGGAGGAGGTAGCCATCCTCCGCGGCGAACAAGAAGAACAAGCAGGCGTCGATAGCCCACCCTGAGGGTGGGCTATCGACGCATCCCTACGACGGGGGGTTCTCGTCGAGGCGGGCGAGCCAGCGGGCGCGGCCTACCGCTCGGTTCGGGTTGTACTCGCGCAGGATCTGCATCTTCTCGGCTTCGATCGAGCCTTCGGCGTGCACGGCCAGGATCGTCTGGTAGCCGCCGTACTCGCGCACGGTCAGGTCGGAGATCATGTTCATCATCGCGAGCCGTTCGCCCGCGGGCGCGGCCGCGCCGAAGTACTTCTCCAACACCGGGCGCACTTCGGGGCTGTCCCAGTCGTCGCCGCCCGGTCCGGTGACGAGCAGGGCACCGGCGCACTCCTGCACCATGCGCACCGCGTCGTGGTACCGGCTCGCGAACGTGTACTTGGCCAGGTTCGTCGTCCCGGAGTCGGGCCGGCAGATCCCGTGCGCGCCGGTGCGCCCGCGGATGGCTGCCGCTTCGGTCAGCGTGCGCACCGTCTCCGCGTAGATCACGAGTTGCGTGAGCTTCTCTTTGATGTGCCCGGCGCCGAGCACACCGTTCATGCGCGCGATCTCGGCCGCGGCACCGACGAGCGCGTCGAGCAACGGCAGCTTGTACGACACTGCGGTAAAGCGGTGGAAGTCGACGAAGCGCAGCGCGAGCGGCCCGGCCAGTTCGGGGCGCCGGAACAAAAAGACGCGCTCCCACGGCACGAACACGTTCTCGAAGACCGTGAGTGTCTCGAGCATCTTGTGGCGCGACGAGATCGGGTACTCCCACGGGTGGCGTTCGCCGGCCGAGTACCCGGACACGTACATCGAGAGCCCGGGCGTGTCGGCCGGGATTGCGAACGACACCGCCCAGTCGGCGTCGGCGGCGCCCATGGCGCGCGTCGGGAGGACGACGATCTCGTTGCAGTTCGGGGTGAGCGAGGTGTGCGCCTTGGCGCCGCGCACGACGATGCCCTGGTCGCTCTGATCGACGACGTGGACGTAGAGATCGGGATCGGCCTGCTCGTGGGGCGCCTTGGAGCGGTCGCCCTTCACGTCGGTCTGGGCGACGGACACGACGAGGTCGTCGCGCCGGCACCGGTCCCAGAACGCGACCGCACGCTCACGTTCCTCGCCTTCGAGGGCGGCGAGGAGGGCCAGGAGGGCGTCGGCACCGACCTCCTTCACCGACGGGATGGTCCCGTTCATCAGTGAGCCCAGCTCGACGAGGCGCGAGCGCCGGATCAGGTCGTCGGGAGACTCGGGTAGCTGGTACAGCGCGTGGTACTCGAGCCCGGTCTCGTCCCGGGCGACGGCGAGGTCACGATGCGCAGGGTCGGCGGTCAGCGCGAAATCGACACAGGAGTGCTCGACGGCGACGCGCAGGTCGGGCTCGGCCAGGAGGTTGCCGACCCGCTTGCCGCGGTACCAGAGGACCCGTTCGTCACGCAGTGACTCGATGTATTCGGCCGGAGTCCGCATCACGCGAGTGTTACACGCCGGCCTATACCGAACCGAATGAGGGAACGCGTTCCGCCAGCGGCGCGGCCGCGCCCTTGGCCAGCAGGCGCGCGATGCGGTCGTACATGCCGCGGCGATTCAGCCACAGCAGCCGCGACTTGGCCAGGCCGAGGCCGGGTCGGCGGGTGAACGGTTCGTCGGGGTCGAAGTCGTACGGGTGGCAGTAGGTCCACAGGGCCTCGCCCGGTCCGGCGTGCCCGAGCCCGTACTCCACCGCGCGCCACGGCAGGACACGGAAATACACGCCGCCCAGGTACGGGTTCGCGATCGGTCCCATCGTCGCGATGGGACACGGGAGTTCGATCACGCCCGACGGCCACCGGTACGGGACGCGGGGCTGGCCGGGCCAGCCGTACAGCGGGCTGCGCGCGGGGAGCACGCTCGACGAATACGCGAACCCTGCTTCGGCGAGGACGTCGGTCGCCCACACGCTCGCCTCGACGAGCGAGAACATCGGTGCCCGAAACCCGACGACGGGTGCGCCGGTCAGGTCTTCGAGGAGCTTCTTCCCCCGGTCGATGTCGGAGCGGAATGCGTCGGGCGCGACGTCGGGGAGGGGATCGTGGCGGTAGGCGTGCAGACCGACCTCGTGACCCGCAGCCGCGATGTCGCGGACCAGGTCCGGATGCTCGGCGGCCAGTGCGCCGACGACGAAGAACGTGCCGCGGACATCGCGCTCCGCGAGGAAGGCCACGATCTCGCGGGTGATCTTGGGCGCGCGGGGCTCGGTGTGCGGTACGGCGTAATCCTCGACGTCGAGCGTGAACGTCACTCCGGTTGCCGGTGCGTTCGCCATCAGTACGCGTCCCCGTCGAGAAATTCGAAGGTGTCGATGCGGAACCCTTCGGTCGGCATCCGGGTCTCGTCGAACGATTTGTACACGACGTTCATCGGCGAGGGCCGAAACCGCATGGGTACCGGCACGCCGCGCACGCAAGCGTGCGCGTTCCAGCCCGCGTATACGCACAGCGGCGCCCGTTGGGCCCGGCACGCGG
>Ga0163153_10004101_pt1 | contig 18634 bp, 16 predicted proteins | sample OliLakLV19MP6IB1_FD_148629 | JGI IMG/M metagenome (GOLD analysis project Ga0163153, IMG submission 148629) | Freshwater microbial mat bacterial communities from Lake Vanda, McMurdo Dry Valleys, Antarctica - Oligotrophic Lake LV.19.MP6.IB-1 | ecosystem: Environmental > Aquatic > Freshwater >... | reverse complement strand
TGCCCAATCGGCCCAGACCCAGCCCGACTGGCCCCAGTGGCGTGACAAAGTCGGCCACCCGCCAGAAACTGCGCTGGGTGCGGCGCGCAAACCAGGCCATGGCGACGATCACGCCCACCAGGCCGCCGTGAAAAGACATACCTCCCTGGGTCAACTTGAACAGGAACAAAGGGTTTTGCAGAAAACTGTCCAGACCATAAAAGAGTACGTATCCCAGGCGACCACCTATCACCACGCCCAACATACCGTAAAACAGAAAGTCGCCTACTTCCTGTCCGGCCCATCCAGCCCAGGGACGGCTGCGCGCCAGGCGGCTGCCCACGCCCCAGAAAAACAGGAAACCAAGCAGATACATGATGCCGTACCAGTGCACCCGCAGGGGCCCCAGTTCAAACGCGACCGGATCAATGGCTACAAATAGATATTGCGATGCACTCAAGAATAGTTCCTGTGGAATTTGAAGTGTGGCAATCAATTACGACTGTTGCAAAATGCCTTGGCAGTGCACCTGCGAATGGACTTGGCTCGGTTGAAACACGTTACAATGCCCACCCATCGGAGAATATGACAGCCTCTCGCGGGTAGCAAGTCATTACGCAACAGTGGCGATTCAAATAGCCTTAACAGGCCCCAGGAAAAACAACACGATGCTGGAATTCACCCTACCTAACATGCACGCGCTGGCGGTGATGATACTCATCTTCGTGGCCTTGTTCCTGTTTGCCCGGGATAATATTCCTTTGGAAACCACCAGTCTGATCGTGCTGGTACTGCTGGCCGTGGGATTTACCCTGTTTCCTTATGAAGCCAATGGTGAAGTGCTGGCCCCCAGTGACTTTTTTCTCGGCTTTGGTCACAAGGCGTTGATCGCCGTCTGTGCCTTGATGATCGCAGGCGAAGGCCTGCTCCGCACCGGCGCACTGGAGCCGGTTGGTCGCTTTCTGGCCAAGGTATGGCGCAAAGGCCCGATGTTGTCATTGCTTTTTACCATCATCATCACCGCTTTCCTCAGTGCCTTTATCAACAACACCCCTATCGTGGTGCTGATGCTGCCCATTCTGGTAGGTATTGGCATTCGCGCCGGAGTGTCGCCTACCGGCACGCTGATCCCCATGGGCTTTGCCAGCATTTTGGGCGGCATGACCACCACCATCGGCACCTCCACCAACCTGCTGGTGGTCAATGTGGCGGCCGATATGGGCATGGACGAGTTCGGTATGTTCGACTTTGTCGGTCCCGCGTCTATCGGTGCCGGTTTCGCCATCTTTTATTTGTGGCTGATTGCACCGCGCATGATGCCAGCGCGAACCGCTCCTATGCAGGACAATCAGTCTCGGGTCTACAACGCCCAAATCCGGTTGGATGCCGAAAGCCCAATCGTCGGCAGCACGCTGGCGGAAGCCATCGCGCGTACCGAGGACAATATGAGCGTGGACTCCATCCAACGCGGCAAAGGCGCGTTTATCAACCCCTTGCCGGACGTGGTACTGGCGGTTGGTGATCGCATCACCACCAGCGACTCACAATCCAATCTGCGCGAGTTCGCCCGTGCCCTGGGCGGTAAACTGTTCTCGGGCGATCACGTGGTTGACTCTACCCACCCGCTGAGCCTGGGCGAAGAGCAATTGGCGGAGCTGGTGATCACACCCGGTTCGCGGCTGGAAAATGTGCGCGTTGGTGCTGCGCAGTTTCTGACTCAGTATGGCGTTCGATTATTGGCCCTGCATCGCAACGAACAATCACAGGAACGAAAATCACCTGGCCTGGATGACATCCAGCTCAAATCCGGTGATGTGTTACTGGTCCAGTCTTCGCTGCAGCATTTTGAAGAATTGAAGGAAAACACCGACTTCCTGATACTGGATGGCACGGTGCGCCTGCCGAAAACCCGCAAGGCGCCGATTGCGTTACTCACCATAGTCGGCGTGGTTGGATTGGCTGCTGCCAATATCATGCCAATTGAAATTGCCGCGGTGCTGGGTTGCCTGGTCCTGCTGCTGAGCGGCTGCCTGCGCTGGCAAGATGCGCTCAATGCGCTCAGCGGCCAGGTCATACTGATCATTGTTTCGTCCCTGGCCATGGGTGCGGCCTTGCTCAAAACCGGCGGGGCCGATTACCTGGCGCAGTTGTTTGTCTACATCACTTTTGGCGCACCTCCCTCGGTAGTGCTGGGCGGGCTGATGCTGATGATGGGCATTTTGACCAACGTAGTTTCCAACAATGCCGCGGCCGTCATTGGCACTCCGATCGCCATAGGAATCGCGCAGCAGATCGGCATGCCGCTGGAGCCGTTTGTGCTGGCCGTCCTGTTTGGTGCCAACCTCTGCTTTGTAACACCTATGGCCTACCAGACTAACCTGTTGATCATGAATGCCGGCGGCTACAAATTTGGTGATTTTGTGCGGGTTGGACTGCCATTGGCGTTGGGTTTGTGGCTGGTTCTGACCACGGTATTGGTGGTGGCTTACGATCTTTAAGCCAGCTTAGCCTGCCAGTTTAGCCTGCTGGGCTGCTTCGCCAAGAATATCTCTCGACCATTGCGCCCGCTGCGCTGGGTTTTCAACCACATCACCCAATTCAATACAGTGGGCATCCACCGCATCCAGGCGGTGGCGTAAACCACGACGATTGGCAATTTGAATGTTCAGGCCAGGCCGCGCGTTCAGCTCCAGTATCAACGGCCCCAGATCACGATCCAGCACGATATCCACACCCAGATAGCCCAGGTGTACGGCTTCGTAGCAGCGAGAGGACATATCCAATATGCGGTTCCAACCCGGCACGTGAAAACCAGCAATTTCCGCACCAGTATCCGGATGGTGCGACACCGTACTGTTACCAGACACCCCACCCATGGTGATGCCGCTGCCCAAGTCGATACCGACGCCAATGGCACCCTGGTGCAAATTGGCTTTGCCATGTGATCGCCGCGTGGGCAAGCGCGACATGGCCATCACCGGGTAACCTTTGAAAACGATTACTCGAACATCCGGCACGCCGTGATAAGTCAGGCGACTGAAGGCTGGATCAAAATGCACCAGCGATTCAATCATGGCTGCATCGGGCTGACCGCCTAAAGAATAAATGCCGCCAATAATATTGGTGATGTGGTGTTCAAGCGTCTCGAAATCCACCATGCGACCATCGGCATCGAGGAAGTATTCGCCCTGGCTACCAAGGATTACCAGGATACCGTCGCCGCCACTGCCATTGGCCGGTTTAACCACGAATTCCTTGCACTCACCCAGCATGTCGGCCACATCGCCTACTTCGTGCATCTCGCGCAGCACGCCGATCAATTCCGGCACCGGCAGATTTTCCCGCACCATGCGCTCTTTGCAGAGTATCTTGTCATCCACCAGCGGATAATATTTGCGCTGGTTGTAGTGAAAAATGTAATCGCCGTTGCGGGCATTCAAACCCAACACGCCAGCCCTGCGCAAATTGAGAATGCGGCCGATCATTCGGGCGCCTTCTCTTTCACCAGCAGCGGCTTGAAGCGACGCAATTCAGTCAGGCGGAAGCCGGTATAACGACCCAGTGCAATGATGATACCCAGAATCATCAGATTGACTTCCGGAAACACCGTCACCCAATAAGCGAACATGTCCACCGACATGACCAGGTAAGCCAAGGCCGCCATAAACAGGCTGCCAATACCTTCCTTGATAGAAGTAAATGCGCCGCGCTCTTCCCAGACCACGGACATACGCTCAATTACCATGGAAACGATGATCATCGGGAAAAGCGAAACCGATAATCCCGTTTCATACCCGAACTCATTACTGATGATGCTGATGGCCGTCATCAGTATCACCACGATGGTCACAACGGCGGCCAGCCGCGGAACCAGTAGCAAGCGTAATCGCTCCAGGTAAAAGCGGAAGAACAAACCCATGGAAACAATCAGCACAAACAGGCCTATGCCCTTAAGCAATTCCGTTTCGCGGAAAGCCAGCGCGATCAACACCGGAGCGAAGGTTCCGAAGGAGCTCAAACCTACGAAATTTCTCAACAAAACGATAACCAGAATACCAATCGGTATCAGCAGCAGAATTTCATAAACGGCCTGGGTCTGAATGGGTAATTGCAAAGTCGAAATCAGGCTGATGCGGGACTTCTGCAATTCGGCTCTTTGCTGTGCCAGCTCCAAAGAGCTTTTAACCCGTTGCCGGGTGGAGATCTGCAGATCCTTGATGTGCGCGCCTTTGACTTCTGCCAGTTCACCCTGACCAGTCCACCAAATAAAGAAGTCTCCCGGCAATCCTTCTGCGGCTGAAACCGGATCAAATACCAGCCACTCGTCACCGTTATAAACCGCCAAAAGTGTTTCCAGTTTGGCCCGTTGTGCGTCTGCGTCCAGCCGTATGCCATGCAATTGCAAAGTAGGAATGCGTGCACCGGCCAGCAGAGTCTGGGCCAGGTTTACCCGGTCACGAAAGTTTTCAACTTCCGCCAGGAACAGGTCCATGTTCTCATCAGGTTCAGAACCAGTCAGCCGGTTCAGCATGGCTGCAGCAAAGGATTCAGTATCGGCCGATTCGGCACGGACTTTGTTGACCAGGTCTCTGGCCGCGGTAGCAAAAGGCTCTTCCAGATCAGGCGGGGCAGGATAATCAGGCCGCGATGCGAAGCTGCGTTGCTGCGTATCCCGAATAACCAGCAGACGGTAGTACAAGGATTTGGAATCGCGTAAGCGCCGTATGGCCCAATCAGCTTTGCGGTTGAAGTTACCTTCTTTGACGGTTAACCCAAAGCCACGTGAAACAAAATTTTCCTGCGCCAGATTGTAGCCGCTGGGACGGGACGGCAAAGTCAGGCTGGCCCGCACTGCGCCTTTTTCTGGGGTGAGTTCCAATTTGGCTTGCACTGTCCAGGCCGCGCTTTCCATATCGGGATAGGGCGGATAACCCAGGCGAATCACTTTGTAAGCGAAGATCATCCCCCCCAATGCGATCAGGAGCAGTGACAATGAAACCCATTGGCTATTTCGTTTCACTGACTAATACCCCACTCTTGAAAAAACCTGCGCACAAAACCCAGGTAAAAAAAATCTGGGCACAAAGCCTTGGCGGCATGAACCGCACCAGATCGTACCATTGTGATTGTATTCCCTCTGCGGTGACGATGACTCGCCGCGGATTATAGCCTGATTGTCCAGCGCCGAATAATGCACGACTTCTTTCCGAAAAGATCGATTCCGCACGCCGTTTGTGAAATTTTCGTTAGGCGCAGCACAATAATCGTAAATGATTTTAAATTGCGTGAATATTTAATGAATATTTAATTGACTGTGATTAATCGAAGGTTATAAAGTGCTCGACTCGTAGGTCTTTCGTAGTTTTCCGTTTAAACATCCAGGATGAGATCCAGTATGCAAACCATTTTCAAGAAATCAGCGTTTCTGATTTCCGCCTTGGCGGTTTTCTGCACGCTCCCGTTTGCCACAACTCTGTTGGCTCAAACCACTGTTACCCAAGTCACTCAGGCAGGTGAAAAACGGTCCGATGACGGCGCCGCCGAACAGACGCGAGTTGATCAGGTTGCAGACCAAACCGATAACTTGTTGGCTTCTTATAAAACGGAACTGAAAGTTGTCGACGGCCTGAAGGTTTATAACGGGCTGTTGCAAAGGCAAATTGATAATCAGGAGGCGGAGAAGTCCGCACTGACTGAGTCCATGGACAGCGTGGCTTTGATTGAGCGGCAAATCGTTCCGATGATGACCGGCATGATTGACTCGCTGGAAGCGTTCATCGAACTGGACACACCATTCCTGCTCAAGGAACGCAATGACCGCATTGCCAGGATGCGAGACATGATGGTGCGCTCCGATGTGACTGCTGCGGAAAAATTCCGCCAGGTGGTCGAGGCCTACCAGATCGAGAATGATTACGGCCGCACCATCGAAGCCTATAAGGGCACGGTTGAACTTAATGGCAACCAACAGGAAGTGGACTTCCTGCGCATCGGCAGAGTGTCGCTTTCATATCAATCCATTGGCGGCCAACATACGGGCGCCTGGGACAGGGAAACCAATTCCTTCGTCACCATTGCCCCAGAAACCTACAAAGCTAGTGTCGCACAGGGTATACGTGTAGCGAGGAAGCAAGTTGCACCTGATTTGCTCACCATCCCGGTTCCGGCTGCTACGGGAGATACGCTGTAATGAAAAACCTGACCAAGATTCTTATTGCCAGTTGCCTCGCATTCGGCCTGGCCACACCTGCTTTCGCAGCAGAAGCTGTTTCATTGGATGATTTGCTGAACCTGGTTAAACAGGGCCGGGTGAAAGATGCAGCCGCAAACAAGGCTCGCATCGCAGAGTTCGAGAAGAACCGCGGTCAACAGCAACAATCGCTGGCCAATATCAAGGCTGAGCGTGGCCGCGAAGAAGGCCGTTCAGTTAACCTGGAGCAACTATTCGCTGTTAACGATGAAGAAATCATCGTACTGGAACGGGCCCTGCAGGAACGTCTGGGCGATCTGAAAGAACTGTTCGGTGTGCTGCAGCAGGCTGCCGGTGATGCTCGCGGCAACTTCGATGCTTCAGTTACCCAGGCTCAGTTTCCCGATCGCTCGGAGTGGCTAACCACTTTTGCGCAGAAGATGGGATCTACTAACCGCATGCCTACTCTGGCTGAAATCGAACGCCTGTGGTTTGAACTGCAGCGTGAAATGACCGAATCCGCCAAAGTTTCCAAATTCACCGCTTCGGTGGTGAACGCTAAAGGTGAAGAAGAGCAACGCGAAGTGGTTCGTGTTGGCCTGTTCAACGTGATTTCCGGCGATAAATACCTGGAATACGTTCCTGAGTCAGGCCGCTTGGTTGAACTGCAACGCCAGCCAGCCAGCCGCTATACCGGTCGTGCTGAAGAACTGGCTGAAGCCGAATCGGGCATACACGCATTCTCGATTGATCCTACCCGCGGGCAACTGCTCGGCCTGTTGGTTCAGGCACCCAAGTTTATGGAGCGAATCGCTCAGGGTCAGAGCGTGGGTTACACCATTATGGTACTCGGTACGATCGGCTTGATTATCGCGATTTGGCGTTTGCTGAGCCTGACCGCAATCAGCGCTGCGGTTCGAAACCAGACCAAAAACCTGAGCAACCCCGGTAACAATCCACTCGGTCGAGTACTGCGCATTGCCACTGATAACCCTAACGTGGACGTGGAGGGGCTGGAACTGAAGCTGGGTGAGGCTATTCTCAAGGAAACGCCCAAGTTCAACGCCATGCTGCCGTTCCTGAAGATCATCGCAGTTGTAGCTCCGCTGCTGGGTCTGCTGGGTACCGTTACCGGTATGATCATCACCTTCCAGGCCATTACCCTGTACGGTGCGGGTGATCCCAAGTTGATGGCTGGTGGCATTTCAACGGCCCTGGTTACTACGGTGCAAGGTCTGGTTGTGGCCATTCCCATGGTATTCCTGCACACTCTGGTCCAAAGTCGTGCCAAGCGATTGACCCAGATCCTGCAGGAAGAAGCGGCAGGCATGCTTTCAGAGCGCGCAGAACAGCAGATGACCGGAGCGTAAGCGCGCATGGATACTCTGTATTATTACCTGCCGTTCCTGGAGACCATCCGCGACTTTTTCGAGTTGGGCGGGCCAGTACTCAACGTGATCGGCGTCCTCACTCTGTTCATGTGGATGCTGATCATTGAACGGTTGGTGTTCATGCGTACTGGTTACAGGCGTTTGGTCAAGAATGCTTTGGTTCTCTGGGAAGCACGCAGCGACAAATCTTCCTGGAAAGCGCACCAGATTCGTGGCCGCATCATTTCCCAGGTGGCCTCGTCGGCTGAAAAGAACCTGGGTTTAATCCAGACCTGCGTGGCCCTGTGTCCCTTGCTGGGGTTGCTGGGAACGGTAACCGGCATGATCGAAGTATTTGAGGTCATGGCCATTGCCGGTTCCGGCAATCCACGCTCTATGGCTTCCGGCGTGTCCAAAGCAACCGTCCCGACCATGTCGGGCATGGTTGCAGCACTGTCAGGTGTAGCCATGAGTGCTTATCTGAGCAACAAGGTCCGCCGTGAACGTGAAGCATTAACCGACCATCTTGAAATTCATCATCAGTAACCGGGTTTTTGGCCCGGTCAATGATTGGACACACTAGGAGATTTAAATATGCGGCACCAATTTGCCCAGATTGAAGAAGAAGAAACCCAGATCGATATCACGCCGATGTTGGACGTGGTATTCATCATGTTGATCTTCTTCATCGTTACCGCGACCTTTATCAAGGAAGCCGGTATTGAGGTAAACCGTCCGGATGCGGCCACTGCAGTGAAGCAGGAAAAAGCCAACATTCTGGTGGCCATCGGCCCAAACAATGACATCTGGATTGATCGTCGCCAGATCGACATCCGTTCAGTACGGCCAAACATTGAGCGCCTGCATGCCGAGAACCCGCAGGGTTCAGTGGTAATCCAGGCCGACAAGGAATCCAAGACAGACACCCTGATCCAGGTGATGGACGCGGCCAGGTCGGCCGGTGTTTTTAACGTGTCTATTGCTGCCAACGAACCCTGAGGGCATACCGATGGCTGCTACCATTCTTGAGTCACTAACGCTCAGCAAATCCGGCAATTATTCCCGCATGCTATTCGGGGCTATCCTGGCCGTCTTTGTCACAGCCGGATTGTTCTGGACCATGTCTTATTTGATTGAATCAGCTGATGGTAAGCTGGATGAATCAGGCATATCGAATATCGTGGACTTTGTGCGCCTTAAGCGTGATGAAGACATTGAACGCAGACAGCTCAAACCGAAAAAGCCACCACCACCCGAATCGCCACCACCCCAGCCGCCAACGCCACAGTTGGATAGTCTGAACCCGAATGCCGAAAAGATAGCGATCTCTGCAGTGCCGGTTGAAACCGACATCGAAATGTCCGGAGGCTTCAATTTGGGCGTAGGCGAAGGCGATTACCTGCCGATCGTAAAAGTGGCACCGATTTACCCTCAGCGGGCCTTGTCGCGGGGTATTGAAGGTTATTGCGTCGTGCAGTACATAGTAACCAAGCAGGGCACCACCGCCAATCCTTTTGTGGTGGAGGACCAGTGCACCAGCTCCTTGTTCCACAGCGCATCCCTACAAGCAGCTCTGAAGTTCAAGTACAAGCCAAGGGTGGTTGATGGCCAGTCCATTGAAGTCCCGGGCGTACAGAACAAATTCACTTATGAAATTGAAGAGTAGGGTTGCAACAGATCGTATGGAAATAAACCGAATGAAGCGTATAGCCACAAAGCTCACTTGCTTGGGGTTCACCTGCTTGTGTTTGCTGGCAGCCACTGCCTCTTTGTCAGCCCAGGAAAAAGAACGCGAAACTAAACAAACCGTGGCCATGAGTCAGCAGGTTTATGAAAAGCTTACGGAAATTCAGGAACTGGTCGAAGCCAAGAATTATGCTGGCGCGAGTGGTTTGTTGCGGGAAATGCGAGCCAACGAAAAGCTCAGCCCGTACGAACGGGCGCAAGTGTGGAACCTCAGTGGTTACGCCGCCTACCTGCAGGAAAATTACCAGGAAGCCATCAATGCCTATGAACAGGTATTGATACAACCTGAATTACCAGAAGCTTTAACGCTCACTACGCTAAAAACCATGGCGCAGCTTCAGTTCACCATCGAGGACTATCCAAAGGCCCTGGAAACCGTGCGGCGCTTAATGAAGGTCGTTCCTGAGCCCAGCGCCGATGTCTACATGCTCGAAGGTCAGGCGCTGTTCCAAATGAACCGTTACCAGGAAGCCCTCAAGCCCATCAAGACCGCAGTGGATATGTACCGCTCGCAAGGCGAAGCGCCGAAGGAAAACTGGTTGCTACTGCTGCGAGTGATTTATTTCGAGCTGAAAGACTACAAAAACATGCTGGAAGTGGTGAAAGAACTGGTCCAGTACTATCCGAAAGACACTTACATCCTTACTCTGGCTGGCGTTTACAGCGAACTGGGTGACACCAAGAAACAACTGGCTCTGACTGAAGTGCTGTACGAAAAAGGCCTGCTGAACACCAATGGCCACATCACCAACCTGGCCAACCTTTATCTGCTGCACGGTCTGCCCTACAAAGCAGCCGAGGTGTTGGACAAAGGCATGAAAGCCAAAATCGTTGAGGAAAATGATCGAAACCTGCGGCTGATGTCCCAGGCCTGGTACCAGGCAAGGGAAGACGAATTGGCCATTCCGCCCATGGCGCGAGCCGCGCGGATGACCAAAGACGGCGATCTCTACATTCGCCTGGCCCAGGCATACATCAACCTGGAGCAGTGGAGTGAAGCCGTTACAGCCCTTAATGACGCCTTGAGTGCCGGCGGTTTGAAGCGTACCGACCAAGCCTACATCATGATGGGTATGTCCTATTTCAACCAGAAGCGCCTGGAGCAGGCACGCGATGCCTTCCAGAAAGCCAGTCGCGATCAGCGCTCAGCCAAAGCAGCGCAACAGTGGATCGCTTACGTGGACAGCGAAGTACGTCGCAAAGAGTTGATGGACCAGGAAGTTGAATACAAAGAGCGCGACCGAGACGCCATGCTGGATGCGCTGCCGCAAAATTGATTGCCAGCCGATAAGTATGAGAAACCCGGCCAGAGCGCCGGGTTTTTTATTTGGGAGGGTCAGAGGAATAATTGGGGTGAATAATTGGGGTCAGAGTAAAAACTCTTCAATTACTGATCTTATTAGAAACCCAATGACGCTCAGAGTTTTTGCTCTGACCCCAATTATCCCAATTATCGGCCCCAATTATCTTCTGACCCCAATTATAATGCTTTATGCGCAGCCCCAATCGCGACACATCCGTATTCAGCACTTCTGCCATCGACCTGTTCGCTTCGGCATTGGGTGCTTTTATCTTGCTGGTGATGATTCTGTTTCCTTACTACCGTAACGCCGGCAGCGCTGACTCCTGGTCCGAAGTCGAAGACCTGATGCTCAAGCGCCGCCTGGCACAGGGCGAAATTGAAAATCTGCTGGCCGACAATGATCAGTCGCAATCCGATCTGGAACGCTTGCAGCGCATCAATGCGGGCATCCAGCAATCGCTGTCGCGATTGCGCAATGATTTGCGTGATGCCAAAACCCAGGTAGCGGAGGTTGCAGTTCCTGAACCGGCGATTGAGGAAATACCAGAAGCCAAGCCCACGGCGGTGGTCAACGGTGTCGAGTTCTCTATTCTGGGGCTTGCAACCGAAGCCAAGAGCTTTGTCATCGTGGTGGATATGTCCGGCAGCATGATGGCTTATTCGGAACTGATGTTTTCTTCCGTGGTGGACTTACTTGCCCCACTGACTGATGAAAACAGCTTTGCCATCATTGGCTACCAGGGCGCGCCGGCACCTTATATCCATACTTTTCCCCGCACCAACCGGTTGATTAAAGCCACGCCTGAAAATTTGCAACAAGCTCGAGAATACGCCAGCTCTTTATCGCAGCGCTTTGCTGGTTCTACCCCCACCCACCAGGCCTTGCTGGCTGCTTTGCAGTTTCCGGCTGAGGCTATCATTCTGCTCAGCGACGGTGAACCGGACAGCTCACCTGCCGGAATTATCAAAGACATCACCAGCCTGAACCGCTATGACCGCAAGGAAATCCATACCGTTGCGCTGGGCGATTACACCGAAAACCGCGCACTGGTGTTGTTCCTGCAGACTCTGGCGCGGCAGAACAATGGCGATTTTGTGGGTGTATCGCGATGAGACGGCGGCGCGTTGCCTTCGAAGTGTTTTCCCTGTCAGCCATCGACCTGTTCGCCTCGGCCATGGGCGCTTTTGTGATCATGGCCATCATCCTGATGCCGGACTACCAAAAAGAAGTACGCTCCGAAGGTGATTTAAAGTTTCTGGAGGAGCTGGCTGGCAGAACGGACGCCATCCTGCAGGATTCAGAACTGGGCCGCAACGACATACTGATAGCCCTGCAGGCAGCCCAGACACAGCATGAGCAATTGCAGGCCGAGCAGGAGCGGATTTCGGCCGAGATACAAACCATCAATGCCGAAAAGCAGGCCCATGCGGATCAACCCCCTCCTCCACCGCCGGTGGAAGAAGAGCCCATACTCGAACCCACCGGTCGTAACCAGGTCACTTTTCGATTCCTGGGCCTGAAAACTGACCAGCGGCAAATACTGTTCCTGGTGGATATGAATGCTTTTCTGGGTCGTCATGCCGAGCTGGTGAAAGATACCGTGGTGCGGGCCATGGACTCATTGGGCGATGGCTATGAATTCGGCATCCTGGGCTTTCAGCAACTGGATTCCGGGCCGAATTTTATTCGTTGGCCCGACAAGGGCTTGAGCACCATGTCGAACACCACACGTAACCAGGCCAATCGATTTCTGGAAGGTATGAAAGACGATTTCAAAGGTTCTTCACCGTTGCTGGCAGGTATCTCCGAAGCACTGGAAAGCCCAGCACAGGCCATCGTGCTGTTCAGCGATGGCCTGCCAAACCCCAGCTTTAATGAGGGCTTGAATGCCAATCGCCTGGTCCGGCGCGTAATTCAGATCAATTATGCCCACAAGGAAATCCACGCCGTCACCATCGGCGATTATTACAAGTACCGGGGCACGGTTGAATTCATGGAGCGGCTTGCCAAGAACAACGGGGGCAGCTTTTTGGCGGTCTCGGATTAGCTTTGGGGTCACTCTAACCCCATCTTATCCATGTATCATAGTTAGCTGCTGAAAAATGACGCTACAGCCAGCGCGAATATGCGCTGGAACAGGCGCCGGATAAATCCATGGTCACCATTGGTCGCGACAGTAAAAATGACATCGTATTGAAAGATGCTTCGGTTGCTGATGAGCACGCCAGCATCGAAGCCATCAACGGAAACCGCCTGATCATTCGTGATTTGGGCACACGTTCCGGGACTTTCCTGTGGCGTGAAGAGTGCTGGACACAGGCACTGCTGATCCAACTCGGCCCGCAGGAGCGCATTCGTTTCGGCAATCATGAAATGAGTTGGCAGGATCTGGCACAAACATCTGCTGGCTTTGGGCTGAGCCCGGGCGACAGCAAAACCCTGCGCAATGCGGGATTACTGCTTGCTGGCAAGGGCAGTGACAAGCCGGTGTTCGAAAACCCCATGCGTAATCCCATCACCGGTTCTGTTGAAGAGCGTGACCAGAAATCATGAGCCGTATTCGACTGATCACCTTTTTGATCTGCGCCATAACCGCTGTGCTGTTTATTGCTTTACTGGCGCGGATATTACCGTTGGATTGGGCCAAAATCGTTCTCGATGTGGAACGCTCCACCTGGCCCATCACCGTTCAGACCATCATGTGGGTGGTATTCTTTATCGGCCTGGGTGAGTTGGCCATACGCTGGTATTACGGCTGGCTGGAACATGCACAAATGGAACGCAACTACCTGCCGGAAGATGAGGAAACCGTGTTGCGTCCGGGTGAGGATATGACGCCGATTTACCAGAAAGTGCGCGCCAGCAAATATCGCGAAATCTGCTTTGTGCCGCGCTTGATCGAGCGTTGCGTTCTGGGTTACAACCTGAGTCATTCTGCTGACCAGACTAACTCCTTGCTCAACTCCAGCCTGGAATTGTTCATCCACGAAATCGACCTGCGCTACAACATCATTCGCTACATCACCTGGCTGATTCCTTCCCTGGGCTTTATCGGCACCGTGATCGGCATCATGCTGGCGCTGAATTACGCTGGCAACCGGGCCAATGTGGAAAGCCCGGATATGCTGTTCCAGGTAACCGAACGGCTGGGAGTGGCTTTCAGTACCACGCTGGTGGCATTGGTGATGGCTGCAGTGCTGGTTTTTATTCAGAGCATCGTGCAGGCGCGCGAGGAGCGGGCCTTGAACCAGGCCGGGCAATATTGCCTGGATAACCTGATCAACCGCCTTTATTCACACTAAATGTATTGACACTGATATGTTGGCATCATTAATCCCATGTGAGCGGAGTCTTCAACCTCGCTTACTGCGTAAAAGCCTGATAGCTGGCTGGCTGATACTGTTGCTGATGATCGTCAGCATCCCTGCCTGGTCGCAATCTGCAGCAGCAACCGACAGCATGCCACCCTGGACGGTGCTGGCCCTGAAACTGGTATCAGCCACTCATGTTCAACCGACCACCGGTATTGTCATTGCCGCACCTGACATGGTGCTGGTGGCAATCGATTTTGCCCGCGAAGGCGATGAGATCATGGTGCTGGATGGCGGCACCGATATTGTGCGCCACGGGCGCCCGGCAACCATAGTTCACACCTTGCCGGCGGATAAACTGGCCATACTCAAAGTGCAAGGCCTGAACCGGCCGGCAGCCAGCCTGTCTGCTCTGAGTGAGTCCGAGCTCAAATCCCTCAACCTGGTGGCCTTTCCACCCGCTGAAATGATCGCCCAGGGCTCCGCCCCGGTTCGGGCGGCAGTGCAAACCCTGCCAGCCATAACGACGTCCCACCCTACTCTGGAGTCTTTTGCCAATGTCAGTGGAGCGTTGACCGATGCTTGTGGAAATCTCGTTGCATTCAATATGTCTGTCGGTGTTCAGAGCATGCAGCCTACCGGCTCACCCCGCCTGGCCTGGCCGGATGCGTTGCAACGTGCGGCAAAATTGACTGGAACGCCTCTGCGAACCGCGGAATGCTCAGCCACAGATACCAAAATTACTGAGGAACCGCCGGCTGAACAGCCTGAACCTGCAGCTGAACCAACTCCAGAGCCAATTGATGAGCCCGCGAGCCCAGTAGAAAAGAGTCCTCTGGACCAGCCAGATGAACCAGATCTGGCGATTACCGAACAGGTTGATCCGCAGCTCGAAGCAGAAGCCGAAGCCGAACAGGAACAGGCGGAAGCGGATGGCGAGCTGGAAATCGAACAGCTTATCGTTGCTCCCGAGGTGGAAAATCCTGCGCTCGAACCCGCTATCGATGATGCCGCAAAAGTTGCGTCGCCACGCCAGGCATCCCGCACCACGCTGATTTTCGCGGGCCTGATCGCACTGTTGTTGCTGGCCTGGTTTATTCGCCGTTGGCGTAAAAATTCACGGACCACTGGGTCTGCAGCATTAAGCGCTACAAGCCAGACGGAGCCTGGAACCGTACGTTTTGCAGCGGACGAGCAACCAGCCCCTGTGGTTATGCTGCTCGTGTCTGGCCAACAAGCCGATGGCGCAGCTTTTACGCGCCGATTGCCCGTTAACGGCCCCGATTGGTATGCCGTACTGGGCCGTGAGGGGACGGATGTAAACCTGGCCAGCAGCACGGTCAGCCGCCGCCATGCGCGGGTACAATTCCATCAGGGAAGAATTACCGTCAGCGACCTGGAATCTACCAACGGCTCCCGATTAAACGGCGTGCCTTGCCTGCCGGGCGAAGTGTTTTTCGTTCAGTCCGGTGACCTGCTACAACTGGGCGATGTCACGGTCAACCTGCAATTGACGGCCGGCAACGACTGAAGCTTTTTATGAGTGGTGAATCCTCCAAGCCGACTTGTCTTGAAAGTGGCAGCCTGATCGACAATTTGCGCATTGTGCGTATGCTCGGCCAGGGTTCATTCAGCATCAGCTACCTGGCAAAAGACCAAATCCAGGGCGGTGAGTTTGTACTCAAGGAGTATTTCCCACAGCAAAGTGCCTTGCGACTGGATGATGGTCGCTTGCAAGCTATAAGCTCTGAAACCGCAGCAGACTTCAAGCAAGGCTTGCAGCAGTTTCTGTCCGAAGGTCGTGGACTGGCTGGTTTGCAGCACCCCAATATTATCGAGGTCATGCGTTGCTTTGAAGCCAATGGCACGGCCTGGTTGCAAATGCCCTTTTACCCCGGTGAAACCCTGGCTGAGCTGCTGCAACGAAAAAAAACACTCGATGCAGAGCAAATCAAGTCGCTACTGCTGCCCCTGCTGGACGCACTCAAGTATTCGCATCAACACTCAGTGATCCACCAGGACATCAAACCTGCCAATATTTATATCACTGCCGAAGGCGTCCCACTGCTGCTGGACTTTGGTGCAACCCTGCTTCCAGCACCGGGGCCGAAGTCAGGCAATCTGGGCAGCCCTGGTTATGCAGCCCCTGAACAGGAACTGGGCTCCGGACCCATTGGCCCATGGACCGACATTTATGGATTCTCAGCCAGCCTCTATCGCGTCGCTACCGGCCGAATACCAACCGCCGCTTCACAACGACTGGAAGCGGTAGAAAAAGGCTTGCCTGATCCGCTGCTGCCGCTGGTTCAACAGGCTGCAGCCGACCTGCTCTCAGCCGCGCCCTCTGCCCGGCCCGCAGTTTGGCCCTCAGACTGGCTCGATGCGATTAATGCAGGACTAAAACTGAAAACCGACCAACGCCCGCACAGCGTAGCGGATTGGTCCCGGTCGTTCAGCCTACTTGAGTCCAAACCCCGACAAAGTGTGCTGCGCGGCAGGCCCAAATTGCCCCAGGAAAACGCTGAATATGACACCGAGGGCCGTGCCTGGCTGCCCATCATTCTGCTGGGATTGTTTGCCCTGGGCCTGATTGTTCTGGTGTTTTACCTGATGACAGGTGGACCAGACAGTCCATCTGACCCTGATCAAACCGCAACGTTGCAACAAGTTGATGCGGGCTCGGACACTGCCCTGGGTAATCGCGATCCAGAGCAGAACAGACGCTGGCTGGAAGCACTGGAAGCGGACACCATCTATGGCTACCAGCGCTACCGTCAGGACTACCCAAACTCCATCCACGAGGCTGACGCGCTGCAACACCTGGCCCGGCTGGATGATGCACTGTGGCAAGCCAGCGACGCCGAAGGCAGCCGTTCTGCTTACCAGACTTATCTGGAGCAATTGCCACTGGGGCGCCACGAGGCAGAAGCCATGATACGGCTGGACGCATTGGACCGCGCCGCTACCGAATCCGAACGACAGCAGACATTGCGCCAGGAGCAAGACAACCTAGCCTGGCAACAGGCACGCACGCAACGCAGCATTGCGGCAATCGACCAATACATCGCTGAGTTTCCGGACGGCGAACATCTGTCTGCAGCTCAGTCTCTGCGCCGCGAACTCAACGATTCAGTCAATGACGGCAGTGCTTTTGCAACCGCGCGAAAACTGCATACCCGCAAGGCCTATCAGGCCTACATTGATGGCTTTCCGCGCGGTCAGCATGTCACCGCTGCCCTCGCTGCCATTGACGGGCTCACGCTCAGGCCCGGCAAACGGTTTCGCGACTGTGATCTCTGCCCGGATTTGGTGGTTCTGGCCGGGGGATCGTTCTGGCAGGGTGCGGATAAAGATTCCACCACTTCATTAGCCAATGAAAAACCGCAACGTAAAGTGGTCATTGATAAGGCTTTTGCCATCGGTATCCACGAAGTCACCCTGGCACAATGGGATGCCTGCGTGGCGGACGGAGGCTGCAGCCAAACCACTGATAATGGCTGGGGTCGCGGCGCCCGGCCAGTCATGATGGTTTCCTGGAATGATGCTCAGGCCTTTGTGGAATGGTTAAGCAAGAAAACCAGCGAGCGCTACCGTTTACCCAGTGAAAGCGAGTGGGAATATGCCGCTCGGGCTGGAGAATCCGAGGAATGGCCAGACGCCAATCCGGCTGGAGTTTGTGAGGTGGCCAATATCGCCGGTAGTGAAACGGGCTTTCGCTGGGCCCATCAAGTTTGTGCCGATCCATTTGCTTTGGAAACAGCGCCGGTTGGATCATTTCCCGCCAATACCTCAGGACTACACGACACCTTGGGCAACGTGGCTGAGTGGACGCTGGACTGCATGAGTTTGTCCTATCATGACGCTCCCGCCGACGGCAGCGCCAATAATCGTGGTTTGTGCAATTCCCGCGTCACCCGCGGCGGCTCCTGGTTCAGTGGCGCGCGTGAGTCGCGCCTGTCGGCACGCTTCAATCTCAAGGCGGGCGACCGCAACGATTTCACCGGATTTCGCGTGGTTCGGGAATTACCACCCTCTTCCTGAGTCCAACACTGGGCAGAGCTCTTCTGGAGAGCAGTAATGAGATCAATCCGTAAACCTGTGAAGTCAATCGCGGCACGGCTGCGCTCGCTACGTGAACAGCGTTTTACTGCGCGACCATTGCTGTTGCTTGCAGCTATCCTGGTTCCCCTTTCAGGCTGGTCGCAATCCGCCGATATTGCTGGCACGGGCAAGCAGGACGTGGCGACAGATACCAGTGAGGATTCCAGCCAGCAGGTGGAAGAGAGCGAAGAAGCTTACCGCCGTCGAATGGAAACGGATGAATCCGGAGATCAGTCTACCGTCATTCTGGATCGTTCCACGCCACCTCTTAAACCACTCGAAGGCATGGCGGCGCTGCCATACGAATCACAGAAACATCTGCGCGATGAAATGCGCGATGTCATTATCGAACAAGGCGAATGGAAGCCGGAAGACGTTAACGCCAACTATCCTTACACTCCCAGCGCTGCGGCGGAAAAAGATCTGGAATTGCGCCAGAAAGAAGAAGCCGCCTGGGGCGATCTGGTACAGGAATACCATAAACGTGAAGCAGCGGCGCTGGCAGGTGGAGGCGGTCGCAGTAGTGGTTCCGGACCGGAACAGGACAGTGGACAGAATGGGGGCCAGAGTGGCGGACAGAGCGGCAGCAGCGGACAGTCGGGCATGGCCGGCAGCGAGAGCTCAAAATCCGGC
>Ga0163153_10004098_pt1 | contig 18656 bp, 8 predicted proteins | sample OliLakLV19MP6IB1_FD_148629 | JGI IMG/M metagenome (GOLD analysis project Ga0163153, IMG submission 148629) | Freshwater microbial mat bacterial communities from Lake Vanda, McMurdo Dry Valleys, Antarctica - Oligotrophic Lake LV.19.MP6.IB-1 | ecosystem: Environmental > Aquatic > Freshwater > Lake... | reverse complement strand
GAGTCGCGAGCGATCCCGGAGGAAGACGTGTTTCCAATCCGTGAGCCGGACGGTGGCGCGGCCCAGTTCCAGCGTGCGCAAAGCATCGCGGAAGTTGAGCCACTGGTTGGTCGGCGCGATGACGGGTTGCTGGCCGGCGGCGATGTATTGAACGTCATTCTCCTTCGTCACCATGCGTCCCGGCTGGTTGGTGCGAATGACTTGCTGAACAGGCGCGGCGCCAAGTCCAAACACGAGGAGTAGGAATGCCGCAACGGTGGTCGTGCTCCGCCAGGATGAGTTGGGCCGTGCCTGACTCACCGCCTCGCGGCCGTGAACCTGTCGCAATTGCCGGCCCAGGGAACACAGCTTCATGGCGTGGGCGTCAGGTTGTTCAACCAAGGCCAGTGCGTGCTCGACGTCTCCGTGGTGATCCGGCGAATCGCCGTCGCTGCTTCGGTGTGCGGAATCAGTTCGGTGACGCCTCCGGGGGTGATCCTCTGGCCGACGAGATTTTCCACAACTGTCGGCAGCCATTCGGGAGTCGTCGCGCTGCTTCGATGCAACGACCAATGCTGGCCGTTCGAGGTGATGACCGCCTGCCCGTTGTCAGAAAACCGGACGGAGAAGATGGCCTCCGTCGTCTCCAGCCAGTCGGTCAATGGAGCGCCGGTGGCGGCGTCCCACACACGCGCCTTTTGGCTGGCGGTGGAGGTCGCGAGGCGCAGTCCGTCCGGGCTGAAACGTGCATGGTTGACCGGTGCTTCGTGAAGCAACGGCGGTGCCAGCGGCTGGACTGTTCTCATATCCCAAATGCGCGCCGTACCATCGGCTGAGGCGGTGACCATGAAACGGCCATTCGGGCTGAAGTTTGTGCAGGTGATCGGTTGCGCATGGAAGTTGGTCGCGGGATGGCCAAGAACGGATTCGATGGCGATGAGGTTCGGCGTGGTCCGGTCGGCCAGGGCAGGATCGACGGCGGCGAGTTCCCGCAGGGACGGAAACTTCGGCGTGGAGAAGTGAAGAGCCTGGTCACCGCGCAGACGCACCCCGAGTGTGTTGTCTCCGCCCAAGCGGAGATCGTCGATGGCGGTGCCGACGCGGTTTGGTTCCGCAGCAACACGGGAACGGCCGGGATACCAGGAGCGGATCACGCCATCTTCGCCGGCACTGAAAAGTACCCGGCCATCAGTGCTGAAACGGAGTGCGTTGACCGGTCCGTGATGGACTGTGATGACGTTCAGGGGATCGTTCTGCCTCAGATTCCATAGGCGTATCGCGCCATCCTCGGAACCCGTCGCGATGAAGAACGCCGCAGGATCAAACTCCACGACGGTGGCCGAAGCGGGATGCACGAGCGTGGCCATGTGCTGGCGGCTGCGAATATCCCAGACGCACACGCCAACATCCGCAACGACAGCCGCAACCCAGTGCGTGTCGGGGCTGATGGCGATGTATCGGATCACTCCGGGTTGCGGCGGCGTGAGGAGGAAAGGCCCGTCTGCAAACTGCTGTCCGGTGACCACGATGTTTGTGGCGTTGCTCGCGTCCGCAGAGACGGGACCGCGACGAGCGATGCGTGCCGTGGCCTGTGGATTCTGTGAAAGGTCGAAGCGCGGTGAGTTGCTCAAGGCCGGCACCAGAAAGCGTCGAAGGTTCAGCGCGTTGGCGAGCCGTTCTTCAACAATGCGGTTGCCAGAGTCACCGCGCATGGCCCGGGCCAGCGTGGCGAAGGCAGCGCTGGAATCGTCCTTGGAGAAGTTTTCCTCCGCGCGTTGCAGCAGCAATTGTGTGTTGGCACGGCGAACAGTGCTCCAGCCTTGTTCCGCCCGGTGCCATTGCCAAAGAATGGCACCTGCGCTGGTCAAAGCGCCGAGCACAATTATCGCGAGCAGTGCCGAGACAGCCGGATGTCGTCGGGTCCATTTCCAAAGGCGTTCCGTGAACGTGACGGGGCGTGCGAGAATCGGCTCACCGCGCAACCAACGTTCCAGCTCTTCCGCGAGCGCATCGGCGGTGGAGTAGCGGCGGGCGGGATCCTTCTCCAGACACTTGAGGCATATGGTTTCGAGATCCTTATCGATACGCGTAGCAGCCGACGTAAGGAGGCTCTGACTTTCTTTTATGGAAAGTGTCTCGGCACCCGAAGTTTGAGCCTCCTCACGTCGGCTGCTACGACTGACGAGATGCGGCGGCACTGGTTCCTCGTCGATCACCTTGCGCACGATTTCCGCCGGGGTCGCGCCGGTGAAGGGCGGTTGGCCGGTGAGCAGTTCGTAGAGGATCGCGCCGAGGCTGTAGAGGTCGGTGGCAGTGGAGATTTCCTTGGCTTTGCCGGCGGCTTGTTCCGGCGCCATGTAGGCGGGCGTGCCGAGGACGGCGTGGCTCAAGGTGAGTGACGAGTCCGTTTCGATCAGCTTGGCGAGACCGAAGTCGGTGATGTGCGGTTCGTTGGCGCGGTCGAGCAGAATGTTGGCGGGCTTGAGGTCGCGATGGAGCACGCCGCGTTGGTGGGCGTGATGAACGGCGCGGGCGATGGTGGCGAGCAGCTTCGCGGCGTCGCGACTTGCCATCGGAGATTTGAGGTTGGAGATGTGTTGAGCGAGGTCACCACCCTCGATCAAATCCATGCTGAAAAAGCTCTGGCCATCATGCACGCCGATTTCGTAGATGCGGACAATGTGCTCGTGACTCAGTTGAGCAGCAGCCTCCGCCTCGATGCGGAAACGGCGTAGCTGAGACTCGCTGGCAAACTGTCCCAGGCGGACCATCTTCAGCGCCACCAACCGGTTCAGGCTCACTTGTCGCGCACGATAGACCACACCCATGCCGCCTTCGGCGATGCGTTCGAGCAATTCGTAATCGCCGAAGTATCGGACGGTGTTGGCTGAGAGCGAGTGAGTTGGGGGTTGAGAGGACGAGGCGGGTTTGCCCTCTGCCTTGGGGGCTTTGGTGGCCAGGCCGATAAGGCATTTGGGGCAGACGCCGAGCGGGGCATTCGACGGAATGGCCGTGCCGCAGTCGGGGCAAGTAGCTTCGTTTCCCATGATCATTGATGTCTGCTCATTCCTACTAAGGAAGCGGCGGGAAAAGATTACCTAGATGTCTGAAAAATGTAGCCGCCGACTGGTGAGGAGGCGGAAAGGCCGGATTCACGCGCCATCCACCTCCTCACGTCGGTGGCTCCGACGGGATGACGACCTATGAAGCCTCTCCCATGTATTTCTCTTTTTGGTGGCTTCATGCGTCGGGCCTCAGCGGCTGAAGGTGTTCAGGTGGTATTGAATTTCGTCATCAAGGTCTTCGTAGTTCGTGACGGTCTGGCTGATGGTTTCACGGAACACCTTGGAGAAACGCTTGCGCAGGTCGAAGACCGCCTTGCCCACGGCTTCCTCGCTGATGCCCAACTGATCAGCGGCCTTCTGTTGCGACATTTCGGGGTTCTTGCCGGCCAGCAGTTTGGCCAAGACATCGAATCGGGTCTGGCTTTCAGCATCAGGGCTGTCGGATTTTAGCGTATCGAGCGTCTGTTGGATCAACTGCATGGTAAAGCTCTGCTCGAAAAGCTTGTCCGGCGAATGATCAGGGGAGGCTGGTTCGCGAAGGAATCGATCTTCGGCACCTTCCATCAAGCCTTCCCATGAAACTACTTTGTCCTTGCCGCGCTTGTCGGCGGCTTCCTTCTGCCATTCGTTGGCTATAAAGAATTTCAGGTCGGTGAGCAGGAAGGAACGGAAGCGTCCGCGCGCGGGGTCAGCGCGCTTGAGATAACTCCGGGAAAGCAGGCCGGCGAAATAGCCTTGCACGAGGTCTTCGGTTTCGTGATGGCCCCGGCCAGTTCCGCGCACAAAGGCGTAAAGCGGATACCAGTAGGCGCGGCAGAGTTTTTCGAGAGCCTGTTCCGCCTCGGGCGAGCCGGTCGGGGAGGGATGAAGGACAACAGACCAATGGGTTTGAGGAAACAACCCGCCGCTGGAGGGGGATTGGTCTGAGGTGATCATGGAAATGCTCGCGGCATTGGTAACAGGGAGCGAGCAGGTGGCAAGCGAGGAGTTTCTGCCTGCGGCTTGACGCGCGCAGGACGCGTCGAAAATTTGAATCGCCACCGCGCTACAAGGCAACACCATGCACGCCATGGCTACCGCAAAGTCCGCAGGTTTTGGACTGCTTCAGCCCTGTGGTGCTTTGGTTTCGGCAACCGGGAGGCGGGAGGAGGTAAATGGGCGAATCGCGTGCGAGTTGATAGGATTCAAACCCGCGAAGCAGGCTCAACGACGCGCGGAGTGTCCCGTGCGATCCTTGAAATATCCTGTGAAACCCGGGAAATGAAGTTGCCGAACCGCCGTTGATGATCGCCGAACCGTGATCGGATCTCATCGACCGGAGAAATGAACGCATCGACCGGGGATCGGAAGCCGCCGGACGGTGATCGGAGGTTTACGGCCCGTGTTTTGGGTCCGCCGTCCCTCGAAATGAATCTGCCGACCAGAGAAATGACCCGTCCGGGGCGAGAAAGGAATCCGCCAAGGTGTGAAATGCGACAGCGTCGTCCTAAAACAGGAAGCCGCATTCTGACTTACAGAGGGCAAGCAAGGACACGACGGGGGAAGGTGGTGATGGGTGGGCAATCGGCAGCACGGCAGCGCCGGCCTACCGAAGCGAAATCAGGGACCAGGCCGTTCACGGCTTCTTGACCAATGAAACAGGGCGGTAGCCGGCGTTCTTGTATTCCGGCGCCTGCGGAATCCAGTTCGTGTCGAATCGCGGCGGCGGCGCGTTCAGCACGTTGTTGGTGGCAGACACGTCTCCGCGCACGTCGTGAAGGGTTCCGTTGATGAAGCAGCCGGAGACCCTGGCTCCCGCGTTCACCGCCAGCTCGTAGCGCGGCATGCCCTTCAAGCCAGCGTCCAGCCTGTTGTCCACGAAGAGACAGTTGGCATAGCTGCTCTCGCCGCCCATGTCGTCCACGCCGTTGCGATTTCCGGTGAACGTGCACTCCTGCACGACCGCAGAGGACTTCCAGAAGATGGTCAGGACGCCGTTGTTCACGAACGGCCGTTCGCCCGAAGCTTTCGCGACAGGGTCTTCGCCAGTGTTGGAAACATTGCCGACGAACAGGCAGTTGAGGATGCGCGCGGAACTTCCCGCCAGCAGATCGATGGCGGAGCCGGTGCCTTGCGCCCGGTTTCTGAGGAACACACAGTTCTCGATCAAGACGGAGTCCTGCTTGAATCCCTGATGCTGGACGGAGATGCCCGCGCCGCATGGACTGGTGAAGTTGTCCACGACCTCGATGTTTCGGATAGTCGGATAAGAACGGCCAAAGACCTTGATCGCCCCGCCGTCGGAGTAGAAGAAATGGTTCTTGAGAATGGTCCGGTTCGGTTCCATCTCGCGTGTCCCCACCTTCGTCACGAAGCTGTTCGCGCCGGTGATGCGAAAGCCCTTCAGCACCGTGTTCGAGGAAACTCCGTCGCCAAAATAGACGACGTGATTGACCACCGCCGGGAATCCGGGTTCGGAAGGAAGCGCCAGTTGCGAATTAGCGGCGGTCAGCGTCACCGGACCCACCGCTTCGAGCCGGATGCCGTCGTGCATCTTGTTGAACCAAACGAGAGCCTGGCGCTTGCTGGACGGGCGATATTCTCCGGCGTGAACTTTGACGACTTTGTTCACCTGATTGGTCGCCGCCTGCTGGAGCGCCTCCTGGATGCTGTCGCCGGGATGAACGTGATAGCCATCCTCCGACAGGCTGATGGCGGCGCACAGTTGGAGCGCAGACAGGCCAAGGCAAATCAGGACATGGGCGAGAGTCCGCTTCATCAGGTGTGGAGTCTCAGCTCACTGCGCGGAGACGCACAAGCCAATTTCGGAGTTCAACTCGGTGGTGCAATGGAACGTGGCGGTCAGACCGGTTGTTCTGATCTACGACCCTGGATGGGAAGGAAGGTCTGTGGCTCAAGGTGGCGCGAAGCGTCTTGGACTGCGCCGGTGCGCCGGCGCTTTGTGGGGCGTCAGGATGTAAAATAGGTTCCGAAAGCGGCCAGCAGCGCGCGCAGTCCAAGACGCTGGCATGCGCAGCTCGGGCGCGTGGACATTCCGAGCTCGTCGCGCTTTGCATCCGCTGCGACCGGGGACCGGGTCGCGGTCCCCTGCCCCGATGGAACCAACGCCAAAAGAAAAAGGGCGCGGGCAATATTGCCCGCGCCCCGTGTTCTTTCGTTATCGCAGCGCGAAAGTCACTGACGCGCCACGCCAACGCCGGAAGTGTTCCAGCTTATTGGTAGTTCAACCGCCAGCAGCCGGTCACCTGGTTCTTGCGGATGTCCGGTCCCACCGGGCCGCGGCCGTGGAAGTAGTCGTTCATGTTGTGGCAGCCGCCGGGCCCGATGACGCCGATGGCGACGGCGATGTTCCCCGCAGGCTGCTGCTCGGACTTGGCGAGGAACCACGCGGAACGCACGCGCACCGGCGACAAGATCCCGAACTTGCCGTGCAGCCAGTCTGCGAACGCGTAGCCGAAGCCGTCCCAGTCATGCGCGTTCGTCTCGAAGCCGAGCATGATGTGCAGTCCATCGAAGTCGGGAATCCAGCGCTGATACCATCTCTTCCCGCCGTAAGTGTCCTTGAGAACCTGGCAGGAAGTGAGGGCCAGCCATTCCATGTCGCCGTTGCCCCAGTCGCCGATGGCATCGGTGTAGTAGAGCTCGCCGTCATTCTGGTTGCTCTCGAAAGTGAACCCGCCGCCGTAGCCGTGACCGATGTAGAAGGTGAGGTCCACATTGTCCGTGTAGAGATGGTCCACTCCGTTGCCGCCCTGGAAGAAGTCGCGCTCCCAGCAGCTCTGGCCCACGAAGTTGAACCGGCGGAACGCGCCGCCGCCGCTCATGCGGGAGTTGAAGCCGCTCTGGATGCCGGAGCCCATGTTGGACACCGCGCGTTCCATGCCGTAATCCACGACGCCGCCGACCGCTGCTGAGAACATCGGGCCGACCGCGCCGCCATCGATCTCGACCGTCTTGCTGGCGTTCACGGGAACTCCGTTCGCATCGATCACAACGACGCGGACGGTGTCCGTCGTTTCGTCACCGCGAGGACGCGCCTCGTACTCGATGCTCGAAGCGTTCGCCGGGAAGTCGCTGAGGTCCGCGCTCGTGGAGGACCATTGGAACCTGTAGGGCGGAGTGCCGCCACGAACGATGGCGCGGGCCTGCACGACATTGCCCTTGGCTCCCGCTTCGAGATTCACCCTGGGAATCAGTTCCTCGTCATCGGTGGCGGGGATGATGGTCTGGAGCAGGCTCACCGACTGGCCGCCCACCGGAGCATCACCGCCGCATTCGTAGCAGGGCAGAACTTTCTGCACGGCCGGAAGCAGCAGGCCGATGAGCGAGGGAAGTTCCGGCGCGTAGTAAACGAGACGCGGACGCTGGTTGCCGCCGAGGTTTGGATAACGCTCCGCGCAACGGCGGGCGGCTTCCTCGATGGAGATGATGGGAATCTCGCCCGAGAGCTGGAGCTGGCGCATGGAGACGTGGAGCGAGGTGGCATCGCCGTCCGGGCCGAACGAGACGCGGAGATTCGCGCCGGGGCCGGTGAGCGGAATGCCGCCGAGGTCGAACTGATAGATGACGTGCGTGTCCAGCTTCACGTTGTCCGCCATGGGACGGCCATTGAGATCCACCGCCTCCAGCGTGGTGTGGCGCACGATGGGATCTTCGAGCTGCGGCCCCATCGTCGGATCTCCCGGCTTCGGTCCGATGCCCGCGCGACGGATGGCGTGCTCGAACACATCGATGGCCCTCTCGCCGTCCACCGGGACGATGCGGTTGATGGCGTCGAAGTCGAACGACTCGAAGGCCATCTCGCCTTCCTCTTCACCCTTCGAGTTGCCGCGCAGTGCTTCGATGATGCCCTGGTCCAGAATCGGCTTGGTGGGCACGACCTGGAATTTCTTCGGATCGACGAAACGCACCGAGCCATCGGCAAACAGCAGGCCGTCCTCCGGGATGCCGAGCGAATCAGCGAGCGCTCCGGCTTGAGCGCGGGTGATGCCCGTCTCCACCACGGTGTAGATCGGCGCGGTCCTTTGGTCGCACTTGATCAGGCGGAAGAAACGGTGCTGCCGGTCAATCGGCAGGCGCACGCACCAGGAATCAAAGGAGTCATCCGGCGTCTGCGCCACGTCGGTCCAGAGGATCGGCGGGTTCAGGCTGCGCGTGCTCTGGAGCTTGTAGCAGGCGCAGGTCTTCGGCCAGCAGATGACCACGAACCGGCCGTCGCGCTTGATGGTGAGCTTCGGGTTCGGATCATCCTTGAGCACGGTGACGGTGAACTTGCACTCCGTTTTCCCGCACTCATTGGCGGCTTCGCAGCGGACGGTGTGAACGCCCGGCGGCAGGCACGATCCGGACGGCGGATCGCACTTCACTTCACCGCCGTTGATAACGCCGGGACGGGGATACGTGACAACGGCGCATTCGTTCGAGCACGCCACGACAACCATGTCCTGCGGGCAACGAATAATCGGAGGCTGGCCCTGGCCCTCGATGACGCGCACTTCAAAGCGGCAGATGTCGCGTTCGCCGCAGATGTTCGTCGCGAGGCAGGTCACCACATGCACACCGACCGGCAGGCAGGTGCCGCGCGGCGGATTGCAGCCGACAAGCGTTCCATTGGCCACGGCTGGCGCAGGAAACTGCAGCGGGACGCAGTTGCTGGTGCAGGGAATCGTCAGGACGATGGGATTGGTCGGGCAGAAGATCGACGGCGGAGGAACGCGGCGAACGTCCACCTTGAAGCTGCACTGGACGGTACCACATTGGTTCGACGCGATGCACGTCACGACATGGCTGCCGAGCGGCATGACGGAACCGGAGGGAGGAAGGCAGCGCACCGCTGTGCCGGCCGGGTTCACCGTCGGAGCCGGATAAACCACGACGGCGCTGTTCGAGCAGGTCAGCACCGTGAGGCTCACCGGGCACTGGATGCCAGGCAACAGGCCGGGCTCCACGGTGATCCTGAAGCTGCACTCGTCCTTGTTCCCGCAACGATCTTCCGCGCGGCAATTGACGGTCGTCGTGCCGCAGGGAAAGAAGCTGCCGGGCGGCGGATTGCAGACCACAGACACTTGGCCACTGTTGTCCGTGGCGAACGGCAGCTGGTAGTTCAGCACCGTGCCGCAGGCTGCGGTGTTGGTGGGACAAATCCGCACCACCCGGTTGGTCGGACACTCGATCACCGGCGGAACGATGTCGCGCCACACCGTGACGGTGAACGTGCAGGTGTCGGTATTCCGACAGCCATCGATCACGCGGCAAGTGACGGTCGTCACGCCCACCGGAAAGGCAGATCCCGATGGAGGCTGACAAACGACGGAATACTCCTGACAGCCGCCGGAGACTTGAGGCGCCGGATATTGCCACGTCACTTCGGAGTTGCAGGTCCAGAGCGTGATGTTCGTCGGACACTTGATGTTGAGCGGAGTGGTGATGACGGTGGCGGCGGCGTGCGCCATCGTCGTGAGGGCGAGGAAACAGAACAGAAACAGCGCTGTCGTCAGACGGCAACAGCGCGGCAGGGTGAACGGGTCTTTCATAATGCTGTGGGGTTCATCGGTTGGTTTGGTTTGGTTTGGTTTTACGGAAAAAAGATCATGGTTTCAGCGGTGGACCCCGCCCCCGGACTGGCCGTGGGCGGGTGCCACACATCCGTTCTGCCCCTGTTTTCAGGAGTTTTGCTTCCAGGCGGCCGGCAAACACACACAGAATTTGTTATTGCCGACCGATCACCTGGCCTCGCTTCAGAACGAGTCCCGCATCCGCGGGGAGGCTTGATTGCCTTCACCCGTTACAGAAGAAAACCCCTCCCCACTATTACAACGGCCGCGTAATACTTCGGACAGGCAGAATGATGGCTCACGCAACATGCGCCAAGGATGCAAAGAAAAACAAAGGTTGTGAGACTTTCCTCCCCTCGCTGAATGTTGGGTGGTCTGGGTGGAACGGGCCACCGGCCCGCCGCTACGCGCGCGTCATCCATCCAACAATCAGTTCAAGCACGTTCGTGCCGAAGCTCGGCGGCAAGTTGCCGCCGAGAACGGGCGGGTCGCCCGTTCCACCCAGGCTCTTCCGATCCAGCAAAACCAATCAGCGCGGCGAAGCCACGGCGCTGGGCGGGAGGTTGGTCTTCATCTCGTCGATCCAGTTTTGCACGGCTTCCTTGTTGGGCGAGATCTGCTTGAGCAGCGTGTAGCATTCGAGGGCGCGCGGATAGTTCTTCTGCTCGCGCTCGAGCTTGGCGAGCTGGTTCAAAATCTGGCCGAGCAGCAGGATGTTCGGCTCAGGCTTGCGCGACTCCTGCTCGCGCCAGCGGTTCATGGAAAGCTCCAGAAGATTTCTCGCGCGCACGATGTCCTTGCGATCCTCGTAGCAGATCACTCCGAGCGCGTATTGGATTTCACAGTCGCCGGGATTGGCGCGCAGTCCTTCGCGCAAGAACTGTTCGGCCTCGTCCACCTTGCCGAGCTTGCTCCGCAGCCAGAACGCCGCGATGACGTAGGACTCGACCCGCTGCGGGTCCATCTCGGCGGAGAGCCGCAGCCACGGGAGAATTTCGCGCTCCTGTCCGGCCTTGGCCGCCTCCGCGTGATCGTGCCCGTCCTCCTGGTCATGATGGTGGCCGGCTTCATGCCCCTTGTGTTCACACGTTTCGTCGTGGCCCTTGCCTTCCTTCGACTTCTTGCAGCAATCGTGGCCGCAGTCGGATTCTCCCAGATGCGTGTGCTGCGACGCAAAGAAGTGGCGGCTGAACCGGTCAATCCAGTCCTTCGGCGCACCCAGATAACTCTCCTCACATTCCTCGGCGCTGTGTCCCTCATGCTCATGCGCTCCCTTCACGGCGCTGCGCTCCTGCTTCTCGCCTTCCTTGCTGTCGTAGATCGAAGGGTAATAGCCGTTGTGAAAATAAGCGTCGGCCTTGGTGAAGAAGTGGCGCGCGAACATCCGGCGGCTGTCGCCCAGCGCCACCTGAAGCACGTTCTCGGACTGCGCGCGGCTGCCTGCCCACGACTGGAACCACGGCTCCAGCGTCGTCGCGAGGCTGAAGCCGACCATCAGCAGCAGGAAAATGGAGAGCAGATAGGCGCGCATGAGAGGATCAGTTGATGGCCTTGCGCCGGAACATCAGGCAGGCCAGCGCCAGAAAGATTGCGGAGTAAACGGCGGCATAGGCCAGTCCGGCCGCCCAGATGTGCCAGGGGATCAATCCCCAGTTATGCACGATGAGATCGCGCACATCGAACAGCTCCAGATGCGGCAGCACGAAGTAGATCGCGTAAACAATGGTCTGGCCCGGCTCCTCCATCTTCAGCGCGACTTTGTTCAGGTGCCGGCCCACCAGAAGAATGCCCACCGAAACGATGAGCATGATGGTGTTCGTCGAGGAAGGAGCGTCGAAGACCACGGAGCCCAGCATCGTGAGCGCGCAGACGATCCCGAGCATGAACCAGTGCAGCACGGCCGCCTGGAAGTAATTGAGCACCGGCCATTCGTGCTCCTTCGCGCCGGCGACGGCCCCGAAGAAGAGGTAGAAGAGCAGCAGCGAAATCCCCGAGGCGAACCAGCAGCCGAGAAATTTCCCGATCACCAGTTGATTGCGGGTCACCGGCTTCGCCAGCAAGGGAAACAGCGTGCGCTGCTCGCGTTCCGCCGGAATCTGCCGCGCCGCCGTGGTGATGGTGATGACGAGCGAGGCCGCCCAGATCAGGAACAGGCAGATCTCCTTCAAGTAGCGGACGATGTTCTCCTGGTTGAAGAAGGTCACTGATCCCATCAGCAAGGTGATGAGCGCCGTGAGCACGAACAGGACGTAGAAATCCTTTCGCCGATACATCTCCTTGATGACGATGCCGGCAATCGCGAGCACGTTGTTCAACGTGCCTGAGCGGTCTGTTCCCGCCGCAATCTCAGGCAGCCTGGCGGGATCGAGTGAGTGAGTCGCTGGAGTCATGGTAGCCAATGATCTTGAGGAAAACTTGTTCGAGGTTGGGCTGCTGATGGAGACGGACCAGCTCGGAGACTTGTCCTTCGGCCTTGAGCTCGCCTTGCGCCAGGATCGCCACGCGGTCACACACGGTCTCGACTTCGCCGAGTTCGTGCGACGAAAAGAACACCGTCTTTCCCTCGTTCTTCAGGCGCAGGATGATTTCACGCACTTTCATGCGCCCGACGGGATCGAGGCCGCTCGTCGGTTCGTCGAGAATCAGCAGATCTGGATCGTTGATCAACGCCTGGGCCAGACCCACGCGCTGCTGCATTCCCTTCGAGTACGTCTTGATCTGCCGTTTGCGCGCGTGATCCAGATCGACGAGTTTCAGCACGGCATCGATCCGGCGTTCGACGTCGGCTTTTGGGATGCGGAAAATCTTCGCGTAGAACCGGAGGATCTCTTCGGCGGTCAGGAACTTGTAATAGCAGGTCTGCTCAGGGAGATAGCCGATGCGCTGGCGGGCGATGGGTTCGCGGACATTCACGCCGAACAGCCAGGCGTCTCCGGCGGTGGCGTTCACGAAGCCGAGCAGGACATTCATCGTCGTCGTCTTCCCGGCGCCGTTCGGGCCGAGGAACCCATAGACCTCGCCGCGACGCACTTCGAGATTCAGCCCTTTCAAGGCGCACTTCAGCTCCTGGCCGACTTCGCGGCTGCGATACTCGACCCGGAGATTGTCCGTTTTTAAAATAGCTTCGCTCATAGCTAGACTCTGCGGCTTCAGACTAGCCAAATTCGTACCAACGAATCTCGATGTTTCAATTCATGCTCCCGATCCTTGAAATGCCGCCAATTTTGCAAAACTTCACGAAGCCGGACCGGCCAGACGCCGTGCAGCTATTGCCGGAGAGTCGGGCAAGAGTTTCACTCCATTCAGGAATGCACATTTTTTATTGTGGACGAAAAGTGCGTCGGGCCACACGGGGAATGAGCGGATGTGGGGGCAGGAAGTCATGTCTGAAAGCGAGACAACCTCCGGCGATGATGGACGCTCACCTCCCGCCAACGCCCGCTTTTGACTTCCCCCGCTCTTTATGGGATGAATCGTCCGCAACAAGCATTGCCGCTTCCTTTTCGTGACTGAACTATCTAAAGCAAAAGCTACCGCCACTCCGCACCAGGGCGAGAAGCCCAGGATTCTCGTGCTCTCCCTCGCGGGCATCGGCGACACCCTGATTGCCACGCCGTTCATCCATGAACTTCGCGCCAACTATCCCCACGCCACCATCGATGCCTTCGTGCTCTGGGCCGGCTCCAAGGATCTGCTCGAAGGCAACCCGCACCTCAACACCGTTCACCAAAAGAACCTCATCAAGGAAGGCGCGCTCAAATCCCTGCCCTTCTTGATGGACCTGCGTCGGCAGCGCTACGACATCTCCATCAACGTCCATACCCTCGGCCGCATCCACTACCGCGCCGTCGCGCGCTGCATCGGCGCGCCCGTCCGCCTCAGCCACGAATACGAAGGCCACGGCTTCATGGACCGGCGGCTCGTGAACCGCACCGTGCCGCAGGACTACGCCGTCCACAGCGTCGAGAACAACAACCGCCTCCTGCCTTTGCTCGGCAAGAAACCCATGCTGTCCAGGCACGGCTTCGAAATCTTTCTCAAGCCCGAGGAAATCGCGTGGGCCGATGAGTTCATCGCCAGCCATCATCTCGCCGGGCGGAAGATTCTCGGCATCCACGTCGGCTCCGGCGGCACCAAGAACCTCAAGCTCAAACGCTGGCCCTCCTGCCTTTGGGGGGAACTTCTCCACCGCCTCAACAAGGACCATCCCGAGATCGTCATCCTCCTTTTTGGCGGACCCGAGGAACAGGCCGAGCACGCGGAGATTCTCGAATACTCGCCGGGCGCACCCATCTTCGCCCCCGCCACGCAGAACCTCCGCCAGGCCGCCGCGCTGATGAAGCATTGCCACGCCTTTGCCAGCGTGGACACCGCGCTCATGCACCTCGCCGCCGCGATGAAGACGCGCAACCAGATCGTGATCGAAGCCCCCACGCTCAACCCCACGAACCTTCCCTGGCAGAACAAGCACCGCATCATCCGCAACCCCGTGGTGAACGGCCGCAACCTCGAATACTATCGCTACGACGGCAAACCCATCCGTGGCTCAGCCGCAGAACTCATCCGGTGCATGGCCTCCGTCACCGTTGACGATGTTTACAAGACCGTCCTCGAAGCGCTGAAATAGTTTTCTTGCCCCCGGCTCAGGATGGCGCGACTGAAAAATGTCCGCCACCAGCCTCCGGCCCGAACGTGCCGGACCGGAGCCTGAAATGACGCAGCCAGCACCTACGGCTGCACGGGCGTCGCCAGACGATAGAATCGTCCCGGCGTCGCCTCGGGATCGATGACGGTTTCGATGCGGTTGGTGGAACGCGCACCCACGTCGATCAGCTTCTGCCAGGCTGGCGCGTCGAGCGATCCTTTGAACTGAACCGAGTACGTCCGGTTCGACACCGCGCTGAATTGCAGCGTCGCCGGACCGCCCGTGATTTGATCCACCTGCAGATGGCTCAACGCATCCTTGGGGTCCGTGCCGGCGAGGTATTCCGCGCGATTGCTCAAGCCGTCGAGATCCGAATCCACCGACGCATCGGGCGAGTTCGTGAGCAGCCCGTTCGCAGCCTCCCATTCGTCGGGCAGTCCGTCACCGTCCGAGTCAGCCAGCACGGTGAGGAAGAACGTAATGTTCACCGCGTTGCCGGTATAAGCGGCGTTTGTGATCACCACGCGATACGTCACGCCAGGTCCGCCTTGGTTTGGCTGCACGTTCGTGAACGTGAAGAAGGAGGTCCGCTCGTTGATGGTGAGGTTGGTCAGGACCGTCGAACCGCGCCGCCATTGATAGCTGAACGGAGCGGGATTGCCGGTGACGCCCACGCTGATGGTGACGTCGCCGCCCGCCACCACGGTCTGGCTGAGCGGGGGCTGGACGATCACGGGGTTCACCAGGACTGCGACGCGCGCGGGCTGGCTCGTGACGGGACCAATCGCATCCGTGACGACCGAGTCGTAGATGCCGTCCTCCGGCACCTGCACGTTGTTCAACGGCAGCGTCGTGCTCGTCGCACCCGGAATGATCTCCCCGTTGAAGCGCCATTGCACGGTGAACGGCGTCCGGCTGGAAGCCGCGACGGTGAGGACGAAGTTTGTGCCGGGACGCACGATGCGGCTCTGCGGATGCTGGGTGATGAGCGCGGGAATCAGCACCGTCAGATTCGCCTTCGAGCTCGTGGCGACGCCAAACACATTGAACAGATCCACGCTGTAGCCGCCCGCCTGGCTGGTCTGCACAGAGGGAAGAATCAAGATGCGGTTCGTTCCGCCCGCGATGCGGTCATTGCCGAAGCGCCATTGATAGAAGAGCGGTTCAGGACCGGTGGCGGTCACCGCGAGCGTGGCGGTTTCGCCTGCAATGAACGTGCGGTTCGCCGGCTGGCTGGTGATGGCCGGGCTGATGCCCACCGGACGCAGCAGACCCGGCGAAGGAACCGCCGCCGTCCAGTTTGTGGGCTCGTTACCATAGGCATTCGCAGCGAGACGTTGGAGTGAAGCGCCTGCGCCATCCGCCGCCGGTGACCACGGGAGACGGTCGTTGTAGCGGATGGTGTCCACGGCGTAGAACGGCGTGCCGTTCGTGGTCGGCGCGTCAGGCGCGAGCAGTTCGATTCGCTCGCCGTTGTCCTGCAGGCTGCCGGCCACCGGGCTGAAGATGCCCACGGATTGCGGCACGTTGTATTTTGTGCGGAAGGTTTCCGGGTCACCCGCGACGACCACCAGCAACTGGCCGGGCGCGAGAATGGCGCCGACGGGGAAGGTGTAGCCGAATCCATTCACGCTCCAACGATTCGTCGGGAACGACTGATCGTAGAGCGCAACGTTGGTGCTGCTGATGTTCAGCAGCTCGATGAATTCAACGCCGCCCGGCACCGGGTTGTAATGGATTTCGTTGATGACCACCGGACCGACGCGTGGAACGTGGTTCGATGCGCCGAAGGAACGGAACGAGAGCGCCGGGAACTGTTCATCGCCCGCGCTGTTCACGTAGCGGCCGAACGACACGCCCGCCTGCGCGCCGCCGAACTGGAAGCCGTGCGTGTAGCCGGTGACTTCGGACGCCGCGCTGCCGGAGAAGAGATACACGTCATCGCCGAGCGAGCTGAGCGCGAAGCTCGCACCGATGCCGGGCGTGGGATTGAACTGCACTTCAGTGACGGTGAGGAAGCCGCCTGCGGGAACGATGGAGCCGGCGGGGAAGCGATACTTCCACGGGAACGTGTCGTCGTCGGTGAGATACCAGCCGCTGATGTCAGCGGGCGACGCGGTGAGATTGCGCAGCTCAATGGCATCCACATCTGGCAGCGTCGAACTGGTCAGCACTTCGTTGATGACGACGGCGGGAATCGTGGACTCGGGATCGGTTGCGCCTGGTGAACCGCCCGGCTGCGTGCTCGCGCGATAGAGTTCCCTCACGGCGTCCACCAGCACGAGCGAGAAGCCGAAGCCGTCCGTCGTGAGCGGCCACTGCGCGAGATCGGAGTAGGCCAGCGACAGCACGTCGAAGCCCTGCGGATGACGGATGGTCAGCGCCTCGCCGTCGTTGTTGAGCTTGCCGGAGTAAACGCCGTTCAGGACAAGCCCCGGATATTTGCTGTGCAACGCCGCCGGATTCCGGCCGAGGAGGAACGTCGCGCCCGGTGCGAGCGTCGCGCCGTTCGGGAACGTGAAGTCGATGCCCGCCGAGAAGAACAGGCCGCCGAGCGTGAGCGTGTTCGTGCCGATGTTTTTCAATTCGAGAAACTCGAACTCATCGCCATCCGTGCCGTTGAACGCCGGGGGATTGAACATGATTTCGGAGAACACCAAGTTGCCACGCAGCTCGACCACGGTGTCCGGCGGCGTCGGAACAAACTGGAAATGCTCCGACCAACGGCTCCAGCGTCCGGTGCTGTCCTTGTGGCGGACACGGGCGCGATACGTCTTGCCCGGTTCGATCAGGTGCGCCGGGAATTGGAGCTGGCTGCCGAACGCCGCGAGTTCGCCCGAGTCCCAGACCGCGTCGTATTCGAGCTTCAACTTTTCCGCGCCTGAAACGAGCGTGCCGGACGGGGTGATTTCCGCGACGCGCCATTGCATCGACGCGAAGGTGCCGGCTCCCTGCGGATCGGCGAAGGCGGAGGATTGGAAGAGCAGTCCGTCCGCCGGGAAGCCAGGCGGGCCGGCGTAAGCAAGCGTCGGACGCGCGGGAATGTTCGTGTCGAGCGCGACCGTGTCGAGACGGCCAATCCAGCCGCCGGGAGCGATGGACGTGCGATCAAGCCACCAGGCGCCGTTGCCGCCCACGAACATGAAGTTCTTCAAGTCCTGCACGTAGGCGTTGAACCCGCCGAGATTGCCGGGACCGGGAGACTGACCGCCAGCGGTTCCGACAGAACGGTAGTTCGCCGGAGCCGGAGCGTTGGACCAGCGGACGAAGTCCGCCTGCGCCACGGTGCGAATCGGCGCGGCGAAGGCGTCGATCAGCGGGCTGATCTGATCGGGCTGGAACAGCAGGTCGCGCAGCTCGCGCACGACGTTGCGATATTCCTTCTGCATCTCCGGGTTCTGCCCCGCATCGCCGCCGGATGCGCTGGACGCAAAGATGCCGTTGAAGAGCAAGTCCTCGCCGTTGTTCCACGTCGGACCCCAGGTATCCGTGCCGTCGTACGGGAGCTGCATCACGCGGCCGTTGAATCCGTTGGCCGCGCTGTAGGTCGGCTCGAAATACCACGCGCCGTTCTTGTTCGCGCTCGGCCAGGTGTCGTAATGGCGGATGGCCTCGGCGACGGTGAAGTAGCGGTACCAGTTCGTGTAGTTCGCGTGGGCGTTCAGCCAGTCGGCGCTTTGCAGGCCGGAGAGGTTGTTCTCGATGTTGAAGAAGTCCGCCGCGTTCGTCGGCGCGAACGGCGCCTGATAACGCAGCTCGTCGAGGCCGAGCACGTAGTTGTCCACCAGCTTGTAGAGGTTGCCGCGCGGGAGATCATGCGAGTCGAGGAAGTTCACGTCGTACTTTTCCTGCGCCCAGTTCAAGCCCCAGAAGTCGCCGGAGTAAGCGTCCGCCCCCAGCTCGCTCGCGCCACGGATGACGCGGAAATGGAAATGCAGCGTGCGCGGTGCGGGCACGCCGACCTTGTTCCAGATGAAATAGTTCACGACTTCATTCAACGCCCAGGTCACCGAGCCGCGGTTCCCCTGCCCTTTGCCGGTGGTCAGCTCGCGCCACTTGGTCGGGAACGGATTTCCATTTTGATCCTTCGCATCGAGCAGCCGGCCGTCCTTGAACTTGATGCGGAAGCTGCGCTTGCCGGGATGATAGCGGCCGTTCGCGCCGCGCAGCCGGTAGGTGACGTGGTCGTACACCTGGCCGTCGAACACCATCGCGGCTTCCCAGTTGAAATGCAGGCGTCCCTCGTTGCGACGTCCGCCCACATCTTGCGGCAGTTGGTCGTTCGCGGTGAACCATGCGCCGCACTGGTCCATGTCCGGCGAGCGCGTGATGAGCGTGTAAACCGGCAGCGTCGTCAGCGATTCCGCCGTGAAGTTCTGATAATCGGGCACGCCGTCGTAAACGAAGCAGGCG
>Ga0163153_10004097_pt1 | contig 18658 bp, 19 predicted proteins | sample OliLakLV19MP6IB1_FD_148629 | JGI IMG/M metagenome (GOLD analysis project Ga0163153, IMG submission 148629) | Freshwater microbial mat bacterial communities from Lake Vanda, McMurdo Dry Valleys, Antarctica - Oligotrophic Lake LV.19.MP6.IB-1 | ecosystem: Environmental > Aquatic > Freshwater >... | reverse complement strand
GCCTTGAAGGGCTGGCCGAAGAACGTCCCGAATCGCACGGCCCCATCGCAGCCGCGCTCATCGTCGGTCGCCAGAGCACGCCGGGTTTGGAGCGATTCTGGGCGCTGCAGGAGCGGCTGGGCGGGTGGGGCGAGTCGCTCTAGGGCGGGTTCCGGTCAAGCCTGGCCGACCTCCTGACAACGTGCCGGCTGGGCACTGCGGTGTCCAGCAACCTGAGCCTATGGAGCCGGGACGATGATCGTGATCTTGGCGTCCACGGCGAGTTCCCGGACGAGCCGGAGGCCCGGCCCGAATCCGAGCGCGAGGGTGAACTCCGTCGGGTGCACGGTGACCATCGGTGTGCGCCCGGGATCGTCGAACAGGACCACCGACTCCGACGTGTCGTGAGCACGGCTCGCCCAGATGAACCCGTCAGCCGCCGGCGCGGCCGCGCGCAGGCGCACGGCGATCCCGTTCGTCCAGTCGTACCGCCTGGAGGTCGACTCGATGAGCGCCGCGCGGGTGAGCCCGATCGCGTGCAGGCCGCTCGTCGTCAGATCGACGAGCTCGAGGTCCCTGGTGGTCGTGACCGGCGAGAGGAATCGAGTCGTGTACTCGTTCGGTGCCACGCGTGGGTTGCGGTCGGACGGCCGGATGTCGTGGAAGACCGACTCAAAGACTGAGCCGGCGCGCGTCGTCGCTCCGTACCAAGCCCCGATCACCCCTCCGCCGGCCGCGTAGACGGGAGAGAACCGGATACGCCTGGCCGTCCGCACCGAGAAGTGCAGACCGTCCGGATCCAGCGAGACTCGCCAGAGCGTCGTGCCGACGGGACGGGTCGTGAGGAGGGGGTGCTCCGCGTTGCGCGGCTCGAACTTCGGCGAGGCCACAGACCCAGGTCAGTCTTCGGACAGGGATGCCTGGTAAGCCGCGGCAGCCACGACCTCATCCGGCGCGTCGGCGAGCCGATCGACCGGCCGGTCCCCCTCGAGGTAGCCACTCGAGCCCGTGAACCACGCGAGGATCTCCCAGCCGTGCAGTTGGTTGGCGAGAGCCGCCAGGACAGGCGTGATGGTCGGACGAGGCTCGCCGTCCGCAAACTGGAAGGCCGGGAACATGCGCCCAGCGGCGGTGTCCACGGCGAACACCCGCCCGTCCTTGATCCAGCGGCTGACCGTTGCGTGCGGGTTCCTCGTGCGAATGCCGCGAACCTCCTCGATCTGGGCCGGCGTCAGCGCGCCAAACTCGCGCAGCGCATCAGCTCGGGCTCGGGCGTTCCAGATCAGCTGTGTCGTCGCTGCATCGCTCAGCGTTGACACTTCCGGCAGCATCGCGTCCAACACCCGGGTCTCGCGTTCAGCCTCATCGGATGCTGCTTCCAGGCGGCGTACGAGCAAACGCGCGAATGACTCGCCACCCGGCACACTCGCGACGCGTGCGACGGCCGACGTGACCGCAGCCGACTTCGATGCTTCCGTGTTCGATCGTTTCGTCGTCCGTGCTTCCATGCCTGCCCTGCTGCGACCCGCTACTATCACAAGTCAACCACTCGATAGTCGCGAGACTAACCGTATCCTCTGCAACCTGCGTCGTCAAGCCTTGTGTCGCGGTCGACGTACCAACATCAGCTAATGTTGACAAACTTAGCCGTTCTCCGGACAATCGGCTAAATCTCACGCGTTTAGTCGACCTCAGCGGGACGGACGTTCAGCCATGCGCCTCCCAGAACGAGCCCCCACCCTGGAGGAACTATTCGAGCGCGCCGACCTCAACCGCGACCTGCCCACAGTCGTCGCGGCCGGCGTGGCCCCGACCGTGGGTTCCACGTACCCGCATTGGGATGAGATCCGCCGGACGCCGCCTCCGGGTGGCCTCACGCGCGAACAATGGTGGCTGGGCATCAAGTTGGCCAGACGTCCGATTCTGCGCGACTTCCCGCTCCGCGGGACAGATGGGACGCCGTTCCAGTACTCGCTGCCGGATCCGGTGTTGGAGCTGCTCCACTGGATCGACCAGCATGCCGCGGGCGAGATCATGGTCTCTGAAGCTGTCGCGGACCCAAGCCAGCGCCAACGCTATCTGGTCAGCTCCCTCATGGAGGAGTCCATCACATCCAGCCAGCTTGAGGGCGCCAGCGCGACGCGAAAGGTCGCCCGGGACATGATCCGAAGCGGACGCCAGCCGCGCGACAAGTCTGAACGGATGATCCTCAACAACTTTCGCGCGATGTCGACGCTGCGGGACGTGTCCGGGGTCGAACTGACACCCCGGTTGGTCTATGACCTGCACGGTGTGCTCACGGAGGGAACGCTGGATGATCCGACCGCAGCGGGCCGTCCCCAACGCCCAGGACAGGTTCGCGTTCACGTCGAGGACCCAGACGGTCAGGTCGTGCACGTTCCTCCACCAGCAGCCGAGCTGCGCGCGCGGATGGAGGTCATGTGTACCTTCGCGAACGGCGGGATCAAAGGGTTCATGCACCCCGTGGTGAAGGCAGTGCTCCTGCACCTCTGGCTCGCCTACGACCATCCGTTCGAAGACGGGAACGGGCGGGCCGCAAGAGCCCTGTTCTATCGAGAGACGCTTCGCCAGGGGTACTGGCTGTTCGAGTACATCTCCATCTCGAGGCTCCTGTTGCGTGCGCCGGCCAAGTACGGTCGTGCCTTCCTCTACACCGAGACAGACGCCTTGGACGCGACGTATTTCCTGCTGTACCAACTACAGGTCATTCGGAGAGCGATCGAGGAGCTGCACGCATACCTTCAAGCGAAGACGGCCGAGATGCGCGAGACGCTGTCGATGCTCCGACAGACCACGCTCAATCACCGGCAGGTCGCCCTGCTCACGCACGCCCTCCGGCATCACGACGCCGAATACACGTTCAAGACGCACGCTCGAAGCCACCGGGTCGTCCAGCAGTCGGCGCGGACTGACCTCCTGGATCTGGAAGAACGCGGGCTCCTGCAGCGCCGTGTCGTTGGGAATCGGTACTACTTCTACCCGGCTCCGGATCTTCCGAACCGGTTGCGTGCCAGCTCGAGCGGGACCTGACGTCCTCGACCTCGCGGAGAGCGCTCCGCCCGCGACCTCAGCCCACCGCCTTCTTCACGAGCGACCTGCCGTGGCTTAGGCTTCTCCGATAGATGGGTGTCTTGACAAGGCATATTTGGGTGCGTAGTCTGACCACAAATGGGTGTCGCACGCATGAACGAACACGCCCCCGGTTTCCGGTACCAGTCGAGGATCGCCGATAGCCAACTATCGTCCCAACTCCGGGCGACGGGTGCGGTGTTGATCGAAGGTCCGCGAGGGTGCGGCAAGACTGAGACGGCTCGGCAGGCGGCCGCCAGCGAGGTGCGCCTCGATATCGAAGACGACGCGCGCGAGGCAGGCCTTCTTGCCCCCGCTCTCCTCCTTGATGGGCAACAGCCCCGGCTGATCGACGAGTGGCAGCTCGTACCGGCCGTCTTCAATCACGTACGCCGCCGGATCGATGCGTCCGGAGGGCGGGCCGGCCAGTTCATCCTGACCGGTTCCGCCGTGCCAGCGGACGACGTGACGCGCCACAGTGGGGCATTGCGTATCAGCCGTCTCCGCATGCGACCGATGTCGCTGGTCGAGTCCGGACACTCCAATGGCAAGGTATCGCTCGCGGCCGTCCTTGACGGTGCGGAGCCGGCGGCGGCCGACCCCGGTTTGACCATCGAGGTTCTCGCCGAGCGGATCGTGGTCGGAGGTTGGCCGAGCCTGCAGACACGGGCGCCGTCCGAGGCGATGGCCGCCCTACGCGGGTATCTGGATGAGACGCGACGGGTCGATCTCGAGCGCGTCGACGGCGTCGCTCGCGACCCGGAGAACGTGGCGAGGGTCCTGCGCTCCCTGGCACGGCATGTCGCCACCAGCGCTTCCGCTCGTTCGATCGCCGCGGATGTCGGAGGATCGGACGGGCCGATCGACCATCACACCGTGCTCGGCTACCTGGCCGCTCTTCGTCGGCTGTTCGTGGTGGACGACGTGCCGGCGTGGTCACCGGCCCTCCGCTCGCGGGCGGTCCTGCGGTCCGCACCCACTCGGCATTTCGTGGACCCATCGCTGGCCGTCGCGGCCCTCGGTACCGGGCCGGAGCGATTGCTGCGCGATGTCCGGACATTCGGCTACCTGTTCGAATCGCTGGTCGCTCGGGACCTGCGGGTCTATGCCCAGGCGACCGACGCCGCCTTGGCTCATTACCGGGACAGCACCGAACTCGAGGTCGACGGGATCGTCGAGCGGCGGGACGGCGTATGGGCGGCGTTCGAGGTGAAACTAGGCCAGGCGGACGTGGACCGAGCTGCCGCCAACCTGCTCCGTCTGGCCGCCCGGATCGACCCAGACCACCACGGGTCGCCGGCCGCGCTCGCGGTCGTCACGGGCTGGGGCTATGCGTACCGGCGTCCGGATGGCGTCGCGGTCATCCCGATCGGCGCGCTCGGTCCGTGAGCCGCAGCGCTGCGAAGTCTGTCGAGTAGCCCCTTTCTCAGCCCACCGCCTTCTTGACGAGCGACTCGATCCGGGCCTCGTCCTCGGCCGACAGGCGCGTCAGGGCGAAGGCGGTCGGCCACATCGAGCCGTCGTCGAGGTGGGCGTCGTCGTTGAAGCCGAAGGTCGCGTAGCGCGCCTTGAACTTGTCCGCGGCCTGGAAGAAGCACACGATCTTGCCGTCCTGGTTGGCATAGGCCGGCATGCCGTACCAGGTCTTGGGCATGAGCATCGGTGCGCTCGATGTCACGATCGCGTGGATCCGCTCGGCCATCGCCCGATCCGAATCGGGCATCTCCTTGATCTTGGCCAGGAGATCACCCTCCCCGGCGGCCCGGTCCTTGCTGGCACGGGCCTCCGCCTTCAACTCCTTGGCTCGTTCCTTCATGGCGGCCTGTTCGGCGTCGGTGAAGCCCGACTTGGACTTCGTGGCGGTCGACTTGGCAGGCTTGGTCGTGGCGTCCATCAGGTTCCTCTGCGTAGCGGTGGATGTGCCAGCCATGCTAGGGACACGCCACTCCTCCGCCGTCTTGTCCGCCACGCGAGCAGAACGGCCACGGAACCCCTCCCTGGGAGCCGCCCTCGAGCCTTCCCCCGCTTGGATGTACGCCTGGCGTACGTCCCGGCGCACGGATATCGGGGCATCGGCGAAGTCTACGGCTCGGTCGCGCTGACGAGTCACACCGATCGTCTGCTCATCGTTCAAGGAGGGGAGGACATCCGATGCGTACACGCCTGATCCCAGCGGCGGTTCTTGTGGCTGCCGTCTTCTTGCTGAGCGCCCCTCTCCCAGCGGCGGCCTGCATCGGCAACATCGTCGCATTCGTGGTCGAGGGTTCGGATGCGGTGACCGAGCTGGACATCGGGACGCTGAACGCCCGGTTGGGCGCGGGTGGCGTACCGCTCGCCTGCCGAGCTCGCGACGTATGACCTCGAGCTGCTCTGGGTGCGCTCGAACGATCAGGACACGCAGGCGCGCACCCTGTCGCTCAGCTATTGCGCGACGCACATCTTCGAGAATGGCTGGGAGGCGTGGTGCGTCGACGCCGGGACCGGGAGCCAAGCGCGTTCGGCAGCGGCGTGGATTGAGCGCTCCCGGGCCGACGTAGTCCCACGACCCGATCTGCCTTGACGGTCCGTGGGGCCCAGCCCACGATGGGTGAACCATGTTGCTATCCCGTGGGTGACGTCGGCGACCATCCGCTCCGGTTCCGCAACGCTCGTTGGCGGACGTGGCTTCGCGTCCACACGCCTGACGTCCTGTACTACCGGCTGGGCCTCGTGGTTCCCAATGCGCGGGACTGCGGCCGGCACGAGTGGAACAACCAAGGCCACGGTATCGACGCTTGCTACCACTGTGAGATCACGCGCACGACCCCACCGGATGCGCCCTGGTTCGACAGCGAAGACGCTGGCCTGGACATCAAGAACGTGACGAGGACGGGCGCCACGTGATAGCCGGCCATCGAGCTCCGCGAGCCGCCATGCTGGTCGTCCTGGGGCTTGTTGCTGGACTCGCGTCGGCAGCCTGTGAGGCGTTCTTCCCGCCCCCGGCGTTCGATCCGGGCCAGTGCGACGTCCGGCGCCTGGACGAGGTCGCTGATCCGGCAGGGCTGTTCCGCGCGATCCCGTGCGTGATCGTGACGTGGGATACGGCGATGGACGGCGCTGCAATCGGCGCCGACGGCATGATCGGGACGCCTCCCGCGCTCGTGGCGGCCGCCGCGGACCGCGGCTTCGCCTCCCCATGCGAGACGAACATGTCGACCGGCCCCGGCGCGGTCGGGCTGCCCTGGTTCGCGGATCGGTTCGGCGCACTCGACTCGGAGGCCGAGTACTGGGGCGTCACGCTCTTCGCCCAGCTGCCGTTCCCGGATGGCGCGCATCCGGCGTGCGTGGCGATCACGCCGACATCGCCATGACGTCGCGCAGAGGCGAGTGGGGATGAGCCGCCGCCGGAAGGTGCTGGTGTCGGTGCTGGTCGTCGTTCTGGTCGTGCTGGCGGCTGCGGCGTTGCGCGTCGTGCCCTTGCTCACAGGGTCCGCCTTGCCCGCCGGTGCGACCCGGCTGCACATCGCCACCGCTGGGCCAAATCTCTCGGGTGCCTGCCACACGGCGCTCCTGTCGCCGGCTCGGGTCGCGACGTCCGGCGACGATCTCGTCCTCGTCAACGTCGAGTCGGGTGAGACGATCGCCGTCGTCTGGCCCGCTGGGTTCGCCGTGTGGCGTCTGGATGGGCGGGCGGTCCTCGCTGATCCATGGGGGAGCATCGTCGGTCGCGAAGGCGACATCCTCGACTGGCTGGGCGGCGGCACCGGCGCTGACGACGCGTTTCAACTCTGCCCGTTCGGGATCCCGACACTGCCCTGAGGGTGTCGCCCGACCCGCCCGTGTCCGCTGGGCGTACATACGGACGGCGGAAGCCCTGAGGGCACGCCCTTCCTCCGCCGTTTCGTCCGCCACGCGGGCATCACGGCCACGGAACGGGCCCTTGGGAGCTGCCCTCGAGCCTTCCACCGCTGGGATGTACGCGTGGCGGACGCCGAGCGGTGCCGAACTCGCGTCAATGGGGTGCGTCGAACGATCTAGGATCGACGCACCCACCGGATCCGACGAGGAGGCGCCAGCCCGATGCTCACGGCGACCAAGGACCTGATGCTCCCTGCCACCGTCACCGGCTCGTGGCCGCGGCCGCGCTGGTACGACGGCGGGCTGTGGGGCCGGCCGCTCGACACCGCCCTGCTCGACGTCAAGTTCCGTGAGCAGTTCCTGGATGCGCACAGCACCGTGATCGCCGATCAGGAACGGGCCGGTCTGGACATCGTGACCAACGGCGACTACCACCTGGACGAGGACTTCGCCGGCCGCTCGTGGCACCACTACCCGCTCCAGCGCTGGCTGGGCCTGGAGCACGAGGAGCTCCAGTACGAGCGCTCGCGCGACCGCCTCCTGGAGTTCCCGCCGGGCACGCTCATGAACGAGATCGAGACGACCTGGCGCTGGCCGCGCGTCGTCGGCAAGGTCGAGCACGACCCGCGCAACCCACTCGAGTACGCGAAGCTCTGGCGCATCGCCCAGGCACGCGCGGGCAAGCCGGTCAAGTTCGGGACGTGCTCGTCGCAGGTCCTCTCGATCTTCCTCGACAGCCACACCAGCGAGTACGACATCGAGGACAAGAAGCAGCTCATCTGGGACATGGCCACGGCCATGAACCTGGAGCTCCGCCAGCTCGCTGCGGCCGGCGCGAAGGTCATCCAGATCGAGGAGCCGACCATCCACTTCGTCGCGAACTTCTACCCCGACCAGAAGGAGTTGCTCGACTTCCTGGTCGATGCGTTCAACCACGAGGTCGAGGGCCTGGACGACGTCGAACTGTGGATCCACACCTGCTGGGGCAACCCGAACATGCAGAAGGTCTACACCGGCGAGTCGTACGCGAACTCGATCGAGATCTACCTCGAGCGCCTCAAGGGCGACGTCTGGACCGTCGAGGCGACCGAGAACGAGCTGGCCGAGATCGACCTGTTCAAGCCCTACGCGAACTCACTCAAGAAGAAGGTCGCGGTCGGAATTGTCAACCACCGCACGCTCCAGGCGGACATGCCGGCGGTCGTCGCCGCGCGCATCCGGCGCGCGCTGGAGGTCATCCCGGCGGACAAGCTCGTGCTCTCGTCCGATTGTGGATTCGGGCGCCAGGGCTTCAGCCGGACGATCGCCTTCTACAAGGCGACGGCCATCGCCCAGGCCCGCAATATCGTGCTCAAGGAGCTCGATCTGGAGGAGCGCTACGTGCCGGCCGCCGACCCGGCGCTGCAGACCGATGTCCTGCCCGACCGCGAGCCGCTGACCCACCTGCCGTCACCCTGGAAGTAGCGGTTTCGACCCGACTACCATGGCGGCGATGACCGCCCACGCCGCGCCCGCGCCGTCCGGTCCCGGCGCCGGCCTGCCCATCCTCGGCCAGTTGTCGCCGTTCGCCCGCATCGCCCTGCTGGTCACGCTGGCGATCAGCATCGTCGCGCTGGTCCTGGACTTCGTGGTCCGTGCCGACCCGACGGTCGTGTTCATCGTGGCCGGCATCGCGATCCTTGGGCTGGCCTGGGTCATCGGCCTCTCCACGGAGCGGCTGGGGTCCCTGACCGGGCCACAGGTCGGCGGCATCCTGAATGCCACGTTCGGCAACATCGCCGAGCTGATCATCGCGTTCTTCGCGCTCCAGGCCGGCCTCATCGACGTGGTCAAGGCATCGATCACGGGCTCGATCATCGGGAACCTGCTGCTCGTGCTCGGAGCGAGCGTCCTGGTCGGCGGGCTGCGGCACGGGCGCCAGACGTTCAGCCGGCGCATCGCCGGCGCCAATGCGGCCCTGCTCGTGGTCGCCGTCATCGGCTTGTTCGTGCCGGCGGTCTTCGCGTTCACGACGTCGGAACCGAGCCAGGGCAGTCTCACCGAGGAATCCGTGCTCGTCGCCGTGGCCCTGATGGCCGGCTACGTGCTGTCGCTCGTCTACCAGTTCACCAACGCGTCCGACACGCTCGGCGGCCATGGCGAGCCGGAGGGCCATGCCGGGCCGGCCTGGAGCCGGACCGTCGCAGTCGTCGTGCTCCTGCTCGCGGCCGGTCTGCTGGCGGTCCTGTCGGAGGTGCTCGTCTCGTCGATCGAGGGCTTCATCGAAACGTTCGGGCTCACCCCGTTCTTCGTCGGCGTCGTGCTCATCCCGACCATCGGGAACCTCGCCGAGCACCTCGTGGCGGTCCAGCTCGCGGCCAAGGACAAGATGGAGTTCGCGATGGCCGTGGCCTACGGGTCCAGCCTGCAGGTCGCGCTGTTCGTGGCGCCCGCGCTCGTCCTCATCGGCGTCGCGATCGGCCAGCCCATGGATCTCGTCTTCACGCCACTCGAGGTCGCGGCCGTGGCCGCGGCGGTCGGCATCAGCGCGCTCATCGCCCTCGATGGCGAATCGAACTGGCTCGAGGGCGCCCTGCTGGTGATCGTGTACTTGATCCTGGCGGTGTCGTTCTTCGAGTTCGTCTGATACTGGGACAAGGAGGCCGCCGTGGAGGAGGACGACGCGATGCGCAGGCCCGCGGGCCGCGCCCCGAGCCCGTTGTCGACGGTCGCCCCGCACGCGGGCCGCGCCCCGAGCCCGTTGTCGACGGTCGCCCCGCACGTCCCCCGTCCTCCCCAATTTTCGTCAGATAGAACTCCTACTTCTGTCGAATAGCCCAACGAGCGCTGCCGGCCCCGATATGGGCCCGATTCTTGCCGTATAGAACCACCACTTCTATATGACACGGATTCGACCGGTCGAGCGGGAGCCCGGGGAATCCGTAGAAGTACCAGTTCTATACGGTAGAGATCGCGCCCATGGGCCGGCCACGGGCGGCCACGGGCCAGCCACGGGCGGCCACGGGCGGCCACGGGCGGCCACGGGACGCGAGCTCGGATCCGGCAGTCTTCGTCACGAGGGCCATCCCTTGATCGAGCGTGGATGGGCTAGCGATCTGCCTCCGATGGGCGCAGACTGAGGCGACCCAGGAGGGAGGCGAGGGAGCGTCCGGTTCCTACCCGCGCGACACCCCGACCCGGTCGCCTAGACCGTCGCGCGGTGCCACTGGCGAGACCGACCCTCCGGTCGCGCGGTGATGTGCCGCGAAGGAGTCCAGCGATGCCCAAGTACCTCTTCCTGTTCTCGTACTCGAGCGATTCCGTGAAGGCGATGGTGAAGAGCCCGAGCGACCGCTCGGCTGCTGCCAAGGCCCTCGTCGAGTCGCTCGGCGGCACCCAGGAAGCCTTCTACTGGATGCACGGCCAGCACGACGGCTTCCTCATCGCGGACCTGCCGGACGGTGTCGCGGCTTCGGCCCTGTCGGTGGCCGTCGGGGCCGCCGGCGCGATCGTCGACGCGGAGACCCACGAGATCTTCGGTCACGACGACCAGACCGCGATCGTCACCAAGGCCGATGACGCGTTGAAGGCGTACAAGGCTCCCGCCGGCTGATCCCGGCGGCCTCGTTGCGCGACCTCGCTCTGGGTGACCCCGGAGCGAGCGCCGCGCGATGCGCCGGGGGCCTGCCGACCGCTACGATCGATCCGTGGACGCTGAGCTCGGGGACCCCGTCATCGTCGAGTTCCCGCTGCGCGAGGACGGCTGGGTCGCGGTGCACTCGCCAGCCGACGGGATCCCCGGCAAGCGCGATGGGGTCCGCGCGGTCGCCGACGGCCGATGACCCGCACGGCTGCTTCAGGCCCATATCCACGATCGATCTCGGCCCGTGAAGCCGAGATCCTGCAGTACCTGCTGAGCGTCGACGACGATCGGCTCGCGCCGCCCCGCGTGCAGGCCCCGACGGCCTACGTGATCGGGATGTGCACCTGTGGCTGCGCGACCATCGACCTCGCCGTCGACCGTGATCGGACGCAGCCAGCCGCACTCTGCTCTCAGGTCGTGTCGGCCGACACCGGGGTTGTCGCGGGGGCGCCAGTCTTCGGGCTCCTGCTGTTCCTGGACGAAGGCTGGCTCAGCCAGCTGGAGATCTGGTGGATCGATGCGCCGCCCCCGGAATTCCCACCGGTCACGGCCTTCGGCCCGCCCAGGTTCGATCGCGACACGTGATCAGCACCCGTGATCCCGGGGCTACAGAGCCCCGTCCAGGGCGGCACGCACGGCTGCCGCGAACCGCGCACTGAGCGTGTCGGGGTCGTGGGCGGCGGCGATCTCCAGCGCCCGGGCCGTGGCGGCGTCACCGGGGAGCGCATCCGCTCGTCGCAGCGCGGCAGTCAGCGCGCCCGGTTCGCCGGGCTGGAACGTGGCCGCGACGCGTTCGTCGACGAGCTCCAGGACGCCCGGGATGGCCGGTGCCACGACGGGCAGTCCGAACGTCAGGGCCAGCATGAGCACGCCCGAGTTGAGTGCATCGCGATATGGCAGCACGGCGATGTCCGCTGCGCGCAGGACGAGCGCGAACTCCTCGGCGGGCAGCAGGCCCGTGTACAGCAGTACGTTCGGATGGGCCAGGCAGGCATCGATCGCCGCCTCCACGGCCGCACTCCGGTCAGGGTTCCCGGCGACGATCAGCCGTCGCGGCCGCCCGTCCGTGCTGGCCTCGTCGAACGCCTCGAGCAGCGCGGCCAGGCCCTTGTACGGCCGGATGGCCCCGACGAAGGCATAGACCAGCTCGTCCGGGCTGAGCCCGAGGGCCAGCCGAGCCTGGTCTCGGTCCGGTCCCTCTGGATAGGCGCCGCGGTAGCTCGGATGCGGGACGTGGACGACGCGCTCCGGCGGCGGCAGCGAATAGCGGTCGCCGATGGCCTCGGCCGTGCCGCCGGCCACGACGTGGACGAGCGCGGCCCGATCGGTCAGGCCCTGGCGCAGGACCGTGTCCGCGGCCGGATAGCGGCTGTCATGCGGCAGGACGTTGTGCGCGGTCCAGACCAGCCGGCCGCCGGCCGCCAGGAACGCATCCAGCCGCCCCAGGAACGCCTGAACCTCGGCCTGGGCGTGCGCCTCGTCGGTCGCGGTCAGGGTGATCCGCCTGAGCCAGTGCAGATGGACGGCGACGGTCACGCCGTTGGCCGCGAGGCTGCGCGCCACGCTGGTCAGTACCTCCAGGCTGTCCAGGCTGGCCATCGGCACCGGGGCGATGCCGGCGCCCAGCGCGCGCCGGTAGAGCAGGGCCTGGAACGGATTGAGGGGGTCATGCGGGAAGTAGGCGAGGACGATCGGACGCTCGTGGCCCAGGGCCTCGGCATACCGGGCGGCCGCCAGCAGGTCGGTGACGAACACCGCCGGCCGATCAAACTGGCCGTGGACGCGCCCTTCCATCAGGCCCGGCCCCCCCCGCTCGCGCCGCCGCGCTCGGCAAGGTGCGCTCGCGCAGCCGCGTAGGCCGCCGACAGGCGCGGGCCGTTGGACCGCCAGGTCCGCTCGGCCAGGACCCACGACCGGCCCGCCGCGGCCAGCGCGGCTCGCTCCTCCGGCCGATCCATGCTGCGCTCCACGAGCGCCGTCAGGCCGTCCGCGTCGCCCGTCGGGAAGACCAGGCCGCGCTGCTCGTGAGGCACGATCTCCGTGAGCGCGGGCAGGTCGGACACGAGCATCGGACGGCCCAGGGCCATCGCCTCGAACGGCTTGAGCGGCGTGACCAGGCGGGCCGCTCGCTCGTCGATGCGGGGCACGACGAAGGCATCGATGGCGGCGTAGTAGCGCCCGACCTCGGCACTCGGCACCCGCCCGGTGAAGACGACGCGGTCCGCGATCCCGAGCTGGCGTGCCAGCGCCTCCAGCTCCACTCGACGGCCGCCGTCGCCGACGAGCAGGCAGGCCACATCGCGGCCTCGATCGCGCAGGCGCCGGGTCGCGCCGAGCAGGATCTCGTGGCCTTCGCGAGGGTGGTCCAGGTTGCTGATGTAGCCGATGACGAAGCGCGCACCCAGGCCCAGGGAAGAGCGCAGGTCGTGGACGTCACCATCGTGGGCGGGGCCGGGAGCGAGGGCATCGGTATCCACGCCGTTGTAGGCCATGTGGATGCGCTCAACGGGCACACCTCGCCGGACCAGCTCGTCGCGCATCGTGTCGGCGATGGTGATGACCGCGTCCGCGGCGAGCATGCAGCGCAGCTCCTGGGCCGCGCGGCGGTGATGGCGCTCGGCAGTCTCGGCGATCGTCTCGTCTCGGGTCCACGTCGTCTCGAAGAAGGAGCGGACCTCGTAGACCATCGGCCGGGCGATGTGCGCCGCGACGGCCAGGCCGACCAGGGCACCGTCATAGCCGCTGTGGCCGGAGCTGGCGTGGACGATGTCGGGGCGCTCGTCGCGGGCGATCCGTGCCGCGAGCCAGGCGTAGTCCTCCAGGAACGTGTCAACGGGCACCCGCGTGTAGTCCGGCCCGAGGTCCAGGCGGTGGTGGCGGATGCCGCCGACCTCGTCGGAGGACGGCACGTCAGCGATCCCCAGGTCGCGCGGGAAGCCGGGTTGGGTCACCACGACCGGCTCCAGCCCGACGGAGGCGGATGTCAGGAGGGTCTGTTGGCTGCGCAGGGAGAAGCCGGTCTGCCGATAGGGGAGCGACTCCTTGAGCAGGTGGAGGATGACCCCGGGCGCGCGTGGCGACACCGGCCGGACCGGGCCCGGCACTCGAGGCAGCCAGCGCGGGTCCGTCTCGCGCAGTCGGCTGGTGATCCGGGCGGTCTCCTGTTGGAGCAGGCGATCATCCTCGATGCGACGGAGCTTGGAGACCGTGCGCAAGCGCTCCGATTCGTCGCCGGCATGGACCAGCGCATCGCGCCGCAGCCGCAGCGCGCGACGGCTGGTCGGGTGTTCGACGAGGATGGCCGAGGTCTCGTCGAGGGCGGTCTCGGTGTCGCCGCGCTGCAGGGCCGCCGCGGCGCGTCGAAGGCGCCCGTAATCGATGGTCGGTTCGCGCCGGGCCTTGGCCGGGACGAGGGGCTCCTGGCCGACGGCCAGATCGCGCGCGTCGCGCAGCACGTCCCGCCCGAGCGTCCGCAGGGCATCGCCGCGAGGGGCCGGGACGACCGCCAGGGCACGCCGCGCGGCGTCGCGGAGGCGACGGGTGAGCGGCACCGTCAGGCGAGCGGGGGAGGAGTCGTGCACATCGGGCGTCAGGATACCGCCTTGTGACCCGGCATCCGCGATACTCAGCGGCGCATGCCTGACCACGTCGCCCACGTCATCGGTGCTCGTCCCAACTTCATCAAGGCCGCGCCGGTCATCCGTGCCCTGCGCGATCGCGGGGTTGCGCAGCGGGTCATCCACACCGGCCAGCACTACGACGAGCGGATGTCGGACATCTTCTTCCGAGAGTTGGACCTGCCCACCCCGGACGTGAACCTGGGCATCGGCTCTGGAACGCACGGCGAGCAGACGGCGGGTGCGATGGTCGGCCTGGAGCGCGAGTGGACGGCCGGTCCACCGGCCCTCGTCGTGCTCTACGGCGACGTCAACAGCACGCTCGCGGCGAGCCTCGTGGCGGCCAAGCTCCAGATCCCCTCGGCGCACGTGGAGGCCGGGCTGCGCTCCTTCGACCGCTCAATGCCGGAGGAGATCAACCGCATCGTCAGCGACCTGCTGGCTGAGCTCCTGTTCACGACCAGTCCCGAGGCCACCGGCCATCTGCGCGCGATGGGCGTCCCCACGGAGCGCATCCACTTCGTGGGCAACCCGATGATCGACACGTTGATGACCCAGCGCGCGCGCTTTGACCCAGCCCCGGAGCGCGAGCGCCTGGGCCTGCCGGCCACGTACGGGGTGGTGACGCTGCACAGGCCGTCGAACGTCGACGACATCGAGAGCGCGCGGGCCGTCGTGGGCGCCCTGGGCGCGCTCGCGGCGCGGCTGCCACTCGTCATCCCGCTCCATCCCCGCGGTGCGGCGCGACTCGCCGAGGCGGGGCTGCACGACGGGGAACGCCTGCGCATCGTGGAGCCGCTGGGCTACGTGGCCTTCCTGTCGCTCGTGGCCGGCGCGCGGCTCGTGCTCACCGACTCAGGCGGCATCCAGGAGGAGACGACGATGCTGGACGTCCCGTGCCTGACGATGCGCCCCAACACGGAACGGCCGATCACCATCAGCCACGGGACCAATCGGCTCGTCCGGCCCGATGAGGTGGCCGCCGCTGCCGACGAGATCCTGGCCGGGCCGGAGCGGCCAGAAGGGCCGAGGCCCCCGTTGTGGGATGGGCACGCCGGCGAGCGCATCGCCGACGTCGTGGTGGTCTGGCTCGGCGCGCGTCGGGCGCCCGGCGCCCCGGCCACCAGCCCGGCCTAGGCCCCGGCCCGCATGCGCATCGCGACCATCGTCGGGACCCGACCGCAGCTCATCAAGGCGGCCGCCCTCCAGCCGGACCTGCGGGCCCTACACGACGAGACATTCATCGACACCGGCCAGCACTGGGATGACGCGCTGGCCGGCGTCTTCTTCCGCGACCTGGGGCTCGTCCGGCCGGACCTGACCCTGGACGGTGGCGGCGGGACCGCGGCCGAGCAGACCGGGCGGATCATGGTCGGCCTGGAGGCAGCCCTGCGGGCCATCGTGCCGGACATCGTGCTCGTCTTCGGCGATACGAACTCCACCCTGGCCGCCGCCCTGGTCGCGGCTAGACTGGGCGCTCCCATCGCCCACGTGGAGGCCGGGCTGCGCTCGTTCGACCGACGCATGCCCGAGGAGGTGAACCGCATCGTGACCGACCACCTGGCGCGCTGGGCGTTCGCCCCGACGGAGGCCGCGGTCGCGAACCTGGCCGCCGAGGGCCTGACGGACGGGGTCCATCTCGTCGGCGACGTGATGCGTGACCTGGCGGCCCGGACCGTGGAGGCGGTACGGGACGAAGCGGCCCTCGCGGACGCGCTGGCGGGCGTGCCCGGCGGGCCGTGGCGCACCGGCGCGTTCCTGTTCGCCACGATCCATCGCGCCGAGAACCGTTCGCCCGCCGCGATCGGGGCCTGGCTCGCGCTGCTGGACGCCGTGGCGCGGCCGGATCGTCCGATCCTGCTGGCACTCCATCCCGGGACGCGGGCCGTGTTGGACGCCACAGGGCTGTCGCTCGGCCCGGACGTGGTGGTCACCGAGCCTCTCGGCTATCGAGCCTCGCTGGCGGCCCAGCTGCACGCCGCGGCCGTGCTGACCGATTCAGGCGGGATCCAGCGCGAGGCCGCCTGGCTGGGCACGCCCTGCCTGGTCCTGCGCTCATCGACAGAATGGGTGGAGACGCTTGCCGGTGACGGCGCCACGTCCGTGCTCGTCGGGCTCGATGCCGTCGCGGCGACGGCGGCGCTCGCTCGCCTGGCGCCCGCCGAGCGCTCGATCGATGACGCGCGGGCGCGCGCTGCGACACGCATGATCGAGACCGACGGCGCGACGGCCGCGATCGCCCGGCTGCTGGCATGACCGACGTCTCCACGGCCGCCGCCGCAGACGCCAAGGCCCCGGCACCGACGCCCGGCGTGCCCCCCGACGTCGTCCCGCAGCATCTCGTGCTCGTCCTGCCCACGACCGGCGAGTTCGACTCGCGGACGTACCGTGTCGCTTCCACGGTCCTCGCCCGGGGCCACCGCGTGACTGTCGTGTCGCGGCACAAGGCGGGCCTCGCCTGGGATGAACAGCACCCGGCGGGCTTCCCGATCGTGCGGGTCAAGGCCACGGCCGAGGACGGCATGCCGTTGCGTGACGTCGTCCGGTTCGGGCGGGTCGTCGTGCGCCGCCTGGAGTCGATCGTCACGCGCAAGCCCTATCGCCCGCCATCAGTACCGCGTGATGTCGCCCCGACCGCCCCACCGCCGCCTGGTGCCGCCGCCGGTTCCCCGTCCATCGCCAAGGGCGTGACCGATTCGCCGGCCGAGACGGCGGCCAAGGTCCCGTTCTACAGCCGGGCCTGGATGGGCACCTACCGGCGGCTGGCGATCCCGCTCCAGATCCGCTCGTATCGCCGGAACGCGATGGTGCGGGCGCCACGCGGGGATCTCGTGCACGGCATGGCCTTCATGGGCATCCCCGTGGCCCTGACCGTGGCCAGGCGCGACGGCGTGCCCGTCGTCTACGACGCCAGGGATATCCACCTCGATGCCCGGAACATGGCCCGCATGGGTCGGCTGCCGCGCTACTTCATCGGGCGGGCCGAGCGCGGCTGGGCGGTCGATTCGTCGCGGGTCATCACGGTCAATGACTCGTACGCCGATGTGCTCGCATCGCGCTGGCCGGTCGAGCGGCCGCTCGTCGTCATGAACTGCTCGTATCGCTTCACGCCGCCAACGCCACGGCGCCAGCTGTTCCACGAGGCGCTGGGCCTGGCGCCGTCCGAGCGGGTGGTGCTGTATCACGGTGGCCTGTTCCCGTGGCGCGGGATCGAGCAGCTCATCGAGGCGATCCGGCTCGTGCCCGACGCGACGCTCGTGCTCATGGGCTACGGGATCCTGGAGCCGACCCTGCGGGCCTGGGAGGCGGATCCGGCGACTGGCGGCAAGGTTCGGGTCATGGGCCCGGTCCCGCCGACCGAACTGCACGACTGGGTCGCTGCCGCGGACGTGGCCGGGATGCCGATCCAGGGCGACACCCTCAACCATCGATTGACGACGCCGAACAAGTTGTTCGAGGCGATGGCCGCCGGCGTGCCTGCGGTCGTGTCCGATCTGCCCGGGATGTCCGCGGTCGTGCGCGATGCGGACTCGGGGATCCTGATCGACCCGACGGACGTGGCCGGCATCGCCGCGGCGATCAGCCAGATCCTGGCGTTGTCTGAGGCGGAGTGGATGGCCTGGCGCGATCGGAATGTCGCGGTGGCCCACGACCGCTACAACTGGGAGACCCAGGTCGACAAGCTGCTCGACGAGTACACGAGGCTGACCGGCAGGCGATGGTGAGCACGAGCGGCCGTGCCGAGGCCGCCGCATCGGGTCCCCGGCCTCGCGCGGTGATCCTGGTCGGGTCGCCGGCCGACCCGTACTCGCGGGCACTCCGCCTGGGCCGGACGCTCGAGGCGGCCGGGAACGACGTCGAGATCGCGGCCACGCACGAGCCCGGCCTGCCCCTCGAGGCGACCGACGGCCCGTTGCGCATCCGGCGCTACCCGGCGAGTGGCCTGTTCGCGCGGGCGTATCGCGCCTACCGCTCGGGTGGCGGTGCGGTTTCCGGCGGCGGGCCGTCCGCAGCTTCCGGCGGCGCGCCGTCCGCGGCACCGGCCCCGCCGTCCGCGGCACCGGCCCGGCCGTCGCCGCCAGCCCGGTTGCTCCGTGCCGTCCGCAACGGACCGGTGGCCTGGGTCTTCTTTCCACACACGGTTCGTGGCTGGTGGCACACCCTGGCCCGGGAGCTGCCGCCGGCTGACCTGTACCACGCCTGTGGCACGCTGCCCATCGCGGCGGCCCTGGCCGCCCGCGAGCGCGACCGCAAGGCGGGTCGCCGCTCGGTCGTCATCTTCGATGTCATCGACATCACGATGGAGAGCAACAACGTCCTCAGGATCCCCAAGTCCGTGCTCTGGTGGCTGGCCCGCCGCGAACGGCGCTGGGCCCGAGCGGCCGACGGCCTGACCGCGGTCAACGATGCCTTCGCCGACTGGGCGCAAGAGCACTGGGACCTTCGGGTCCGGCCCACGGTCGTCCCGAACTACCCCGAACCCGAGCCCGAACCCACAGGACCCGCCCCCGAC
>Ga0163153_10004096_pt1 | contig 18666 bp, 17 predicted proteins | sample OliLakLV19MP6IB1_FD_148629 | JGI IMG/M metagenome (GOLD analysis project Ga0163153, IMG submission 148629) | Freshwater microbial mat bacterial communities from Lake Vanda, McMurdo Dry Valleys, Antarctica - Oligotrophic Lake LV.19.MP6.IB-1 | ecosystem: Environmental > Aquatic > Freshwater >... | reverse complement strand
CAATTTCAACGGCCGTTACGATCTCGGTGAGCCGTTCCAGGATCTCAACGACAACGGAACTCTCGACGGCGAACCGTACATCGATCTCGATATCGAAGCCTTCCTCGACGCCGACCTCGACGGCGTTTTCGATCCGACGCGCGGCGAGCGCATGCTCGTCGACGCCAACGGCAACGCAGCCTTCGATCGCGGTGGCAACGGCCGCTACGACGCCACCAACGCCCTCCTGGTCGACGTGACGGTCGTGATTCCCGTGGGCCCCGGCGGCGTGCCGATTCAGACGGCTGAACCCGGGACGCCGTCGCAAAACACACCCACGCCGACGCCGGTTACGCCGACGCCGACGCCGACGCAGACGCCGGGAATCGCGGGTCCGACCGACGTATCCGTGCTGTCGCTCGGTGCCGATTCGGTTGTCGTCGAGGTGTTCGACGAGGGCGGTCGCTGCCGCACGAACGTCACCCGCGAAGTCACCGCAGTCGTCGGCGATCGCCTCGGGGCGCCGCTCGGCGGCCAGCGGATCACCTTCTTCGTCGAGCAAGGCCGGGGGCTGCTCGGGCGTGAGGCAATCAGCAACGCCGACGGCGAGGCCAGCGCAACCTTCCGCTCGCTGTGCCCGCAAGCCGCAAACGACGACATCACCATCGTCGCCGCGATTCGCGGCCGCGAGAAGTTCACCGACCTCAACTCGAACGGCATCTACGACGCGGGCGAGCCCTTCGTCGACCAGTCGAACGAGGCGTTCCTCGACGCCAACGACAATGGCGTGTTCGAGCCCGAACTGGGCGAACTGTTGCTCTGGGATGCCAACGGCAACGGCAGCTTCGATGCCGGCGGCAATGGCGTGTGGGATGCGGACGTCATCCACACCGCCACCCTGCAACTCATCCCGACGCGCCTCGGTCTGCCGGACTTCGGTGTCTTCGATACGCCGACCAATATTTCGTCGCTCAGCTTCGACCAGGGCACGACGGTGCGCTTCGAGATGTTCTCGGAGAGCCGTAGCTGCATCGTCAACGAGACGGCCGATATCGTGGTGCTCGCCGGCGACTTCAACAGCCGGCCGGCGCCGCCGCAGACCGCGGTCGGGCTGTTCGTCGAGCGTGGCCGCGGCGTGCTGGTCGAACAAGCGCTCACCAGTGCCAACGGCGTTGCGGGAACCGAGTTGCGCTCGCTTTGCCCGAGCGGGTTCGAGCTGACGGAGCCCGCCGATCGACCGATCACGGTCGTCGCGGCAGTTCGCGGCCAGGAGCCATTCACCGACCTCAATAGCAACGGGCGCTACGATTTCGGCGAGCCCTTCGTCGATCTGCCAAACGAGGTCTTCCTCGACAGCAATCTGAACGGCATCTACGAGCCGGAGTTCAACGAGTATCTGATCTACGACGCCGACGGCAACGGCGACTACGACCCGGGCAGCAACGGCGTGTACGACAACGATACGGTGATCTTCGACGTCAACGTGATGATCCCGTGGATCCAGAACGACGGTGGTCCGGCGGCGAACCCGCTCGATCTCGGCCCGATCCCGATCGACCGCATCGGCATGGGCGTGCAACCGGTGCGCCTCGAGATGTTCGACGACGAGGGCAACTGCATCGACGCAAATACCGCGCAGATCAGTGCCTCGCCGATCGGCGTGTTCGGGCAGGGCGTCGGCCGCGGGGCCTTCGTCAATTTCTTCGTCGAAGCAGGGCGCGGCGGCATGCAAGCGTTCTCCGAGACCAACCAATTCGGCGTGGCGCAAGGTACGTTCCGGCCGTTCTGTCCGCAGGGCGTCAATCTGCAGGACCCGATTCGGGTGGTTGCAGTGATGCGCGGACAAGAGTCCTTCACCGATATCAACCGCAACGGCTTCTATGACCCGGGCGAGCCCTTCGTCGACCGCTCGAATGATGTTTTCCTCGATGCCAACGACAACGGCGTATTCGACAGCGGTGACCAGTTGTTGTTCGACGCCAACCGCAACGGCCAGTACGACGCCCAGGGCAACGGCGTGTACGACTTCGACACCTTCGTCACCAGTTCGATCGTCATCATCCCGACGCGGCCCAATCCGCCCACTCCGGATCCGTTCGAAGTCGTGACGAAGATCGCGTCCCTGCAGGTCGGCACCGGCTTCATCGAAGTGATCGACGAGTTTGGCAACTGCATCAGCAATGCGTCCGTCGAAGTCAGCGCCTCCGCCGCCGGTGCACGCGGTGGCCTGGTCGGCGCAGGCGAGGTCGTCAGCTTCTTCGTGCCGCAGAGCCGCGGTTTCGTTTCGTCCGGCGCCCTAACCGACGAGACCGGCAAGGCGACGGCGGTCGTCTTCGCATCATGCCAGTCCGTGGGATTCGCCGATGACCTACCGGTCTTGGCGGCAACTCTCGGGCCGGAGCCGTACGTCGACGTCAACCGCAACGGCGTCTACGATTTCGGCGAGCCCTTCACCGATCTGCCGCGCGACGCCTTCCTCGACGTCGACCGCAACGGCAGCTTCGATCCCGGAATCGACGAGTTGGTCTACGATGCCGCCAGCGACGGCTATACGCCCGGCGGCAACGGCGTATACGACACGTCGAACGTGATCTCCGCCCAGTCGCAGTTGGTTGCGTCGCAGCGCGGCGGCACGCCGACGCCGGTTCCGACGGCCACGCCGACGGAGACGCCGACGCAGACAGCGACGGCAACCTTTACGGCCATGCCGACGCACACGCCGACCCAGACGCCGACGGTGACGCCGACGCCGACGAACACACCGACCGGGACGGCGACGCCGACCTCTCCCAGTGAAGTGTCGGTGATCGCGCTGGGTGCCGACGATATCGTCGTCGAGGTGTTCGACGAGGGCGGCCGCTGCCGCAACAACGTGACCCGGACCCTGACGGCGGTCGTCGGCGACCGCTTTGGTTCACCCCTCGTCGCGCAACGAGTCACCTTCCACGTCGAAGCGGGTCGCGGCCTGATCGGTCGCGAAGCGATCACCAACGCGGATGGCGAGGCGGTCGTCACCTTCCGCTCGCTGTGCCCGCAACGTCCCTACGACGACATCACCATCGTCGCGAGCGTTCGCGGCCGTGAGCCGTTCACCGACCTCAACTCGAACGGCGCCTACGACGCCGGCGAGCCCTTCGTCGATTTGCCCAACGAGGCAACCCTCGATGCCAACGACAACGGCATCTTCGAGCCCGAACTCGGTGAATTGTTGGTCTGGGACGCCAACGGCAACGGCGCCTACGACCCGGGTACCAACGGCGTCTGGGACTCGGACATCACGCTTACGGCCCAGCTGAATCTCATCCCGACCCGGCTCGGTCTGCCGAACTTCGGGGTCTTCGACACGCGGACGAGCATCTCGTCGATCAGTTTCGCGCAGGGTGTGCCGTATCGGTTCGAGATGTTCGACGAGAACCGTAACTGCATCGTCAACGCGACCGGCGATGTCGTCGTTCTCGCCGGCGATTTCAATGGGCGGCCGGCGCCGCCGCAGACGGCGATCGGGCTGTTCCTCGAGCGCGGGCGCGGCTTGCTGGTCGACCAGGCACTCACGGACGGCGGCGGTGTCGCTACGACCGAAGTGCGCTCGCTGTGTCCGGACGGCGACGAACTCACCGAGCCGGCGGACTTGCCGATCACGGTGGTCGCTGCCGTCCGCGGTCAAGAACCGTTCACGGACCTGAACAGCAACGGACGCTACGACCTGGGCGAGCCGTTCGTCGATCTGCCGAACGAAGTGTTTATGGATGCCAACAACAACGGCATCTACGAGCCTGGAAACAATGAGTATTTGATCTATGACGCCAACGACAATGGTGCATACGACCCGGGCAGCAACGGCGTGTACGACGACGACACGGTGATTTTCAGGACCAGCCAAATGATCCCGTGGATCCAAGGGGACGGAGGACCGGCGGCCAATCCGCTCGACCTCGGCCCGATCGGCGTCGATCGCATCGGTATGGGCGTGCAACCCGTGCGCCTCGAGATGTTCGACGACGAGGGCAACTGCATCGATGGCAATTCGGCGCAGGTCAGTGCCTCCCCGATCAACTTGGCTGGGCAGAGCGTCGGTCGTGGCGCCTTCGTCAACTTCTACGTCGAGACCGGGCGCGGCGGAATAGCGGCGTTTGCGGAGACCAATCCGCAGGGTGTGGCGCAGGCGGCGTTCCGGCCATTCTGCCCGGCGGGCGTCGATCTGAAGGAGCCGATCCGCGTGCTCGCGGTTCTTCGCGGCCAGGAATCGTTCACCGACACCAATGCCAACGGTTTCTATGACCCGGGCGAGCCGTTCATCGATCGTTCGAACGAGGTCTTCCTCGATGCCAACGACAACGGCGTGTTCGACGAGGGCGACCAATTGGTTCGAGATGCCAACGGCAACGGCGTCTACGACGCCGCAGGCAACGGCGTGTATGACTTCGACACCTTCGTCACTAGCTCCGTCGTCATCATCCCGACGGCGCCCAACCCGCAGCCCTTTGAATCGGTCACGGAGATCTCGTCGCTGCTCCTCGCGGATGGCACGATCGAAGTGATCGACGAAAGCGGCATGTGCATCGTCAACGCGGAAGCGGAGATCGATGTATCCGCGGGGACCGCGCGTGGCGGCTTTGCACGCGCAGGCGAAGTGATCGGCTTCTACGTGGCGAAGAATCGCGGCTTGGTCACGGCGAGCGGACTGACGGACGAAGATGGCCGGGTCATGGTGACGATCGTCGCATCCTGCGGGTCGCCGAACTTCGCCACCGACCTGCCGGTTCTCGCCGCGACACTAGGGCCGGAGCCGTTCGTGGATGACAATGGCAACGGCATCTACGACCTCGGCGAGGCGTTCACGGATCTGCCACGCGATGCATTCCTCGATGTCGACGGGAATGGTACCTACAATGCGGGCATCGATGAATTGATCTACGATGCGGACGGCGACGGCTACACTCCGGGTGGCAACGGCATCTACGACAGCGTCAATGTCATCGTCGGCAAGAGCAGGCTAGTTGCAACCCAGCGCGGTGGTACGCCGACGCCGACGGCAACGGTGACGGCGACCGCGACCGCAACCGAGACCGCGACACCCGAGACCGAGCCAACCGCAACGCCGGTTCCCTGAAGCGAGACAGTGCGATGTTGAGCGCCCGATTGGATGACGGTACTGTGCTGTGCCCGCGGCTGAGCGCGGCACACACGCATTGGACGCGCATGAAGGGGTTGCTCGGCACGAGTTCGCTTGCCGCAGGTGAAGGCCTGTGGATCGTGCCGTGCAACCAGGTTCATATGTACCTGATGCGCTATGCGATCGATCTCGTCTTCCTCGACGAGAACCTGCGCGTCGTCGAGGTCATCGATAACCAGCCCATCAGCACGATCTCGGAGAAGTACAAGCAGGCGCACAGCGTGATCGAACTGCCGCTCGGCAGCGTGGCCCGCAGCGGCGTCGCCAAGGGCCAGCAGGTCGTCATCGAGGGTGTGGCCGAGCCGCTGCGGATCGGCGCGTTCCCGGTGATCGGCACGTGGCTGGGCGGGTTGGCGATGATCGTGCTCTTTGCGCTGTTCGCGTACCGGCATTTCGGCTCCGCGACGACGGCGGCGCAGTGGGCGGTCGCGCTGGCGATCGTGGCGCAGGCCGCTTTGCTCGTACTGCTCTTCGTGACCCAGCGGCGCAGCCAAGTCGCTGCGGATGCGCCGCTCGATCGCGCGAACGGCGTCGCCGCGACCGTCCTGCCGCTGCTGCTGATCCCGGCCTCGGCGCTGAGTTCCTATTGGTTGCTCGGCCTGACGCTGCAGGTGGTCGGCCTGGGGCTCGTCGTGCTCGTCTTCCTGACTCGCCCACGCGCCGCTGGCGGCGGTGACACAGAAGCCGCTTCATTCGGCTTGTACAATCGTATTCGCAACCCGATGTACCTCGGCTGCGTGCTCGGCTACCTCGGCTATCTCGCCGCTTACCCGTCATGGTTCAATATCGTGTTCGTTGCCCTCATCCTGGTGGCGATCATCGCACGCGCGGTGGGGATGGAGCGCGCTGTGCTGCGCGATCCGATGCACCGCGCCTACCTCGCACGGGTGCGTTGGCGATTTGTCCCGCGAGTCTACTGAGGTGGGTCGATGAGTTGGTTGCGTCTAGCGCTGCTCGCGATCGTGATCGTGTCTGCGGCGCGAGCAGACGGCGCGGAGCTGCCGCGTTTACCCGCACCGTTCGGGCTAACTTGGCTAATGTCGATCGCCGAAGTCGGGGCGCGTGGAATCGAACTGGGTCGCCCGGAGTCCGGCCGCTTCGGGCAGTCCTGTCTCGCAAACGGATTGCCGCGTCAATTCAACGACCAATTTTTTTCCGTACTTTCATTCGGCTACGATGATCAGCTGATACGGATCACCGCTGTCGGCGGACAATTCGCTTCCGATCGTGACTTGTCACGCGTGCGCAAGCGTTACATCGAAGTTGCCGAAATACTCTCGAAAAAATATGGCCCAGGGAAAGTCGATGAGAACATCGACTCCACTTGGAGCGGCGAGCGCACCGCAAGCGGACTGCGCAATAATAAGAATTGGCTGTATCGGATCTTCGATGCCGACGGTGTGCATATCGAGCTTTCCGTCTTTTCCGAAGCCGACGCTCGAACAAGCTGGCGGCTGATCTTCGAGTACATCGATGGAATGAAGCGAATGGACGAGGAGCGTCGTCGCGTGGACGAGTCTACGTTGTAGGCGTTGTGCGCGGTTCGCAGATACACGAACATTGAAGTGGTGCTGCCGAGGATCTCGCCTAATGCTGCAGCTGCGGGGACGAACAGGCAAATTCGCGATTGGATCGCCCGGCGGGTCGATCAACGCGGCCGAGTTTGTGTTGGCACCAGGCGCAAATCGCCGCCGATTCATTTGTCGCAACCTGCCGCATACCGTCGCGCCTGTTCGGTCTCTAGGCTCTACCCGTACCCGGATACCAGTGGGCGACCGGCCTGCTGGTCAGTAATGGCGCTTGCGAACTCGGAAAAGGACCGATACGAGCGAAGCAGTAACGCGTGCCGAGTCGCAATATGAATCAGATTTCCCCAGCTACGGCGGTTGATAATGAAGGCAGGTGCGCAGCGTCGCCTGGTTCACCTCGGGGCGCCGTACCCCTGATCGTGTTCCCGGTCGCCGTAACAGTATTTTTCGCGGCCGTGAGTGTAGCCTGGCTGCCTTCGTCAACGATCGAGTTCTCGACGGATAATTTCATTGCCCTGGCCCGAATCCTTGCGATGTTGATTCTCCTGCGCGGAATAGCGTGGGCCGTCATTCGCCGTTTTCGCGACGACCCGTCCCCTATCGCCGGGTTCGTTCGTAGGTCCGCTGAGGGTCTCTCCCTGCTCGTCAAGGCAGGAGTGATCTTTGCGCCGTTTGCCCATTGCTCTGGCCTGTACATGTATCTCGCGTCGAATACCTCAGCGCCCTTGATGGATGCACAACTCGTGGCGATCGACGCCGCGCTCGGGTTCCACTGGCTCACGTTCTTGGGTATCGCGAATGCAAGTTCGTTGGTGAGTACGGTGCTCGTAGGTGCCTATCATAGTACGGGGATGGTTTTGGCCGCGACAATGGTTTACCTGAGCGTCAGCTTGCGTGAATCGCGATTGATGGAACTTTTGGCATTGCTTGCCCTGACATCCTTATGCACCGGTGTACTCATGGCGTTGGTGCCGGCCGCCGGAGCCTACGCTTGGTTTCAACCAAGCCGTGAGGTCTTTTCCAACTTCACGGAGAATGCAGGCATGTGGCACTATACGGAGTTGCGTGCCCTGCGATCGGGTGCACCGTTTACTTATCTGACGGCACAAAGTAGCGGCTTGGTCACGTTCCCTTCATTTCACACCGTGCTCGGTGTCATCATTTCATACGCGGTCCGCGGAATCCCATATGTGGCGCTCGTAGTGATTCCCCTCAACGTCGTGATGATTGTTGCGACGTTGCCTGAGGGCGGCCATTATCTCATCGACGTGATCGCCGGTTTGGTTATTGGCTTGACCAGTATCGTCATCGTTCGCTTTTGCAGCACTACGCGGCGGTTGGAACATAGGTGACGCACGCGCGGATTTGTCGCAAGGAGTACCACAGGCACCTGGTGTCGGCGGGGAGTTGACGTCCGACCATGACCTCACACGCGTGCGCAAGCGCTACGCCGAGGTCGCCGAGATTCTCGAGATGAAATATGGGGAAGGAAAAGTCGATGAGAACATCGATCCCGTATGGAGCGGGAGAAACGCGATCGGTGGCCTGAATCACGGCAAGAATTGGCTCTACCGGATCTTCGATGCGGATGGGATCCACATCGAACTTTCCGTCTTCGCCGAATCCGGCGCGACGACGAATTGGCGGCTGATCTTCGAGCACGTCGAGGGAATGAAAAGTCTCCTCGCCGAGCGCCGCCGTCGCGAGGCGGCAACATTGTAGCGATGGGCGCAAGCGCTCGCCGTCTTGCGATTCCCGGGCAGGGGCTCGCCCCGACGATAGAAGTTCAGCGATTCGCTTGCGTCCAAGTTTCGGCAAGCCGAATCGCTTCGGGCGGCACCGGTGTCGGCTTCGCCCAGAAGTCGGACGAGTACGCCGACGCGGATCCGAGGAACAGCGCGGCGGCGAGCAACAGTTGAATCGGATTGATCGGGAATGCGGTCATTCGGTTCATCTCCCCAAGCTAGATGGCTCATCGGGTGTGCGCACCCGTGCTCACTTGCCTTTGCAAATCGCATGCCAGGAGTTTGACGGTTCCCGGGGGTCGCCCACGACCTGCGCGGCGACTCCGCCGACCCGAGGTCCGGCGCTCATCAGCCAATGCCTCGCCGGGGCAGGCGGAAATCCGCACCCAGCCCTTGCCCCAGTCCGCGGCGGGCGTGGCACATGCGTAGTGGGGGTCGGTTGCGAAGGGTGTGAATGGCGTCGGCCTCGCAGGCGATGCGACCTTTTCGACCGATATCGAAGTACAGTGCGAAATCCTCCCTGGGACGGGTTTCCGCGACAGCCATCACCTCGCGCGCCGGCAGCGGCGCTGATTTCCATCCTTGACCTCCGCGACGCACCGGTGTTTGCTTTGCCCATGCTGGTCAATCGCGGCGACGTCCACGCCTACCTCTTGGACAAATGTCAAACAATCGCCCCCGACGACGTGTTCGCGCTCGCCGAGCAGCGCCGCGAGGTGCTCGCCAAGGCGAAGCAATACGCTGCCGGACACCCCCACGTCCGCGACCGCGTCGAACTCGCCACCGACCTCCTCAGCGACTATACCGAGGGCGAGTGTCTGAACATTCCCCTCTACTCGATCGCCGTCGTCGCCGTGGCAATTCTCTATGTGCTGCAGGACATCGACGCAGTGCCTGACTTCCTCCCCGGCGGGTTCGACGACGATGACCTCATGGTCGAGGTCGCGTTCGAGATCGCTCGCCCCGGACTCGTACGCTACTGCGCGTCGAAGGGCATGGACTGCGCCGTCCTCGATGCGAAGGCCGCGCGAGCGAAGAAGGCTGCGAAGGTATGAAGCCACGACTCGCCGCGCGCTTGCGTGTCGCAGCGGTTGCGGGGCTGTGCCTGCTCGGTACTGCGGCCAGCGGCTGCGGCGACGACGACCACGACCCTTCGCCCGCCGGTTCTGTGTTCCTCGGGGATCGCTTTCTCAACATCGCTCACCGCGGCGGCGGACGCCTGGCGCCCGAGCATACGCTCGTCGCCTACGAGAACGCGCTGCGCGTCGGCGCCGACGTGATCGAGTTCGACCTGCACGCGACGTCGGATGGGGTCATCGTCATTCTCCACGATACCACCGTCGACCGGACGACGAACGGCACCGGTGTCGTTCGTGACATGACCTTCGCCGAACTGCGTGCACTCGATGCCGGCTACAATTTCACCAGAGATGGCGGCGCCACCCATCCGTGGCGCGGCCGTGGGCTCGCGATTCCAACCGTCGAGGAGGCCTTGGCCAGGCTCGACGGTGTGCCGATTACCGTCGAGTTCAAGCAGGTGTCACCGGTGATCGTCGACGAGACGATCGCGATGTTCGAGTCCTTCGGGGCACTGGATCGCGCTGTCTTCGCTTCTTTCGACTCGCGTCCGGTAGCGCGGATGCGTGAGATCGCTCCCGACACGCCGAGCGCCTTCGACACGCGTGAACTCGTCGACTTCTACGGCGTGAACCTGGCGATGCCGAGCGGATACACCCCTCCTGCGGAGATCGTTCAGCCGCCCGCGAGCGTGGTCACCGCGGAGATCATGGCGAAGGCCCGTGCCTTCGGACTCAAGGTCCATCCCTGGACGGTCAATGATCCGGTGCAGATGCAGGATCTCATCGACCTCGGGGTCGACGGGCTGTTCACCGACGACCCCGAGACGCTGGCTGGATTGGCGCCGCGCTGAGGTTGCAGATCCGCCATGGGCATAGTCGAGCGCTGGGCCGAGATGTCGCTGGGTGACGTCGGCCTCGAGTACGTCCTGTTCATCGTAAGGCACCTTGCCGGCCTCTATTTGATCGGCTGCGTGTTCTTCTTCGTCGAACGTCTTCGACCGGCCAGTCCCGAACAGAAATTCGTCAAGAAGGACTTCAAGAACGAGCTCTGCTACCCGCTCCTCAACGCCGTGGTGGGCCCGGCACTGATCACGTTTTTATCGGTAGTTCTGGTCACCTGGGCACTCGAGCCCTACGTGCCGCAGCATGTTTTCGCCGAAGTCGTCGTCGCGCAGCCGTTCGTGGTGCAGGTGCTCATTGCGCTGTTGGTGACGGACATCGGCATCTATCTCGAGCACCGGTTCGTCCATCGGTATCTTTGGAACTACCATGCCTTGCACCATATGACGCCGGAGGTGAGCTGGCTGACTCACGCCCGCGTGCATCCGATCAATGTGGTCACGGGGAACATCGTTGGCATCGTGCTGCGCTTCGTGTTGGGATTCGAAGGAGAAGCAGCCATCGCTGCGGCCTGGACCGTAGCTGCGATTTCCATTTGGGAGCATGCCAACCTCGACTTCGCCTGGCCGAAGCCCTTCTCCTATCTGCTCGTCAGCCCGCGCTATCACCGCTGGCACCACGCGCGCGACGCCGCCGCCATCGACAAGAATTTCTGCCTCGTCTTTCCATTCCTGGACCTGCTGATGGGTACCCATTACTGCCCGGACCGCATGCCGACCGCTTACGGGGTGCACCGCGCCGACGAGGCCGAGCCGCAGATCCCAGACACGTTCGCGGGCCAGATCATGTATCCGTTCCGGCGGACCCTCGAGAGTTTTCGCACAGTCGTCGGCCGAAGCCGTGGGTCGAGCCCGTCACCGTCGCCCGACGCCGAGACTTCGGCTCCGTGATCGAGCGGATCTGCAGCGCCGACGTCTCCTTTGTCGATGCGACGCGCCGTGCGTGAGCGTTTCGTGGAGCGCTGGATTGTGGCAAGGAGACGCTCATGGCTGTTGCGGGGGACGTTCGCTTGCGTGTGTTTGTGCGCCTGTGGGGCATAGCGCTCGTCGCTCATGTCGTGGGCAACAGCGCGCTCGCGAACCTGCCCGGGTTGATCGGTTTTACGAACCTCGCGGTCGGCCTGGTGGGCATCGCGCTCGCCGTGCGACCCGGCCGCACGTTGCTGCTCTGGGCGAGCGGGCTCGTCGTCGTTTCCCTGCTTGCGGAGATGCCGATCACCGGCAACCATTGGTTCGTTGCGGGATTGGTTTCCGCGGCTGCGCTGGCGAGTCGGGGCCGTCCAGAAAGTTTCTTCCCTGCGGCGCGGCTGATCCTTCTCGTCTTCTACTCGTTTGCTGCATTCGCCAAGCTCAATAGCGGTTTCCTCGATCCATCCGTGAGCTGCGGTTTCCACTTCGCCAACCAGTGGCTCGACGGCTTCGGCTTCGCGCCTCTCGAGGCGCAGTCTCGGTTGGCGGTGGCGGCCGTGTGGGGGCCGACGCTCACCGAACTCGCGGTGCCGGCGTTGCTGGTTTGGCGCCGCGGCCGACCGTTCGGCGTCTTGCTGGCGACAGCCTTTCACACGGCGATCTCGTACGACCTGAGTCAACACTTCTACGACTTCACTGCGGTGCTGCTGCCTCTCTTCTTTCTCTTCGTGCCGTCGTCGACGGTCGTGAAACTCGAGCGCGAGTTCACGATCCTGCCGGCACGCCTGCGGCGGATGATCGCACATGGGTTCATCGGAGTCGGCGTCGTCGGGGTAATGGCCGCGGTGGCAGCGCACGCACAGGTGACGGAGTTCTACGTCCGAATCGTGCCGTTCCTCCTCTGGTTCCCATTCAGTTTCTGGTGGCTGCTGTGCCTCGCTCGCGCTCACGGCGCAGGCGAGGGCTTCGGGTGGACGCTGCGCCCGGCCGGAGCGGTGTTGGTCGCGTTCACATTCTTGAACGGGCTCACCGCCTATACCGAGGTGAAGACGGCGTTCGCCTACAATATGTACGCGAACCTGATCACCGCCGGCGGCGAGTCGAACCATTACATCGTTCGGCGTACGCTGCCGCTGCGCAGCGGCTACGCGGGTCCAGTGCGCATCGTGGCGTCGTCGGATACGGATCTCGAGCTGTACCGGGAGAAGGACTACTTGATTGCCTACCCGGAGTTCCGGCGCTACCTCGCGGCGCGGCCGGAGGTGAGTGTGACCTACGAGCGCAACGGCGCGGTCGTGGTGGTCGAACGCGCGGGGGACGATCCCGCCTTGTCGGCACCGGTGCCGTGGTGGGGACGTTTCCTGCCGCTGCGCTCGATCGACGCCCGGCGGCCGCCGCGCTGCCAGGATGTATTCTTGCCGGCGCTCTAGCGCAACGGCAGGCAGGTTCGCTACAGCGGGGGAGCGACGGATCGCTCATGCGCGCCGGGGTGGTGGAATCGGCAGACACAAGGGACTTAAAATCCCTCGCCTGCAAAGGCATGCGGGTTCGAGCCCCGCCCCCGGCACTCCATCAACTACTCGGAGGGATATGTGGCAAGCGCTTGCGTGGCGTGCCGTCAATGGAATGGATTGCTTCGCGACTGCTGTTATGGTGCGCGCTCGAATACGCGATCCACGCCCTCCAAGCCAGCGCCAACGTACCAATCTGCAGCGCGACAGGTCCAATTCCCAGGAACTCCGTGAGCCGCAGTTCAGCAAGGCTGAGGTAGCTGCTGGCGAACGAGGTCACGTACACGATCGCGGTTGCTGCGAGGATGGGCCCACCATCCAAGAGCCGTTCTCCTCTTGTGTGCCGAGACCAAATGATCCCTATCGGAAGCAGCATCAGCGCAAGGTCGTAAAAGAACCAATGGGGGCTGACGACGAGTCCGAGAGCAATGGTTGCTGCAGACGTAGCATCCCAAGCGCGGGTGCCCGGCTCCCAATCTCGTTTGATCCACCAGAAGATGATGAATCCACCTCCGGCAGCGCTGAGAATCAAGCCTAGAACGTGGGCAACATGAAGAGAAAATCGCCCGCGCAAGTTCTCCCGGTTCGTTTCCATTGCGAAAATGACCGGCGCAACCTCCCCGCGACCCCTTCCAACTTGGAACGCTTTCGTCGCAATGGCATTCGCTTAAGAATTTCGCGGAGAGAGAGCCGAACATTTGAGCAAAAAGTAACGCCATGGTCCTTTGGAAAACCGCATTGCAGGCGATTTTCGATCCCAAAAGTGCTTCTCGGGAGCATGTTGGCAAATTGCCCCGGTTTTCGTTCTCCAAGCCAGTCAAGAGGTCAAGCCGAAAGATCCACCGTCGAGCTTTCGCCTAGATTCGCATCGGATTTGGTGACCTTTCGGCAATCGCCCGAATCAAAGCGAATGCCATTGCTTTCGTCGGGGTCGCACCAGCGCTTGTGCCCGATATTTCGCGCATTGCGTGGCGCTCGCGGCTCGATTTCGGCGCTTGGGCCCGCGGTTGTGCCCCCGGGAAATGTAGCTCCAGGCATCCACTTCTTCGGGCTCGATCGCGCCCCCTGCACTCAGGCGTCGTTTTCGCACCCGAAACCGTGGCGGCGACGCGAATTCAGGCAACATCCGCGGCCAGTTCACCAACGGTTGCAAAGACTTCGAGCGGTGCGAGCGCGATCGGAGCCTCCTCATGCTTGATCTCGGCACAGCCAGTCGTTTTACATGAGGTGTACGCGATGAACAGAAGGGAGACCAACATGACGCTCGCCGAAACCATCCATGCTCATGTCCAAGCTCTGCCCCCCGCGCTGCAACGCGAGGCGTTGGATTTCATCGCCTGGCTGGAGGCCCGTTATGGGATTGCTCCCGCCGTTCCAGCTCCGTCTCTGTCCTCGACCGAGGAATTCATTGCTCGTCATGCCGGGGCGCTCGGCGACGATTTTCCCGACGATATCGATGATTCCGATCTGGGAGAGGACACGGCACGGGAGTCGTTGGCGTGAGCCGCTATCTGCTGGATACAAACGCCTGTATTGCCCTGATGAAGGAGAATGCCTGGGTTGTCGCGCGTATTCGCGAGGTGGGAATGGAGTCCCTGCTGCTCTGCGCTCCGGTCAAGGCGGAGTTGTGGTTCGGCGCGTGCAAGAGCCTGCGAGTTGCGGAGAATCAGGACCGCTTGCACAAGTTCTTCAATGACCTGCCCAGCCTACCATTCGACGACACCGCCGCTATGCGTTGCGGCGAGATTCGTGCAACGCTAGCGGCTCAGGGCAAGCCCATCGCGGTCCGTACGACCTGCAGATTGCAGCCATCGCCTTGCGTAGCAATCTCACCGTCGTCACTGGCAACGTCAGCGAGTTCTCTCGAGTCCCCGGTCTCGCCGTCGAGAACTGGCAGGTGTGATGCTGAGCCGCTCTCAGCTGCCGCGCGGACGCGGGTTGCGGGCCAGGCGGGCTACCGGGGACGTTGTTGACAAAGTGAACGGCTTGGTGCGACTGGCGGGCGAATCGGCCGCCGCGTGCCGGGGTCGGGCGAGGAACGCGACGAAGACGCGCGCGGTCGCCGTTCGCAACCAAAATCCCCGCCGCACACCGCACGGGAGAGGCGTCCTCCGAGGGCGTCATGCAGGACGAGGGGGCGAGGTGATCGCCAGCTATCGCAGCATCCTTCACCGCCCGTTCGTGCTCGGCTTGTCGCAACATGAACTCCCCGGAACAATAGCCCTTCGGCGGGCTCAGGGCGATCGGAGGGAGGGGACTATCGGCGGAGGCTGGGGCTCAGACCTGAGAACAATTCGGGTGGACGCGAGACTTTCGTTTTCCTGACGCCGGTTCATTCCGCCGCCATGAGATTCGCTCTCGCGCCGCGACCTCCACGGACACATGGTTCAACGCTTCAATCTCCGCCCCGGGAACGCCAGGCTCCAGCCTGGCGCCTCCGCCGCGTGAAAACCGGCAGCGATGGCGCCGCGCAAGCGCCGCAGCTTGGCCCGGGCATCGACAACCGGGGGCACTGTTCAAGAATACCGTATCCACCGGCTCGAAAAGGCCGTAGCCAAGCGCGGCAAGCCGCCAGCTCGCAACACGATCCACCAGGAGATCGTGACGCTGCGCCAAACGCTAAAGACAGCTGTGCGCCATAAATGGCTCGATCATCTTCCGGATCTGTCCGAACCCTTTCGTGCATCCTCAAAAATCTCGCACCGCGCCTGGTTTTCGCCGGAGGAGTTCGCTCCGGTTTCTCTGGGCAACTACCTGTCCGCCTTCGCCGGGTGGTCATTCGTCTCCCTGGTTGCCCTGCTAGGTTCGCTCTATCTCATTCGTAGGGAGTTATATCCACTGACCAAGTTCTGGGGACTTCCCGGACTTCCCGGAAGACCCGGAAGACCCGGAAGACCCCGTTCAAGGGAACGTTGCCGCGAGGCGCGTTCCCGTCCGGTCGACGACGGGGAGGGCGCTCTCGGCGGGAGCATGGATGGCGTAGACGTCGTCGCGGTAGACACGCCGCCAACTCGGGTGTTCCGTCAGCACGGCCGAGATCGGGCGCTCGACGTCGACGAGGATGGCATCGGGCGGGTACTTCTCCAGGAACTCGGACCAGCCCTCCGTCGCATTCTCAAAGCGCATGTGCTCTGCCAAGAGTTCCGGGTCGAAGGCTGCCCTCGAAGCGAGAGTCGAGACTGACCTGCACGGCAGGGTGCAGCTTCCAGCTCACGTATGCACCGACGATGAATGGCGTTACGAGCTTGCCACGGAAGTCCTGGGTCTCGAGATACCCGACGGCACCGGCGGGGTAGCGCACGGACCGGTGCTCGTCGGGATTCACCGGCAAAACGGGGGCCCACGGACGCGACGTCAAAAGCACAGTGACTCCGGCGATCGCGGCGACACCCGCCATCACGCCGAGCGCAGGGCGCTCGGGTGCCAGGATGCGCGTGAAGATTCGGCTGATGGGCGTCCCCTGAAGCAAGGCTGGCACGCAACACACCCAGGCGACCGCGAAGATGGAAAGATGGCGCTGATGGCGCGCGGCGGCGTACGTCGCCGCCAACAGAAACAAGAGTCAAAATCCGGACTCCAGCCGCGCCGAACGACCCCGTAGACGACCAGGAGCAACGACACGGCGTAGAGCATCACGACGCCCCACCAGGTGTGCAGGATCGACTGCCACTCCGCGATCAGCGGCCGCTTCATCGTCAGTCCGTGCCATAGGTACGCGTAGTACTCGAAACCGTAGGGGTTGACGCCGACCAGAGCGAGAAGCACCAGTCCCAAGGCGACGAGATGCAGGACCGGACGACCACGCAGCCACTCTTCTAGGGTGTGGCTGCCGAAAGCGATGATGCCGACGACGAAGCCAGCATGAATATTGACCCACACGACGAACGCGACCAGCCACACCCCGATCCACCGCCGCTGTCCCGCTCGATCGAGTTCGAGAAACCACAGCAACATCGAGAGAAAGAGCAGCGTGAACATCTGCGCACGCACCGTGGTGATGCCGATGAGCATCAGGAATGCGGGGAGCGGCAAGACGGCCCAAAGGATCGGCCAGTCCGCCCCACGCCGCCGTGCGCAGAGCAGACAGAACAGGCCGATTCCGCAGGCGAGACCGTCGCGTAACAACCCCAAGCCGGCCGCACCGAAGGTCGTGGCTACGAAGTAGGAGATGACGCCCATCCCCCACTCGTGGTGCACCAGGGGCTCGACGGACGAGGTGTAGGCGAACGTATCGGTCCGCGGTAGCGATCCCGTGGCGATCGCCTCGCGGATCAGTGCCATCTGATGGAACAGATCGGGATCGATGATTCCCCGGGCAGCACCCGCGGCGATGAACACGCACGCAACGGCCGTCGTCACGAGAATCGGGGTGACGCGGGCAAGCATAAGCCAACGGCGCTCTTCGATCTCTCCGCGCCAATGCTCCTGTGCGTGTTGGCGATCGCGGATAGCCCGCATAAGCTGCGGGAAGCGTCGTAACGCGCCGTATCGGACGTAACCCGAGCGCTCGCTTCGAGCCCGCTTTTCGCCGTTTACCACGTTCCCACCGCTCGTTTCTCCTGCCCCGCGTCCTAAGTCAGGTGGTCGAAGCCTGTCAACAGGAGATTTCGCCGGGTTGCCTTACGTTCTTGCCGCTGCTCTCCCCCAGAACCACCGCCTCGGCTTTGTACTCGTCGCCATGGGCCTCGAGGTGGCCAATCCGCTATTGCACCCGACCTTCGGCGACGCAGCGCTCGAGCCCCCGCCGCGATTGCGCTGCCGGCAGCGGCGAACCTGGCCGACGGGCGCACCGCGATTTCGGTGCAACTCGATACCGGTCACTTCGGGGCGCGGACGAATCCCGCAATCGGCTTGTCGTTCGTCGAGTCGCTCGTGTCCGACGGGGTGCCGACGCTCGACCCGGGAGTTTTGCGCGGCGACAACGTCATCGGCTGCGCCGGCCGCTTCAGCCCGCTACCGACGCCGTAGATGGGGGAGGGGTATCTCCCAACTCAGGCGATCCACCAACGCGCGAGGTCGAGTTCGACCGCGGCGAACGGCTCCGCGCGTACCTTCTCGGTGCCGCCGAGCGTTTGCGCCACCACCCAGTGACCAGCCTCGAGACGGTAGATCTCGAGCGTGTGGCCGAGCGGATCGATCAGCCAAAGGTGGCCGACGCCTTCACGTGCGTAGATCGGCATCTTGCCGATGCGATCGAGCCTTGCCGTGCCCGGCGATAGAACCTCGCATGCCCAGTCAGGTGCGAGGTCGAAGTAGGGAGCGTTGGGAATCTGCGGCATCCGCTCGCGACGCCAGCCGGCCAGGTCGGGAACCAAGACGTCCGAGCCGAAATGTAGCTCTGGCTCGAACAGGATCCACCACCCGCCGGGATCCTGCGGGCCCGGTGGGTCCCGGTCGTAGGGACCGATTTCCTGTCCGAGCATCCATGTCGCTCGCGCGTGAGGCGATGCCGGGCGGGGCGACGTATGGAGCTCGCCCGCGACGATCTCGGCGACGAGGATGTCGGGAACCGCGAGCAAATCGTCGTAGGTCGCCTGCCGCTTCGCTGGGTCCATGCGGCGAGCCTAGCACAGCGCTGGAAGTCGATTGAAGACGCGCGCCCCCGCGATCACGATCGGGTCGGAGCGAAGCACCTGCCGGACCACTCGCAGTCGTCGACCACTGTGAGTGGCTCTGATGGAGGCCCCAATCATGCTGGCGAAATCGAAACGGTGAACATTCAGGGTCGCACCAGCGCAAGTGGTCGAGTTCGCGGAGAAAGTAGTTCCATGGAGGCTCGATTGCCTCGCTAAACGCACCTTTTCGGCGCTGAAATCGTCACCGAGGAGGATTTTGCTCTGGG
>Ga0163153_10004093_pt1 | contig 18684 bp, 22 predicted proteins | sample OliLakLV19MP6IB1_FD_148629 | JGI IMG/M metagenome (GOLD analysis project Ga0163153, IMG submission 148629) | Freshwater microbial mat bacterial communities from Lake Vanda, McMurdo Dry Valleys, Antarctica - Oligotrophic Lake LV.19.MP6.IB-1 | ecosystem: Environmental > Aquatic > Freshwater >... | reverse complement strand
GTTAGTGTACAGAGGAATGTGCGAAGACTATAACATTTTTTTCTGTGGGCTTCAATCCTAGAGATGGAAGTCGCTCCGGACGACTGGGCGGCCTGGGGTGTATTGGCTTTCTCTATGCCAGAAATCAAACCGAAACCACCCGTAACCCTCTGGTGGGGTAGCGAGAAGGGTACCGCCGTGTTGGGTCGCATAGTTGCTCATCCAGCTATCTGGCATGATGGCAGTGGGTGCAATCCAGACCCCGTGCGAAACAAAGGGATATGCCCACCATACAAATACTATAAGAAATACTATTGCCAACACCTTGCCCATAGAGCTATACTACGTGGCATTTCATATTTATCAAGCTATCTTCACCTTATGCAGTATTTCACCAAAAAGACGAAAATTGTCGCGACTATCGGACCAGTAACGGAAAGTAAGCAGGACTTCGCAAGGGTCCTGCGTGCAGGCGTCAATGTCGCACGTATCAACATGAGCCATGGTTCATACGATGAGCAGTCCGCAAAAATCAAAAACATCAAGGCTGTTTCCAAAAAAGAGGGGATTCCTGTTGCCATACTTCTCGACCTCTGTGGGCCCAAGATTCGTATCGGAGACTTCAAGGACGGACCGGTAGAGCTTGTTGCCGGAAACGATCTAATTCTCACCGGAGAGGCATGCGAGGGAGATGTGTCCCGTGTGCACTTCAACTACCCCCATATCGAAACTGACATCAAGGCGGGTATGATATTGATGGTAGACGATGGCAAAAAGAAGCTCGAAGTTATAAAGGTTAAGGGCAAGGAGATCTATACCAAGGTTATCATTGGAGGTTCTACGAAAAGTCGTCGTGGAGTCAATATCCCCGGTGCGTATCTCTCTATTGACGCACTCACCGCAAAAGACAAAAAAGATCTCGTCTTTGGACTTGAGCAAGGGATCGATTTTGTAGCACTTTCATTTGTCCGCACTGCAGAAGATATTGCAGTCCTTCGCAAACTTCTCAAGAAGTATAGTTCGAGCGCCCAGATTATCGCAAAGATTGAAACCACGGAAGCAATCGAAAATATCGATGCAATTATAGCGGCAACTGACGTGATCATGGTCGCACGCGGAGACCTTGCCATCGAAGCGGGCCCTGAGAAGGTGCCGTCGTACCAAAAGCAGATTGTGAAGAAGTGCAACGACGTCGGTAAGCCCGTCATAGTCGCAACTCAGATGCTTGAAAGCATGATTACGACCCCTGTGCCAACACGCGCCGAAGTGTCCGACGTTGCAAATGCAATCTTTGATGGCGCAGATGCAGTGATGCTCTCCGAAGAGACGACGCTCGGTAAGTATCCTGTCGAAGCAGTCTCGATGATGCATACCATTGCCGTACGCACGGAAGCAGAGATTGGGACGCATCGACGTCACAAAGTACACACTGGTTCGGTCGTTGATTCTATTTCTTCGTCTGTCGTGCACAATGCAGAAGATGTACACGCTGCAGCAATTGTGGCACTTACTGAGACTGGCTCTACAGCACGAGCGATTGCACGGTACAAGCCCCAGCAGCCGATCATCGCCTTTACTCCAAACGAAGGAGTTATGCGCCAGCTCCTGTTGGTATATGGCTGTTACCCAGTCAAGATTAAGCCATTTCAGTTTATTGCACAGGTAGTGCCGACCGTAAACCAAACACTCAAAAAGGAGGGTGTTGCAAAAACAGGAGAACATATCGTCGTAGCCGCAGGCGTACCATTTCGAGTGGCAGGGACCACCAATATGCTCATGGTGCTCACTATTGAATAATGATCGGGGACGCGTGAAGTGGTATACTAAAAGGGTATGAATATTTCAATTAACGCACACACTATAGAGCTTACTCCTGCATTACGAGAGTACGTCGAGAAGCGTTTCGGAGGACTTGCCAAGTTCAGCGGAAGTGAACCAACGATTGCGATTGACCTCGACAAGACTTCAGGGCATCACAACAAAGGGGACATATTTGAGACCAAGGCACACATCACAACAGCGCTTGGCAAACAGTATCATGCTGTCTCACAAAAAGCCGACATGTACGAAGCAATCGATGATGTGCGACTTGAAATCGTCCGACTCCTCACTTCAAGTAAAAACAAAAAGACTACACTTTTCAAACGCGGTGCTCAGCGTGTCAAAAACATCTTGAAAGGATTTCGCTCCTAGTTTTGATACTGACTATATGGCATGCGTTTGCCATTCTCCGGTATTACTTCATCTATCACAAACTGCTCGCCTTCAAGGTGAGCTTTTGTTATTTTGATACGCGTTCCGTTTTGGAAGAAATACGTACCGATCGATCCCGTGTATGCACGAAACTTGCGGTCATTGGTTACGCCACTATCCGTAAGATTAAGCTCGCCCATTTCTTTGGTAAATTTGCCACAAGTACTTACTGCTGATTCGTCTTGTATCGTGTGAATGATCGTACCATCAAAGATCTTTGCAATCGTTTGTGGGAGAAGGGTGAGCGCCTCGACATTGAGTTTGTTGCGAAGGGTGAGAGTGGTATCTATTGGATCAACTATAACTTCACGACTTGCTAAGATATCTCCCGCATCAAGTTTGTAGACCATCTGCTGGATCGTCACACCGGTAATTTCATCTCCATTCAAGATTGCCGATTCAGTTGGTGTCGCACCTCGATATTTGGGCAGAAGCGAATAGTGCACATTGATCGTGCCGTAGCTGGGAAACGTGATCACTCGCTCGGGAATAATTTTTCCATAGGCAACGACAACAAATAGTTCCCACTTTGTCTGCGAGAGTTCCTCAAAGAATGCATCGTCGAGTTTCTCGGGTTGCATTACTTTTACAGTATGAGATTCTGCCCAAATCTTTGGTATAGGTGCAGTCTTTACCATGCCACGACCAACGGGTCGATCGGGGCCAGTCACAATGAGAGTAGGAGAATAGCCTCCAGCAACCAGTGCATCAAGAAAGTCAGTCGTAAACGGAGGTGTTCCAAAAAAAGCTATGTTCATACATTATTTCTCTGGAGGAATATCTTGCACACCTGTTGCTTTGTCGATGAAGAGTATGCCATTCAAATGGTCTATCTCATGCTGAAAGATCTGTGCAAGCAATCCACGCCCACTCATGACAAATTCATTGCCATGGGCATTGTACGCGCGTACCGTCGCGCTCGTTGCGCGTTTGACAAGTCCATATTTCCACCGTACTGACAGACATCCTTCGGAGAGCTCTTCCTTTTTCTTGCCGATGCGGATGATCTCGGGGTTGATAAATACAGTATCGTCCTTAAGTTGTTTGGATGCGCGCTTGGCCACAACAAAGATACGCATACTGTGCCCGATTTGAGGCGCTGCAATCGCAACTCCATCTGCTTCTCTGGAGAGCGCGACTTTCATTTCACGTATGATATCTTTGATCTCCTCTGTGTCAATGTCAGACATTGCGATCTGAGCTGCCGTCCGACGGAGCACTTGATTTGGTTCTTGCACGATAGTCGTCATAGTAGGTGTATTATTTGAGATGCTTGAGGTAGGCAGAAAGCTCACTCATTTTTACAGTCTCCTGACTTCGGGTCTCCATATTGCGCACGATCACGGTGTCTTGGACTGCTTCCATTTGTCCAAAGATCATCACGTATGGAGCACCACTCTTTTCTGCGACCCCTAGTTGTGCGCCAAGACTGTCTTTACTGATTGTTTGCATGATCGGGATGTGCGCCTTGCGGAGAATTTCGATGATGTTGAGACTTTTGAGTTTGGCATCGTTTCCAACTTGGATAAAGTAAATCTTTGGTTTCTTGATGATACGCGGAGCGAGATCTTTAAACCATGGTTGCTCGACGATGCGATCAATGCCGATAGAGCCTCCCATTGCAGGTACTTCCTTTTTACTTCCGAGTTGTTTGCCGAGATAATCGTATCGACCACCACCAGCAATCGTCATTTTTTGTCCATCTTCGGTCTCGACAATAATCTCAAAGACCGTGTGCGTGTAGTAGGAGAGTCCACGAACGAGGAGTTTGTCCATAGAGTAGGGGATTTCCATCTGGTCGAGATATTCCAGCACTTCCTTGAAGTGCTTTTTGCCTGAAGCAGAAAGAAAGCTCACAGAGTCGGGGGCACCTTGGTTGATGGCGATTGTAGAAGACTCCTTGGAGTCGAGGATGCGAAGGGGGTTGGTCTTTAAGCGTTCTTGATCGATCGCTGCAAGATTGTGTAGGTGCTTTTTGTAATAGGAGGTGAGTTCGCGAATATACGCCGGTCGAGATTCCTTGTCCCCGATCGAGTTGATCGTCACAGAGAGTCCTTTGGCACCTGCTTCTTCGAGGATGGTATAGATAGTTTTGATCACGAGCGCGTCCGCAATACTCTTCTCACTTCCGAGGGCATCCACGTCAAACTGGTAGAACTGTCGGTAGCGACCACGTTGTGGTTTGTCGTGTCTAAATACGGGTCCACAGTGATAAAAGAGGACTGGTTGGGGCATATTTCCCATACCGTGTTCGATATAGGCACGCATAAGGCTTGCTGTTTGCTCAGGGCGCATTGCCAAGTGGTCCCCACCCTTTGTCTTGAGTGTGTACATTTCCTTGTCCACAATATCCGTACCGGTCCCGACTGCAGTAGTGAAGGTCTCTTCATGTTCAAGAATCGGTGTTTCGATTGGTTTGAAGCCATAATATACAGCCACTTCTTGTGCCTTCTCAAAGAATCCTTGAAATTTGTAGTACTCGTCTCCGATGATGTCACGCATCCCTTTGGGACTTGTTAGTTCAGTTGTTCTCCGTACTTCTTTGTCGTTTGGATTATTCATAGGTGATATGTGCGGGCAAATAATCGATAGTATTCAGTGGCAGAAGGCGAAGAAGGGCGCGACCACGAATATTTGATTCGGGAAGCATGCCCCATCCGCGAGAGTCGTAGCTTCCGCTGCGATTGTCGCCCATCACAAAATAATTACCTTCCAGTACTGTAACTTCCTTCATGTCAGAACTTTTGTGTGTGATGAAGTCTTCTACAAGGACGAGACCATTGGGGTGTGTTGCATTTGTAATAGTCACCACAGATCCTTTGATCGTGACGGTGTCTCCCGGGACTCCGATAATCCGCTTAATGTAGAACTTAGTAGGCTCTGGTGGGGAACGAAAGACAATGACGTCTCCTCGTGCTGGGTCGCGTAGACGATAGGAAATCTCGTCGACGATCAGATACTGACCATGTTTGATTTCTGGATCCATAGAGTTGCCTGATACGATAAACGGTCGCACAACAAATGCTTGTATGAGGAGCGCAAGTCCAACTGCACCACCGAAGTAGAGTATATTTTCAATAACGATCCACAGTTTACTCGGGGATTTGATTACGGTGGGTTCCATCTTACAGGGAATTATAAACGATTTTGAGGTACGGGACAACTGGACGTTTTTGTAGTTTAATTGGTCTATGAAAACTATAATCGGTCTTGGTAACCCTGGGACCAAATACGAAGGACATCGACACAACGTAGGATTTCAAATCCTCGACCGTTTGACGGATGTATGTACCAAAGATAGGTACACAGATGCACTCGTTGCCCAGTATGACTCTCTGCACTTGGTAAAGCCGCAAACATATATGAATGACTCAGGTATAAGCGCGAGTCATGTCAAAGACTCAGAAATAATTGTCGTATATGACGACATCGATATCAATCTTGGCACCGTGAAGTGCTCATTTGACCGCGGCGCAGGCGGGCATAATGGAGTGCAGAGCATCATTGATCACCTCGGTACGACTGCATTTGGGCGCATCCGTGTAGGGGTCAGACCAGTGCACTCCGAGCTCTTACCTCGCATCGCTCCACCGGACGGATTTGAGAAATTCCTCCTTTCTGATTTTGCACCCATGGAGAACGAACTCTTGGAACAGGGGATCAAACGCGCGATAGAAATCATTGACGCTCTCAAAACCAAGAGCTTTGAGGAAGTGACCAATCAGTTTAATTAAGTAAACAATCCCAATAGAAAACCACCCAAATTTTGGGTGGTTTTCTATTCATTACTATCTATTCGCTACTAGCTACCTTGTCTTCCTTTGGTTCTCCAAAGACAAGTGTCATGCGCTGTTCTTTTGGTTCAAATAGTGTCACGGTAAATGAGTACGTGCGGCCAAGTGCAAGTGCTTCTCGAAGCTTGTCGTCTCCGCCAAACGTTGAATGATGCACAAGTCCTGCCACTCCTTCCTTGATAGATACGAGTGCACCGTGCTTGTTGTATTTGATCACTACACCTTTGACAACATCTCCCTTTTTGAGGTTTCCTTCGAAGGTTCTCCATGGGTTTTCCTTGAGTGCCTTGATAGAGAGAGATATTTTGCCCTCCTTGATGTCGATGATCTTTGCCTTCACCTTATCTTTGAGCTTAAACATCGTGCGAGGGTCTTCGACGAGTCCCCAGTCGAGTTCTGAAATGTGTACAAGTCCTTCGAGGCCGTCCTCAATCTTGAGAAAGACGCCGAAGTCTACGATACCGGTGACTTCACACTCCAGTTCGTCTCCAACTGCATACTTGGATACGACTTCTTGTCGATCTTCGGGGCTACTGTCCTTTTCAGAGAAGATGAGTTTGCCATCTTTTGGATTTGCACTGATCATGGTCACTGCAAGTTTGGTACCGGCCAGTTTTTTGAGTTCATGAAGGATCTTGTCCTTGTCAGAGTCTTCAACTCGTGGGTAGTGCTCAGCTTTGAGTTGACTTGCCGGAAGGAATCCAGGCACACCCTGCCAGTCTACGATAAGTCCGCCCTTGTTGGCATCCTTGATTGTGAGTTCAAAGATGGTTTTGTCTTTGATTGCAGCTTCAGCTTCACTCCAGAGAAGTGCAGCTTTTGCTTCCTTAAGAGAGAGCTCTACGTATCCGTCATCGTTTTCGATGTCGACTACCTTTGCCTTGATGATATCTCCGATATTTGTCTTCTTGATCAAATCTCGTGCGGCGATGTATTCGCGGCCGTAGATGATACCGGTCCCAAAGGGAGCAAGGTCGATGTAGATTGCTGACTTTTCTACGCCGATCACGGGACCTTCGACGATCTCGTCAAGGCGTGCGCGGTGTGGACCTTCGTCCTCGACTACTTCTGGAGCGGCTGTAGTCTCAAGCACTTCTTCTTCAATTGTGTCTGTTTTCTTTGTCATAAATAAAAAATTGCCGCAGAGGCGGCGATCCGAGTACAGCTAGTTTCACTGTATCGAACTGCCTACCAAGATTTCGACTGCCATTTAGAGCACAAACGAGGTTATTCCTAATAGGTTTATTGTTAACTCTTTCGAGTACGGCAATACTAGCACTTTTTTTTCTGTGAGACAAGGCTGAAGATTTACCAAATTCTGCTATACTCGCTTCATGGTTATCACATACTATGGCAACACATACTGTAAGCTTACCTTGGGAGATCTGACGATCGCGACCAATCCGCCCTCTAAGGCGCTCAAACCTTCACGTTTTGGGGCAGATATTGCGTTTATTACGACCAATTTACCGGAAGCAAATGATCCGGAGACCGTAACTCTTGGAGACAAAGTCCCATTTGTTATTGATTCTCCGGGAAGCTATGAAATCAAAGAACTCTTTGTTTCAGGTGCCGCAAGCACCGTAACTCTTGATAAAAAGGACTACATCAACACCGTCTACGGATTCGAGCTTGATGGCATCAAGGTTGCCTTTCTTGGATACTGTTACGACGACAAGGCATTTTCTCCTGAAGCAAAAGAGATCGCGTCGCAAGCCGATATGATCTTTGTCTCTGTAGGAGACGACCCAAGTGCTGCATACAAGACAGCCACAAGTTTTGATCCCAATGTCATCATCCCGATGAACTACGATGCAGACTCACTCAAGAGATTTCTCAAAGAAGGTGGTCAAGATCTCTCTGTGCAGGCAGGTAAAAATGAAATTCAAGACAAACTTACGCTCAAGCGTCGAGACCTCGATGGTAAAGAAGGTCACATCATGGTCCTTGCTGCGCAATAAATACACAACTTCAGTAGCTTATGGCATTTTTCCAACATCATTCGCCTTATATTCGTAAGAAAATTGCGCTTATGATCACAGGAGGTGTCGCGTTCACGCTTATCATCATTTTTGTACTGATCTACTCACACAAACAAACACAGGGCACCCCTGAGCCGAGCTCTCGATTAAACAATTTCTACAACACAATTTTGGAGAGTGGGCAATCATATTTTGATCAAAAGTAGTGCTATAATGCAAGTATTCTATGGCTAAAAAACAAGCCCCCCAATCCGCTGAAACCCCTATAGTTCCACGCCAGAGTGTAATCCCAGTTAACATCGCCACTGAAATGCGCGTGTCATTTATCGACTATGCGATGAGTGTGATCACGGACCGTGCGCTTCCCGATGTTCGTGATGGACTCAAGCCCGTGCACCGACGCATCTTGTTCTCAATGTACAAAAACGGTATTGTTGCCTCTGCAAAGTTTCGCAAAAGTGCACTTATTGTCGGTGACGTACTTGGTAAGTATCACCCACACGGAGATCAGTCAGTGTATGACGCGATGGTAAAGATGGCGCAGGACTTTGCCTACCGATACCCACTCATCAAAGGACAGGGAAACTTCGGATCAGTTGATGGTGATAGTCAGGCGGCTATGCGTTATACCGAAGCACGCATGAGTAAGATAGCGATGGAAATGATCCGCGACATCGAAAAGGACACGATTGACTACCGTCCCAACTACGACGCGACAATCAACGAACCAACAGTTATGCCTACGGCAGTACCAAGTCTTTTGCTCAATGGCACACTCGGTATCGCAGTGGGTATGGCGTCAAACATCGCTCCACACAACTTGGGCGAGATTATGGATGCCTGTACCTATATGATCGAAAACGACGATGCGACCAACGAAGACCTTGCAGAGATAGTGCAGGGTCCTGACTTCCCGACGGGAGGTATCGTATTTAACAAGGCAGACATCGCGCATGCATTTGCCACAGGTCGTGGAGGAGTCGTCTGTCGTGGAGAGGCAGAAATCGCAGAGACTAAAAACGGTGTCTACACGATCACGGTCACGTCACTCCCATACCAAGTCGTCAGATCAAACTTCGTAGAAGCTATTGCAACATTGGTGCAAGAAAAAAAACTCGAAGGCATCAAGGGACTTGAAGATCACTCAGCAGTAGACATGCGCGTCGTGGTGACACTCAAGTCTGGGGTAAATCCACAAAAGGTACTCAACTATTTATATAAGCACACGCAACTCGAGCAGACCTTTCATTACAACATGGTCGCTCTCGTCGACGGAGTCCCCGAAACGCTTTCACTTAAATCCATCCTCACATCTTTTATCGCGCACCGCGAAGTGGTGGTACGTCGCCGCACAGCCTTTGATTTAAAGAAGGCTAAGGATCGTGAGCACATCTTGTTTGGCTTAAAGAAGGCCCTCGATCATATCGATCGCATTATTACACTCATTCGTGCATCAAAAGATGCGGCCGTTGCAAAGCTCAATCTCATCAAGGAATTTAGATTCTCCGACATCCAGGCGGATGCGATTCTCGAAATGCGTTTGCAGAAACTCGCCGGACTTGAACGCAAGGCAGTGGAAACTGAGCTCAAAGAAAAGCAGGATCTCATTGCAGAACTAGAAAGTTTACTTGCCAGTACCAAAAAGATCTTCAACGTAATTGTGGACGAGCTCAAGGAAATCAAAGAAAAGTATGCCGATGATCGCAAGACCAAAGTTGTAACGGGAGGTACCAAGATGATCAGTGACGAAGATTTGATCCCCGAGAAGGAGTCAGTACTCGTGCTTACTGCAGGCGGCTACGTGAAGCGCACTGATCCAAGTGAGTACAAGATTCAAAAGCGTGGGGGAGTCGGTGTAGTCGATCTTGAGACCAAGGAAGAAGACTTTGTGACAACCCTTCTGACTACTGATACACACTCTGATCTACTGTTTTTCACCAACAAAGGGAAGGCATACCAGATCAAGATGTATGACATTCCTGAAGGCAAGCGTGCTACCAAGGGCAAAAGTATCATGAATTACATATCGCTCGCAGGAGACGAGAAAGTGACCAGCGTTCTTGCTGTGCCTAAGAAAGCAAAAGAAGAAAAAGCATCCCTAATGCTCGTAACTCAAAACGGTACCGTAAAGAAAATGTCGTACGATAGTTTCAAAGATGTTCGTCGAAGTGGCATCATTGCAATCAGACTAGACGACAAAGATGAACTTCAGGCAGCGCTTCGAGTACAAAAGGGGCAGAGCGTGATCCTTGCAAGTAGCGAAGGGCAAAGCATTCGATTTGCAGAAACAGACGTGCGTGAGATGGGCCGTACTGCAGGTGGTGTGCGCGCAATGAAGCTTGGTAAACATGATGTAATCGTCGGAGCAAACGTCATTACTAGTGAAGAAGGTGTCTATATGTTAACTCTTGGTGCAAATGGTATCGGCAAAAAAACAGCGATCAGTGAGTACAAAATCCAGGGGCGTGGAGGAAGTGGTATCAAGACAACTAAGATCACTACAAAGACGGGGTCTTTGATGGTGGCACTTGTTGTACACGACGGTACTGAGCTTGTGGCCATGAGCAAGAAGGGTCAGGTGATTCGCGTAGACCTCGCAACGATTCCGTCTTCTGGACGACAAACACAAGGAGTCACCATTATGAAGCTTCGTGCAGGAGACACACTTGCTTCAGTGACGTTTCTCTAAGTCGCGTTCGATCTCAAAATCTCGCTCGCAAAAAGTATATTCCTCGAAAACCACGCATAAAATTCTGCTGATCTATTACCTGCTTCGCAACGGTAATTTCTTTCAGAACCGGATGAAAAGCAAAGGAGTTTGCTTTTCATTGCTATGCTCGCGCGAGTCGCGCAGAGGGCAAGTGTTCAGATTTGTGAAGACCGGGTTTACTACTATTACCTAAGTCTTGTATACTATGTGTATGTTCATGGAACCACCTACCCTCATCGCAGCATGCAATCTTCAGTCTAATGAAAGCGTTGCTGACTTTGGTGCCGGATCCGGATTTTTCGCTCGCGCCGTTGCAAAACAAGTACCACACGGCAATGTCTTTGCAGTAGAGATCAATCGCGATATTGTGGCACGCCTGACTCGAGAAGTCGCAGAAATGCATACCACTAACATTCATCCACTGTGGGGAGATATCGAAGTAGTTGGAGGAAGTAAACTCGGAGCGGCGAGTATGGATATGGTGATTATTTCAAATACACTCTTTCATCTCGAAGACAAAGATGGGTGCATGCGTGAAGTAAAGCGAGTGTTGAAACCCGAAGGGAGGCTTCTGATTCTGGATTGGACCGAATCATTTGGTGGTATGGGGCCACGACCGCAGGCAGTTGTGAATAAAGAAGCGGCATCTGCGCTTGCAAATCGATTTGGATTCACTGTTATCAATGACAAACTGCCTGGTGGAGAGCATCACTATGCTATCCTTTTTAGGAACACCGTAGTATGAAATCTACCTTCCAGACAATCTTACTTGTCGTCTTCGGAGCCGTATTTGTCGGCGCAGTACTTGTGTTCTCTGGACTAATTTCATTTGGTTCCAAAAAAACTGACACTACTACCCCGAAGGGTACTGTTGTGTTGTGGGGTACTGCACCACAAAATGAGATGCGCACCTATCTCGATGGGATGGATATCGGCAGTGGGGAATACAGCATAAACTATGTCGAGCATGATCCTCAAAATCTTAAACAAGACCTCATCGTTGCGCTTGCGAACAATACACCTCCTGATCTCATCCTTTTTCCGTCAGAGTATTTGAGTGAAATCAAAGATCGTCTCTATACGATTCCATATGCGGCGTACTCAGAGCGTACCTTTCGTGATACAAATATCGACGGCGCACAACTGTATCTTTCCAAAGATGGTGTGATGGCACTCCCACTGCTCGTCGACCCTCTCGTCGTGTATTACAACAAGGACTTACTCGCCAAGGCAAACTTCATCATCCCACCGCGTACGTGGACAGATCTTTCTACTTCTGTACCACTCTTGAGTACCAAAGACATTCGCAATCGGCTCACGCAGTCTGCGATTGGGCTTGGTACGAGTACCAATGTACGCAATTTCAAAGACATTCTCTCAGCACTTTTTCTCCAAACGGGTAACAGTATCGTCTCGTATGACGCGGCGAGAGATACGACTGAAGTGGTACTCGGTATGATCCCCGCTGCTGCAGAGCGGGCTCCGACTGCGCAAGTACTCGACTTTTATGCGAGCTTTTCAAATACGACCAATAGTAACTACTCATGGAACACCGCCCTTCCGGACACACTCGCACAGTTTCTTGCAGGCAAAAACGTCTTTTATATAGGACGCGCAAGTGAGCTCTTTACGATCCAAGCCCAAAATCCGAACCTCAACTTCGACGTAATGGAGCTCTTCCAGACCGGAGCTGATACGCGCACGGTGACGTACGGATCGTTTCTTGCAGTCAGTATGCTCAAAAATGCACCAAACCCTGTTGCTGCGTACGCTGCTGCGACTGTTATTGCAAATCCGACCAATATCGATGCTCTCGCAAAGACACTTTCGCTTCCTCCAGTGCAACGAAGTCTCCTCCTTGCTCGTCAAGACAATCCCTACGTTTCAGTGTTCTTCAAGGCAGCTCTCTCGGCCTTTGGCTGGCTTGATCCGTCTCCGAACGCAAGTGCCAACGTCTTTGCAAATATGGTAACGGCTGTGACTAGTGGAAGTGGAAACGCAAGCAGTGCTGTATACGAAGCAAGTCGTGAGTTGCAATAATATGAAGAACTATATCCGTCAACTTTTTTTCTTGATACCTAGCATTGTACTATTGCTCACCACTACTGCGTTCGCAGACGATAGTCTTGTCATTAGTGTTTCCAAACAAAATCTTTCAGCAACCGTTACGGTTACGTTTACGACGTCAGGCAACCAAGACTGTACAGGAACCATGTCTGTCAGTGACGGTAGAGCGGGTGGATATACCAAAGACCAATCTTTTATACTCGGCAACAGTCAAAACAAGGTACTTGCTCTAACCAATCTCAAAAATAATACAACGTATACTGTACGAGCGGCCTGTACTACTAGTTTGGCTTACGCTAATGTTTCCGCGACTAGTACGTTTACCATAGGTGTAGCTACTCCCACCCTAGCACCCGCAAGCAACAAATTTCCTACTGCTATGGTGGGACCAGATCAAACCATTGCCGTACCTCAAAACGAAGTTACCCTTACCGGAAGCGGTACAGATCCAGACGGGAAGATTATATCGTACAGGTGGAGCAAGAATAGTGGCTCAGGTACTATCACTTCGGCTACTTCTCCCACGACGACGATCACAGGACTTACACAGGGAGTTTCTGTATTTCAATTCGTTGTCACGGATGATAAGAATGTGACCGATGTAAAGACGGTAAAGGTAACAGTACAGCCTGTTCTAAACACAGCTGCTTCAGGTGCGGGTAATACCCCACGGTCGAGTGGTTCATCTGCTGGCAAGCATCAATGCAACGACGGCATAGACAACCAAATAGGCGATGGTAAGGATTATGGGTATGGTGTGGGTAAAGGAGACGGGAAGGCTGATCACTATGGCTACGACACGATCATCAGTAACGGGAAGGGGGATGGAGTGATCGACGTCGAACCAGATCCGAGTTGTTTTTCCGAAACGGCGACAGAGGAGAAGGGAGATGATGTGGTGAGCTCGATCATACCGTGTACGGACAAGTGTACATTTACGGACGTCTTTCGACTTCTGAACAATTTCATTACGTTTTTCTTCAAGAGTCTCCTCGTTCCCATTGTCGTCCTTATGATCATGTACGCTGGATTTCAGTACCTCACTGCAGAAGGTAATCCTAGCAAGAAAGCAAATCTCAAAAAATTGATCTGGAATCTTATCAAAGGTGTCTTGCTGATCTTGTGCTCGTGGCTCATCGTGCGCACCATCATGACGACCGTGCTTAATGAAGACTTCAAACAAAGTGGAGTAGAATTACTCGGCAACTAACGCTATACTATGTCTATGAAGAAATTCCTTACACTCCTTCTTATCGCAACAATGTTTCTAGTAGGAAGTGTTGCCTATGCGCAACTACCAGCATCTCCTGCGCCCACAGGTCAGCAGCCTGCCAGTCCCGCTCCGGCTTCCACTACACCAAACACATCAAGTAGCTCGTCCGGATTCTTGCTCAGTGTGAAGCTCCAAAATCCACTGAAGGTAAGCACGATCGGAGACGCAGTGAAGTTTTTTGTAAATACCCTGATCAAGATTGCGATACCTGTCATCGTCGTGTTTTTCCTCTGGGCAGGACTCAAATTCATCCTTGCACAAGGCAATCAAGCAGAACTCACCAAAGCAAAAAATATCTTTTGGTATACTATCATCGGCACACTCCTCATTCTTGGGGCATGGACGATCACCAACGCAATTATCGGGACCGTTAATTCACTAGTCAGTTAACTATGAAATATTTTCTCAGTTGTATCTTCACTCTTGCACTCTTGATTCCTGTTTATACGCAGGCACAGACGAGTTGTGAACCAGTCACTGCTCAATCATATTCGTTTTGTTGTGAGACGACTGCAGGTGCTGCCACCAATGCGAGCAGTTGTAGGTTGTTTAATACCTACGGTACTGCAGGAGCATCTACACAGAGCGTTCCTCCTACTACTACATCTGCCCCAGCCACAACAAACGATCCCACTCGACAGTGTGATACAATTTATAGCTTTAACAAGAGCTACTGCTGTGGGACGTTTCGTTCGCAAAACCAACTTAAATGTGATGAGTATGACCTCAAAAATAATACGTTCGGTACTACTGGTAGTGGATCCACAGTACGAAACACTACTACCTCTGGAGCAAGTAGTACGATTGGTGCGGTTCCCGTATCAGGCTCTGCAGAGCTCAGGCAATGCAGTAAGATCACGTTTAAATCTTTCTTGGATATCCTGATTTGGATCAAATGCATCATCAATGTCGTGATCATCCCGATGCTCTTTGCGCTCGCAACACTCTTCTTCCTTTGGGGAGTACTGCAATTTATCCGCACTTCAGATAGCACTAAGCGAAAGGAAGCACAAAAGACAATATGGGCAGGTCTCATTGGACTGTTTGTGATGGTCAGTCTTTGGGGGATCATCGCAATATTGGGAACTACACTTGGGACGGGGTCGACAGTACCACTCTTGCAGACTACCTACCTCAAATAGTCACTATACAAGACACCAGGTGTGGTATACTGCGAGGATACCCAACCGAACCATTATTAGGGTAATTAGTAATAGTAAATTTATATGAAAAAATCGGCTCTCACAATATTTAGTACTGCACTCTTTGTGCCCGCACTTACCCTTGCACAGCAACCAGACTTCCGATACGCAAATGATGTGGTTGATCAAGGTATTGGATGGCTGCAGACCTCGATCTCAGTGATCATGGTGCTTATCACTATATTCTTCCTCTACAGTGTTCTTCGCTACGTGATGGAAAAGAAACCCGACAATCTTCCCGACCGTCGAAAAACCATGCTCGCTGGTATCGTCGGACTGTTTGTTGCGGTATCGGTATGGGGCATCATCCGTATCTTCCAAGGAACCACCGGTACTGCAGGATACAATAGTCAGTCGGTCCAGATTACTTGTCCTCCAGGACAACGCGCAATAAACGGTATCTGTGTTCCCTAATCGTTACATAGTAAGGTATGTTTACCTACGCTGACTCAGTCGATGACTTGCTCTTCAAACTCAGTGCCAAGATCATAAATCCGGCCATTGAATTCGCATTCATCATCGCGCTTGTCGTCTTCCTGTGGGGAGTCGTCGAGTACATACGGGGTGCCGACAATGAAACGAAGCGCAAGGATGGCAGACAGCACATACTCTGGGGGATAGTCGGATTCTTGATTATGTTTGGAGTGTTTGGGATCATGAGCATACTTGCCAATACCTTTGGTTTCAAAGGCTACACGATCAACAACGAACAGCAAACCTTTGACCCCGAGAGAGGGGGCAAGCTCCAAGAATTGAAATTACCTCAATAACGCAATAAAAAAACGCCGCGATTGCGGCGTTTTGCGTTGTTTGAAAGAACATTACTTTCCTAAGGGTTGGTCGCTATAGAAAATGTCAGCATCTTCACTCAGAAGAATGGCAACGTGTTCCCCCCATAGATACTTATCGTTGTTGTCATAGATTCGATCATCTCCTGTTTGTATGGAGCCGTCTGGTCTTCGATATACTTCGTATTTCCACGAAGAAGAAGGATTTGCTTTACTGCGAAACTCAAACACAAGTTTTGTGTCATTGTGTGCAGGATAAAAATAATCACTTCTTTGACGGTTGTAGTGGTTCTCCTCACCCTTTTTAAAAGTATGAGGACCATACGCTAGATACGGAATCCCTACTTGTACAGTAGGTGTGCTGCGATCAATCGGCCTGGATTGAAAGTCACGATAGGTACTCGTGATAATCAGCCATAACCAGAAGGCAAGTGCGATACCAAGCATCAGCGAGATGCATGTCCAAATGATTTTCATAACACTTGGAGGTGGGGATGATTGCTTTGAAGCGGGTGTAGTTGTAGGAGTAGTAGAAGCAGAAGTTTTTATTCTGCTCCAAACATTCCATTTCCATGGCTTTAACCACATAAAGATACAAAGTAAAACTATGATCAGTCCAGTGATTAGCCAGCTATAAGATCCATCGTTACTACCTGCAGTACACGCTCCTATTATTATTAGGAAAAGTATCACAATACCAAGTGCAATGAATGGGAGACGATTACGGTACTTATTACTTGCTGCCATCTGAACCTCCTTTTTTGTTGGTTATAAGATTTGCGGTTAACTGTGCTTGGATTTTTTCATCCAAATCAGTACCAGAACCTCCAGAGAGAACCAATGTTTGCAACTTACTTAATTGAATAGCTGTATATTTCAACTTCTCAGTTGCATTTACAGTTTGTTTCAACTCAATTGCCTTATCAATGATTTTTCCATTGGCTACTAACGTAATCTCTGTCTGTTCTTTAAATTGATCAGTCGCATTCTTTTTGAGATCTTTGTCCTCACTCACCTTTACTGCTTTTTGTTTTTCGAGTAAATCTTTAGCAGCTTCGTTGAGTGCGAGATCATAATCCCGTTTACCTTGTCCTTTAATTTTTTCAATATCTGCCTCTACTGACGCTGCTGCTTTAAGTGATGTCTGCTTTGCTATTTTTTCTTTTGCATCGTAGACATCTTGTGAGTCAGGCTCAATAATAAATTCAAAAAAATCAACTCCTTCAACAATAATACCTGCTTTGTAGATATCTTTGTTAATACCTTGAATAAAATCTTTACCAGTTTTTCCAAGGTAGTCGATCGAATCAAAGCTTACACCTTGAATTTTTTCGAAATAATCCTTGTCTCTCGCCCATAGCTGAAAAAGATCAATAATTGCTTTTTCAGCATCTTCTTTAGGATTTAGGACAGATTTTGCGGCTAATGTAAGGTCATACACAATAAATTTAATGTATGCCTTAATTATACCTCGGATAGGATCTTTGGAAGCAAATTTAAGAGCGATATGTTCGCGCTCTCTGACGTATAAACTTTGCTTGTTTTCTTCCTTCCACTCCCCGAGACCAATTGTTTCATCAGCGTTTTTTTCAAGCAGTAGTTTCCCATCCTCACCCTTAGGGAGAGTAGGTTGCCATACGATTTCTCCGTTGGTTTCTCGGATCATTTTAAGTGTTTTGAATCTTTTGTGCCGATACGTAAAGCTTAAAACTTGTTGTGGCCAAATGGTCAGTTGCCATGATGACTCGCTATCTACCCGTACTCTAATAGGATTAAAACCGATAGGTAAAAGATCACTTGGAATGGGTAGGTCTGGAAGTGTATTTCCAACAACTCTTACTGGCTTATCAAACTCTCCTATGAGTAAGGTTTGTCCTGCAGGTGTTTTGATAAGTTTGATTGTGCTTACCCACCATATCAATGGTACAGCAATAATAACAATAATAATTTGTAATACGTTCATAATGTATCGTTTTATTTTTAAAGAAAATTGTTTCGATTTATTTGTATGTATTATAGCAGAAATAATATGTTTTGTCAATGTATTTGAGTAATAAAAAACGCTCTTCAGATTTCTGAAGAGCGTTGTAATTTTTGATTTCTTAGAGTATCAAGCGATATTCTGATCCAGTTACTGTTCCATTTTGCATATATACGGTTCTATGCACTCGAGCCGCTACTGGTTCATTGAAAAAATAGGAGCGAGTACCCGAAGGGGAGAGGATTTCAATCGCAAACGGATTGATAAATTTTGCTTCCCAGCTGAGATCATCTACAGGGCCAGATATCAACATTGCGTTTATGTTTGTCACTTTTCCGTTTTCTATTACAAAAACTGAAAGTGGTCCATGTTTGTACACATATGGACGAATGATATCGCCCTGTTTGTCATAGGACACAGGACTCTGGAAGAAGAAACATTGTGTCTCGTCTACCTGCTCACCATTGGTTGTCGTAATAGCTGGTAAGCCATTACGAACTGATGTCCAGCCTCCCCAAGCGTAGGGATTGCTGAGCGAAGGTTTTTGGTTTTGCTGTTGAGCAAAAGTAGACAAAGATATCAAACAAATGGTAAAGAACAACGATATTTTTTTCATGATAGTAGTTTTATTTTTTAAATAAATTAGTGTTTACAC
>Ga0163153_10004091_pt1 | contig 18693 bp, 15 predicted proteins | sample OliLakLV19MP6IB1_FD_148629 | JGI IMG/M metagenome (GOLD analysis project Ga0163153, IMG submission 148629) | Freshwater microbial mat bacterial communities from Lake Vanda, McMurdo Dry Valleys, Antarctica - Oligotrophic Lake LV.19.MP6.IB-1 | ecosystem: Environmental > Aquatic > Freshwater >... | reverse complement strand
CATGATCACTGCGTGTTTCGTTCATCGCAGTATGGAGATCGTGCTTGCGAATTTTCTTTTGCTCCGCATCGCGCAGCACATCGAAAGAAGGCAAATGCGCGTTTACAATTTCGGCAGGTGACATACTCAACGTGCCGGAAGGCGAACGCCAATGTGAAATCTGACTGCGAAACCAATGGTCAGCAGTGTCGGTCCATGTAAAATGTTCGCGTATGTAGGCGATGGTGTTTTTTTCTGTCCGGGTATAAACGTTACCATCTTTTACTGCTTCAAATAACTTTTCAGCATCGCGCTGGGAGATCCGCCCATCACCGGCTCCTTCTATACCTTGCAGGGCGATGTCGAGCAAGCGCCTATCCATTTGTTTGCCATCAATCGTTTTGTAGGAGCTCATAGTGATAAGATTTAATAAATGAAACCTATCATTTAATTATCAAGGAAGCAAAGACTTTGGTCATGAGTCGAAAGGACAAGCCTGAGATCAGATTCTTTTTTCCAAAAAATCATCCCACTCATTGTGCGGGCTGTTGTTATCATGCAAAAAGAGTGCGTAAGAAGGTTTGTGTGGTTTCCGTTTCAAAAGCATTTGTGCTTCATCCGGGGTGAAGTCGCCTTTCTTCGCGTTGCATCGCTTGCAGGCAGTTACCAGGTTATTCCACGCGTGCTGACCTCCGCGTGAACTAGGTATCACGTGATCCAGCGTTAACTCTCTTCGTGTGCCGCAGTACTGACATTCAAAATTATCACGCTTGAATACATTTTGTCGGGTGAGCGCTACCCCTTTATACGGTGCATGTACATACCTGTTTAATCGGATCACGGAGGGCATCGGATACGAATGTGATATGGTCTTTAGTTTGTGACCATTGGCCGATCTTACCATTTCGCTTTTATTGAGATAAACCAATATAAATGCACGTTGCACGGAGCAGACCATGAGCGGACTATCATCTTGATTCAGAACCAATACGCGATTGTTCATATTGAAAGGTAAACCGAATCTTCGGGTTTATCAAGACCATAAATTACCGGAAAATTAAGTCTATCCCGCTGGGTTGATAATTCGCCTGATCTCCTTCAAATAATGGGTGTAAATTTTAGAATCCGCCCGCATAATTCCTTCCTCCATCAAATGATCAACCCGCACGCGGCCAAATGCATGAATGATTTTCTCGTCACTGAGAATAATTCCAACATGAGAAATCTCGCCATCCCTCCGCGAAAAAAATGCAAGGTCACCGGCAATGGCTTCGCCTACGGACTTTACTGATTTGCCTTCGGATGCCAGGTGGGTCAGCGCGTGTGGCAAGGAGTAACCGGCTATTTTAAAGACCATCTGTACCAACCCTGCCGCATCTATGCCAAAAGGACTTTTCCCTCCTGGCAAATGTGGAGCATTCAAATACTTCATAGCCGTGGTTTTTATAAACTCCACATCTCTTTTTTGTCCAAGGCTTTTTGCTTCACCATTAAATGCAAACTGCTCTTCCATTTTAAAAAGCTCAGAATTTGAGATCGGCACTATGCTGCCCAGCAAAATAGTAATAGGGCTTTTCTTAAATAAAATATTGCAGGTAAGATCCGTTGTGATTTTGAAGTTAGCGTGATTGATTTGATCAAAGTATTCTTTTGATATAGCGTGATGTTGTTCTGCATCAATCCATCCCTCTGATTCATCGAAATGAATTTTTATATACACCCAATCCCCAGCCTCCGTTTTTTTTAGTACTTCATAATGATCACCAAAAAGGAGTTGCGTTATCTGTCTTGCATCTGCATGAGGTGCATTACGCAAGGCTACGAGAGCTAACCGGCTTACACCATAATCCAATATTTCTATGCCGTCTTTCATTTAACCCAACTTAACTCTGCTTAACTCTCTTTTCAAATCCTTTTCTTTGATACTATCCCGCTTATCGTGAAGTTTTTTTCCTCTTGCCAAAGCAATCTCCAGTTTAGCCAGACCGCGTTCATTGATAAAAAGCCGAATCGGTATCAGGGCAAGGCCTTTTTCCTCCACCTTGGCTTCCAACCTGGAAAGTTCTGATTTCTTCATCAGCAGTTTTCGCTCCCTAACAGCTTCATGATTATAGTGGGTGCCCTGGGCATAGGGAGTGATATTAATTCCCCTCACAAATGCCTCCCCGTTGGCAAAGTAACAATAGCCATCCTGCAAATTGACCTTGCCTTCGCGTATGGATTTAATTTCAGTCCCCTTCAAGGCAATACCCGCCACGGCTTTATCGAGCAACTCGTACTGAAAAGTAGCCTGTCTGTTGCGAATATTGATATTGTCAGAAAATCGCTTTTCAGCCATGGCCAAATATTCTTTTTAGTTTCTCCTTGTTTAGCATTTTCTGACCCGTTTTGCCAGTGGCGATTATACGCTCTCCCGATCGTGCCTCTATTATACAAATTAATTCGTTACCGTTAATTGATTCAATGGTGGCGCAAATGTGAACCTCTTCCCCAATTTGGGCAGGACTATGGTGCTCGATCTGCAAGAAAGTACCCACGCCCTCTTCATCATCCTCTTTCATTTCCAAAAAAAACAATCTTGACGACCATTCAAAATCGCGCGCTAGAGCGAATGTAGCATACACCGGATGCAGCATAGTGCCATGAAAAGCCGCCACATCCGATTCCGTTACTTTTTTAGTAAATGCTTTCACATCTCCCGGTTTAAAAATCACTTTCATATCCCAATAGCGAGGTTTGCAACCGGTGCTACATCCAACGTTGTAAATTTATTTTGAAGAAATTTATAATGAGCAGCCATGGCAATCATGGCCGCATTATCAGTGCAATATTGAAGGTCGGGAATAAAAACCTCCCACCTGTTTTTCGCGGCTGCATCCCGAATAGCACCTCTCAATCCTGAGTTAGCCGCCACCCCTCCCGCAATAGCTATTTGCTTTATGCCTGTTTCGTTGGCTGCCCTCCTAAGTTTTTGCATAAGCATGGATATCAAATGCGATTGCAGGCTGGCGCAAATATCATTTCTGTTTTTTTCCACAAATGCCGCGTCTTCCGCCAACCTGTCGCGAAGGAAATACAAAAAAGCCGTTTTAATTCCGCTAAATGAAAAGTTGAGCCCCTGCATAGCTGTATCCGGAAATGAATACGCCCTGGGATTGCCCTCCTTCGCATATTCGTCAATCAGCGGCCCGCCCGGGTAAGGCAACCCCATGATTTTGGCTGCTTTATCAAAGGCTTCTCCTACCGCATCATCCTGCGTCTCTCCAATCACCTCCATATCGAGATAGTCCTTCACCTTCACCAATTGAGTATGGCCACCACTAACGGTTAGGCAAAGAAAGGGGAAGGATGGTTTAGGATCGTTAATAAAATGGGCCAGCACATGAGCCTCCATGTGATTGACCTCAATCAGCGGAATGCCCAGCGCCAAAGCCATGCCTTTTGCAAAAGACACACCCACCAGTAGAGAGCCCATTAAGCCGGGGCCTTTAGTAAAGGCAATTGCATTTAACGATGAAGGTAAAATCCCTGCTGTAGTCATCGCCTCATTCACCACATCCAGAATATGCTGCTGATGAGCGCGTGACGCCAACTCCGGCACCACACCACCATATTTGTGGTGCACTGTTTGTGAGGCAATAACATTATTAAGTACCTTGCTATGTTGAATAACAGATGCAGAAGTTTCATCACAAGACGACTCGATGGCAAGGATAACGGGATGCATTTTATTAGCAAATGAAACTGCAAGTTATTAAAAATAGCGTGTTTAAATGGGTCAAAAAAACCTTTCTGTATGGGGCCTCTACGCTCGTCATACTTTTACTGCTTAGCTTTATTTTACTTCAGCTACCAGCAACTCAAAAATATATTGCAAACCGATATACATCAGCATTCTCACGCATCTCCGGATTTGACATCACCTATGAAAGGATTTTTATAATCTGGTGGGATCGACTTGAAATGGAAGGATTAACCATCAAAGATCCGGCTCAAAACAATATGATTAAAGTAGAAAGCCTGAAGATCAATTTTCGGATTTCTTCGCTACTACAGAAAAAAAATATAAACATCGATGGTGTTTCGTTAGAGGGTGGCAGTGTCAATCTCATTAAGATTCCCATTGGCGACACGTTGTGGGATTTAAATATTAATTTATTTATTAACGAAATCAATAAACTGCTGACCTCCGGTTCCGGTCAGGGTGGCGGTGCCAAAGTCAATATTGGAGAAATTGTAATCCACAATACTTTCTTTGCTTTGCATGATCCGGAAAAGGAATTACTGCGCGATGTTTTTGACTTCAATCACATCCAAATTGCGATTGATGAAGCCAATGCTCAAAATTTCAAGATAATCGGAGATACGATTGAATTCAATTTGAATTCACTTCTTGCTGTAGAAGAGAACGCAAAACTTCCCATTCAAAATTTATCCACTTTCTTCAGGGTATCGCAAAGTGGTATGGAGTTTTACAAACTGCAGGCCAAGATCGGAGACAGTTTTCTTTCCGACACGCTGGCATTTAAATACAATGCCATGAGCGACTTGAGCGATTTCAATAATAAAGTAACGATTCATGCAGCGTTAAAAAAAACAGTGATTACCCCCGAAGATCTTTCACGCTTTATGGGTGGTAAAATGGTTTTTGATCAGCCGATCTATCTAAGCGGAAAAATAACCGGCAAAATTTCCAAGTTGCTTTATCAGAATATGGAAGTCCGGATTGGGAATACAACATTGAAGGGAAAGCTTGAACTGGATGGCTTACCCACCATAAATGAAACATTCATCAATCTCAACGTGCGAGAGGGAAATATTGCCATTGGTGACCTGGAATTTCTATTTCCAAAAAATGTCTTTGAACGACTTGAACTGCTCGGTAAGTTTCGATTAAATGGAACCTTTACCGGATTCGTTGAAGACTTTGTTGCCAATGGCGAGTTTCAGGGCTCTTTTGGTCAAATTAAATCAGACATAAATTTAAAAATTGATAAGAACTATGTGGATCGATCTTCTTTTGAAGGGAAACTCGCGCTGGACAATTTTAATCTTGGATTATTTTTAAAAGATACCGTCAATTTCCAACGGGCTACACTTACCGGCATAATACGCGGCACAGGATTCACTCAAGAAACTGCCGATTTTAGATTAACCGGTGAAATCAACTCTATCGGCATCAGAAGATACAATTATAAAAACATCGTCACCGATGCTCGTTTTGCCAAAGAACTATTTAATGGCAAAGTGACCATCAATGATCCTAATTTACAAGTGGTGGCCGATGGCTCTATCAACGTTCGAAAAGGCGAAGAGATCATTAAAATAAAAGCAATCATTGATACCCTTTTTGTTGACCGGCTGGGTTTTGCAAACCAACCGCTGTTTATTCACACCCAGGCCGAAGTCGACACGGAAGGTTTAAAACTCGATAGCTTGTTTGGAAGTATCGTGTTACAAAATACATTTATCAAGTATCAGGACGAGTCGCTCGAGATTGACTCTATCTACGTGCGATCAGCTCTATTGGACAACAAGCGCAACCTATTGTTGAGAAGTTCCTATGCGGATGTAGATTTAGTGGGTGATTTTTATTATTCCACTTTGTTCAGCGACCTCCCACAGTTATTCAAAGAGTTTCAATTAAATGTTGGAAATGATAAAAATGAACTTGTCAATTATTACAACAACAAAGTTGATAACGAAAAAGAATATTTTGCTGCCTTTACGATAAAGCTTAACAACATTAATCCTCTTTTAAAATTATCAAAAATACCGGCTACACTTTCCCTTAAAACAGTCATCGAAGGGAAATTTTCAAACGGAGTGACATCCTCCCTTCAGGCCTATTCGCTGATCGATACCGCTTCTTACAAAGGGAAATATTTCTACGATAACGAATTAGAATTTTCTGGATCGAAAATACGGGACAGCACTGCTGCGCTGGTTATGTTTACGATACATTCCGACAGACAGAAAATATCCAAGGCACTTAAAACGAAAAATCTGTTTTCGGAAATAATATGGGACAAGGATCATATTGATTTCAACCTTGATTTTGATCAGGATAGCACTAACAATTTTGTAAGACTGCAATCGGAAATTGACTTTCTGAATGACAGCACACGAATTAAAATTCTGCCAACCCGAATTAAAATCCTGGATAAAGAATGGAGTGTGAATCAAAATAATTACTCCCTGCTAAAAGGTAAAGAGTGGGCTATCCACAACCTGGAATTAGTTTATGAGAAAGAGGCGATCCGTTTGGATGGCTTTATATCGAATGATGTAACGCAAAGTCTTAGCCTGTCCTTTACTGATTTCAATCTGAACATTCTAAACTCAATCAGCAGATCCCGCTTCGGAGGAATTGTGGTCGGAAAACTTGAAGCCAGGGATCTTTATCATGATCTCTACCTTCAAAATAATCTTAACATTAACGACCTGACCGTGGATGACTTTCTAATTGGTACCGTGGACGGAAGTAATGTCTGGAATAGGGAGGAAAAGCGTTTTGATATTAACTTCACCATCGACCGGTTGGAAAAAAGAACAGTTACGCTGCAAGGTTATTATGACCCACAGGAAAAAAGTCCACTCAGTGTTATTGCAACGCTGGAAAAAACAAACGTGAAAATCATTGAGCCCTTCCTGAAAGGGATTTTTTCACAAATGGACGGCACCCTTTCCGGTTTATATAAAATTGAAGGAACGTTTATTGAGCCCATCATAAACGGTGAAGGTAATATTGAAGATGGCCAAATTATGGTCGACTATCTTAAAACGCTATACACATTTAACGGGGCATTAAACATCACGCCAAATAAAATTATTTTTGAAAACTTCACCCTCTACGATGCCCTTAGAAACAAGGGGGACCTGGATGGCTACCTCACTCACCGTAACTTCTCAAAATTCAGGATCAACCTGAATGCTTCATTCGCAAATTTTCAGGTACTCAACACAACCGATAAAGACAACAGTCTGTTTTATGGACAAGCGTACAGCACCGGCAATCTGAATATGTTTGGACCATTATCCAACATGAAAATATCGGCCACTGCACGAACGTCAAAAAACACCCGGATATTTATACCGATAAGCGGAGGCGGTTCGGTTGAAAAAAGTGAGTTCATCACCTTTGTAAATTTTAAAGATTCAACGCAAAATAAAATCAATCGAATCAAAAAGAAACAAGCGGAAGAACCTTCAGGCATTACCATGGATTTGAATCTGGACATTACTCCGGATGCTTATACTGAAATTATCTTTGATATAAAAGCGGGTGACATTATCCGCGGCTATGGTTACGGAGATATTAAACTACAACTGGATACTAAAGGAGAATTTAATATGTTTGGTCTGTTTGAGTTTGAGCGGGGCAATTACAACTTTACTTTGTATGATATCATTAATAAAGAATTCAATATCACCAAGGGCAGCAGGATAAGCTGGTATGGAGATCCATATGCCGGCCAACTTAATCTTACTGCTACCTATAGGCAATTGGCTTCACTGGCCCCCATCCTTGCCAACCAGGTTAGTGAAGCGGCCCTTTCATCCCCTCAAATAAGAAGAAAATATCCGGTGCAAGTATTGCTAAAACTAGATGGCCCGATGCTTTCACCTCAAATAGCTTTTGATATCACAGCAAAAGATTTGCCCGACAACATTATTGTTGAAGGCGAACCCTCACCCGTACGATTGAATTTTGCTTTCGATGCATTTAAAGCACGGTTAGATGAACAGGAATTAAAACGCCAGGTTTTCAGTTTGATCATCCTAAGGCGACTATCTCCCCCGGATGCTTTTAGTACCAGCGGATCACTTTATAATTCAGTAAGCGAGCTATTATCGAATCAACTCAGCTACTGGCTTACTCAAGTAGACCAAAATTTTGAAATCAACATCGATTTAGGGGCGCTTGATCAGGAAGCATTTAACACCTTTCAATTGAGGCTATCCTATTCATTTTTGAATGGCCGGTTGCGGGTTACCCGGGATGGCACTTTTTCTAACCAGTACAACCAATCAGAAGTGGCCAGCATGCTTGGCGACTGGACGGTAGACTACCTTCTCACTCCAGACGGAAAGTTTAAAATAAAAATGTATAGCCGATCTAATTTAAACGCAGTAACGAATACCCTCGGCACCCAGTCTGCAATAACCACTGGTATCAGTCTGTTATACACCCAAAGTTTTAATCAGTTTAAAGATCTGTTGAAAATAGCCCGCGAAAAGCGAAGGAAAGAACAGGAAATTACTATTGAGACAGAAGAAGCTATCCTGGAAGAAGATTAAAAGGATTTAAAAAAATAAAACAACCTATATTATCAAAACGCTGTACCTGCTTCTTATACTTATTCCATTATCTACTCATCCTTCAATAGGACAGCAAAAAGATTCTATTAACCATCCACGACTCACTACGGTAATTGTATCCGCTGGGGTTTTATATACCGGTGCGATGATTGGACTTAATTCAATTTGGTATAGCCAATATGACAAGCAATCATTCCAATTTTTTAATGATTGGCCTGAATGGAAACAAATGGATAAGTTCGGACACATGTATTCTTCTTTTCAAATTTCTTCCATCGGTTCACGCGCTCTGCGATGGAGTGGCGTTTCAAAAAAGAAATCTGATCTCAGTGGTGCCATCACAAGTTTTGCGATCATGTCTTCTATTGAAATCCTGGATGGGTTTTCAGCCGGGTATGGCGCCTCGGCCACCGACTTGGCAGCCAATGCCGTTGGATCCGGTTTTTTTTTAGGGCAAAACTTACTTTGGAATGAAGTGAGGATTTATCCAAAATACTCATTTCACCAGACCTCCTTTGCACGGCAAAGACCCGAAACATTGGGAGATGGATTACTGGAGGAAATGATCAAAGATTACAACGGACAAACCATCTGGCTGTCGGTTGATATCGATAAGTTTATGAAGTTTCCAAAATGGCTTAATCTGGCTGTCGGTTACGGTGCTGAAAATATGATTTATGCCAATGACCCACAAAACAAAGAACAAGGGCTCTATCCCTACCGGCAGCTGTATCTAAGCCTTGATTTTGACCTTACGGCAATTAAATCACGATCAAAGGTGGTAAATACACTCATCTATTTTGCCAACATGATAAAACTGCCTGCACCGGCCATTGAGTTTTCTCAAGGTAAACCAAAAGCCCACCTGTTTTATTATTAAAATAGAACAGGTAAAATACTTTTCAATTTCATATCTTAGGCAGGTAAAAATCTAACTCCTATGGATATAAGTTCATTTCTAAAAAACTATGCAGATCAGATTGGAGGTCAGTATACACCCTACAATTCGGATCAATCGATCATTATTGTACCTGTTTCGGGCAATCGCTTTCAAACGGTAATAGGCACCATCAAAAAGAATGATCTTTACAATCGCAGCATCATCACGTTAAATTCGAAAGTGTGTGATGCAAAACCCGGCCTCGACTACAAAATGCTGCTGGAGCAAACTTCGTATTTTAACTATTGCCGCTTTATCATAAGCGAAAATCATTTGCAGATTGAAGCAGTCGCTGCCGTAGATGGAATCACCGATGCAGGTCTCAAGGAAATGGTGCAGGAAGTTGCCAACCTGGCTGATCAGTATGAAATGAAATTGACCGGATCGGACATTCATTAATCATTGAAATCGTAGTAGCTCATTAAGGCAATCGTTAAGAAATTAATGAATTGCTTTTAAGTGAGTACCTTTGCAGCGAATGCAAGCTGGCTTATCGTGCTGACGGTTATCGTCAGTAAGGAAAGTCCGGGCAACATAGAGCATCGTACTTCCTAACAGGAAGGTGCTCCGACTTGTCGGGGTAACAGAGAGTGCCACAGAAAATAAACTACCTCAACCCGATTTGTCGGGCAGGGGAAAAGGTGAAAAGGCGGGGTAAGAGCCCACCGCTCTGATGGTGACATTGGAGGCACGGAAAACCTTACGAGTTGAAAGGCCAAATAGGCCCCGATCAAGGGCGGCTCGTCCGCAGATTGCTTCGGCAATCCATCGGGGTTGGGTAGGCTGCTCGATCCTTTGGGTGACTGAAGGGCTAGATAAATGATAAGCACTCTGACGGTTCCGCCAGGGAACAGAACCCGGCTTACAGGCTTGCATTTACTTTGAATTACGTTTCATCTATATAAACACTACGTTGTGCCCAAAGTATTATTAATCGAAGACGAAGCCAGCATTCGTGCTGTATTGAAAGACATTTTAAAAGATCAGAAAGAGCTAAAGCTTGAAGTAGACGAAGCCAAAGATGGCGCAGAGGGTCTGGCCAAATTAGAAAGCGAACAATATGATGTTGCCTTTTGTGATATCAAAATGCCAAAAATGGATGGTATGGAAGTCTTGCAGAAAGCGAAAGAAAAAGGGATCGCGACTACCTTCATCATGATTTCAGCACATGGCACTACCGAAATCGCAGTGGACGCTACCAAAATGGGCGCCTATGATTTTCTTCAAAAACCACCTGATTTAAATCGTCTTTTGATCACACTTCGAAATGCATTGGACAAAACCAACCTGGTTAAAGAGACAAAAACGCTCAAGAAAAAGGTATCAGAGAAGTATCAGATCATCGGAAAATCAAAATCCATCATGGAGGTTTTGGAGATGATTGAAAAAGTGGCCCCAACAGATGCACGGGTTTTAATTACCGGCCCCAATGGTTCAGGAAAAGAATTGGTTGCACGACAACTGCATGAAAAAAGCACCCGAAAGGGCGGCCAGTTTATAGAAGTGAACTGCGCAGCTATTCCATCAGAGCTGATTGAGAGTGAATTGTTTGGCCATGAGAAAGGATCATTCACCTCCGCGATAAAACAACGCCTGGGTAAATTTGAATTAGCCGAAGGGGGCACCCTCTTTTTAGATGAAATCGGTGACATGAGCCTGTCTGCTCAAGCTAAAGTATTACGTGCATTACAAGAGAATAAAATCACCCGCGTAGGTGGCGACAAAGACATTCCGGTAAACGTGAGGGTGCTTGCTGCAACCAACAAAGACCTTAAAAAGGAAATTTCCGAAGGTCGCTTCCGCGAAGATTTATACCATCGATTATCGGTAATCATCATAAAGGTTCCGTCACTAAATGATCGTGAAGATGATATTGCCTTATTGGTTGATAAATTCCTGAATGACATTGCCAATGACTACGGCACACGTAAAAAAGAGATCAAAGATGAGGCTATAGAACTGCTCCAAAATAACAACTGGACAGGAAATATACGAGAACTACGGAATGTAGTAGAGCGATTGATAATAATGAGTGAAGGTCCTATCGGACCCTCTGAGGTTAAAAAGTACCTATAGGACTAGATTCTCTTTTCAGAAGATTCTTTCTTAACTTCTTTCTTGCTATAGGTAGGGCAAGTGTACTGGCTGCATGCTGTTAAAAAACCTACAAGAGCTGCGAATGCTAATATTTTTTTCATAACTATAGTTTGGTAGATACAAAGATATTAATCTTTCAATATTCTGCAAATCGGGGGGTGCATTTCAAATTGTGGCGATTCCTTTAGGATACCACTCTCCAAGAGTTAGAAAATTAACTTTTGGGATTAAAATAACCCAAACAAACTCTTGGAGAGGTGTGATTGTTTTGTTCGTCACGGACTGAAGTCCGTGGTTAGGAAATGCGCCAAGCCTACGGCTCTTATTCTGGCGATAAAGAGGCGCAGCCTCGGCTAAATATTATAACCACGGAATGAAGTCCGTGGGAAAACCAGAGCAACATGAAAGAACCGTAGGTTCGGCAAATATAAATGCACCTATCGACTTAAGCCGTTACGATTACCCGCTTATCTATCCTACCAGTAAATTACATCCTCGAACATCGCTATTGTCCATTCGCCCTAAAACCTCAAAATATCCTTCCTGGTTCACATATCCCAGATCTTGGGTTTCAATAAAAGCACAGGAGTGAAAATTGGCCAAATCTATAATGTTAATTCCACCTGTTTTGCCGGTTGGCAGGGTCTCAAAAGGATCATTAATGTTGCGTATTATTACTTTCATCGAAGCCGGACATTGATAATATCCTGAGCCCATGGAATAGGCTTGTGACATTAATTCGGTCATCCCATACTCAGAATGAATGACTTTTACATGAAATCGGCTGGTCAGGTAAGCATGCAATTCTTCGCGAATCCATTCCCTCCTCCTGCCCTTCATACCCCCGGTTTCTATGATAATGCAATGGCTCAAGTCTAACTCAAAAGCCTCGGCCAAATCTAACAAGGCAAAAGAAACACCCCACAGAATCACCGTACGTCCATTGGTTTTTAACTTATTGAGTTTCTCAATCAGCTCGGTATGGTTGTGCAAATAAAATCCTGAATACTCTGACTTGCTTCGAGTGATAAAATAGTTGATCATTTCAACGAGCGATGAGCCCTCTCTTTCAAGATAGGATGGCAATAAAGCGAGAAAATGAAAGGAGCCTGGATCGCCAAAGAAATGCTTAAAAATTGTTTCGGAATGGGAACGGTAAAAATCCAAATCATACACCTGATGCCGGCTAGAAATACTTCCGGTAGTGCCACTGCTTGAAAACTCAGCACAAGCTTGCCATTCTCCTGATTTGATCAATTGACTTTTAAAAAAACTGATGGGTAAAAAGGGAATCTGACCAAGACGAGAAACACTGGGCATGTCACAGTTAAGGCACTCCAGGTATCTTTTATAAACGGGATTGTTTACAGCTTGAAAATGGAACAAACGGAGCGCAATATCCTCAAAGTTGGCTTCGTTAATCTTTTCTAAAGACTGCGCAAAACTTTTGAATGTCTCCAAGCGTTAGGTAATTTACAGATCGATAAAGGTAGAAAATGCATTTGATACGAGGATTTGGTCTTTTTGCAATTATTTTAACCGGAGTGAGTGCCTGCTTCAACCCGCCAGAATTCCCTACTGAGCCAAAAATTGAATTTGAAAGCATTGATTATAAAGAATATGGCACCGGCTTCGACTCAGAATACGATTCACTGATTTTAACAATATCCTTCAAAGATGGAGACGGTGATTTAGGATTAGATGGCAGTGAAGACGCCCGCCCTTATAACAATAAGTTTTACTATGCTTTCCCTGATGGAAAATTTATTACCTATGCAACCAAGAGAAAGGTGCCCGGCTATGATACCCTGCCAGACTTTGTGAAACCCTATAACTGCATTAACTGGGAAGTTTATAAGGAAAATAACATCGTCAAAGACACGCTTTATTTTCAATTGAATCCTAATTACAATAACATCACGGTTGAATTCCTCGTGAAAAATTCAGATGGAACTTTTACGGAATTTGAATGGCGGGAAGCGTTCAACTACCCCAACTGCGGAATTTCTTTTGACGGAAGATTCCCAATTTTGTATAAGGAAAACCCGGGCGCTCCATTGGAGGGAACAATTCGATATGGAATGGGGTCAATTGGCTTCAAAATATTGTTTAGCATAAAAACATTAAAGTTGAGGATCCACATCAAGGATCGCGCGCTCAACAAAAGCAACACAATAGAAACGCCAGAATTCACACTTCAGTAATTTGATTTTCTATCAGTATAACGGAGGGAATTTTATCGGATCAACTTCACTCATCATCGCATACACTTTCTCAAAAATATCTTCCTGATTTGGCTTGGTGAAATAATCGCCATCCGATCCATAGGCAGGTCGGTGCTCTTTGGCAGGAAGCGTGCGTGGAGGAGAATCCAGATATCGGAAAGCACCCTGCACTTCAATCACCTGTTGCATCATAAACGCAGTAGCGCCACCGGGCACATCTTCATCGGCAAAAATAACCCGGTTGGTTTTTTTTATAGACTCGGTGATTGTGTGATGAATATCAAATGGCAATAAAGTCTGCACATCAATTACCTCTGCTGAAATACCTGCCTTCTCCAGGTCAACCATTGCCGCCATTACAATTCTGCACATCGATCCGTAGGTAACAATGGTTACATCCGTTCCTTCCTTCAATACCTCTATAACGCCCAATGGCAAAGAAAACTCACTGATATTATCGGGCAATCGCTCCTTCAAACGATAGCCATTCAGACATTCTACAAGTAAAGCCGGTTCATCGGATTGAAGCATGGTGTTATAAAATCCTGCCGCCTGTGTCATATCTCTGGGCACCAACACATGAATACCCCGTATAGAATTCAGGATCATTCCCATAGGGGAACCTGCGTGCCATACGCCTTCCAACCGATGCCCTCGTGTGCGGATGATAACCGGTGCCTTCTGCCCTCCTTTTGTGCGGTATTGAAGACTGGCAAGATCATCTGACATAATCTGGATGGCATAAAGCAGGTAATCCAAATATTGAATTTCTGCTATCGGACGAAGGCCTCGCAATGCTGCGCCAATTCCCTGGCCAACTATGGTGCACTCCCTAATGCCAGTATCGGTAACTCTTGCTTCACCAAATTTGGCTTGCAAACCAGCAAACCCCTGATTCACATCGCCAATCTTTCCAACATCTTCACCAAAAGCCAATACCCTTGGGTCTCTCTGTAATGCTTCGCGAAAGCATGCTTGCAGCACTTCCCGGCCATCCACCAAAGGTGAACTGTCAGAATACGTTGCAGGAACAGGTTTTACTTTCAACGCAGACCATTCGGAGTTACTATAGAGATGAGAACTGAAAAGGTCTTCATTTTCTTTTTCTACTTTTTGAATCCACTCAATGAGTGGCTGCTTTAAAGAATGAGCATGTGCAGACAATATCCGTAATGACCGCTTGGCTGCAACCATCGAATCCATCCTCAATGGATTGATTACTTTCTTCAACTCATTTCTTATTTCGCCAATTTCAGCAAACGATTCAGAGGCAGTCTCCAACAGTTGATCGAGCATGGAACGATCGCGTTGAATATCGGCATTGAAATACTTCCATGCCTGTTCCTTCGCTGACTTGGTAGTGGCTTTTGCTTGTTTTTCAATTTCACTTAACTCCTCGGAGGTAGAAATACCTTGCTCCACAATCCATTCGCGAAACTTACGAATGCAATCGTGCTCTACTTCCCAGTTCAACCGCTCTTTGGATTTATACCGCTCATGAGATCCCGAGGTAGAGTGCCCCTGGGGTTGTGTCATCTGCTCTACATGAATAAGAACAGGAACGTGTTCTTCTCTGCAAACTTTTTCCGCCTTCTCATACACCTTGCATAGCTCCTGGTAATCCCAACCATTCACCGTAAAGATCTCAAAACCTTTTTCCGTTTCGTTGCGCTGAAAGCCGGTTAATATTTTTGAAATACTTCCTTTTGTGGTTTGATACTCTTTTGGAACAGAGATTCCGTATTCATCATCCCATACAGACACCAACATGGGCACCTGAAGAACACCTGCAGCATTAATTGCTTCAAAGAACATTCCTTCGGAAGTGGAGGCATTTCCTATCGTACCAAATGCTATTTCATTTCCATTATTGCTTAATTCTTTATAAGACGCAAGTTCAGGATTATTTCTAAAAAGTTTTGATGCGTAGGCAAGCCCCAAAAGCCGTGGCATCTGGGCTGCCGTTGGAGAAATATCGGCACTGCTGTTTTTATTCCTCGACAGGTTTTTGAACGCCCCCTTTTCATCCAGCATTCGCGTAGCAAAATGACCGTTCATTAAACGTCCCGCAGAAGCAGGATCCGCTTCTACATCCGGATGAGCATACAATTGAGCAAAGTATTGAAGAAGCGTTAATTCACCAATGGCGAACATTAACGTCTGATCACGATAATATCCTGCCCGATGATCTCCGTTGCGAAAAACTTTTGCCATCGCAAGTTGAGCCAACTCCTTACCATCTCCAAAAATTCCGAACTTAGCCTTACCCATGAAAACTTCCTTCCGACCAAGTATACTCGCCTCTCTGCTTTCACACGCCAACTTGTAGTCCGCAACGATTGCTGCAATCTTTTTGGTGGAGAATCCACTTATCATGGTCTTCGTTTGGCTCACTTAATAAAAGTAGTTGTCGGGTAAAAATAGAGAAAAAGCTCCGAGGGTTCAAAGCAAAAAAAATTACCTTATAAAATGCCGCAAAATCGATTATTGTCCAAAGAAAACGACCCAATCGCCTGAATCAATCCGCAGATTATTTGCAGCCTCCTCAAAGAGAAATAGGGTTGCCTGGTCATCACCTACCTGAATTTTTTCTGTATAATAGCCGGCTTCCATCTCAATATCACGAATACTTCTTTCGGTTTCTGCATCTGAAATCCACGTCACCTCCACCAAAATTTTATGAGCAGGATTAGGAGACTTTATAGCAAATGGATAATTACCAAGTGAATATAACGCGTACCCCTTCAGCCACGCACTGTACGAATAATGAAGGTCATTTTTAAACTGCTTATGCAACCTCATTCCCCTGCGCAAGGAACCATAAAATGCATATAAAGTCTGGCTCATTAAATCCTCAAAAAATGTAAAAACACCTATCGCAATCGTGTCCGAATGCTATCTTTGCCCCGGATTTGATATCACCTCAAATCTACGTTAACAACAACAATGACTAATTAAATCATACGAATATGATCATCGGGGTACCAAAAGAGATAAAGAATAATGAAAACCGGGTAGCGATCACGCCAGCAGGCACTCAGGAATTTATTCGCAAAGGTCACACGGTTTATATCCAAACCAAAGCCGGTGAAGGCAGCGGATTCAGTGATGAGGAATATATCGGTGCTGGTGCAAAAATTCTGCCCACTGCCGAAGAAGTTTTCGCTATCGCTGAGATGATCATTAAAGTAAAGGAGCCTATTGAACAAGAATATGCTCTTATCAAAAAAGACCAACTGGTATTTACCTATTTCCATTTTGCTTCTTACGAGCCGTTAGTGCATGCCATGATTAAAACCGGTGCCGTGTGTCTGGCATATGAAACCGTTGAGCGTTTAGACGGAAGTCTTCCTCTCCTGGTTCCTATGTCAGAAGTGGCGGGAAGAATGTCTATTCAGGAAGGTGCCAAATATCTGGAGAAGCCTTTAAAAGGCAGAGGGATTTTGTTAGGTGGTGTACCCGGAGTAATGCCTGCTAAAGTTTTAATTCTTGGAGGAGGAGTAGTGGGAACGAACGCAGCGAAAATTGCTGCTGGCATGGGTGCTGACGTGATCATTACTGATGTGAACTTGAATCGTCTTCGTTACCTGGATGATGTGATGCCAAAAAATGTTCACACGATGGTTTCTAATGACTATACCTTAAGAGAATTGGTGAAGACACATGATCTGATCATCGGAGGCGTATTGATTCCCGGAGCGAAGGCACCTAAGCTAATAACACGCGATATGCTCAAGACCATGCGGCCCGGTACAGTGTTGGTTGACGTAGCCGTTGATCAGGGTGGTTGTATAGAAACCTGCACGCCAACAACACACGAAAATCCTACTTACATCATAGATGATATCGTTCATTATTGCGTAGCCAATATGCCCGGTGCCGTTCCTTATACCTCTACCCTTGCTCTTACTAACGCTACCTTGCCGTATGCATTAAAGTTGGCCAACTTAGGATGGAAAAAAGCATGCAACGACAATGGCGACCTTAAAAAAGGATTGAATGTAGTGAATGGCAAAGTGGTTTACCGTGCTGTGGCAGAAGCATTCAACACACCGTACGTGGATGTAAAAGAAGTATTGAGCTAAGCATCAGGAAATTCAGGAAAGGAAGCAAGGTGATTCGCTTCCCCTTTTAATGAAGGTTCAAAACAATATTGTACCATACCATTGCTGACAGCAACAAACTGTGCGCCAATGGTCATGTTATACACCGCCACCTGATTGAATGCCTTTTGAGTAAGTTTGATATTCGGAGCTTTGCATTCCACTAACATCCAGGGTTTCCCCTCGCGGTTATGTATAACGATATCAGATCTTTTTTGTAGTTTGTTATAGGTGAGACTACCTTCAATACGAAAAAGCGCTTTTGGATAGTTAAGATGATTGACCAGGTAATGAATAAAATGTTGCCTTACCCATTCTTCGGGGGTAAGCACGATATACTTCTTTCTGATAATGTCAAAAATCCATACTTTACCATCCTCTTTACGGACGGTAAGATTGAAATCCGGAAGATTTAACTTGAACATCGGTTTAAAAATAGGAAAATAAAGACGTATGAAGACAAAACAGGAAATCGTTGAAAACTGGCTACCAAGATACACCGGTATAAAACTGGAAGACTTCGGAAAATATATTCTGCTCACCAACTTCGATAACTACGTAAAGAAATTTGCCGAATGGAACAATGTTGAAGTAATGGGTCAGGATAGAGCGATGCATAGTGCAACGGCCGGAGGTATTACCATTATCAATTTTGGAATGGGGAGCCCCAATGCAGCAACGATCATGGATTGTCTATCGGCTATTAAACCCGAAGCGTGTGTATTTCTGGGTAAATGCGGTGGCCTGAAAAAGAAAAATGGCATCGGTGATTTTATTCTTCCCATAGCGGCCATTCGGGGAGAAGGAACTTCCAATGACTATTTCCCTGCCGAAGTACCCGCGCTGCCTGCATTTGCTTTACAGAAAGCCATCTCCACCACCATCCGAGATAATAATCAAGATTATTGGACAGGAACGGTTTATACCACCAACCGTAGAGTGTGGGAATGGGATGAACACTTTAAAGAATACCTTAGAAAAATCAGGGCGATGGCCATTGATATGGAAACTGCCACAATCTTCTCAA
>Ga0163153_10004088_pt1 | contig 18701 bp, 20 predicted proteins | sample OliLakLV19MP6IB1_FD_148629 | JGI IMG/M metagenome (GOLD analysis project Ga0163153, IMG submission 148629) | Freshwater microbial mat bacterial communities from Lake Vanda, McMurdo Dry Valleys, Antarctica - Oligotrophic Lake LV.19.MP6.IB-1 | ecosystem: Environmental > Aquatic > Freshwater >... | reverse complement strand
GAAATAGTGAAGGAAACTCGTCGTTTCCACAATGGCGGCAAATTGCGTCCCGTTCGAATCCATCATCGTCCTCCGATTGCGACTCAGTGGATGACAACAGATTCAGCACTGCAGTCCTTTGTCACGACAATCCTTCACCCGATTGCCCTGTGGCCACAGAAGCTCTCTATTGCGAAACCACTGCCAACCCGTCTATTATTGTATTCCATGCAATGTATTCGGGCGGGTTGACCCACAGTGACTCGAGCTATCAGTTCGGCAATTGACCAGTGCAAAAGTCGAAGTGCCTTTCGGCAGGCGCTCGTCGCTGTACTGTTTTTTGCCTTTGTTGCTCAAGCGCAGCTTGCCGCTGGCCATTTTCACTTCGCGACCAATGCAGCACTCGCGCAAGGCATCGCGTCCGAAAGCGATGGCAATGCACCTGGCAGTCCGTCGCAAGCGCCGTGTCAGACTTGCCAGGTCGTTTCAACCGCGCAAAATTATCTTTCAGGCGGAACTTTTGCGCTTGTTCCACCGGTATTCACCACTGCCGGACTCATCGATTACAATTGCGGCTCGTTTGCCGGACAAGCGCTCTATTTCATCTGGCGCAGCCGCGCCCCTCCCGCCCGCTAACTTCGCAAGAATTCCCGGCACGATTGCTCAAAGCAATTCGTGATTTGCAAAGTTCGTGGAGAAATCCAAATGAGAGTTATAGCCTCAACGCTATGCGCCGTTGCGCTCGGCCTTACCGCCATTCAACCCGTATACGCCGCAAGCGACGAAGCTATCGCCGCCTTGCGCCAGGAAATGAAAGCCCTGCGCGGCGACTATGAAAGCAAAATTCAAGACCTCGAACGCCGGCTGCAGCAGGCAGAGCAACGCACGCCCGTGCAACCTGATCCCGTTCCGCCGCCACCAAGCGCGCCCGCATCGCCCAGTGCGTTTAATCCGGCGATCTCTGTGATCTTGAATGGCTCCTATGCCATGTCCAGGAACGATCCCGGCGCCGCCACCGTTGCTGGCTTTGCCTTGGGCGAGGAGGCTGGACGTGGTGATCGCGGATTTTCACTCGGCGAATCCGAAGTGGCGATTTCGGCCAACGTCGATCAGGAATTTTTTGCCAATCTGATCGTCGCAATCGGGGGCGATGGCGCGATCGGGGTTGAAGAAGGTTACATCCAGACCACCAACCTGCCCTGGGGCTTCACCGCGAAGGCGGGGCGGTTCTTTTCCGGCATCGGCTATCTGAACGAGAAGCACGCCCATACCTGGGAATTTTCCGATGCGCCGCTGCCCTATCGCGCCATGCTTGAAAACCAATATGGCGATGATGGCGTGGAGTTACGTTGGTTAGCGCCCACGGATTTCTTCCTCGAGTTCGGTGCCGAGTGGTTTCGCGGCGATGCGTTCCCTGCCGGCGGCGCGGACGACAATGGCGCGGGCACGGTTGCCGCTTTCGTCCATGCGGGCGACGACATCGACGAGTCTTCGAGTTTCCTGGCCGGCCTGTCGTATCTGCGCACCAAGGCACTTGATCGCGACACCAGCGGAGACATCTTCACCGGCAGCGACGATCTGGCGATTGCCAGTCTCGTTTACAAATGGGCACCCGACGGCAACCCGGTTCAAACCAACGTGACGCTGACCGGAGAGTATTTCTTTGGCCGCGAGGACGGCAGTTTCAACGGCGTTCCAGTCGACTATGAGCGCTCGGGGTTCTACGTCCAGGGCGTCTACCAGTTCATACCCGGATGGCGCATCGGCGTTCGCTACGCCGGGCTCGAGACGGACGATGTTCCTGTCCTTCTTGCCGGAAGCGTCCTGGATGATTTCGGATACTCGCCGCAAGCAATCACTGCCTTGCTCGAGTATCGCACCACCGAATTCGGCCGCTTCCGCGCGCAATACACGCGCGATGACGCCGGTCTGGAACCCGATGACGAGCTCGTCTTCACTTACACCGTTTCCATCGGCGCACACGGCGCGCACAGTTTTTAAGGAACAACCCATGCGTAATTTATTTTTGGCAGCGGTCATCGCCGGCGCCACTCTCACTCAACCAGCCCACGCCGCGTTGAACGTCTTTGCCTGCGAACCCGAATGGGGTGCGCTGGCATTGGAACTCGGTGGTGACAACGTTTCGATTTATACCGCAACAACCGGCTTGCAAGACCCCCATCAAGTCCAGGCCCGTCCCAGCCTGATCGCCAAAGCGCGCGCAGCGGATATCACGGTCTGCACCGGGGCTGAACTTGAAACCGCCTGGTTGCCCATGGTGGTGCAGAAATCAGCAAATGCCAACATCAAAGCTGGTTCGTCCGGCTCCTTCGAAGCAGCAAGCTTTGTGCGCCTCCTCGACGTGCCCGCCAAACTTGATCGCGCCGAAGGCGACGTTCATCCGGCGGGCAATCCGCACATCCAAACCGATGCACGAAACATTCTAATCGTTGCCAAAGCCTTGTCTGCGCGCTTCGTCCTGCTCGACGCAGCGAGCGCGCCGGTCTACGAACAGCGACTTGCGGATTTCACCTCGCGTTGGACTGCATCTCTTGCGAAATGGGAAGCCGCCGCCGCTTCGCTCAAGGGCACGCCGATCGCCGTACAACATGCGGGATGGGTCTACATGATCAACTGGCTGGGCTTAAAGCAAATCGCTGTCCTTGAACCAAAGCCAGGTGTTCCGGCCTCAAGCGGTCACCTGGCGCAAGTGCTGACCACGCTCGAACGCCAACCCGTCAAAATGATCATCCGTGCCGCCTATCAAAGCGACCGCGCGTCGCAGTTCATTGGCGAGAGGACAAAGACTCGCGCCATCATGCTGCCATTCACGGTCGGCGGAACCGAAGAAGCGAAAGACCTATTCTCACTCTATGACGACACGCTGAAGCGTCTGCTTGCCGGAGCAAAATAGTGACCTTCAGCAATTTCGAACTCTCCATCCTCGGACCGGCGTTCCTTGCCGGCCTGTTGGTGCTCTCAACCCACGTGCCGCTCGGCATGCAAGTCCTTACACGCGGCATCGTGTTTATCGATCTGGCCATCGCCCAAGTGGCAGGCCTCGGCGTCACAGTTGCAAATGCCGCCGGCTTCGAACCCCAGGGCTGGCGCGTGCAGGTCGCGGCCGTCACGGCTGCATTGATTGGCGCCCTGCTTCTGACGTGGACCGAAAAGAAGTGGCCCGAAGTCCAGGAAGCATTGATCGGCGTACTCTTTGTCTTGGCGGCAAGCGTTGAGCTTCTCTTTCTCGCCAACAATCCCCACGGCGGCGAGCATTTGAAGGACATGCTGGCTGGCCAAATTCTTTGGGTGTCGCCGGAAGCGCTTGAACCAGTCGCGCTGCTCTACGCGGCAGCGCTCGTTGTCTGGTTTGGCTTTAGTGGGTCGCTGGGCCAGATCGGCTTTTACGTCCTGTTCGCGCTGGTCGTCACACAATCGGTTCAGCTGGTCGGAATCTATTTGGTGTTCGCCAGTCTCATTGTTCCAGCGTTGGCAGCAAGGCGTTTCACCGAGAGCTGGAGACTGCCCGGCGCTTATGCGGTTGGCATAACAGGCTATGCCGCAGGCTTGCTCGCATCGGCACAATTCGATTTACCAACGGGTGCGATGATCGTTGTCGCACTGGTTTTAGCTTTTGCGCTGACACTCTTACTGGTTAACAGCATAACATCACCAACGGGCGACGATTGACCGGGCGCTTGTGGCACCATTTTTGCGACGCAGCTCTCAACCGCAAGAGGGCAAAAGCGTCATGACTTTCGACATCGTGGACTTCATCGGCAAGACGAGCTGCAACGCGTTAGGTGAGTTCGCGTGCGCACCTGACCAGATTTGGAACATGGGCGCGATTACAATATTCATCTGCGTTGTTTTGGCACTGGGCGTACGCCTGGCTAACCGCGAGCAGCGGCGCCGCGATAACTATTTAATGTGAATGCGGGCAACCGTCTGGCCCTGCGTGGATTCGCTTTTCACAGGAGTGAATGGAACGACATTCCCGTCTGGATTCTTTGCATCGTCACCCATTAACAACTCCGCGGCCGGACGCATGAAGCGCGACGGCTCCATCGACTTCATGGCGTATGACAAAAACACGACACCGGGAAACAGCACCATGAACGCCGACACGGTGCTGGCGGCCAGCGCTTCTTCTGTGACAGCCGCCGCAAGTCCGGCATAGAGCTGGACTGTGCCCAGCACCATCAGCACCATACCAAGCGCAAACGACGACAATTTCTTGATCTTTTCCCACATGCCGTCAAACTACGCCTTCAACCCTCAAGGGCAGGTAAACTGTCCCCAACAAGACGGATTGATGCACAAAAGGTAAATGCGGGCCGCGCCCGGCCTATGACAACAGCGGAATATGCGTCTCTGCATCAAAGTTCAGCGTAAATCCGGGAATCAGCGGAATCACCACTTCAATGTCGAACACGGCGTTCAGCTGCGCCACCGGAACCGCGCCGGAACTGTCAACCGAATACGTCACTGTGACCTCTTGCTGGGTCAAACTCTCAAGCTGAGTTTCGATCGCCACCTGGATCTGGCTGGCGGACATATCGGGATCGACCATAACCTCGCGCGCCGCTTCCTCGAGTGCAAACTGCACGGAGCCTGCCTTGAAGAATACAATACCCATCTGAATCGTGCCCAGTACCATCGTGACGAACACGGGCAGAATGATGGCAAACTCCAGCGCCGACGCACCGTCTCGCGCCGCGCCAAACGCTCTCAAGTTTCGCATCGCTCTCACCCTCATCTAACCCGCACAGACTGCTCGGACGCGTACGTGTCATTCGTCAGAATTCCTTGAAATGTCGCCGTCACACTCAACCGATGGTAGCTCACCGGGTATGTATCATCGTCACACAGCGCATTGCAGGCATGCACAACCTCGCCGCACAGACAAAATGTTTCGGCCACAACCACCGCACCTTCCGGGCGACGGGTCCAGGAATCGTCCACAACTTCCCTGGCTTTGACCAGATCGTCGCCGCCATTCATGAAATACTGAATTCCCGAACGCAGTGCCGATTCAAGATCGCCACGCTGATAGACGACATTGCTCAGATCAACCACGCCCAGCAACGCGATCAGCAAAACCGGCACCGTCAATCCGAACTCGATCGCGGCCACGCCGCGCCGGTCACCTGAGAAACGTGAAACAAAAGACTGCAACATGGCGAACCTCCTTATTCTACAAGCGTGACTGCACCCGGCAGCGGCATGCTGCTCAACCCCGCCGCTGTACAGTCGGCGCTCATCGTCGATGACCCGGTAAACTTGATTGTCCAGGCCACAATACGCAGACAACCGTTCGCGCCGGAAAAGTTTCCGAGAAACTCAACTTCCTGCTTTGGAAAATAAATCGCACCCGTCAGTTGCGAGGTCGCATTTCCATTGAACTTGTTTGAACTAAACGCGTTACTGTCGTCACCCCAGAACAGCATCCCCGAATTGACACCGCTGGTCGGCGCGGACAGAACAATATTTGCCGAGCCGTTGAAATTAACAGACGCACCATTTGTGAAAAAGAACGTGACACCGCTGCCCGCCAGCTTGGCAGTGGCGTTCGCTTTGAAGGTACCGCCGTCCATAACGTAGACGCCGGGCGCAAAGGTCTTGGTGCCCTTCAGAATGCCGCCGCCACAATAGCGTCCCGGCGTAATCGTTGCCGCACCGGCGCCACTCGGCAATGCCAGGCACGGACCGGAGACAGCAGGTTCAGCCAGCGCATTAAACGGATCGGCTGCAGGCGGAACATTAGCCTGCGCTTCCGTACATTCAGTCAGCGTCAAACCCTCGTCGACATCCACCCCGCCAGCCGCAAGCACGCATGGCACAGTCACATCGGCTGAACCCGTCACGATCAACGAATTGTCCGCTAGCGAGTTCGACATCACATTGCAGCCATCAATCAGTGTCAACGCATTGCCGGTAAACGTAACCGCCCCCGCCGCTTCGGGCGCAAGCGCCAAAATGCAAGCCTGCCCGCCATCGTCGAACGACGCCACGCCACGCGCATGGAGCGTCACTTCAGTCTGTGCAAACAAGCCGCTAAAGAAGCGGTCAGCCGGCATCGTCAAAATGACTTCCACCGACTGTGCATTCTGGTGCGTGCCCGACAGCGGTGGGTCATTCACATCTATCGTGCCTTCGCCCGTTTCAAATCCGTGTTCAACGGCCTCGCTCAACGACACTGCGTCGATTTCAGATGACGTGGCACCACCGCGCTTTCCGACGGCACCCGCATAGGCCGCAACGTCGGCCGCCGTTTGCAACTCGCGTTTCTTGAAATACCAGAACCCGGTCTCAACGCCCAATCCCGCAGATCCCACGATTACGGGCAGCGTCAGTGCGAACATGATGGCCGTGTTGGCCCGTCTGTCGGCTATATAGTTTCGCAGGAATTTCAGACTACGCATGTTCCGCACCTCGATTACCGTCGACGATTATGCCCGGAACATCTTTCAGCGGATTGAATTCACCACCCACGATTTGAACTAGAATTGTCTCAAGTCCAGCATGTGGCGCCACGCTTAGTCCCCGGACGCCTTCATGCAGGCGCACTCCCCGATCACATCCGAGGGGAGTCCCTCAAACCATAGATCCAAAGCTTCACTGACGATGTCTTGCGCCGGCCGCCGTAACAGCGCCGCCGACAACTTCAATTTCACGAACCGCGCCCGCTTGAGCCGCAAGTTTACATGAAACGTCTTGCCGGGATCATCACTCACCTGGCTTACGCACGAACGGCAGTGCGCGTCCACACGCTCTTCATCGCACTGCGTCACCTCGTAAAGCGGACGCCTGGCTGAGCCAGGATGCGCCATCGGCGTCAGTCCCTGAATGTCCACCCCTCGCGATCCGACCCGCGTCAGGAACAGTTCGGCAAATGGCGTTGCCGCGGGTGCCGCTTCTCCCTTTCGCGCCAGTAGTCCTGCAGTCAGCGAAGCAAATCTCGACATCTTTACACCGCCCGGCGGCCAAATGCCGGCACTGGACGGCCAAGGGCATTCACGTGCCGTGACGCAGGAATTGCTTTCAGTACATCGGACACTTCGTTCGCCGTCGCGCCAATGCGCATCAGCCGAAGCTGAATATATTCCCATAAGGCCGCCACTTCCTCGGCCGACTTGCCTTCGGGCTCGACCTCCATCACCGTGCGCCCATCGATCATCGAGGCTGCGAAATCCGTCCGGTTGTGAATGGTTGCCGGCGCCACGGTCCCATGCTGCGACAGGGCGACCGCTGCTTCCATGGTAATACGCGCCCGTGCCGTTGCCGCGTTCAGCACAAAAATCATCGGCTTTTTCCGAGCCTGGCAAATATCGATCGTCGGACCCACGGCGCGCAAATCATGCGGACTCGGACGGGTCGGCAGAACCACCAAATCGGCAAAGCTCACAACTTCGGAAATGGCCTTGGTGACCGCCGGCGGCGTATCGATGACGATGAGTTTGAACCCCTGCGCGCGCGCTTCATCCAGATCGTGAACCAGATTTGTAAACACGGAATGGATGAAGGCTGGCGAGTCGGATTCACGGCAATTCCACCATTTGGCCAGGCTTCCCTGCGGATCGGTGTCAATCAACGCCACCGGCCCGGCACCTGAAAGCTCCGCCTGCACGCCAATATGGCCGGCCAAAGTCGTCTTTCCAGACCCGCCCTTTTGCGAGGCAAAGACAATCACGTGCATAGTCTGCGGCATGCGAAGAACACTCCCGTTCAATACGCACGTTACGCCATGCAAATTGCATTCAAATTAAGTGAATACCGCAAACTTGAATCAAATACCTGAGGCGCTCTCTCACTTTTCTGCCGAAAGCACCCCGCACGCAATACGCGCCCCGCCGCCGCCCAGTGGTTTGGGTTGGTCGGAGAAGTTGTCGCCACCTTCGTGGATCACGAAGGCGCGGCCCCGCATGTCGTTCAGCGAAAGATGCAACGCGTACATCATTTCGAAAGCGTTACCTTCTGTGTTAACTTTAAGCACGGGCAGATCGCCCTGGTGACCATTGCCAAGTGGCCCCGCGTGCTTGCCCGTGGCCCGCGGATCGAAGTGCCCTCCCGCGCCAATCCCGGCCTGCATTTTGCCGTCCTTCATCCCCGCACCGCAGTTCGCATTTTCATGCAAATGAAAACCGTGCGCACCAGGCGGCAACGACCCCAGCGCCGGCTCGATGCGCAATCCGCCACGCGAACCCATCAGCATCAGAGTGCCGATGTCGTCGCCCGTGCCTTTCGCGGTGATCGCAAACATCTTCACGGTGACACGCGAGGGGCTGCGCCCACCGCCGCCACGCTCGTCAACCAGATCAATCGAGCATGCTGCAATCAGGGGAAGGATCATGGCTGAGATCAGGAACAGTTTGTGCATGGAAGGGTCCTCAAGTTTTCAAGTGACATTGCGCAAATGTCGAATAGTCCGCCCCTCGGTCCGGTTCAAGCCCCTGTGTCTGCCCCCGCTTGCGGGGGCAAGTGGTTGCGCCGCGTTAGCGGCTGCAGACGATGGGGGGAAGTGGCGCGGTGGAGACAAACCCCCATCCCCTGCAGCAGCAAGGGCTGCGCAGGGACTTCCCCCGCAAGCGGAGGAAGATGAAAGACCGCTTTACGGCGACGCCGACACCGTCGTCACGCTTTCCCACTTGCCCGCCATCACTGCCAGCATCACACCCGCCGTTTCATTCACCGCGTCCGCAAGCTCGGCGCGGATTGTGCCTTCACGGATGCGGTTGGTCCAAAGTTCTGGCCGGTTCTTCAATTGGCGAAACCAGTACTGCAGAGTCTTTGATGCCCGCTCGTGGTTGGCTTTCGAGAAATCGACGATCAGCGGATCGCGCCCTTCGTCGCCCGCGCCCACTGCCGAAGGCCAGGTGATCAGCAACGGGCCGGTCAGTTCCACGACACCCGCCTTCAATGCCAGTTTCCGCGCCAACGCATGATCGTACCAGGCAAGCAAATCTCCGCAGTTGCGCTGTGTGAACGCTTCCGTAATCTCATAAGCGCCACGCGTTGTCACAATCGGCCAATACGTGGCCAGCACGTCGCTGCGCGCCCCAGCCGCGCCCGGCGAAAGGAAATCGAGCGTCGCCAAAAGTGTCTCACAGAACTCCTTCTGAACTTTTTTCTCGCCGTCTGTGACGGCCGCTTTCGGCAGCAACACAAATCCCAACGCCCGGCGCGCATCGATGGTCGTTTTCGAATATTGGAAATAGCTGATCACTTTGCTGCCGCTGTGACCGTTCGTCACCGGCAATGCTGGAAGGTCTTCAGGCCGGGGCTCACCACCAGGCCCCGCCGCAGGTGGCATGTCCGATGGCGGTGGCGGCAGCGGATCAACCATCGGCGGGCCACTCCCGCCGGCAGGCTCGTTCGTTTCCACAGGAGGCGGCGCACCCTGGCCCGCACCCGCTGGCGGCACGCTAACCTGTGGCGCGGGCGCAGAACCATTAGGCATCAGTGTAAAGGTGCCCAGCACCAGTCCCGCGAGCACAACCGCTCCGGCAACTATAACCGTTCGCTGCATGTCGAACATTCCTCGCTTGTGGTCTAGTCCGGCCCGGACGATTTGCCTTTGTGCTTGATCTGCGTAGCCACGCCATTGAACACGGCCAGGAAAAAGACAAACAACAACGCGATGCCCGCCGCGCTCAGCGTCTCAAGGTACCAGGTCGTGACAATTGTTGCAGGAATGGCACCCGCAGTTGCCAAACTGTGTTTCACTGCAAAATCTGTTGGGCTTGCCATAGCGCTACCTTCGCCCGCCGTTCCGGAGAATCACTGCCTGAATGATGAGGGGGTAAGTGATTCTGCGCAATGTGCCCCGTACCTGCTTCCCCAAGGACAATTAACGAATGATAAACGATTGCGCCGCTTAACCGGCCCTTAGCCAAAGCAGGCTAGGGTTGCTCAGGCGCGATATCAGCCAAGAGCAACTGGCCAAGAGTAACTGGAATGAAAAAAACAATAAGCGGCTTCTTCCACACTATGACGACCCGCACGAAACCCGACGCCAGGAACTGGCTCGCTGGACAGTTCGAAAAAACGCCCCATCCAATGGCAGACAATGCCGTTGCCGCCTGGACGGAATTCATGGGCCGCGAATCCGCCGAGCTGTGGCTGGACGCCCGCCGTGAGCACGCACAGCGCTAACATCTCAAAGGGAGTACTCCATTAGGACGGAATTCCTGCACGCGGAACTGGCATGTCCATCACCCGCTAACTCCTTGAATTGCAACGCTGCGCCTTCAAATCCACACTCCCAGATTATCTTCCTATTTGCGACGTTTTAAGCATTGACCGGCTGAGAACCGCTGCTACAGAAGCCCCCAACTGGGTAGGCGCTGCTCCCCCCGCAGCGTCCAGTTCAAATGGGGTTTTCCATGAAACTAAAACTAACACTCCTCGGCACCGTCGCGGCGCTATCAGTCATCTCCGCCTCGCAGTCGAACGCACACAATCAAGGTTGGTACATCGGCCTCGAAGGCGGCGCGAATTGGATCGGCGACACGGATTTTACATTTGATGATTCTTGGGACACAACTTTCTCGACGATGGATTTCGACACCGGCTGGGCCGCACTCGGCACCATCGGCTACGGCTTTGAGCGCAACTGGCGCGTCGAATTCGAGGCAGGATATCGCGACAACGACGCGGACATATTTTTTGACGGCAAGGAGGAGGAAGAGTTTAATGGCAACCTCACAGAATGGTCATTCATGGCCAACGTCATCTACGACGTCCCGCTGTCTGAGCGCATCGATCTGAACATCGGCATTGGCGCCGGCGCAGACTTCGCCGACTTCGAAGACAACCGCGGCTTTAGCGGCGACGACTGGAACTTTGCCTATCAGGGCATCGTCGGTCTGACCTACGCCATTTCCAACCGCCTGGATTTGACGCTGACCTATCGCTACCTCAACGTCGATGCGCCGACCTTTTCGAACGCGATTGAGTCTTACGCCTTTGAAGACGTCGAAAAGCACACCGTCACCGTTGGCCTGCGCTATGACCTTCACGAAGACGAAGCCCCGCTGCCACCAGCGCCGCCCGCACCACCACCGGCGCCGCCAATGGATGCACCGGAACAGTTCGTGATCTTCTTCGGTTTCGACAAATGCAACATTACGGCCGAAGCCGACGCCGTTCTCAGCGAAGCAGCCTCCGCTGCCAAAACTACCGGCGCGGCATCGATCCGTATCGTCGGCCACACCGACACGATGGGTTCGAACGCCTACAATGAGAAACTGTCGAACTGCCGCGCCGATGCGGCCAGATCTGGCCTGGTCTCCAAGGGTGTTGACGCCGGTTCAATCTCGTCCAGCGGACGCGGCGAGACCGAACTTCTGGTCAAGACCGGCGACAACGTCAAAGAACCACAGAACCGCCGGGCCACGATCGACCTGCAAAACTAAAACGATCCACCGGAAAGACCACGGGGGGCGAGGAGTAATCCTCGCCCCCTTTTTTGTTGTCGACACCGAGCCACATCCCCCCATCGTCTGCAGCGCCTGACGGCGCGCAGCCACTTCCCCCGCAAGCGGGGGAAGATGAGAGACTCTGCTGTCTGCCCCCGCTTGCGGGGGATGTGGCGCTCACCAGATCCTGACGCGCTGCTCCGGTGCCACGAACAGCTTGGCACCCGCCTGTACCCCGAACGCCTCGTACCACTCGTCCATATTGCGCACTGTGCCATTGGCGCGGAACTCGCCCGGCGAATGGGAGTCCGAAACTACCTGATTGCGCAACGCCTCTTCGCGGATCAACTGCCGCCAAATCTGCGCGAACCCCAGGAAGAAGCGCTGGATGCCGGTGAAACCATCAATGACGGCGGGCTCCTTGCTGCCCAGCGAAATCTTATAGGCTTCAAGCGCCACGTTCAGCCCGCCCAGATCGCCGATATTTTCGCCCAGCGTCAGACGGCCATTGACGAACAGCCCCGGCAAGGCCTCAAACTTTGAATACTGATCGGCAAGCCTGTCGCCCAACTCCTTGAACCGCCGCTCGTCATCCGCATTCCACCATTTGCGGAACACGCCATTCTCGTCCGACTTGGAACCCTGGTCGTCGAAGCCGTGCCCCATCTCATGACCGATGACCGCACCAATGCCGCCATAGTTTACCGCCGCATCGGCATTCAGATCAAAGAACGGCGGTTGCAGGATCGCTGCGGGAAACACAATCTCGTTCCACGTCGAACTGTAATAGGCATTCACCGTTTGCGGCGCCATGTTCCACTCAGCCCGGTTGGCACGTCCGCCCAGGCGCCTGATGTCGCGCGCGCGGTTGAACGCCTGCTCGCGCCGGCGATTACCGAAAGCATCGCCAGCCTTGATCTCCAGCTCGGCATAGTCGCGCCAGTTACCGGGATAACCAATTTTGACATTGATCTTCTCAAGCTTGCGCAAAGCGGCAATTTTGGTTTCCTCGCTCATCCACGAAAGCTTGGCGATCCGCTCCTTGTAGGCGGCGCGCAGATTCTCAACCAGCTGGCCCACCGCCGCTTTGGCCTGAGGGCTAAAACTTTTGCGCACGTAAAGCTGACCCACCGCTTCGCCCATCGGCGCATTGAACGGCGAACCGCTCATCGCGGTCACCGCCCGCCGCCAACGGTCCCGTTGTTTTAGTTGCCCGGTAACCGTCAGGCCGTTGAACTCAAAGGCTGCGTCGTCAAAAGCCCGGGGCAATAGCTCGGCTGCTGTATTGAGATAATGAAAAGTGAGATAGGCGCGCCAGGTTTCGATTTTCGTACCACGAAACAATTTCGCCAGCGCCCGAACAGCATCGACCTGCGCCACGATAAAAAAATCCTGCGCCGGTGCGCCAAACGACTCCAGCGCCACATCCCACGGAAACTCCGGCGCCGCGCCTATAAGATCGGCCCTCCCTTTCGGGTTGTAGGTCAGATCGCGATTGCGCGACTTGTCGCGCGGCCAGTGCTGCTCGGCAATCAGGCGCTCAATGCCAAGGACAGCATCGGCACCGGCAACGGCGTCAGGATAATTGGCCAGCCGCAGCATTGTCTCGACATAGACGCGATACTTTGCGCGGGTGCCTGCGAATTTCGCATCGTCTTTCAGATAGTAGTCACGGTCAGGCATCCCGAGCCCGGACTGCGAGACCGACACGATGTAAACATCCGGGCGCTTGGCATCGAGACTGACGCCCATGGCGATCGGCAAACTGGCGCGGAAATCGCGCTCTGCCGCAAGCCGGACAACGTCCTCATGGGTTTGCACCGCCGCAATCCGCGCCAAGTCGGCCTTCGCCGGCTCAAGACCTTTCGCTTCAATCGCAGCCATGTCGTTGAAGCTTCTGAAATAGTCGACGGCCTTGCGCGCAACCGATCCAGCAGGCATCGGCCCATTGGCGGCCATTTCTATCGCACCGCGCACGTCGTCTTCGGATTGCGCGGCAAGCATATTGAACGAGCCCCACCGTGAACGGTCCGCCGGGATCTGCGTCGTCTTCATCCACGTGCCACCACCGAAGCGGAAGAAATCATCGCCGGGGTTCACCGTGCGGTCCATCACGGCGGGATCAAATCCCCAGGTCCCGATGGCAGGCTTGCCCGTCGCGGCACGCGCAGCAACTTGCCAGACACCGGCACCCACACCTGCAAGCGTCACCGCTGCGGCACCCATGAAAAATGCGCGGCGGTTCAAATTGATCGACATCTCAAAACCCTCTTGTTTGCTACCCCAAACGCTTGCGAAACAGCGCCAACAACCTCTCCCAGTGCCGTTCAGCTGCCGCCTTGTTATAGACCGGACGCTGAGGAAAAGCGAAGCCGTGATCTGTCCCCGGATAGATTTCGACTTCGGCGTTCACGCCCGTATCGCGCAGCGCATTTTTCAGCGCCTTGACCTGTTCGAGCGGCATCCAGCGGTCGGTCTCCGCACACCCGATATAGAATTCGGCCTTGGCTTTGCGCGCCACGACATGGGGACTGTCCGGCTCATCGGTCACCAACCTCACGCCATAGATCGAAGCCGCAGCGGCAAACTTGCCCGGATGGCGCGCTGCCGCATTGATCGCATATTGCCCGCTCATGCAGTAGCCTACAGCGCCCATCGGCCCAGACCCCGCCGCAACATCTTCGTCTGCGAACGCCAGCATCGCATCGGTATCGTGCATGATAAGCTGGATCGTCAGCGAGCCCATCAGATCAAACATCCGCCGACGCTCGGGCGCTTCCGGGTCAGCGGGCAGCGGTCCCAGTTCCATAACGCCCGCGCGGTAATAAAGATTGGGCAACATCACATAATAGCCCGACGTCGCCAGACGCCGCGCCATGTCGCGCAGCTCCTCCCGGATCGCCGGCGCATCCATATAGAAAAAGATTACGGGGAATGGCCCGCCGCGCTCAGGATGGCAGACAAAGGTGCTCATCTTGCCGTTTTTGGTTGCAATTTCAATTTGGCGTTCAATCACGTCGTTTACCCTTTGAGTTCACACCACTTGAGCAGGAACCACCAGCATGAGCAAGGCCGCGGTAATCATGAACTGCGCCGCACAATAGGTGATCCATACGGCCTCATTGATGCGTGGAAACGGCTGCAGGAATTTTCGCACCGCAATCAGGGAATCGGACAAGGCAAAAAGCATGGCACCCCCGCCCAAAATCCAGGAGGCGTCGCGCACCGACAAGGCCGCCGCCACCATCGCCATGATGACGGCAAAATAGCCAAGCACCGGAACCGTCATTTTTCCCAAACGCGGAACAAGAACGCGCAACAACAGCCCTGCCCCGGCCAGCACCGCGATGATGGCCACAAGCTTACCACCTTCGGGAACGTCCGTGTAAGGAACAAAAGCGGCCAGGAAGGCAACATGCGCCAGAAGAAAACTGCCTAGCCCCCAGACAAAAAACCGCTCCTGATTTTTCAGCGCCAACAGCAAATCTCCAAGCGCTGACAGCGCCAACGCCAACGAAAGAATGGCCAGTCCCGTGACATGCGCTCCCGGCACACCGGCATAGGTCAGGGGCAACAAAGCCAGCACGCCGATCGTCAAAGTCTTCAGACCCGCCCGCACCGGTGAAGGCGGTCCCGAAACAAACGCGAGATAAATTGCCGATGCCGCCAATGATAGCGCCGCCAGCGAAAAACGCAGATCATCAAGGCCGTCGCCCTGAAAGAAGTGGCTCGCAATCATGGTTTCACCCCTCAAATGTCCGTGGCCCGTCATACACGTCCAGCTTGGCGGGCCACACTGGGCATTGTGCCCTCTTCCCCCGAGCGGCCGATCAATGTGAAAAGACGCAATGGCCGCACCGCTGATCCAACTGCAAGACATTCACCTGACTTTTGGCGGCGCCCCCCTGCTTCAGGGGACCGAGCTGATGGTCAGCGAGGGCGACAGGCTGTGCCTCGTCGGGCGCAACGGTTCCGGCAAGTCGACACTGCTCAAAATCGCTGCCGGCTTCGTCGAGGCCGACCGCGGCACCCGGTCCGTGGCACCCTCGGCCACCATCCGCTATCTCCCCCAGGAACCCGACCTCAGCGGTTACGAAACAACTCTCGCTTTTGTCGAAGCAGGTCTGGCCCCCGGCGACGATCCCTATCGTGCGCGCTATTTGCTGGATTGCCTCAGCCTGACCGGAGCGGAACACACGGACCGGCTTTCGGGCGGCGAAGCAAGGCGCGCGGCGATGGCGCGGGTGCTCGCCCCTTCGCCGGATATTCTTCTGCTTGATGAGCCCACCAATCACCTCGACCTGCCCGCCATCGAGTGGCTTGAGAGCGAGTTGAACTCTCTGCGTTCGGCGATGGTTTTGATCAGCCATGACCGGCGCTTTCTGGAACGCCTGTCGCGCGCGACGGTGTGGCTGGACCGGGGAACGACGCGCCGCCTTGAACAGGGCTTCAGCGCCTTTGAACTCTGGCGCGACACCATCCTTGAACAGGAAGACCTCGAGCGCCACAAGCTTGACCGCCGCATCGCCATGGAGGAAGACTGGGTCCGCTACGGTGTCACCGCAAGGCGTAAACGCAACCAGGGGCGCATGGCGCGTCTCGGCGATTTGCGAACACAGCGTCGCGAGCAACGGCGGGCAACCGCAAATGTCCGCTTGACCGCAAGCGAAGGTGAAACGTCGGGCACCTGTGTCATCGAAGCCAGGAAAATCTCAAAGGCCTTTGACGCGCTGCAGGTTGTGACGGACTTCTCGATCCGCATCATGCGCGGGGATCGCGTGGGCATCGTTGGCCAAAACGGTGCAGGCAAGACCACTCTGATCAATCTCCTGACCGGCCGCATGGCGCCCGGTAGTGGCGAGATTAAAATTGGTGCAAACGTCGCCATGCATATGCTCGACCAGCGGCGCGAAGTTTTGGAATTCGACACCACTGTCAAAGACTTCCTGACCGGCGGCAACTCCGACACGCTCAGCGTCAACGGTGTCGTGCGCCACTACGCTTCGTACATGAAGGACTTTCTCTTCACGCCCGACCAGGCGCGCACGCCGCTGCACGTTTTGTCAGGCGGTGAACGTGGCCGCCTGGTTCTGGCCAAGGCCCTGGCGACGCCCTCGAACCTGCTGGTTCTCGACGAACCAACCAACGACCTCGACCTCGAAACCCTCGATCTCCTGCAGGAAATGCTCGCCGAGTATCCCGGCACAGTTCTGCTTGTCAGCCATGATCGTGATTTTCTGGATCGTGTCGCCACCTCGGTCCTGATGGCTGAAGGCAATGGGCGCTTTGCCGAATATGCAGGCGGTTACAGTGACATGGTGGCCCAGCGCGGACAGGGCGTGACAGCCAAACCAAGGGAAACTCCTCGTAAGTCTGCGGGAGCGGCAAAGCCATCCGCAGCACCCGCCGAGCGCCGCAAACTGACCTTCAAAGACAAACACGCCCTCGAAACTCTACCAGCGCGCATCGAAGGGCTGCAAGACGAAATCCGGATACTGCGAGCCCAGCTCTCCGGCGATAATTTCTACGCCCGGGATCAAAAAGGCTTTGCCGCAAGTGCCGCCAAACTCAATGCGCTCGAGTCAGATCTCGCTCAGGCCGAAGAACGCTGGCTGGAACTCGAACTACTGCGCGAAGAAATAGAGAGCTAGGGTTCACTTTCGTAACTGAGTGATACTCGATAGGCAGTCATCGACGGTGAAGTTTGTTGTTACAGGTTAGGTCGTCTGGCTGCAGATAAAGGAATCTCACGCGAAGACGCGAAAAGACAGCAGAAGTTTTGAGCCGACCTGCTGTGATAGCCGATCCAGCGACATCGTCCCCCACTTCGTGTCAGCGCCTTTATTCTTCGTTGCTTCGTGTGAGTCCTTCTGCCGGCGTCAGGCAGCTGCGGCTTTAGGAAGGAGACTCACACGAAGCGACGAAGAAGGAAAGGAACCAACAACTGCGCGCCGTTGGCGCCCCTTCGGCACTTCCATGCCAACTCATGAATTTCGGGGCGGGGGCGATTAAGCAGGGCGTGCAGCGAATACTGAACGCTCGTTGCGTACCAGGTGAAGGCAGCGCATGAAATTCAGGTTGACGCGGCGGAATAGTTCTGTATATGTTCCCTCCTTCTGGCCCCGCTCTAAAAAAGGGGCGATGGTCAGCTGCGACTTGAACTTTGAATAGATTGAGCAACCCCGTCCCTAAAGGCGGGGAACGGGATGGGTGCGCGCGAAATCTGACTGGGCGCGCACCCCACGCTTCGGCCTTGGCTTACAACGACTGCATGCATACATGTTGACTTTTCAGTTGGTTTTTTTAGGGCTTAACGGATTGAAATTTAACGAGGTTTTCTCCTTATATGCACGTATGCATGCGTTTGTGTATACACAGACCATTCGTCGATTTGGCGCAAGTCAAATGTTAAAACAACCGGGCGGCATTGGCGATGACCTGAACGAAACATCGGATTAAAGTGACACGGGAACTCAGTAAAATATTTCACACGAAGCCGCAAAGAAGAAGCAATGCAGGCGCTTCTCCCTTTTTATCTTCTTCGCGTACTTCGCGGCTTCGGGTGAACCAATTTTCACTTACTTGGCGGCGGCACAGGTGGGACTGGCGGCATCGGCGGCAGGTCTGGAATGGGCGGCAATGGCGGTTGCGCCTCTTCTTTGCTCAACGAACCGTCATTGTTCTCATCGAGCTCCGCGAAACGATTTTCGGCGCGCGCCAGAAATTCCTTCCGGGACACCTTGCCGTCATTGTCGGCATCGGCATTACCGTGCTCAACCCGACGCACGACGACGACATGCTTCTCGCCACCTTTGCCATCTTTGAACACCCGGACATTGACGTCCTCGCCGGGTCCACCGCCCACATTGTCTTCAGTATCCATCTGCCACTTTTGTTCCGCCCCCGGTGGAGCGCCCGCGCCGCTCGTGCAGACACAAGTTTCCTTACGCTCGACGCGCGTCTCCCCGGCCGAAGCCCCCTGAGCCAGCACCAGAGCAGTTGCCATTAAAGTGCAAATCCCGGTTTTCATCGTTACTCCTTGTCAAATGCCATCGAATCTGTCGCAGACCTATGAACTCTCAAATTAATGTCGCAGGCATTTGTCTGTGAAGGTTACCTGACAAACTTTGGCACAAATGACGTCTGCTTCACCTTGGCCCTGCGCGGCAAGCCGTTATACCCTGAATCCGCGGTAATCCGAAAAACTTGTTGCGGCCCGCCGATTTTTGGATTCGTCTGGGGGCATGATTCGTCCCGGCTTTCTTTCCCCTGAAGACCGCACCGACATGATCGCGCTGGCGC
>Ga0163153_10004086_pt1 | contig 18708 bp, 15 predicted proteins | sample OliLakLV19MP6IB1_FD_148629 | JGI IMG/M metagenome (GOLD analysis project Ga0163153, IMG submission 148629) | Freshwater microbial mat bacterial communities from Lake Vanda, McMurdo Dry Valleys, Antarctica - Oligotrophic Lake LV.19.MP6.IB-1 | ecosystem: Environmental > Aquatic > Freshwater >... | reverse complement strand
CTTGGGCGTGTCGGGGCCGATACCACCCGCCGGCTTGAGCTGCTCGACGTCGCCTTCAACCGGCGCGGGGCCTGCGGTCGGCAATTGAAATCGCTCGGGAAGGCGTTTGTTCGCGCCCTCCGCGGCCATGTTCGCGCCTCTGGCGATTCCACCGGGGACCATGAATGAGGCGTACTCAACGAGCGCGTCGTCGAGAGCGTCCCGCAGGTGTTCGGCCGCGGCCGCCTTATTGCCACTCAATCCCTTGTCGGCCGCGGCCACGGCATTGTTCAGGATTCCGTCCGGGTCCGAGAGCTCCAGGGGGGTGAACTGGTCGACGAGTTTCTTCATCCCCTCGCCATATCGTTCTTCCACGAACTCGCCAAAGGCGCCGTGAAATTGCCCCTTGTCGAACATGAGTTTCACGGAGTCGGGAACCCGACCGCCGTATTTCTTCGTGAGCGATTCGGCGACCATCTTTCGATACGTGTCGATTTTCTGCGCACCCGTCCACTTACCAATCAACGCCTTGGCACGGTCTACGGCCTGATCGCCAACTATGCGACGAATGCCGCTACCTGTCTTCGCGGACAGACCACCGATCACCTTGCCCACCCCGGTCCCGCCGAGCTTCTCGGTTAAATTGTCGATCGTCTGTTCGGTGTAGGTCCGAGTGATTGCGCGACTGAGACCGTCGCCATCTTCGAGCAATCCTTGTTCATTGGGTCGCGGCATCATCTTCTTGAGCGTGCCGGTCGCAAGGCGAGGCACGTTGATGCCGGTTTGAATCGCCGATGTCGTGGCGTAATCGAGCCCTTGCAACGCGATGGCACCGGCTCTCGCGACGAGGCCCTTCTTCAGGTGCCCCTCGGTCGTTTTTACGATCGCGTCGTCGACCTTATTTGCGAGACCGCGAAGCAGAAGCTTCTTTGCACCGGCCTTGACGGCCGTAGCGGTGCCGCCAGTTACGGCCGCTTCAATCACCATTCCGGGAAGTTGGCTGGCGTAGTACCAGACCTTGCCGAGCGTCGAAGCTTGGTCGAGCTCCTTCATTTCGTTCTCGTGTCGGACCATGTAGTGTCCGAGGGCGTGAGCGGAGTTGCCATCCCACTCACCGCTTTTTTCCCACCTGTCCATTAACCTGTCGGCCGCCCCCTTTGCTTCGGCCACGTTGTTCAGCTCGTAGGCGGCGCCAATGAAAGGCACCCGCTTGGCCAGCCAGTCGACATTTTCAGCGACCGAACCGCTTTCGTTTAAGGACTTGATATCCTCGCGCCATCCGTGCAAGGTTCCTTGTATATTCTCGGCGAAATCGCGATCCTTGCGTTGCTGCGGCGTGAGGGGCTCGACTCCGTTAAACTGGTAAACCTCATCGAACCCGAACTCTCGCCTTTGCGGCGCCGGGTTGCTCTTGGCGATGTCGTGGTACGTCGCCTCTCCCGGCGCTTTCGTTACCGGGTTCGCCTTCATGATTTGCGCGGGTGTGACGGTAACGAGCTGTGGCTTGGGGGCGATTTGGGAATTGATAACCTCAGCTGGCATATAGTTCGTTCCTTTCGGTTACTTCCTCTTGTCTTCCTTCTTCGTCTCGTACCGTGCGAGCATGACGAACTTCTTTCCGTTCCAAAGGAAGTCGCCGTAGATCGCGTCGTCGCCGTCACCAAGCTTGAGAGGCCCGTAGACATTTCCAGGCTTGACGGCTTCCAAAAAACCGTCGCGGTTGTGGAGCTTCTTTTGGGTCTTCCCGCCGCTTTCGACATAGGCCCGAAATGAATCAACGCCGTGCCAAATTTCGGGAACGTCGGTCATGGCGTCGTCCGCCCACTTGAAGGCGTCGAGGCCGTGACGGGCTATACCCATCTCGAAAACGTTCGCTGCCTCGGCGAGTTCGGGCCAGAGGTCGGCATTCTTCTTGGCGAAGTCGATTTGGGTTCGCCATTCTTGTTCCATCGTCGCTTCGGTGTCGTTTGCCGGTTCCGGCCATACCTTCGTTGGCTCGCGGGGTTTGTTCGCCTCTTCGGCGGCCCTTTGCTCTTGCTCCCGTCGCTGGATCATGCGACCGCGAATATCTCGCCCTGACGTTTTCGGCACGGGCGCGGCGGCCGGCTGTGGGGCATTCGGGGCCACGGTGTGAAAGCCGGGCGGCGGCGGTTCCTCAGCGACGCCAGGCGGCGGGCCTGGAGCCTGCCCGGGTTGTGGCGGCGGGCCTCCGAGGCCGGGAATCGCGCCCGATGCAGCTAAGCCGTGCGCCTGCTGTATCTGTTGAGTGGTGAACGTCGGATCGCCGGGCGGAACTTGGGCCTGCCCAGGTTGTGCCTGCGGAACACCAGACGGGTTTCCGCTTGAGTCCGGGCTCCTTAGGCGGCCTGCGGCTGCCGGGTCGTAACCGCCATCCGGAAACCCACCAAGTTCGTGCCACTTCCTTCCATCGAACGCGACGTAACCTCCGTATTCCTCGCCGATCCGTACACCTGCCTTCTCGGCCGCCGTAATTGCCGGATGCCCAATCGGCAGGTACACGGTACCGCCGCTCACGAGCCCGCCTGGGTCGCTCCCGTCCGTTACCTTCCCAGGTGGGACGTAACCAGCGGAAGGCGGTGGTGCCTGATTGGGTCCACCCTGATTCGAACCTTCCGGAGCGGGCGGCGGGGACCGGCATACCTACGTGGCCGGGAATCGTGCCCGCTGCGGCCGCGTTGCGTATCTGCTGGGCGGTAGACGGCTCACCCAACTTGGGCCGCCAGTTGGGATCGAAGCCTCCCATCGACTGCGGCCGGACGCCGGTCCCCGCGCCGCCTCGCCGCGCGGCCTCGTCGGCCGCCGATTTGCTTCGCTCGGCAGCACGTTCCCCAACCTCCGCGTCGGTCGGTGCAGACTTGCGCCTCGGTCTGGGCGGCGGAGCGATCTGGTCCGCGTTGTCGTTCGCGTGTTTCCAATCTTCGAGTTCGGCGGCGTAGGCTCGGTCGCGGTCCGCAATCAGCTCGTTGCGGGCATCATCGAGTTCCTTTCGGATTGCGACTTGCGGATCTACCTCCTTCCGTGGATCCCATCGCTTCAGATTCCCGTTCGGAAGCATTTCCCAAATAGTGCCGCCAGGTACTCGCTGCAGGGTGCCGTCGGCGATTTTCCGATCGAGCGGGCCGAGCGGCTGTTGCTTCGGCGGCGCCTGGCGGAGGATGCCGTCCATTTCCTCCTGGATTCTGGCTCGCGCCTGTTGGTAAAACGGGTCATCTGCCGACCGCCAGCCGCCGTTTTTAAGTTCCTTTTTGAGCGCCTTCATGTCACGCTCGAGTTGCTCGTATTGGCGGAGATTCGCCTCGTCGAGTCGCGACTTGAGTTCGGCACGGCGGGCCTCGACTTCTCGGCGATTCTGCTCGTCGAGTTGAAACTTCAACTCCTCTCGCCGGGCCGCGCTCGTGGCTTCGATGCGACCCAGGTCGTTCGCCTGATTGATGCCGGCCATCTCGATGGCCGCATCCGTCCCCAGTCGGTGTCGGCGCTCCAGTTGGCCGACGTCATGCGCGCGGTTTCGCTCGGCTTCTTCGAGCTGCGCCCGCCGATCGGTGTCGCGCTGCCGAAGGCCTTCGTACAGCTGCGCGGAGTCGAGATTGACTCGTTCTTCCTGAATCCCGATCTGCGCGTTGGCCTTGTCGGCCTCAAGCTGCTGCGCCAGCGTGAGTTCGATGTTCTTGCGGCGTTGGAGGTTCGAGGATGAAGTTAGGCGGACGATTGGAACTTGACTCTCGATGCTCACGCGCCACAATGAAACTGGCGCGGCAGTATCTCCAGTTGCCGTTTCTCCGCACCCATGATCGAGGAATTTCCTATGCCTACGCCCGCCGGCGTCGATTGGTCGAAAGTCCCGTCACCTTACGATCTTGATGCGCCGAGCGTCTTTGTACTGGCTTGGCGAAACTATCGGCTGGCCTGGTGCGTCGCCGCGGCGGCAATCGCCGCCGCGGTTTACTTGGGTTACTTTCGCGGCGACTGGCGTCCCACCGGCGACGGCCAAACGGTGGTCCATTCCCGCACCGGCGAACTCCGCACGATCCCCAATGCCACGGCTTCGCCACGTCCCTAATTCGCCGGCACCCATCGCGGTAAATTCGTCGATGTGCTCACGGAAGAGGAGGATTCCCGGCCGGCCTCCGCTTCCCAATTCGCTCTTTTTCGCGCAACTCCCTACGACGTTTCTTGCGTGCTCGGAGCGTCTTCTTGGCCTCAGGCGGCAACGGATAGTTGTAACGAAACAAGTCCAAGATCGCCTTCACCATTCGACGCCACAGCGGCAGGTCGATGGCCGCTACGGCCTTGCGGAATCGCCGGCTTTTCATGAATGTGCCGAACATGTGGGCGAGGCCTTCCTTCGAATGCATCTGGGGAAACGCGTCGAGGTAGTTCGCCTTATAGGTCGCGCTCGATTGGGCTTCGTATAGTTTGTACCAATATTGCCACACTCGGCCGGACACCTTGAGTTGGTCGATGTTGATGGCGTGCGCGATCTCGTGCGAACCGAGATACCAGAGGTTGTCCATCCCAGAGGCCTTGGCATCCAGCAAGATGACGTTGTCTTTCCCGTAGCCGCCGAACCAGGCCCCGCCGGGAATATTGACGAACGCCGGCGTCACTCCCAACCACTCGGCGAAGTCCGCGACGATCTGCTGCTCCTTGTTCAACGGAGCGTTCGAAACCGTGACGTCAACGCCCCACCACTGCCACATCTCCTCAACGGCGGCTTCGATTTTCGCCGGCAACGGCGGTTGTGTGGCTTTCGACGGCCGGGGGCCGCGGTTTCCCCGCTGACCAAGCGGTCCGCCTCCCGCCGGCTGACCGGCGGGAGGCACGGATGCAGGCGGCCCCAATCCGGCTCCCGGTGGTCCCTGCGTGCTTGGCGTCAGCCGAGCGCCCGGCGATCGAGCTTGGTTCGCATCGACCGGCAGCCCTGGCTGCGGCCGCGGCAGATCGCCGGCCTTTTCTTTTCGAGCCAAGCCGGCCGCGTCGCGCCGAGCACGAGCTTCATCGCGGCGATCTTGCAAGCTGCCGGCCGGCGACGACGCCGCTAAGTTGGAGGGAAGGGGCGAAGCCGCACTCGGCGTAGGCGGCGGGCCAGCCGCGGGAGCGTTGTTCGCGCGACCGCGAGGCGGGCGACGCCAGACGGATCGTTCGTCGGGGGTTTCGACGTGGATGATCTTCGAGGCCGGGATTGTGCGACCCGGCGTGCCGCCCTTGGCCGGCACGACGACGTCGCCGGTTTCGGAAACGGCTCCCGGACCGAAGGCTACCCGCGAACCATTTTCCAGAGTCGCAAAACCTCCCTCGGGAACCTGCGCGGCTTGCGGCGTGGGCGAAGTGTTCGTTGCGTTGGGTACTCGGGGCGTGCTGGGCCGTCGCGGCGCCTCGCGGCCCAGCTGAACGGTTGCGTCTGACCGTACATTGGGCGGAGATTCTCTGATCGATGAGTTGGCGGGGGAACTCGACGCAAACTTCGGAGCGAGTACGGTGCCAAGCGGCGGGCGTCGCCAGACCGTTTGGCCGTCGCGGGTTTCGACACGCGCGACAGCCGAGGCTGGATAAGTGCGCCCCGGCTTGCCGCCCTTGCCTGGCACGACGATGTCGCCGTTTTCGGCAACAGATCCGTTGCCGAGTTGCACACGTGAACCGTTCGTCAGCGTTGCGAAGCCTTCTTGGGGAAAAGGTGCAGTCGTCGCTTTCTGCCGGCCCAAAACGCCTTCAACTTGCGATAAGAATCTATCGCGCGCCGGGCCCTTGCCCCAGGCGTCGCGAAGCGTTCCGGTAAGTCTGCCGAGCAAGCCGCGTGTTAGTTCGGGTTTGCCGTTCGCATCGACCTTGGCCGCCTTGTCGACGATCGTTTGCGCCAGGGTCGGGTTCTCGGCGGCCCACTTCGCGGCTCCTGCGGGCGTGCGCAGGTCCGCCGCCCTGCGGGACTGTTCGGCCCTGGCGTCGCCGGCTGTTGCCGGGGTTGTCGCCGGGCGCGACTGCGCCGTCGCACTCGTGAGCGGCGCCCTCGCTTCGGCGGACGCGGCCGACGGCACGAGTTGCGGCGGCGTGGGTAGCGAAACCGCTCTGTTCGCAGGCAAACTGTTCGAGCCGACCGGTAGCGGAACTAGCGGTTCGCCGGCGGCACGGGCCTGCGCGGCCCACGTCGGACCCTTGTTCACCACTGCCCGGAGGGCACCATGCGTCTTCGCCATGCCCATCGTAGTGAGCGTAACGAGCGCCGTGTCGCCGATCGTCTTGAGGAGTTTGTCCGGGTCGGTTGCGTTTGGATCGACTCCCGATGCGGCGTGATTAAACGCGCTGGCGATCGCGATGAATTCCTCCTCGCCCAATTCGCTTCCCGTCGCAATACCGGCACGCAATAGCGTCTTGCCAACTGTTGCCCTAACGGACTTGGCAAATGTCGTTTCGAGACCGCCGGCGCCGGGGATGAATTTGCCGAGCTTGTTCATTGCCAGTGTCGTGATTGTCTCGATCGCCGCTTCCCGCGCCGCGAATCCCTGTGACTCCCCTTCGGTCAATCCGGCGTCGCGGGCCTTCGTGAGAGACGAACTGTACGACTCGCCGCCGGCCGCGAGAGCCGAACCCGTCGGGCCAAGGGCGGCAATTTTCGGCAACTCGGTAATGAGTGTCGCACCTGCCGACGTGATCGTATCGGCACCCGGAACCGACGACTTCGCAGCGTATTGCGAGCCCCGGTCCCACATGGTATCCGCGATACGATGGGCGTCGTCGGCCGCTCCCTCTTCGGTGATGGGAGAAAGGATGGTACGCCCAAGGAACCCGCCGAAGGCCGCACCACGCGATACCGTCTTCTGCACCAGGGCGTTGCCGAACGAATTCGAGTCGCCGATGCCGAGCCCGGCGCGATTGATGCTCGCCGAATCCTCTGCAGCAAACTGCTTGATCTGCTCGGGGGTTGCAAGCGTGATCGTGCGCCCTGTGGTCGGCTCGTACTTCACCACCGGCCCGAGCGACGGCACATCCTGGGCGTCCGGAGTGTACGGGTCGAACTGCCAAGCTCCGGAGACCTTAAGTCGTCGCCGGCCGTATGGATCTAGGTAGGCTACTCCCTTCCGAACTTTCATGTGCTCTAGGCCAAAATCCTGCTCCATTTTGATTCGCTCAGGCGGCACATTGTCATCGTAGTAACTCAATGGGCGCCAAGGCGGCGGTGCAAGCGGGAAGGCTGCCCACGGGTCGGCTGTGGCCGTTCCCCCCGCCGACGCCCCGGCGGGAAGCTGCTCGCTGCTCGTGCGCACCCTAATCTGGCCGTTGGAATCAATGAACTGCGTGCCCGGCGGAAGCGCCATCGCCTCGGCGGGGCCGGCGACAGGAATCGGGTTCGTCAAGTCTTCGTCTCGTTCGCGTTGTTTTCGCCTGTGGTACGCGTCGGTGCCCTCAAAGTGCTCGAGGCTTCTGTACCGATCTTGATAAGCCTGCGGCCACTTGCTCGGGTCTTTGCCGAGGCTGCGGCGGTAGCTCCACATCTCCGCCGCAATTTGTTCCTGCGACATCTGGCTGGTGTTGTCCGTCGAGACGGGCGGCGGCCCTTGAGACTGCGCGGGTTGTGCGGGCGGAGCGGCACCCTCAAGTTTGATCCTTTCAAATTCGCCAGGTAGCGGCGGCGTCGCGGGGCCGCGGATGATCTCAGCTTTTTCCTGGCCAGGCACGTACGGGCCGCGGATGATCTCACCTTTATGTTGGCCAGGCACATAGGGGCCGGCAAAGATCCCTGTCAGGCTTTCAGGCGGCGGACCTTGAGATTGACCGGGTTGTGCCGGCGGATTGTCGGAGTCGGGGATAACGTGCGTCGCCTGACGCGGCAGGCCCTTCGAATGGATGGCCGCCGTTTCGGCTTCGATCTTGCGAATCTCGGCGGCCGTTTTCGGATCGACGTAGCCCGGCCGCTTCGGCACCCACTGCGGAAATCCATCGCGACCCGGGTGCAAAATAAATTCGTTCCCTTGGTCGTCGGCCGCGGAGGGAAACCCGTCGAGCTCCGACCGCCTCGGGAGCGTCGGGTGGATTGCCGCAACGCACGAGGAATCCACCTACGCTCGACGGACCGCGTCGTCAACGCTCCTTAGAAGCTTCATGAATGATCGTCCCGGCGGCGCATCGACAACTTCGGCCGCTATCTCAAAAGGATCCACCATCGCGTTTCGATTCGCCGCGCCGGAAAAGCGCCCCACCACGTAGCGGGCAAAATACTTTGTGTCGGGACCTTCGTTCAGAAACCAACATCCGCGCAATCTTTGCACCAAGTACTCGCCGGCAAAGTATCCCAGGCGAGTCAACAGCCATCCTCGGTCGGACGCTTCGATCACTTGATCTCTTAGCCACTGGTCAAGGGCAGGTAGATACTTCTCCGATTCTATAAGGACCAAGGGAGGGTCGGGCAATTCCAACCGCTCGACAAAGTCCGCCAGTACCGGCATTCGTTCGTCGAGAAATTTCTCGAGCTTCGCTCGACGACGTTCGATCAGTTCCCTTTCGGCGGATGTTAGATCACGCATTTTTCACTCCAGCTATCAATCATGTGTGACGTTAACAATTCGATGCTGATTCAAGAAGTCTTGCAGTTCCTTCGACGGAGGAGCGTCCAAAAAGATCCAACGCGGATCATAATTCGGGTGGTTGTCGCACAACCACACATCTTTCAGTATCTGCTCTCGAATTTCGTCGCTCAACGGAACAGTTTGCTCCTGAGGAACTCCGCTTACCGTCCGCCAACGGCCGTACGTCTTCACCTCTACGGCGAGAACACCGCCGTTAGGGAGATCGACGGGTGCGTCGACAAAGCGTCCTCCATCTCCCTCGATCCCGCCTCCGGCGGGAACCGCGAAATGGCGTTGACCATTCGAGCCGTAAAGCTCTTGAACGTGTTCTTCACCCGCCCGCCACTTGTCGGGTTGCGGAAGCCGTCGAATCTGCGACTCGGTGCGCGACGTCGGTTGATAGGTCAGCAACAACGGTTGCTGCGGAGTCGCGACCGTGTCCGAACTTCCGGATGATATATCGCCCGCACCGTTTTGCCGAGCACCATTTGAATCTGCCGATACTTTATCTTCGACCGGCGAAATTGGTTCGCCGGGGAGCGATACACCGGGCGCCCGGTTCTCGATCGAACTTTCGATATCGTCGCGTAAGTCAAATTTCTTATCGGAAGAAGTTGCGTTTTCGACGGAGGATTTAGCGGTCACTGATGACGACTCGCCCGCCGCGGCGTTCGGCAGCGCCGATTCGGAGGGCGGCGCAGCCACAGCAAGGGGCTCGCCGCTCGGCCGCTCAGCGACGGCCTTCTTGCCGTTGCCATTTCGAACCGTCGCGCGAGCACCCCGGCTCTTGATTCCAAACAGTCTTCGAACCGCGGACTCCACCTTGGCGGACCGCGTATCGGCGTTGAGGCGCGCGGGGCGTTGCGTCTTGTGTGCGAACGCCTCGTGTTTCACGGAGACGATCGCCGTTCGCGCGTAGTGAATTGCGCCGTCGGCATTCTCATGGAGAGTGTGCTTGACGACGTGCAGCTTACCGCCGATGTCGACCACGTTGCCCAGCGCGTGGGTGACGTGGACACCGCGTCCCCCGGACTTGCCGGTGCCGGCCTTCGTGCTCGCGACATGCACGGCGTTTCGCAAGAGTCCGTCGAGCGAATGGATGAGCGACCACTTCGTTCGATCGACGGACAGCAACCCTAGATGCCCTAGCCCGCCGGTGCTCACAATGATCCGCTTGCCGCTCGACTTATTGACCAACGGATTCTTGTCGCCGTACTTGGCTTCAAATTCCGCCGCGACTTTGTCGACGACCTTCTTCCGGGCCTGAGTCGTATTCGCCGTCCACTTGTCACGAGGAACCACCGTCGGCTTCGATCCCACCAGCCGCGCAACCGCATCTTCGTGCGAGCCGCCGATGCGCCCGCTATCGCGATTTCCGGCGTCGTCCGGACTCGATCCATCACCCTTGCGAACTTCGCCGCTGTAGCGAACTTCTCCGGCCGATCGCTCGCGGGCTTCAGCGTTCGTCTCCGGGGCGGATTCGCGGGACCAGACGCTGCCGTCGCGCAGGCGAGCGAGCGCCGTATCGGCCGACGGATTGACTACCCCGAGTTTTGAAAGCACTCGGTTGATCGCCGACTTCAGGCGTTGCCAGAGACCTTCCGGGCCTCGCCAGGCTTCGTAGGCTTCGGCGACTCGCTCTTCGGCGTGGCCGTCGGTCTTGCCATTCGGCGCGTGCTGATGGACGAGCGCTTGCCACTCGGCCTTGCTGAGCAGCCCCAACGAGCGGGCGGCGTGCAGCATCTCGTGCCGGAGCGTTTTGCTGTCGGCTTCGCCGTTTACTAAACGGATTAGCCCGTAGGTGTCGGTCCGGCGGCCTTCGCTTGAGGTGATCGTCCAGGCGCCGCGAACGCGGAAGTCGGCCCACTCCTGTTCGGTCAACTCGCGATTCATCGAGCGCTCGGCCGCCTGGCGGCTCAGCGGGCCGATGTCGTCGACCTTGCGGACCGTAAGAAATTTGCCGTTTTGTAGTTCAACCCGAAACGATCCGTCGCGGTTCTCCACGACCCGTTGACCGCGAAACGCCTCCTCGACGTCGGCCTTCGTGACCTGCGGTCGCAGCGGCGCTGCGTTCCGCGATCCGGGCTTCGACGGCGACTGGCCGCTCAGCGCGACACCGCTCGTGGGTCCGCGGCTCGCCGGCGGTGGGCGACGCCAGACGGATCGTTCGTCGGGGGTTTCGACGTGGACGATCTTCGAGGCCGGGATGGTTTGCCCCGGCTTCCCACCCTTGCTTGGCACGACGATGTCGCCGTTTTCGGCAACGGCTCCCGGACCGAAGGCTACCCGTGAACCATTTTCCAGAGTCGCATAACCTCCCTCGGGAACGTGCGCTGCCTGCGGCGTGGGCGGAGTGTTCGTTGCGTTGGGCACTCGGGGCGCGTTGGGCCCTCGCGGCGCCTCGCGGCCCAGCTGAACGGTTGCGTCTGACCGTACATTGGGCGGAGATTCTCTGATCGATGAGTTGGCCGGCGACTGCGAAGTAGGCCTTGGAGTGGATCTCGGCGTATGCGGCGGTTTCCGCCAAGCGGTCTGACCGTCGCGGGTTTCGACACGCGCGACAGCCGAGGCTGGATAAGTGCGCCCCGGCTTGCCGCCCTTGCCCGGCACGACGATGTCGCCGTTTTCGGAAACGGCTCCCTTCGCAACTGGCATCCGCGAGCCGTTCCTTAGCGTCGCGAAGCCTTTTTGGGAAAGCCTCGCGGCCGGCGGGGCGTCGTCATGAACGGAACCGGCGCTGGTCTTCAAATCCCGCAGCCGCGTCGGCGTCGCCTGCCGAGCGGCACCCCATGGTCCTCCACATTCCCGCTGCGCGGCCAAGGGCTCGTCGCGCGGCTACTGCCGAATTGCCTGTCGGTTGAATTCGACCAGGCACCGTGCACCTGCCAACGGGCGAACTCGGAATCGGTCATCGGGCCGAATGAGCGTTCGGCGCCTCGCGGCTGATACTCTCGACAATCCAACCAGCACGATGGCTTCATGCCGTTGAATCAGCCAATGAGTTGAGTTCGGATTTGGGTATGACACGCATAGTACCGCCCTCAATGACATCCAAGTTTTTAGACCGTACCAGTTCCAGAACCCATGCCAACGCCTTAGCGTCACTAAACTCACAAAACACGATTTGGTTGTTCTCGATTTTGATGTCCCAGTCACTCACTCGACCGGCATCGCCGCCGCAAGAGACTATCGCCGATTGTCGTACGTCGGCCTCGTCAAGCGGCTGCTTGACCTTTGGCCGGGCGATTCTGGTCTTTTCGTCCGTTTGAATGGCAGCAAAATTGCTATCGTGAACGAATCGGCCGATGAAATAGAAAAGTCGGTATGCCATGGTCAGTTCCCCGCTTTGGGCCGGAATAGACGGTCTTCCAGCAGAATTTGCCTTGCAACTTGAGTGATCAAAAGTGACGTGTCGGCAGCGGATTGCAATGCGTGGTTATGACGAGCCGCACTGCTGCGGGCGTCGGAGAATACCTCCGCCCACTCGTGCGCAATTACAGCGTCGATTCTATCCTTCCAAGACGCGGTCGCCCACGTGGGACTTGAATCATTGAATCGGGCGTCCAACACGGCAACATCGACCCGAATCGCAGGCGAAGACACCCCGGACCATTTGGGGTGCAGATTGCTCCCGCCCATGATTGATCGCAATTCAAAAGCCTGATCCATTGGAGTGCCCTTTAGTCCGATGCTCTCTTCGGGGATGCCAAGCTTGCGCATTCGATTCGCCACGGCAGCGTTCATCTGAAATTCAAAACGCCCTGCGAATTCAGCCACGTCCGAAGGAAGTACATATTCCGCCTTCTTGGCAAACCCATTATCTGAAGCAATGTGGTTCGCGGAACGGACAACGTCATCGAGATTGCCCAAAAATGGGCCGACGGATGGTGTTTGAGGGCCGACCGAATCGCTTGGGTCCGCTAACTCGACCCCCGGTCCTCGATTTGCCGCGTCGTACCACTCTAATTGCTGATCGGCCGGCCGCGCGGCCCCTACAATTGGTGTCTTACCAAGACCAACATTCAGTTGGCGGAGTTCGGTCTGCGCCGCGGCGAGCCGAGCGCGGGCCGCTTCGCGGCGCTCTTGTAAACTGCCTACCGACGAGGATTTCGCCGCAGACGATGCAACCTGTCGTTCGCTTCGGCCCGATTCCGTTTCCACGTCAGTTGACTGCCGAGAAGATGGTCCCAGGTTGGGTTTTTCAGTTAGCAAGCGCCGCCAGATTTGGCGGCCTTCGGTGGATTCGATGCGGACGACCGAAGATGCCGGGATTGTGCGCCCCGGCCGGCCGCCCTTGCCTGGCACGACGATGTCGCCGTTCTCGGAAACGGCTCCCTTCGCAAATGGCACCCGCGAGCCGTTCGTCAGCGTCGCGAAACCCCCTTCGGCAAGCGTTGCGGCCGGTGGCGTCGAAGCCGGGCCCGATTCGCCGCGCCCTGGCGTCGCGCCGGATACCGTGCCGTAATCGGACTCGACCTGATGACTCGAAACCGACGGGGCCGTCGTGGGAACCGTCGCATGGGCTCGAACGTTCGGTCGTCCGTTTTGCGGCGGCGACATCTCGCTCGACGCGCTCAACCCGCTCGAACCTCTCGAACCACTCGACGCGTTTGAAGGCTTTCCAATGTGACTGCTCGAGGGCGTCACCGGCGAAGGACTATTCTCGGTTGCCTGTGAGACATTGTCGCGTCCGGAACTCGCGGTGTTCGTCGCCGCGGTTGCGGCCGTTATCGATTCGTATTCAGCGCCGGCCTTGCGACCAACCGCCGACGCGGTTTGCCGCGTATCGCCGGCCTGCCTCCGGTCGCTCGGTTGTGCAGCCGTAGCCTTCTGCTCGCCCAAAGCTCCTTCAATTTGCGCTAGGAATCTGTCGCGCGCCGGGCCCTTGCCCCAGGCGTTGCGAAGTGAGCCGGTGATGTTGGCAATTTTTCCGCGGGTTTGATTCTCCCTGTCGTTGACGATCAGCCGTGCCAGATCCGGATTCTCGGCCGCCCACTTCGCAGCCCCTTCGGCAGTGCGCAGGTCCGCCGCCCTTCGGGCCTGTTCGGCCCTCGCGTCGGCGGGCGGTGCGGGGGTTGCCGTCGGCCGCGACTGCGGCGTCGTACTCGTGTGCGGCGCCCTCGCTTCGGCAGCCCACAACGCCGATTCATCGGCTCACTCGTCGAGACGGACCTCGCCCGAGTCATAGACGAGGACCACCAATGCATGTTCGGTGCTGCGACTATCCGGCTCCTGGTCGGGAAAGAAGCAGACAGCCCAGTGCTCCCGATCCAGGCCTAGAGACGTCAGCACAGGCTGAATATCGGAGCTATCGCCTCGGATCTGTTGGATTTGGACGGCATGCTCGTCAAGGGTTCGGCGGTCAAAGCGTCGCGCCGTGACGGTAAGGGATCGACCAGGCCGCAAATGGGGCGCGATGTAGCGACGAGCAATCTCAATAGCATTTTCTTCCGTAAGAGTAGCGGATTTAGTCATTGTTCTGATTCTCACTATGGGCTGGGATGTTCAAATCGGAATTGACTTATAGTCCGGCCGCTTCCCATGAAGATATTACCGTTTCCGCCAATTCTCTCAATATATCTGAAGGCGTGCAATTGTTCTTGAAACGTAAAGGTCCACCATTTTTTGCCATTGCGAAGGCGGTTGAACACCGCCTGCTCGCACATGATGTTTGACAGATTCTTGTTCCTGGATGCATGAACCCATCCTCTTGGATTGATCCGAAAATCGAGGACATGGGAAAGTTCGTGAAGGACTTCATAGCGAGTTGCATCGGTGCGCAATAAAAGCCGACCAGTTCCGTCGGAACGTCCAGTAAACTCGGCTCCGAGATGCCTATTCGTAGCAGCTCCTTTCAAATCAAGGATATCATCGGCATCCCTGTAGACATCGATACCCCAGCCTTTAAGTCGCCTCTCCAGTCGACCGATTTTTCGGTAGCGTGGACCGACGGGACGGCCCGTCACGTTCGCAACCGCGCTTGGCGCGACACGAGACCTCGCCGGGATCCGATCTGCGGGCCGCTCCGTCAAGGCAGCAGCGACAGACGGAGCGCGGGCTGAAGGCGGCGCGAGCGACGGCGCGGCCTGGAACTCTGCTTCGTGCGTTTTTTCCGTATCCATAGAGCCAGGAGACGCCGCGGACGCAACTTTCGCCTCACCACGACCGACGTTCAAGTTTCGGAGTTCGGCTTCCGCCGCAGCAAGTCGGGCACGAGCCACGTTGCGACGCTCGTGAAAGTCACGGTCTGACGGTGCATCGCGAGCGGAGGGGCCCGCCGAGGAAGCGTTGTTCGCGCCTCCGCGAGGCGGGCGACGCCAGACGGATCGTCCGCCTGGGCTTTCGACTCGGACGATCTTCGAGGCCGGGATTGTTTGCCCCGGCTTCCCACCCGTACCTGGCACGACGATGTCGCCGTTTTCGGAAACGGCTCCCGGACCGAAGGCTACCCGCGAACCATTTTCCAGAGTCGCATAGCCACCTTCAGGAACATGCGCGGCCTGCGGTGTGGGCGAAGTGTTCGTCGCGCTGGGTACTCGGGGCGCGTTGGGCCCTCGCGGCGCCTCATGGCCCAGCTGAACGGTTGCGTCTGACCGTACATTGGGCGGAGATTCTCTGATCGATGAGTTGGCCGGAGACTGCACAGCAGCCCTTGGGGTAGTTGTCGGCGTATTCGGCGGTTTCCGCCAGGCAGTTTGGCCGTCGGGGGTTTCGACACGCGCGACAGCTGAGGCTGAATAAGTGCGCCCCGGCTTGCCGCCCTTGCCCGGTACCACGATGTCGCCGTTCTCGGAAACGACTCCCTTGCCGAGCGCCACGCGCGAACCGTTTGAGAGCGTCGCGAAGCCTTCTTGGGGAAACCGCGCAGTCGGCGGCATGGAAGCCGAGTCCGGCCGGCTCCGCCCGGGCGTCACATGGGATTCTGACTTGTACTCGGCGACGGCCTGGCGACCGGAAACCGACTCGACTGTCGGCGCGGTTTGCCGAGGATCGCCGGCGAGTGTCGTGGCCGGGCCCTGTGGCCGGCCGCTCGGCTGTGCCGACGCAACTGCCTGCTCGCTCAAAACTTCTTTAAGGCGCCCTATGAATCCGTCGCGCGCCGTGCCCTTGCCCCAAGCGTCGCGAAGCGTTTCGGTAAGTCTGCCGAGCAAACCCCGAGTCAGTTCGGAATGGCCGTTCGCATCGACCTTGCCGGCCTTCTCGACGATTGTTTTCGCCAGGGTCGGATTATCGACGGCCCACTTCGCGGCCCCTTCGGGCGTGCGGAGTTCGGCCGCTCGTTGCCGCTGCTCCGCCGGGTTCCGCGCGGTCACCGTGCGAACCCCGGCCTGAACCACGGGCTTGGCGTTGGCGAGGCCCATGGTCGCCAGCGTAACGAGCGCCGTTTCGCCCAACTTCGGCAGTAGCTGATAGAGATCGGTTGCGTTCGGATCGACGCCCGAGAGCGCGTGATTGAACGCCGAGAGAATTGCGATCGTTTGTTCTTCGGTGAGTTCGCCGACCGTTCCAATACCTGCCCGTGCCAACGTGCGTCCAATGGTCTCCTTGACGGCCGGTGCGCCAAACTTCGTTTCCAAGCCGCCGAAACCGGGGATCTTAGTTCCCAGCTTGTTCATCACCAGCGTCGTGGCGGCTTCGATCAGACCCTCACGCACGGCGAACTTCTGGGTGTCGCTTTCGCTCAGTCCGGCGTCGCGGCCATGCGTTACCCCGCCGCTGTGCGATTGGCCGCCGGCGGCCAGGGCTGAGCCCGTCGGGCCGAGGGCGGCAATCTTCGGAACTTCCGTAATCAACGTTGCCGCCGCCGACGTCAGCGTGTCGGCGCCCGGCACCGACGACTTCGCAGCGTATTGCGAGCCGCGGTCGCGCAGAACGTCTGCTAATCGGTGTGTTTCGTCGGCCGCCCCTTCTTCCGCGATTGGCGATAGAACAGTGCGACCAAGGAATCCGCTGAAGTCGGCGACTCCGGCGGTGTAGATGCTCGCGCGGAGAGAGCGCCGCACGCGCGGCTCCGTATGCGCCGCGGCCGGCAATGCTTTCGACGCGCACGACCGAAGATGCCGGGATCGTGCGTGCCGGCTTACCGCCCTTGCCCGGTGCGATGATGTCGCCGTTCTTGGAAACGGCTACCTTCCCGTACGCCATCGAGAGCGTTGCGCATCCGCCTTCGGCGCCTTTTGCGACCGGCGGCGGGGATGCCGGGCTCGTCCGGATGCGGTCGGGGGGTCCCGTCGGATACGGACTTGTACTCGACGACGGCCTTGGTGATCGGCTTACGAGCGCGAGGCCCCCGTAACCAGCTTAACAACTCGGACGCCGACCACCGTCGATGCCTGGCGACCCATACCGAGCTGCTTTAGCTCATTTATAGAATGAATAAGGGTCAATCTTATTGAAATCGATCTTCGCTTCATCGATTTGCCAGTGGTTGCTGTTGGCGAAGGCCACAAAGTCGTCGATTGGAGGGTGGTAATACTTGACGTAGTAGATGGTCGCACCGGCCCAGATCCACTCGCCATCCGCGTAAACCGAGTTTGACTGAACGTCTGTGATGCCATCGGCGGCCAATACATCGTCGATGCGAATGCGCTCCCCCCGGCCGCAAGATGTCATAAGGCATCTCGGGGCATTGGTCACAGAAGACGCCACGCCGCATGTATTCAATGATCTCTTTCTCATGGGGCGAGGGCGCCGGCAAGGCAACAAGACTCTTCAGCGAGGGTTTTCCGGGTTTGGCCGGACGGTATGGAGGCGGGATGTCGCAAACATCAAGGACGTTCTTAAGGATTTTGTCCATGAGGCACCGGTAGGTTTCTAACCTGGCACTAGCGAAGGACGAGGTCGACAAATTACTCGGCAGCCGGACGTTCGTTCTCGGATTCGGTGTCAGGACTCGACGGAGCCGACGTTTTGAGCCGGTTTGCGAAGCTTACCTTGGCGAGCTGCGATGCCATGACTTCAGGTAGTTGCTCTCCGAAAACCGTCAGGTTTCCATAAGGATGCGCCGAGATACCGCATTGCATATTAGTGGAGAAGAAGCCGTGAACATCGCCGTCGCCAAATATGGTGATCGGCCACAGATCCAAGTCGCCGCTGCGGAGCTCCCCATCGAGCGCGAGCGAATAGGAACAATGTTGCCAATTGATTGCCATGAGCTCTTCGCCGGGGGAAAGACACTTTCGGAAAGAAACCAAACCGGCAAGATTAAGCTGACTCACGGCCTCGTCGTACGCATACAAATCATCGTCGTAAAAGAACGACAGATCCCACGTGACGGAGGGATGCGGCGTCGAAAGTTCGTCGGAGGGAAAATTCAAGCGTCGTTTCAGATCGTCACATGCCGCGTGATGCTCTTCGTCCGTATGTTCTCGCCAACCGAGGGATTTCCATGATTCCCTTCTTGCGGCGGCCTCATCACTGCTCCACGACTGCCATTTCTCTAGGCCGAAACGCCGGACGATTGACTCGACGGGTTCCGCTCGTGCGGCTAAGGCGACGCAAACGTCGACGATTTGGACTTTATCCGGCAGTAGATGCGGTATCCCTGCAGAGACGATCCAGCCACGTTGGGAGCGTCTCACGTAAAAGTAGTTCGGTGGGTTACTCACGGACGAGTAGAACACTTTCACACTTACCGACCCGCCACAGGGGCGAGTCAGCTCGGTCGATACATGATAACGTTCCAGAGCTTCTTGAAGCGGACGATATGCAGAATTCATCATTGTTACCTTTATCAGCAAAGGCCACTAGTACGGAAGGTTTGCCGGCATGTCGAGAATTTCAATAAAGTTCGCGGCGCTTCCCTCTTCGGCGTGAGGGACTTGGTCTTTCGCGTGAAAGTTTCCCGAATAGTAGTAGAGGTCGTTTGCCGTATCGCGCACGATTCGCCGGTCGCCACGGTTCGGCCTTCCACCTGGCCCTTTCGACCCAGGCGTGGGCACATCGTACTCGATATAGTGAGGCGGACGTGCGCCGGCCTCCGGCAAGCGACGCTGCCTATTCTTGAATGCCGACGATCCCAGCGGCTCAGACGCCATCATATCAAACAGAACATTTTGGACTGCCGCTGGTAACTCCTTCATTCGAACCGGCGGGATGAGATTTCCGGCCGCTCCCATCCTTGGCTGATTTCCCGGGTCGCCGCCGGTTC